>WNFI01651154.1_pt1 | contig 76203 bp, 69 predicted proteins | sample 5400471 | NCBI WGS metagenome assembly WNFI01 (sample SAMN13153348, study PRJNA577476) | soil metagenome | isolation source: 100 cm saprolite on Douglas fir-dominated hillslope | place: USA:California | collected 2013-09-17 | reverse complement strand
TCCACTTCCTTGCCGATAGATCTTTCCGAAGCGACAGGGATCAGTTCCGTGACGGGAAAATTCCTTTCTGCCAATACTTCTAACATTTTGGTGCCTACTAAGCCCGTAGCTCCTACGACTGCGACTTTCATTGTTGTACCCTCCTGGATCTTTCCATCTGAGACGGAAGATTTTTGTTTTTTTAATAGTTAATAAATACAAAAAAAGCCTCCCCGGTCCGGGAAGGCTCTTATTATCTTGGCATACAAAACAATCAAACCCCTTCCCGCTGTGGAAGCTGCTTCTTTGTTTGCTTTGTATGTTTCATTATCATTGTCATAACGGGCCCAAAAATAGGTATAAATATTTTTTCTCCAAATTTTATTTGCCCTCGGCTACTAACTCGATATCGAAATTCACCAGATCCACGAACTGGCTGATCCGGGCATCTATATCCGCTTTGGTAATTTCTTTTAAGCGGGTAGGCCCGAATTTTTCCACACAGAAGGAAGCCATGGCGGAACCCACGATGATGGCCGTCTTCATATTCTCAAAAGAAATATCCTTTTTGCTGGCGATATAGCCGATAAAGCCACCCGCGAAGGTATCACCGGCGCCGGTAGGATCGAATACATCTTCCAGGGGCAGAGCCGGCGCAAAAAAGACCTGGTCGCCATGGAAAAGCAGGGCGCCATGCTCCCCTTTCTTGATAACAACGTATTTAGGCCCCATCTTCATGATCGCTTTCGCCGCCCGCACCAGGGAAAACTCCCCACTGAGCTGGCGGGCCTCGCTATCGTTCACCGTCAGCACATCTACCATGCCCAATAATTGTTTCAGGTCAGGCATAGCAATGTCCATCCAGAAATTCATGGTATCCATGGCGATCAGCTTAGGGCGCTTCTTCATCTGCTGGATCACGCTGATCTGTACAGAAGGCGCCAGGTTCCCCAGCATCAGGAACTCACTGCCCTGGTAGCTGTCAGGAACGACAGGCTTGAAATCCCCCAGCACATTCAAATCCGTCACCAGCGTATCCCGGGTATTCATATCCAAATGATATTTCCCGCTCCAGAAAAAGGATTTTTTATCAGGAACTATTTCCACAGCCTCCAGGTTTACCCCGCGGCTCTTCAATTGCTCCATTTCCTCCTTCGCAAAATCATAGCCTACGATGGATACCTGGTTAATAGGCTTGACAAAATTACTAGCCGCATATGCGATATAAGTAGCGGCTCCGCCTACGATCCAATCGGTCTTTCCGAAAGGGGTTTCGATAGCGTCATAAGCCATTGATCCTACAACAATTAGTGACATAATATTAATATTTAGGGAAAAGCCGTGCAAACCTACACGAATTTTCCCACAAAAACGTGCTAACGGTTGTTAGTTTCCTATATCTTTATAGCTTCTTATGGCAAAAATTCAGAGCAAAAAGAACGGCACCAAAAAAGAGGTCATCATAGAAAAGGCTTCCCGGTTATTCCGCGAAAAGGGTTTCGGGGCAGCCTCCATGCGCGACCTGGCAGAACATGTAGGCGTCGAGGCTGCCAGCCTGTACAATCATATTCAATCCAAATCCGAGATACTCCAGACCATTTGCTTCAGGGTCGCCAATAAATTCATGACCAACCTCGAGACGGTGGAGTCCAGCCCACAATCCACCCTGAAAAAAATGGAGGATGTCATCCGTCTGCATATCCGCATGATGCTCGATCAATATGAATTCGTATACATCGCCGATCATGAATGGAGACACCTGCCCGAGCCCTACCTCTCCAATTTTCTCAGCCAGCGCAGAAGCTACCGGAAGCGGTTGGGCAATATCATCGAAGATGGCATAACAAGAGGAGAAATGAAAGATATAGACCCCTATGTTGCCGTCCTGACAATCCTGTCTGCGATCAGCGGAATCGACTCCTGGCAGCGCTCCCGTAAAAGCACCAGCGCAGAAGACCTGGAATCGAATATGGTGAAATACCTCATCGAAGGGCTGAAAAAATAATATCCCATTAATAAAAATATATCGTGGCCAGTCATTTCAGAGCATTACAGGTAGAAGATATCCGGCATGAAACAGCCGATTGCGTATCTATTTCTTTTTCTATTCCGCCTGAGCTCCGGTCAGCATTCCAATTCAGGCAGGGACAAAATATCACGATCAGGTCCCTGGTGGAAGGAAAAGAGATCCGCCGTTCCTATTCGATCTGCAGCAGCCCCCTGGAAGACGAATTGCGGATCGCCGTAAAAAAAGTGCCGGGCGGCCTGTTCTCTACCTATGCCAACGATCAGCTCCATAAAGGAGCCGTATTGGAGGTCTTGCCGCCAACCGGTAAATTCTACACGGAGCTGAATGCCGGCCAGCAGAAGAACTACCTGGCCTTTGCGGCAGGCAGCGGCATAACGCCCATCTTATCCCTCATCAAAACTACGCTGGCCACAGAGCCCCGCAGCCATTTCACCCTGGTTTACGGCAATCGTCACCGGCCCTCCATCATCTTCAAAGATCAGCTGGAATCCCTTAAAAACCGCTATATGCAGCGGATGGCCCTCCACCATATTCTCAGTCGGGAAAAAATGGACACCCCGTTGAATCAGGGAAGGATCACTCCCCAAAAATGCGGAGAACTATGCGGCAAACTGATCGATCTGCCGGCAATGGATGAGATCTTCCTCTGCGGACCGGGAGAAATGATCTTCACGGTGAAAGACTGGCTGGAGCAACAAGGAACCGATCCCCAAAAGATCCATTTTGAATTATTCAATCCCGTAGAGAAAGGGGCAGACGATCTGCCGGGAAAAAGGCAGGGCCGGGGGGAGGAAGGAAGCGAAGAAGAAGCCGCCCTGAAAGGCAAGACCAGCAAGGTCACCGTTAAGCTGGACGGGATCAGCTATGACTTCGACCTGCCTTACGACGGGGAGCCGATCCTGGATGCCGCCCTGGAGCAGGGAGCCGACCTGCCCTTCGCTTGCAAAGGAGGGGTCTGTTGCACCTGCCGGGCCCGGCTCATAGAAGGAAAAGTGGAGATGGAAGTGAACTATGCCCTGGAAAAAGACGAAATGGCCGCCGGATTTATATTGACCTGCCAGTCCCATCCCAGAACGGAAAGAGTGATCGTCGATTTCGATTCGAAATAAAAACCGATCCCGGCGCCTTTGGCGCCGGGATCGGCCTTCTCAATACCCGGCATTCTGGGAAAGATTCTTGTCGAGATCTCTTTCAGACTGGGGGACAGGGAATAATAATTTATTCTGCGTCAACGCATAATGCAGGGGATTGCCATAAGGATCCACCTGGCTGTTCATCAGGTTGATGGTATACTGGACGCCGGCGCGTAAAAGGTCCAGCCAGCGATGCCCTTCCAGAGCCAGCTCCAGCCTTCTTTCCTTTAAAATAGCAGCGGCGACATCCGTTTGAGAGACAGCGATCGTAGGCTGCAGATGAGCCCTGGACCTGATCTGATTAATCAGGGGAATAGCCTGGGCGGTCTGCCCGGTCTGATTCAATGCTTCCGCCTTCAGCAGGATAATATCCGCCAGGCGGATCAGGATCTCGTTGTCCGGGCTGTTATAACCACCGGGTTGCTTCCATTTATACGCATAGGGCACAGAAGCGCTCTTGTTCGTATAGGGCGGAGGAATGGCTACCGTATCCGAAGGCAGGCTGAAATAAACGGAAGCATTGAGGCGCACCGTATCGCCTTCCGCCTTGAATGCCTGGACGAGGTCATTGGTCACATCGTTGAATTTAGCGTACTTATCGCCGGTCAGTGAAAAAGGCAATAACAGCTCGGGACCGTAATTGGTAGTACCGGAGACCGTACCATGTTGTATTTCGAAGATGGATTCTGCGGTATTCTTGTGGTTCCCGTCAAACAGGTCGGCGTAGTTGGCCACCAGTGAATAGGCGGAACTGGCCAGCACCTTATTGGAGTAGATCAGGCTGGAATCGTATTTACCCTGCTGTGCATATACTTTGGCCAGCAAGGCATCTGCGGAACCCTGTGTGGCTCTTCCGATATTAGGGTTGCTGCCGGATACCGGGAGCAAGGCAGAATCGGCAGACAGGAGGTCCTGTTCTATCTGGAGATAGACGGCGCTCACGGGGCTTCGGGATGGGAATAGGGCATTGCCGGAGACATTATTGGTCAGCGCCAGGGGAACATCCCCATAGGTGGTAACCAGGTTGAAATAATGCAGCGCCCGCAGGAATTTGGCCTCGCCTAAGATCTGTGCCTTGCGGGTCGTACCGTTCCAGACAGGGTCCTGGATGGCAGGCACATTGTCCAGCACGGCATTGGCGTTGGCAATGGCGGCATAAAGTCCCTGCCAGTCGCGGGTGATGTTGCCGTTAAGGGGAGTGAGCGAAAAATTATCAATGGAAAAGTTATCCGGGTTGTTACCGCCGGCATAACAATTGTCGGACTGCGCATCTCCGTTCGTCATATAATCCCAGATATAATATTGCTGGTAAAGGCCGTTGTAGGCGCCCACAAGGCCGGACTCCGCGTCAGTGGCCGTCTTGTAAAAGTTTCCCGTTGTAAGACTGGATATGGGCGTTTTATCGATGGTCTTATTACATCCGGCCACTATGACCAGTCCGCCGGCAATAAGAAGAAAATATAGAAATTTATTATTGTGTCGCATGTTGTGTTCTTTTAAAGTTAGAGTTCCAAATTTATACCGGCCGTATAGATCCTTGACTGCGGATAAGTTCCGTAATCAATACCCAAGGAGGTAGAACTGGCGCCCTGTTGGTTGACTTCGGGGTTGTATCCCTTGTACTTGGAAACGGTGAAAAGATTCTGACCCGTCACATAAAAACGTATACCTGAAATGCCAATGTGCTGGAACCTTTCTGTTACCAGATGATAGCTCACGGTCGCGGCTTTCAACCGGAAGAAAGCGCCGCTCTCGATGAAACGGGAAGAGATGCTGGAATTAGGCACGGAGCCGGAAGGACTCGGGTCGCCGAATACGGCTTTAGGCACATTGGTGACATCCCCGGGCTTTTCCCAGCGTTGCAGGACAGCGGTACTGGCATTATTAGCCGTCGACATACCTTCCGTCTCGATCCGGGTAGCATTTAATACCTTATTGCCGCCGACTCCGTCGAAGAGCAGGTCCAGCCCGAAACCTTTATAAGTGAAATTGTTCACGAAGCTATAGATCATAGTAGGGAGACCGCTGCCCAGATACGTACGGTCATTGTTAGGGTCGATCACGCCGTCATGATTCAGGTCGGCGAATTTCTCATTACCGGTAGCCGGGTCAACGCCCAGCGCCTTATACCCCCAGAATCCTCCAAGGGGAAGACCATTCTTTACAATCGAAGCATATTGAGGAGTCCCGGTCCCGCCATAGGATATCCCGCCATAAAAGAAAGTTTGACTCGAGTCAAGACCATTGATCCGGTTCTTGTTGAAAGACATATTCAGGGTACTGCTCCAACTGAAATCCCTGGACTTAATGACAACTCCCGTGAGCGCGAATTCAAATCCTTTGTTCATATCATAACCGGGTAAGTTGATCAATATTTGCCCGTCATTGTTACCGGTGGTAGCGGGTAAGGTCTCCAGGAAGATCAGGTTTTTTGTCTTTTTATTATAGTAATCTGCCGAAAGGCTGACCCGGCCTTTCAATACGGAGAGGTCAAATCCTATATTCAATTGCTGGCCGGCCTCCCATTTCAGGTTCGGGTTGCCGATGGGATTGGCAGGAGTAACCCCGGGTGTAGTCGTCCCTCCGAATACGTAGGGGGAGCCCGGGTTCAAAGAGTTGAAGGAAGGATAGACCGTCGTCTGGGCCGGGGGCAGGTTCCCGGTTTCTCCCCAGCCTGCGCGTATTTTCAGGTCTTCGATGAAATTGGCATTCTGCATGAAATCTTCCTTCGAAACCCTCCAGCCACCAGAGAAGGCCGGGAAATAGCCATACTTATTATTGACGCCTACGCGGGAAGATCCGTCAGCCCTTATGGATCCCGTAAACAGGTACTTATCCTGATACGAATAGTTCACTCTTCCGAAATAGGACAGCACGGCCCAATTCGTCATATAACTATACACGGATTGATTGGAAGTAGCCCCATTCAAAGTAGGTACAGATGCCGTTGCGAATCCCCGGGCGGACTGGCTGTTATTGTAGTACTTTTCATTGATCGTTTCCGTACCGATCACGGCATTGAGGGAATGCGCACCGAACGACTTTGTATAGGTCAGCGTATTGTCCAGGGTGTAACGCAACACTTCCTGGCTCGTATTGGTAGCGAGCCCCTGTATCGATTGCCCGTAAGCATTGTTAAAAGGGTTCAGGAAATAATTATAGTCATATTGCTCCAGGGAAAGACCGACCTGTGAACGGTATTTAAGATTAAAAGGAAGTTTGATCTCCGCATGGAAATCTCCCAGGAGATTATTCGTCGCCGTGCTGTTGGTATTATCATAGATATTTCCCACCGGGTTAGCGGTACCATCAAAATTTGTCCCGTATACTCCCTTTCCGTCTTTTACCGGAACTATCGGCGGGACGGTCAGGGCCGCCATCACCGTACCGCCATGCTGGGCGGAGGCGCCGTCCGAAATGGTAGTGGTGTAAGACCTATTATAACTGATGTGAGAGCCCACGCTCAACCAGTCGTTCATATTCTGGTCCAGCTTGAAATTCACGGAGTAGCGTTTGAAATTGGAAGTATGTACGATCCCGTCCTGGTTGAGATAGCCCAGTCCCAGCAGCCAGGTCCCTTTTTGAGTTCCGCCCGAAAAAGTTGCGTTGGCGCCTGTTTGCACGGCACTGTGATAGACCAGGTCCTGCCAGTTATTGTTGGCATTATCGAAAGCCGGAATAGACGGTACGGATTGGCCCGCATTGGTGTATTCGTCCTTGAGGAGAGACAGGTACTGGGGGCCGTTCAGTACAGGGAGCTTTTTAGTGATCTGCTGTATGCCGGTATAAGCGCCGATGTCCGTCCGGGTCTTTCCTTTCGACCCCTGTTTGGTAGTGATCAATACGACGCCGTTGGTGCTGCCCGCGGCGCCATAGATACCGGCCGATGCTGCATCCTTTAATACGCTGATCGATTCGATGGTATTGGGATCGATGCTTTTGGTATCGCCGGCTACCACTCCGTCGATGACATAGATGGGTTCACTGCCGTTGGGAGAAGCCAGCCCCCTGACCCGGACGCTGAAGTCGGAGCCCGGCGCGCCGGAAGGTTGGAAGACCTGCACGCCCGGCGCTTTGCCGGCCAATACTTCCGAAGTAGATATGACAGGACGGCTACTGACGTCCTTTACGCTGATCGTGGAAACGGCCGAAGTAATGTCCCCTTTCCGCTGGGTGCCATACCCGATCACTACGACCTGGTCGAGCGCCTTATTAGAGGAAGCCAGCTGCACGTTCACCACATTTTGCCCGTTAACGGTCACTTCTTTAGCTGAAAAGCCAATATAGGAAAATACCAGGGTGGCATTTTCTTCTACGGTAAGGGAATATTCTCCTTTATTATTGGTGGAGGTGCCTGTGGAAGTGCCCTTTACCTGGACGGATACCCCTGCCAGGGGCTCGCTATTGTCTCCCGTGACCGTGCCGGTGATCCGGATCGGCTGCTTTTCCAGATTAGCAGAGACAACCACGATCAGGTTGTTATCCAGCATTTTAAAGGTAAGATCCGTATGAATAAAGAGCTTATGCAGGGCGTCTTTGATGTCGGAGTTCTCTAAGTTGACGTCAACTTTGTTTTTTAAAGCGGGCAAGTCATAATTATACAAGAATCGAAACTCTCCTTTCCTTTCGATCTTATTCAGCACTTTGGCAATCTCAGCCTGCCGCAGGCTCAATGTAATGGAACCTTGCGCATGAACGCCCGCTTTCGCCTGCAGGATACCCAGCAGGACCAACAAAATGGAAAGCTTCATAATAACAACGAATTTAAAGAGCAATCGTAACCTACCCCTCCCTATCGGGGGTTGAAAATTTTTCATACTTTTATGATTAAGGATGTACAAATGGGAAACCCTGACCGCCCGTCAAGAAGGTTATTGGTTTCCGTTTCAGTCTGAACGGGGAATGCGTCAACATTTCCCGTTTTTTTATTACAGAAGTGACAGCGCTAATTGGTTTACTTAGCCGGTATTACTATTATTTTCCATACAATTCGATTTCATTTCCTCTTATTTTATAGGTGAATTCTGCCGTTAATTGCAAGGCATTCAGGGCATCCTGTATGGACTCATTGGCAAACACGCCGCCGAAGCGGTATTTGTACAATGTTTTGTCTTCAAAACTAATTTTCACGTTATACCAGCGCTCCATTTTTTGTGCTAATTCTTTAAAAGAATCACCATTGAATACCAATTTGTTATACAACCAGGCCGTTTCCACTTTATCACTGTCGGGTATGTTACCCGGGATCGCATTGACAGAAATATCAGGCGTTGCCGGCACTGGATGAGCATCTATCCTATCGGTGGACCGGACAGGCAGAGAGGCCAGGTGTTTGTTAAAAACCAATTTTTCATTAGGCTTAAGGATGACCCTGGGCGTATTGGGATTATCAGGACGGGATATTTCGATCGCGCCCCTCAACAGGGTTGCCTCGATCGTTTCATCCTGCAGATAAGATTTGATGGTGAAAGCAGTGCCCAGCACTTTTACATCAATGGCAGAGGCATGAACAATAAAAGGGTGCTCCATATCCTTCGCCACATCAAAATAAGCCTCCCCTTCCAATTCCACTTCCCGGGAACGGGTATTGAAATCTTTGGCATACTTCAATTTGCTGTTTGAATTCAGCCATACCTGCGTACCATCGGGCAATACCAATTTTGTCCGGACCCCGGGTCTCGCTACCACTTCCCCAGCCCCGGAGGGTTGCAGATTGGCAGGCAGATCATTATGCAGTCGGTTACGAAAGACATTCCATACCAGAAAAACCATCCCGATGACGGCGGCGGCATAATAAATTATTTTGCGCACCGGAAGATAGATAAGGCGACCTTCCCGTTCTGCACTTGTCTGTTCTGCTTCCGCTTCAGAAAGAGGCAATTTTTCACATTCCTTTTTAACTATCTTGTTAAATTTTTGTTCGAGATCCCTGTCACTAATTTTCGGATTAGCTACCTCTGCAGAGGAGGTGACAAAATAACCATGAAGGATATCCAGCAGATATTGTTTATCGGGAGATTGTTCAATTAAACCCTGCAATTCTTCCACTTCTCCGGGAGAGGCTTCGCCAGAGAGATGTCGGGAGATCAGTAACCAGAGACGGTTGTCTTGAATCATATGGCAGGCTGTTACTTTACCAAGACAACTAAAGCAAGCCGATCTACTAAGAGAAATTAAAAAAAAGAGAAATTATTTACGGATGGAGGGTTTGTGCAGGGGGAAACCGAACTCGGCTTCCAGGGCGGTAGCTATCCTTTTCACCGCAATAGCCATTTGCACATCGATCGTATTGACCGATAAATTCAGTATGGCGGCGATCTCCTTGTACCGAAGGCCGTCCTCGCGTACCAGCTTGAAGATCATTTTACACCGCGGAGGCAGGGCCTCCACGGCCTTTTGTATCTTTTGGTACATTTCCGCTGTGATCAGGATCTGTTCGGGAGTGATGGAGGAGGCGTTCAGTTCGATCTGGATATGATCAAAGGGTTCGGTGATGCTGGCCCTGGCTTTTTTAGATAAATAATTAAGCGCTGTATTCTTAGTCGCCGTATACAAATAGACCCGGAGGTTCCGGATGGACGGGAGCCCTTCCCTTTGCTGCCAGATCCTGATAAATACGTCTTCCACAATCTCTTCTGCCGGTTCCCGGGTCTTAACGATCGCCAGGGCGAACTGGTAAAGGCGCTTATAAAAAGAGAGGTACACCTGCCTGAATGCAGCCTGGTCTCCTGCTGCGATCTGTTGCAGGAAGGCCGGTGAATAATCTTCCGAAAAATGCTGTTCGTTTCTCATGTGTGCTGCGATCGTTCTCCAATCTCCGATACGCGTTCAAAGGCCAAAATTATCCAAACCTTTTTAAAATCCGGAAACCTTATTTTTTATACCTAAAGGCACCTACTTACAATAAGGGACAAGAGGGAATAACTAAACGTTTAGTGTTTTATTCCGGGAAACAACGGGTGGGTAAACTATTAAATACCTGATTTTTATATTTTTATTCTCTGGGTGTCTTAATAAAGACAACATGCAACACGTTGTTGGTAAGCCATATACATATAAAAAAGTATTGCCAAAATCTTTAATTGATAGCCTGATTTATCTTAAAAATAAGGATACTCTTTCAATACTTGATTCAGTGAACATTAATGGGGAATGGTATAGGGTATTTGGGGAGGATTAAAAACTACATTCATGGGGGCCGTACCATTGAACACCGTTCCTATTAAGCTGCATTAAATTTATAGGGCCGCCCACATGCACAGAATCATTGCCTTTAATTTCCGTTTCAATAAGCAATTTAATTCCTTCTATAATTCCATTTGAAAATGCGTCATAATTACTCGGTAACTTATCTATATCATTGGTAAGTCCAAGAAATGCGATAGGTTCTATATCCGATAAAGCGGTTATTTTATATTTTATATCCACCGGAGTGTCTATTTTATTAATAGGGTCTAAATCAACATATAATACAACGGGATAATTATTTTCGAAGCCAAAAAATGCTACTCTTCCTAGTTTCCAATCATTCTTATTTTTTACATATCGTTCTAAATATTGGGTCTTGTTAGCACGCATTAATAACCTCAAAGCAGGTGGGTATTCTATTCTCATTTTCTCTGCAAACTGGTTTGCTATTTCCTGTAATGAAGAATATTTGCAAGCAATCGTCGCATTTTTTAATAGGAGGCCATCATCTATTCCAGATATGGCAAAATAATATTTACCGACATTGTGAATTTTGCAAATTTTATTAATAGAACTAGAAATTATTTCCCCTGTTCTTTTATTAATAAACTGTCCTCTTTCCTTGCTATCTGCACCTATTATTATGGTATTTTTAGATCTATATATTATTATACATGTCGATGATAAGTACATTGGCAAAAAAAGTAATAGAAATACCGTCGCGTAGAAAATAATTTTTGGTGCCATTAGAAGGATTTATAATGAAGGGAATATATGTAGCCAGAATACAAGCTACAAAAAATAAAAAGACCATTTTTAATAAATTTCTATTTTAATTACTTCAAAATTGGCGGGATCTCTCACCCAGTAATAATAAGGCCCTTCAATCCCTCCTGCTAACGTATAATCCACTATTTTATACCAGGTTCCCCCTTTATATTTCCGGTACAACTTAAAGTCTGACAATAGATTATCCGGGCTCATGAGCTTCTTCAGTAATTTTTTCATTTTATACTGTTGCCGAAAAGCCTTAGTCCCGGTGGGCGAGTGGAAAAAAATTGACGTGGGACTGTATAAGCTACGGTGCTGGAGGTACTGGCATACCTGAAAAACCAATAGACAAATAAGCCCACGCCATAGCGTGAGCGTTACCTCTATTTTCTGGTTTTGCTTTGTAAACTGCCAGTTTTCCAGCACCAAAAATGAGCTAAACGCCAATATGTTATATCCAGGCGAAAGTAGGGAAAGGAGTATAAAATTACAAGTGTTTCCCGTCAAGGCAAAAAGAGCCTATAATATTAGGTAGTATCATGGACAAACTATATCTTTAACGTTATAAACGTTTACGCTATGGTAAAGAATCTCAAAGACCTCATGACTAAATTTCAGGACGAAGCAGCTTGCCGGGAATTCCTGGTGCAGCAGCGATGGAATGGGGTTCCTGAGTGTCCTTATTGTGGCTGTCGGAAGTCTTATAAGATCGAAGCCGGGAAACGCTTTAAATGTGCCAATTCCGGCTGTTATAAGAAATATAGCGTAACAGTGGGGACGATCTTCGAAGCCAGCAACATCCCCCTTACAACGTGGTTTGCGGCCATGTACCTGATAACAGCCCATAAAAAGGGGATCAGCAGTGTACAATTAGCCAAGGATTTAGGGGTAACACAAAAGACCGGCTGGTTTATGCTCCACCGTATCCGGGAATCCCTGAAAGAAAATGCTCCATTGCTATTACAAAAAGAAGTCCAGGCAGATGAAATATACATAGGGGGTCAGGAAGCGAATAAGCATAAGGACCGGAGGGCGAAAAACCAGCAAGAGGCTAGTGAAAATAAAATGCCGATAGTAGGGATTATTGAGACAGGAGGACGAGTAGTCACGCAGGTAATGCCTTGGATAACCAAACGGAATATTACCGATCTTATTTTACAACATGTAGACCGGAAGGCTACCCTGGTTACCGATGGCTTACCAGCTTATCAGAAAGTTGGCAAGAAATATGAGCATATAGTTATTAACCATTCAGAGGGGCAATTCAAGGTCGGGAAGCACCATACAAACGGAATTGAGAACTATTGGAGCCTGTTATCTCGCGGCATATATGGGATTTACCACCAAGTCAGCGATAAGCACCTCCAACGTTATTGTGACGAATTTGCGTATCGATTTAATAGCCGTACCTTCAGTGACGGCTTCAGATGGGCGCTTACATTCCATCAAATCGAAGGCCGATTAACTTATAAAACGTTAATAGCCAATGGCAAAGATCAAAAAAACGAAGGCGGCTATCCCATCGAAATCATCGAAACGGGCGAATAAATACGAGGAAAAGTTGAAGGTCAACGCTACATTCGAAGAATTAGCGAAGGTTCTGATTACTCCAAAACAGCCTGTAAAGAAGAAATAGAATAAATGGGTAGTGATTATCATTAATACTTTTCTATTGCTGTAGATTTTTTGCAGGAGCGATACAAAGCGTCAAATGACCCATTCCGTAGAGTACATATATCCCTCCTCCGATAAAAGAATTTTCTGGGGAAGCAAAGAGTCCTGAGCCCCCTCCTAATTTCCTTATCCCGAGGGTAAATAATAAATTCCCAATTTCAGTCATATATTTATAGCTTTCTTGATCAGCAGGTGAAATTAGAAAGAAGATAGAATCCATTTTATGTTTTACCAGTGAGTCAAGAATACGGTTAATTAACTCCTGAGTCGGGTGTCGTTGTTTAATTCCCTCATAATTAACGTTTTGTGTATTATTGTCTCCTACTTGTGTGGGGCCATTAAAATTAGCATCCTTTAAATCATATTTTGAAGAAGGAGCCGATGAATCTGTTTTTACCACATTTCGCTGTGGCCTTTTAGGCGCATTTGGCGCTGGGGTTTTCTTCTTAAAAGAAGTGTCTTTATGAGAAATGTTTTTTGATGTGGAAGAATCTATTTTTTGCGCAATTGAAGGCACAGGAATCGTACAATTACCTTGTGGAATAATCCAAATTACAATTCCACTTATAATTAATAGTAATGTATAAGAAACGGACTTAAGAACGATAGGTTTTATCTTTCGATTAAGATAAGGGAATAAAAAAACAACACCTGTAATTAAGGAAGTGTAAACCAATACCTTAAGATAAGGGTTGCAAATTATATCTTTCAGTGTCCAGCCGGTCATAAAATTGATAAACATTATTATGCCAACTATATCGGCAATTATTGAAATGATTTGTAGTATTCTTTTCATTCTCGTTATGGCTTATATTTAAAACAAGAAGAAAGGTAAAGAATTTATAACATTTCTTTCCCCTCTTGTCCCTTAATATATATAGATGCCTACCTAAACAACTAACACTTGTTAGTATTTTTTCCCGAAAAAAAAGTATCTTTACTACTTAAATTTTTAGCGCATGTCCCTGCAGGAATCCGAAAAAATATTTCAGGACAAGGTGGACAAAGACATCCGGATCGAGCCGAAAGACTGGATGCCGGAGGCCTACCGGAAGACCCTGATCCGGCAGATATCCCAGCACGCCCATAGCGAGATCGTGGGGATGCTGCCGGAGAGCAACTGGATCACCCGCGCCCCTAGCCTTAAAAGAAAAGCGATTTTGCTCGCGAAAGTACAGGATGAGGCCGGACATGGATTATACCTCTATTCCGCTGCGGAGACCATGGGCACCAGCCGCGACGAGATGATCGGGCAGCTGCACAGCGGGAAGGCTAAATATTCCTCCATTTTCAATTATCCCACACTCACCTGGGCGGACATGGGCGCCATCGGCTGGCTGGTCGACGGCGCTGCTATTATGAACCAGGTACCTTTATGCCGTGCCTCCTACGGTCCCTATGCAAGGGCCATGGTGCGCATCTGTAAAGAAGAAAGCTTCCACCAGCGGCAGGGATTCGAAATATTACTGGTCCTGAGCCGGGGAAGCCAGGCCCAGCGGAGAATGTGCCAGGACGCTATCGATCGTTGGTGGTGGCCCTCGGTCATGATGTTCGGCCCCAATGACGATGCCTCCCCTCATACGGCACAAAGCATGTTATGGAAGATCAAACGTTTCACGAATGACGAACTGCGCCAGCGCTTTATAGATGTCTGTGCAGAACAGGTGAAAATATTGGGCATGACCCTTCCCGATCCTGATCTGGCCTGGAATGAAGAAAAAAAACACTATGATTTCGGGACCATCGACTGGGAAGAGTTCCGGGAAGTGATCAGTGGCAATGGCCCCTGTAATAAAGAAAGGCTGGCAGCCCGCGTAAAAGCGCATGAAGAGGGCGCCTGGGTAAGGGAAGCAGCCCTGGCTCATGCAGAAAAGAGAAAACGTACCCCCCAACCCCTTTCACTTGAAAACACATAACGATATGTCGGAACAGCAATGGCCTCTCTGGGAAATATTCATCCGTAGCAAGCAAGGGCTGGATCACAAGCATGCCGGCAGCCTTCATGCCGCAGATGCGCAAATGGCTATCGAAAATGCAAGGGATGTATACACCCGCCGCATGGAGGGCGTCAGTATCTGGGCTGTGGAAAGTAAATACATTCACGCCTCTAATCCTGATGAAGCCTCCTCTTTCTTCGATCCTGCCAACGATAAAGTCTATCGTCATCCGACTTTTTATGATCTACCGGACGAATTAAAGTATATGTAAAAATGCCCCATCAGCAAGCCCTCATCGACTTTACCTTACAGCTGGCGGACAGTGCCTTGATCCTGGGCCACCGTAACAGCGAATGGACAGGCCATGGCCCTGTCCTGGAACAGGATATCGCCCTCTCCAATATCGCACTGGACCTGATCGGCCAGGCAAGGTACTTCTATCAATATGCCGCCCGGCTCATTAATCAATCCGGACAGGAGGCCCCCGGAGCGGACGTCACGGAAGACTCATTGGCCTACCTGCGCGATGGCTGGGACTTTAAGAACTGCTTATTGGTGGAACAAGCTAATGGCGACTGGGCCAGGACCATTTTAAGACAATTCTTTTTCACCGCCGCCCAATATTATTTATACGAACGCCTTCGCCGTAGCAAGGACGCCGAACTGGCTGCCATCAGCGAAAAAGCCTATAAAGAGGTCGTCTATCATCTTCGCTGGAGCAGCGAATGGGTGATCCGTTTGGGTGACGGAACGGTCGAAAGCCATGCTCGTATGGAGACGGCATTGGGAGATCTGTGGAAGTTCACCGGGGAGCTTTTTATCCCTGCTGCTTATGAACAGTCATTAGTTGACGAAGGTATCGCCGTAGAGCTCTCCTCCCTGCAACCCAAATGGGAAGAAAAAGTAAGGGAAATATTTTCCGAAGCAGGGCTCATCTATCCCGGCGCCCCTGCAGGAAAGAAAGGCGGCTTGCTGGCCGGCGGTAAAGAAGGCCGGCATACCGAACAGCTGGGTTATATTCTCGCGGAAATGCAATTCCTGCAAAGAGCCTATCCGGGCTGTGAATGGTAAATTATGAACGATCCATCAACCGCAAAGATCTGGTCCTTATTGGAGGATGTCATTGACCCGGAGGTCCCGGTCCTCTCCATACTCGATCTGGGTATCGTACGGGATGTGAAAGTGGAAGAGGGCAAGGTCGAGGTCGTCATCACCCCCACTTACAGCGGCTGTCCCGCCATGGACGTTATACGAATGCATATAAAAATGACCCTGCTGCAGCAAGGATATGAGACCGTCAATATCCGGACCGTTCTCTCTCCCGCCTGGACCACGGACTGGATGAGCGAAAAGGGAAAGGATAAATTAAGGGCTTTTGGCATTGCTGCGCCGACACCTGTGCAACAGGTATGCCATCCGGGATTATTTTCCCGGGAAGAAGCGATCCCCTGTCCCCGCTGTCAATCCCTTCATACCAGCCTGATCAGTCAATTCGGCAGCACGGCCTGTAAGGCACTCTACCGCTGCGAAGACTGCAAAGAGCCTTTCGATTACTTCAAGTGCCATTGATCATTTAAGTATATTTAAGTTATTATTCCAGCTACATTATATATATCTAACAACATTACATGTCTTCCATATTATTCGAGATACGCGACCATATCGCCTTCATTACCCTCAACCGGCCCGACAAGCTTAACGCATTCAACCGGGAAATGGCCCTGCTGCTGCAGAACAGGCTGGATGAATGTGCCAGCCTTCATGAAATAAGAGCCGTTTATCTCACCGGGGCCGGCAAAGGCTTTTGCGCGGGACAGGACCTGGCCGAAGTCATCGACCCCAATGGTCCGGGTATGGAGAAGATCCTGAGCGAACATTATAATCCTATCGTGACCCGGATACGCCACCTTCCCAAACCTGTTATAGCGGCAGTGGGAGGCGTGGCTGCAGGCGCCGGCGCCAATATTGCCCTTTGCTGTGATGTCGTCGTGGCGGCGCAATCCGCCTCTTTTATACAGGCTTTCTCGAAGATCGGCCTCATCCCGGACAGCGGGGGAACTTATTTTCTGCCTCGCCTGATCGGCTGGCAGCGGGCGTCCGCCCTGTCAATGCTGGGGGATAAAATAAACGCCGCCGAAGCGGAAAGAATGGGTATGATCTATAAGGTCTATGAAGACGGGGATTTCCCGGAGGCATCCAAAGCCCTGGCCGTAAAACTGTCCCAATTGCCTACCCGTGCCCTGGCTTTAACCAAACATGCCCTCAATCAGTCCTCCGCTCATTCCTTTGAAGAACAGTTGTCGCTGGAAGACCAATTGCAGCAGAAAGCGGCGGCGACCAAAGATTATGCGGAAGGGGTACAGTCCTTCCTGGAAAAAAGAACGCCCACTTTTAGGGGGGAATAAAACGCCACAGGCGTTTTGCGCGAAGCGCCATCATTAAACCCGATTGCCGGACGGTTCACCCGTTCCGGCAATCGCTGGCAAACGCCGGCAAACGCTGGAGAAGCACAGAACCCCAAACTGATCGACATCGATAACTAATGATATGATATACGAATTCAAGGGAATCAAACCCGTGATAGATCCTTCTTCCTTCATTCACCCCCAGGCGGCGGTAACGGGAAATGTCCGCATCGGAAAGAACGTCTATATAGGCCCGGGCGCCGCTATCCGGGGCGATTGGGGGCAGATCCTCATCGAAGATGGCTGCAATGTGCAGGAGAACTGCACTATTCATATGTTTCCCGGCACCACGGTATGGCTGAAGGAAGGAGCCCATATCGGGCATGGGGCCATCATACACGGAGCCATTATCGGCCGCAATTGCCTGGTAGGCATGAATAGTGTCATCCTGGACAATGCCGAGATCGGGGATGAGTGTATTATCGGAGCGCTCAGCCTTGTCCGGACCGGCGAAAAGATCCCCGGCCGGAGTATGGTCGTCGGCAATCCCGCTGCCATAATAAAGACGGTCAGCGATGAAATGATCCGGTGGAAGACGGAGGGTACGGCGCTCTACCAGGCTCTTCCCGGAGAAATGAAGGAGAGCTGGGCAGCCTGTGAGCCTTTGCCAGGTGGATCCGTGCGGGAAGAGCCCCGGCAGGAAAATCGGACGGCCAATCCGGAGGAGTGCCGGCAACCGGGGTCCGGAGCCCCGGATAGCCCACAAAAGGCCTACCAGCCCTGGAAAAGTGTTCCCGGGGAGGATCAATTGAAAGGTAAGCCTTGAGTAAATAAAAGACTACCTTTGCGCCTCAATTGAAATTGTACCGGGAGTGGAGAAATCAAATTTTGTCGATCAGATACGGGTTTTTTGCAGAAGCGGGCACGGCGGGGCCGGTAGCAAACATTTTGCGCATACTAAGTTCAACGACATGGCCGGGCCGGATGGCGGCGACGGCGGCCGCGGAGCCCATATCATATTACGGGGAAGCAAACACCTATGGACCCTCCTGCATTTACGATATTATAAGAACGTACTGGCGGAAAATGGCGAGAACGGTAGCGGCAACAACTGCAGCGGCCGCTCAGGGAAGGATATTATCATAGAAGTGCCCCTGGGCACGATCGCCCGGGACGAAGAGACGGGTAAGACAGAAGCCGAAATACTGGAAGACGGACAGGAAATGATCTGGGTGAAAGGAGGACGGGGCGGCTTAGGCAATGCTCAGTTCGCTACCCCCACGAACCGGGCCCCCGAACACGCGCAGCCGGGTGAGGAAGGCTCGGAAGGCTGGAAGGTGCTGGAATTAAAGGTGCTGGCCGATGTAGGGCTGGTAGGCTTTCCCAATGCCGGCAAATCCACCCTGTTATCCGTTATGACAGCCGCTACTCCTAAGATCGCCGACTACGCTTTTACCACCATCACTCCCCAGCTCGGGATGGTAGAATACCGGGATGGCCGCTCTTTTTGTATGGCCGACCTGCCGGGTATCATCGAAGGCGCCGCAGAAGGCAAGGGCCTTGGCCATCGCTTCCTCCGGCACATCGAACGCAACCCTGTCCTGCTTTTTCTCATCCCCGCCGATAGTAAAGACCATGGAGAGGAGTTCGATATCCTGAAAAAAGAACTGGAGAAATATAATCCCGAACTGCTGCATAAACGATTTATCATCGCCGTCAGTAAAAGCGATATGCTGGACGAAGAGTTGAAAGAAGCCATCGCAAAAGAACTTCCCCCGGATATCCCCCACCTGTTTATTTCTTCGGTCACTCAACAGGGCCTCACCCCATTAAAAGATCTTCTCTGGAAAATTTTGAATGAAGATCAGCCATAAAAAACGCCCAAATCAAATTATAATAAATTACATATATACTTCTTAACACAAATTTCATATTTCTCCTTTGCATTTTAACAAAATGCGTCGTATATTTACAATAACACTACGTTCTTTTACGTTTTCCATTCAGTAGCCATTTAGCCCCTACTGCGATTGCCTCCCCGCCCAGCTTGCTGCCACCTTAAACTAACTGCCTCATTGCTTCGCCCGATTGTCCTGTCGCAACTATTGCTCCCGTCATACATAAAATATTCCTCTTTCGATCGCCGCCATACGGATTGCTTCTGTCCGATTAAGATCCGATTGTTCCGTCATATAATGTTTCCAGTCATTAAAACACATTTATATGAAGAACCTATTCATCATCACCTCCGGCAAGTTGATTCCCGTAATCCTGTTCTCCCTTGTTGCCGCTACGACACAGGCCCAGTCTGCCACTGCGACTACCCTGCCAAAAGAGGACTCCTCCCTGGTGAAATACCTTGGAACACAGGACGATTTGGTATTATTCAACGTAGCGTACAAAAACCCCCAGGGCGCCCTATTCAGCCTTATCGTAAAAGATCAGGACGGCACTGAATTATACAGAAATACCTACTCCGAAAAAAACTTTTATAAACAATTCCGTCTCCCGAGAGCAGACAAAAGTAAGATCACCTTTATCATCCGGGGCAATAAAGAGACCGAAATCGTAAAGACTTTCGAGATCAATGTCAATAGCCGTTATGTCCAGGATATAGCCATAAAAAAACTCAATTGATCCATCCAATCTTCCACCCATTTCCATAACACGCAAAAACCACTTTTATGAACCAGCTCATCTCCAACACACAAAAAGCACTTAGAGGCTCCGCCCTTCTCCTTGTATTGATCTCCGTTACTTTGCTCACCCGGGCAGCCGGCAATGACCCCGTTGAAACCCATGGCGGCAGCGCCAGCACGGCAGAAGTCCGGTATATCGGCAGTAATGAAGGCGATCCTTTGTTCAATGTATTGTATACCAACAGCGCCGGAGCCCGCTTCAGCGTAAAAGTATTGGACAACGAGGGACACCAGCTCTTCCAGGGTGTTTATACCGACAGGAAATTTGACAAGAAATTCAAAGTGACCGATGCACAGAATTACGGTAAATTAACTTTCGTCATCCGGAATTTCCAGGACAATTCCGTACAGAGCTTCGAAATCAACTCCAATGCCCGTGTGGTAGAGGACGTTGAAGTTAAAGAGGTAAAATAATATAGTAAGACGCCCGGGACCTTGGACCCGGTACCCGGTTGTCTATCATCGGGAGAGACTTAATTCGAGTTTCGGGCAACTACTTTGCCTGCAGGAATATTAGCCATTTTTAAAACACTCTGGTAGCTCAACGACTTTATTTGTTGCTGGGTATAACCGGGAAACCGGGAAGTTGCAATGCTCCCGGGGATAGCTATAAAACGATAATTATAACCGCTGTAATCGTAGCCGGAAGCGTTCGTGTAACCAGCCGGCACTCCTGAGTATAAAAAAATCCTTCCTACATAATAAGATTCGGTCAAGACTGTGGCTGCGTTGAAAATCAGCGTATCCCCATTTTGATCGATCTGCTGTAAATAAGTCAATACGACTCCATTATTCAGGATATTCGATGTAATGGCGTTAGCGGTGATGCTCTCGGAGTAGCTGGTATCGTTGTTGGCGTCTATAGAGCCGGCCATACTAAGCGTAGTCCAATTACTATATAATACGCTATCGGTACCGTTAGTGCCGTTGACGCCGGCTGCCCCGGTATCTCCCGCCGGCCCGGCCGGTCCCGCAGGTCCGGCATTTCCTTTTGAACAGCTGGTCATCATAATAATACATGCTACAAAAGTCAGTAAAGAAAGGCATTTCAGGTTTTTCACAATTTTAAGTTTTAAGATTAAATAGAGGACAATGGTAGATCAACACCTGGTTAACTACCGGGCGTAAAAACATCTATGCATAGACTATAGAAATAGATCATTCTTTTTACAAAGAGTTTAAACGGTATAAAAATATATTAGTTTCGAGGCTGTTTTTCTCAACAGGTTCGACCTTTTGGTCATATTGTTTTTTTTGCTGATGTTTGCCCCTGCTAAATATTAACCATATGAATCCAAAAAAGCTTCTCCTGACGATTGCCTTGTCCACCCTGATACTTCGCGGCTTTGCCGATGAAGGCATGTGGCTGCCGCTCCTGCTGGGCGAGCAGGTCTATAATGACATGGTAAAAAAAGGGCTCAAACTCACCAGGGAGCAGCTCTATAGTATTAATAAAGCGTCTATCAAGGATGCCGTTATCATCTTCGGACGCGGCTGCACCGGGGAGATCGTAAGCAACGAAGGATTGATCTTTACCAATCACCATTGTGGTTACGAGGCGATCGCTTCTTCCAGTTCCATTGAGCACAACTATCTTCACGATGGCTTCTACGCCAAAAGCAAACAGGAAGAGATACCCGCCCGCGGGCTGTATGTCGACTTCCTGGTAAAAATCGACGACGTGTCCAAAGAGGTGGAGGACTCCGCCAAAGGGTTGAGTGGCGCAGAGAGGGCCGCTAAGCTACGGACCGTACTCGCAGCCATTAATACCCGCTATTCCGACAGCTCTAAAAGTATCACAGGCAGGGTAAGCCCCTTATTCAAAGGCAACCAGTTCCTGGTCTTTGTCTATCAGCGCTACAGTGACATCCGCCTCGTAGGGGCCCCGCCGGAAAGCGTCGGCAAGTTCGGCGGCGATACCGATAACTGGGAATGGCCCCGTCACACAGGCGATTTCTCCGTCTTTCGGGTATATATGAACAGGAATGGCCAGCCCTGCGATTATTCTCCCGATGATATCCCCCTGAAACCAAAATACTTTTTGCCCGTCTCCCTCAAAGGACTGAAAGACGGTGATTATGCAATGATCTATGGTTATCCCGGTAGCACCAACCGGTATGAGACTTCCTATGGAGTGAAACAAAAAATCGACATCGATAATCCCACCCTGGTCAAACTCCGGGACCTCCGCCTGAAATATATGTTCGCCGAGATGAAAAAAGACCCTGCCGTCAAGCTGCAGCTGGCCTCCAATTATGCCGGTATAGCCAACTACTGGAAATTCTTCGACGGGGAGTCCAAACAGTTGGTCAAATATGGTATTTACGAGCAAAAGAAAGGACAGGAAGCTTCTTTTCAGCAATGGGCGCAGGACAAGCCCGAATTCGAACACCTGTTCAACGACTGGGCCAAGGCCTATGAAGAATGGCGGCCTTATTCCAAACATCGGATATACCTGTCCGAAGGTATCTTCGGCAGCCCTCTCATAGCCTTTGCTTCCACCCTGCAGGAGGTGGAGAACGCCCTGGTAAAGCCGGGAGGCGGCGATATTAAAAAAGCCCTGAAGGCGGCTAGTGAAGCCCGCAAGAATTTCCTGAAAGACGAGAACAAAACCTCCGACCAGAACATCCTGGCCGCCGTTACGCAACTCTATTATAGCGACATCGACCGGAATCAGCAGCCCGTCGGCTTCTATGAAGAGCTGAAAGCTAATTTCGGGGACCTTCGGGACGAAAACACCTATCAAAAATATGCGGCATCCGTATTTAAAAACACCCTGCTGTTCGATGATGCCCGCTGGCAGACTTTTATCACCCAGCCTGATGCCACCCTGTTGCAAGGCGATCCCGCCTACAAACATGCCAGCGCTTTCCTGCGAAACTGGCAAGGGAAATACCTATCGTCTTACCAGCAATTTCTCACCACGAATAACGAGCTGGGTAGGCTATACCTGAAAGGGATCCTGCAAATGGACCCCAAAAAAATCCGTTACCCCGATGCTACGTTCACGATGCGTGTATCCTATGGGAATGTGAAATCTTATAATCCCCGCGATGCGGTACATTATGATTATGTAACGACCCTGAAAGGGGTGCTGGAAAAATACATTCCCGGGGATTATGAATTTGACCTGCCGCCGGGGCTGGCCGAACTGGCTAAGAAAAAAGATTTCGGACAATATATCGATAAGCAACGCAATGACCTGGTCGTTGGCTTTATTACGACCAACGATATCACAGGCGGGAATTCCGGCTCCCCGGTCCTGAATGCCAATGGAGAGCTGATCGGACTGGCTTTTGACGGAAACTACGAAGCCCTCAGCCATAAGATCGCCTTCGATGCCCAGTATAACCGTACGATCTGCGTGGATGTACGCTATGTATTGTGGTGCATCGATAAGCTGGGAGGAGCCCCCAATATCGTCAATGAATTGAAATTGGTAAAGGCGACGGCCCCAGCTAATAAAACAGCTCCCGTTAAATAATGCGGCCTATCGCCTCGGCTCCTCTTTATTAGTTCGGAGAATTCAATTTCAGGGAACTGCCTTTGGCGGGAATATTCAATACGCTTGTCAGTTCGGAATAACTCATTGCCTTCAATTGGTCGGTTGTATACGTTTTTCCGCTGCCGGAAATGCCGCTGGTAGCTATCTTGGCCGGAATAACAACATACCGGTAATTATACCCGGTGTAATCAACGCCGGCAGAATTACTGGCATACGGCGCGTTGGAGAATAACTCGATCTTACCGACGAGAAAATTTTCATCCATTCGCGACGAAGCATTCACTATAACCGTATCTCCTAATGCATCCATGCCCTGTAAATAACCCACTACAGCGCCCTTACTCAGAATAGCCGATGTTATTGATTTGGCAATGAGCGTATCGGTATAAGTGGTGTCACTGTTGGCGTCAATATATCCCGCCATACTAAGGGGGGTCCAATTGGAATATTGAACACTGTCAGGCCCAACAGGACCGGCAGGGCCCGTATCTCCTTTTTTACAACTCATCATCATAATAAATCCGGTCGCCAATGCCAGCAGGGAAAGAAGTGTAAGATTTTTCACAATTTTAAATTTTAAGATGAATAATGCAGCGCTAAGATTCTTGTTTTATCAATAATTGAATCGCTCCTAAAATTAACAGTACGTGATTATAGAAGGTCAGGTTAAAGAAAATCGGTAAAACCGCTCTTTTTATCGGCAAATTAAGTTCTGCTCCCAATATTTTAAGCCTGCTCATTTCTTTGGCGGCGTAACAGGCGCCGGACTATTGTCCTTCCAATGCCATAAATGCAGGCAGGCATAGGTCCGGTAAGGGCTCCATTTTTGGGAGATGCGTAAAAGGTCTTCCCGGAACGACTTTTTATCCGTCCTGTCCAGCTTATAGAGACGGATCATCGCATTTTGAATGCCCAGATCGTCCGGCGCAAATACATCTTCCCTCCCCAGGCCAAACATCAATAACATTTCCGCCGTCCATCTTCCCACCCCCTTTATCTGGGTAAGATACCCGATCACCTCCTCGTTGTCCATTTTATTCAGGCGACGAGGGTCCATTCCCTGCTCGATGGCAAACCGGGCCACATTATGCACATAATTGACTTTTGCATTGGAGAGTCCAATGGCCCGGAGAGTAGCGAAGGGAGTCGAGAGGATCTCTTCCGCCAGGGGTACCCGCCCGTCGTAGATATTCAAAAACCGTTTGTGGATCGTGTCCGCCACCTTCGTGGAAAGCTGCTGGCTCATGATAGAGGCGCAGAGATAATGATGAATATCCTTCCGTTTGCTCAGACGAAAAGGCTCCTGCTGACCGATCAGCTTACCGAGCTTTTTATCCTTTGCCAAATGAATAAGATATTCCATTGAAACAGGTTTAACTAAAAGAGTAGCTGACTCCCCCGTCTTTTTCATCTTTTAATAGTATCCCTAATTGCAACAATTGATTACGGATCTTATCCGAAGTGGCATAGTCTTTCTTTGTCTTGGCATCTCGGCGGATGTCGATCAGCAATTCCACTACGCCGGTCAGTTTATTGTCATCCCCTGCGGATTCGCCTTTTAACCCAAGGATATTTTCAAGATATTCCTTAAACTGTTTTTTTACATAGGCATAACATTCGGCCGAAAGGGTGGATTTTTCCAGGGCCCCCATCTTTAAGGAATTGATATTGTTCACCAATGAGAACATATTGGCCAGGACTTTAGCCGTATTAAAATCATCGTTCATGAACTCGTCGAACTCCCCGCATAACTTATAAAAAAGATTCTCCGCATCTTCATTCCTTTCCTTGGCCGGGTCATAATCCAGTTTCCCCAACTCCTGGTAAGCTTCCCATAATCTCTTAAGCCCCTTCTCCGCCGCCTGCAGGGCCTCGTTACTGAAATCCAGGGTGCTCCGATAATGAGTTTGAAGGATAAAGAACCGGATCGTCATGGGTGAATACGCCTGTTGCAATAACGGATGACTGCCGGTGAACATCTCCGTGAGCCGGATCTGGTTACCGTAACTTTTCCCCATCTTCCTCCCATTCAACGTGATCATATTGTTATGCAACCAGTAACGGGCAGGGATATGCTTGTTGCAGATCGTGCTCTGTGCAATCTCACTCTCATGATGCGGAAATTGCAGGTCCATACCTCCACCGTGTATGTCAAACTGCGCCCCGAGATATTTGGTGCTCATGGCGGAACATTCGATATGCCATCCGGGGAATCCCTCCCCCCAGGGGCTCATCCAGCGCATAATATGTTCCGGCGGCGCAGCCTTCCACAAGGCAAAATCCTGCCTGTTCCTTTTCTCATCCTGTCCGTCCAGTTCGCGGGTAGTCTCCAGCAGATCGTCCAGGATCCTCCCACTCAGTTTGCCATAAGGATATTTGCCGGCGTATTTCTTTACATCGAAATAGACGGAGCCGTCCACCACATAGGCATACCCTTCCGCAATTATTTTTTCGATCATACCGATCTGTTCGACGATATGACCCGTTGCCGTCGGCTCGATGCTAGGCTCAAGGTTATTGAACTGCTTCATGGCCCAATGAAAGAGATTGGTATATTTTTGTACCAGTTCCATGGGCTCCAGCTTTTCGATCAGGGCCTTCTTTGCTATTTTATCCTCCGCATCCCTACCCTCTTCCTCAAAATGGCCGGCATCGGTAATATTGCGCACATACCTCACTTTATAACCCAGGTGCAGCAGGTAACGATAGATAAAATCGAACGTTATAAAAGGACGGGCATGGCCTAAATGACTTTCCCCGCTTACGGTAGGGCCACATACATACATACCCACATGGCCGGGGGTAAGGGGAGTAAAAAATTCCTTCTGCCGCGTATACGAATTATGCACTTTTAATGAACTCATATTCTAACATTCTAAGATGCGCTAAGATACGATCCTAAGACAGAATTACAAGACGCCTTCTGCGTCTGAGCGATCGAGCCAAACGCCTTCTGCGTCTGAGCGAATGCCGGAACGGATGAACCGTCCGGCATTCGGGTCTAATGATGGCAGAACTTCGTCAGAGCGACATTTAGTCGCTCTTTCTCGTTCGTAACCTTCGCTTCGCTCGGTTAGGGCGCGGCGCCCGTGGCGCCTTAGGGGATTTGAAGATCCGCAATCACCGGATTATGATCCGAATAAGGCAGGGGAAACTTCCGGCATTGCAGGACTTCCAGCCGGGGATCCGAAAGGATATAGTCGATCCGCAACGTAGGGGATAAATTCACATAAGTACGGCCGATACCAAAGCCTTTCTGTATAAACGCATCCTGCCATCCACCCCGGATCGTAAAATAGGTATAGGAATTCGGTATATCATTGAAATCCCCGCAAATGATCGCCGGATATGGGCTTTTATCCAGTTGCGCCCGCACGGCCTCCGCCTGGTCCCCCCGGCGCCGGTAGGCGATCCGGAGCTTTTTTACAATAGACCTGCTGGCCTGCAGAATGCTGTCATCTACATTTTTGATGATCTCGATATCATGAAAGTCCTTATTGCGGAATAAGACCGATTGCAGATGGGTGGTAAATACCCTTATCCGGGCGCCGGCGACATCGACATCCGCACCGATAAGACTTTCCGTAGCCCGGGGTCCATCCGGATGCGCATAGCGGATAAAAAGGGTATCCACAATGGGATACCTGGAAAAAATAGCCACCCCGGCTTCATACATGCCATCATACCGGCGATAATCACGCGAAAAATAATAATAAGGATAATGCAGTTGCTGCTGGATATAAGAAATATTCGGGGCGAACTCGCTGGGATTATGCGATTCGAAGAATTCCTGGAAACACAATACATCGGCCTGCTGCCCCCGGATAAACTCCATCATTCCGGAACGGTGGGTCGAAGTCCCTCTTTTAAACATGAATTCATCCCAGCTGCGTACATTCCAGGTCAATACCCGGAGGGAATGAGGGGGCTTTCCGACCGTAAAATGCTGCCCCGGATGAAAAGCGAAGAAACTGCGGGTATTTGACCATCCGGCCAGGAGAGCGGCCAGGGAAAGCAAGGCCCAGACCCGACGACCAGGGACGAACAGCCAGCATACGAAAAATACGACCACGATCAGCAGCAACAAAGGAAAGATCAGTCCTAATATAGAAAGGACCCACCATCTTCCCGGGTGCAGAAAGGCATTAGCACAAGCCAGCAGGAAAAGAATGACCGCAACAATGTTCAAAATGATGAACAGGCGCCGGGTAAAATTTCGGAGAGTCGCCATGGATAACCCCTAAGTTACAAATCTTCTTCGTCCGCAGCCCGTTTCAGGATCTCTTTTTCCTCATCGGTGAGAAAACGATAGCCCTGCTGGTTGATCTTGTCCAGGATCTCGTCGATTCTCTGCTGGGTTACATTCGGGATCTTTTTGAAAGGCTGGGTGCCGGAGACCTTGTAGTAAAACTCATCTTTGGGTGAGCGGCCTTTTTTTTTCCGGTCCGGGTTGAAGAGATTATTGCACCAATCGAAAAATTGATTCATCCAGATACTTCCGTCATGGCCCCTGCGTAACCGGTAAATGAAAAAGAAGCCGGCAGCAGCGCCGGACAGGTTCGCCATATAGGCTCCCGAATCACCATAGGGAATGCCGGAAAAATTAATGAGCAGGTAGACAAGGGTAAGGATCCAAAGAGGGATCCCCCCATTGATCATGGGGAAAATCCGGTAATCAGGGGCTACCGTTGTAGTAGCTACCGCCACCGCTACCACCGCCGGGTTGGCCCCCGCCAGAAAAGCTGTCGGCAGCTGCCCCCGGAGCCCGGGAAGAATGGCATAGGACAATAGGAAAAAGATGGCCCCTGCCACCCCTCCGTAAATATAGATAGGCACCAGCTTCCGATTGCCGGTAAGATCCTGCAGCACATAGCCGAATCCCCAGAGCCAGAACATATTTGCAATAAACCGGAACACATGCTGATCCGAAAACATATAGGTCAGCAACGTCCAGGGACGGGTAGACAACTTATCAAGACTGGCAGGCAGGACAAACCAGTTCAATATATTGGTGTAAAAAGCATCCACATGAACCGACTCCAGCAGATAGATAACATAGATGAACTTCAGGATCACGAACAATACAGCATTGACCACCACTAATTGAATCAGTGCATTGCCATCATCCCCCAGCGTCATTTTTTTACGATAACTATCTTCCATTACACGCATAAAATTAGGTTGTCTCTACCTTCTAACATTTAGATATCGTAAAGAGTTTAGTAAAAATTGCGCCGGTTGCTACGGTTCCAGTACATCACCAGTAGCAGACCAACCAGACCGCCTCCCAGATGGGCCCAGTGAGCCACATTATCCCCCGCCGAACTGCGGATCCCGGAGAACAATTCTAAGGCCGCGTATCCCAGGACCAACCATTTGGCCTTAACAGGCACAAAAAAATACAAGTATATAAGGCTATTGGGGAAAAGATATCCAAAAGCGGCCAGACAACCGAATACGGCGCCGGAAGCGCCCAAAGTGGGTTCATTGACCGGGAAACCATATGCATAAAGGTTTTCCTGGATCACTTCCGGAGGATATTGCTGCTGAAGCGCCTCGAAGGTCCGTGACATCTCAGGATATAATACTGCCAGGTGGCAGACAGCCGCACCGATCCCGGAAACCATGTAAAAGACCAGGAACCGCTTGCCCCCCCAGTAATTTTCCAGGATCGCGCCAAACATCCATAAGGCGAACATATTATAAATAATATGTTGCCATCCCCCATGAAGGAACAGGTAGGTCACCAACTGATGAGGGCGGAAAAGTTTGGAATGCAGATCGTGCAAGGCAAACAGGTTAAGCATCTTTTCCTCGATTCCCTGTCCTAAAGCCTGCTGAGCGAGAAACACCAATACATTGATAATGATCAGGTTCTTAATAACTGGCGGTATCATCTGAAAACTGCCCGGGCGAAATTCTGTCATACTCTATCCATTAAGTCATGCAAATTACTATATTTTGAAGGAATCCTCCGGCGGGCTATTCTCTTAATTTCAACTGCACCACATTCTCAATATGATGGGTATGCGGGAACATATCCACGGGCCGGACCTTTGTAACAGCATATTTCTCGTCCAGCAGATGGAGGTCCCTGGCCTGAGTGGCAGGATTACAGCTCACATACACTACGGTCGGCGCGGCTGTCTCCAGGATCTTTTTCACCAGCTTTTCATGCATCCCGGCCCGGGGAGGATCCGTAATGATCACATCCGGCCGACCCTCCCGGACGAAAAAATCTTCATTGCAGATATCAATCACGTCCCCGTCAAAAAAACGGGCATGTTGAATCCCATTGAGAGCCGCATTTTCCCGGGCATCGTCAATAGCTTCGGCGATCACTTCCACACCGACGATCCGGGCCGCCTGGCGGCTCAAAAATATTCCGATACTGCCGGTCCCGCAATAGAGATCATACACCGTCTCCTTCCCGCTCAACTCCGCAAACTCCCTGGTCACCTGGTACAGCCGCTCTCCCTGATGGGTATTGGTCTGGAAAAAAGACTTGGGCCCTACTTTAAACTGAAAGTCCTCCAGCTTCTCTATTACATACCCTTTCCCAAAAACTACCCGGGGATCCAGGTCCGATAGGCTGTCATTCCATTTGACGTTGATCGTATACAAAAGGGTGGTAAGCTGCGGGAATTTTTGCAGGATCCGCTCCTGTAGCGCCGACCAGGAAGCCGCATCTTCATGCCCAAGGACAATATTCACCATAATCTCTCCCGTGGTGCAGATCCGCACCTGCATAGTCCGGAGCCAGCCCTGGTGCGCTTTGATATCATAAAAAGAAAGCTGCCGTTCAAGGGCGAAATCCCTTACCTCCTTACGGAGGAGATTGGTCGGCTCTTCCTGCAGATGGCAGGTATCGATATCGACGACTTTATCAAACAGGCCCCTGGCATGAAATCCCGCCACATTCTGTTCGGAGGTAATGTCCGGGTTATGCAGCTCCCCCGGCAGTAAGAACCGCTTGTTGGAAAAAGTATATTCCATCTTATTGCGGTACAGCGTGGACTGCGGCGCACCCAGGATGGGCATCAGGGGAGGCAGGGCTACTTTCCCTATCCGTTCCAGCACATCGGCGACCTGCTTTTCCTTATACTGCAATTGCTTCTCATAAGGCAGCATCTGCCAGCGGCATCCCCCGCATACCCCGAAATGGGAGCAAAAGGGTTCCACCCGGTCCGGTGAATACTGATGATAGGCCGTAATGAACCCTTCGGCCCAGTCTTTTTTATTTTTGGAAAGTTTAACATCTACGATATCCCCGGGTATGGCATTTTCAATGAATATCACCTTGCCATCCACCCGGGCGATGGATTTGCCTTCCGCAGCATAATCCTGTACCAGAACCTGCCGGAGCTCTATATTTTTATTTTTTCTTCGCACGGTGGCAAAAATAAGAAGAAGCGAATAGTTTATTTAATTTAGTGGCTTTATGAGTAAAATCCTTTTGTCCCTGACAACCTGTCTATTCCTCCTGCGTGAGGCCTTCGTCGGAGCTGCGAGCCCTCGCTCCTCCTCGGCCGTAACCTTCGCTGCGCTCGGTTATCCTCAGAACGGGTATCATATTCAACTCACGCTGAAACCTTATAAGGAAGGAAAGGTCTATCTGGGGTATTATTATGGAAAGATCAGGGCCCTGGCCGATTCGGCTATGCTGGATAGCAATGGCAAGGCCACCTTTTCCGGAAAAGAAAAATTGCCGGGAGGCGTCTATTTTATCGTTTCTCCCCGCAAAGCGATCCTCTTCGAATTGCTGATAGATACCCCGCAAAATTTTTTGATCGCAGCAGATACGGCAAACCTGCCCGGCAGCGTCGCCTTCACCGGGTCTCCAGACAATACCATTTTCCAGTCGTATACAAATTTCACCAATACCAAAGGGAGCGAGATCGTCGCCGGCCAGAAAGAATTGTCCAAAGCACACAGCAAAGCCGACTCCGCCAGGCTCCGGGAAAAGATCAAAAAAGCCAATGCCGATATTCAGTCGTACCGGGAGGCTTTATCCGTCAAATACCCCAATTCGTTACTGACCATCCTGTTCCATACGCTGAAAGAACCGATCATCCCTCCCGCCTCTCAGCAGCCCGGCGGGAAATATGACAGCCTGTTCGCCTATCATTACTTTAAATCCCATTACTGGGATAGTATTCCCTTTACGGACGAACGTCTCACCCGGACCCCTGTTTTCGAACCCCGGCTGGATAAATATTTCAGGGACCTGGTACCCCCTGACGCGGATTCTATCGGGCGGGAAGCCGACCGGATGCTGCTGGAATCCCGTGTCAGCAAACCCTTGTTCCAGTTTCTGCTCGTCTACTTCGTCCAGAAATACGTAAACCCGGAATACATGGGGCAGGACGCCGTTTTTGTACACCTGTTTGAAAAGTATATCAACACCGGCGAAGCGGAATTCTTCACGGAAAAATACCGTCAATTCCTGAACAACCGCGCCTATAGCCTGATGGCGAACCTGATCGGCCAGCCTGCAGCCAACCTGCAGATGGTGGACACGACCGGCAAGCCCAGGCCCTTATACGGGGAGCAGGCCCCCTTCATCGTGATCTGTTTCTGGGACGCGACCTGCGGACATTGTAAGGAGACCGTACCTAAAGTGGACTCCATTTTCCAGGCTAAATGGAAACAGGAAGGGGTAAAACTCTATGGAGTAATGGTGGATGGGGGCCAGGAAGCTTGGTTGCAATTCATTAAGGATCACAATTTAAGGGACTGGATTCACGTTTATGAGCCTAAGGCCCAACAGGATTCCGATGAAGCGGCAGGACGACCTGGTTATAAACAATTATATGATGTATACCAGACGCCAATCCTGTACCTGCTGGACAAAGACAAACGGATCATAGCAAAAAAACTCACTTACCAGCAGCTTGACGAGGTCATTAATTTGAAACTGAAGAAAAAGCAATAAACCTGAATTGACGAATGCAAAATCCAATTGATATGAATCAACTTGCCCGAAAGCTGATCCTTATTCCGATCCTATCCTTGTTCTTTCTTCCCGGGCTTACCGCCCAGACCTTATTTACCTGTGGTGGGATGAATGTGAGTAAAGAAGATTTCCTGAAAGCTTATAACAAGAACAATACGGGCGAAAAAGCCACGGAAAAGTCCTACCGGGACTACCTGGAACTTTATATCCGCTATAAATTAAAAGTCAAAGCCGCCTATGAAATGCAGCTGGATACCCTGCCCGGTCAACGGACGGAATTGCAAAACTTCCGCTCCCAGGTAGCAGAAAACTATCTGAAAGACGAGGAGAGCCTTGATAAAATGACTGCCGAGGCCTTCACCCGCGGCCAAAAGGATATTCACCTGGCCCATATCTTCATCCCCCTGCCTAAAAATGCGTCCCCTTCCGATACGGCCAGAGCCTATGAAAAAGCGATGGAAGCGTACAATGCGTTGAAGAGCGGTCAGCGTTTCGGGAAAACAGCCCTTCTTTACTCCGGCGACCCGTCCGTCCGGGAAAATGCGGGAACCATCGGATATATCACCGTTTTCACCCTGCCTTATGAGCTGGAGAACCTGGCCTATTCGACCCCGGCAGGCAAATTCTCAAAACCTTACCGGAGCAAGGCCGGGTATCATATCTTCCGGAACCTGGGAGAAAGAAAATCCCTGGGCAGGATAAAAGTCGCCCAGATCCTCCTGTCCTTTCCTCCCGATGCTACGGAGGCCGCCCGAAACGCCACCCGTCTCCGGGCGGATTCCGTTTATGACAGCCTGCTGAAGGGAGCCGATTTTGCCGCAAAAGCCCAAACGCTCAGCGGCGATAACTCATCTTTTCAGAACGGAGGAGAATTACCGGAGTTCGGCGTCGGCAAATACGATTCCGCTTTTGAAGCGGCGGCATTCGCCCTCGACAAAGATGGCGCCATCAGCCGGCCCGTTCCCAGTCTTTTTGGTTATCATATCATCAAACGAATAGCGAGAAAGCCCTTTCCCGGGCAATTCAATAAGGAGACAGCTGCCTACCTGAAGCAACAGGTCACGGGCGATCCGCGGATCGAGCTTGCCCGGCGGGCGTTACTGAAAAGGATCCTTCAGCAGATCGATTGGAGACCCGCTTCTTTTTCCGAAGAAGACCTCTGGGCCTTTACAGACAGCGTAATGCTGAATACGTCCCTTTCTTCCTTCAGGAGCCTCACCTATTCCACTGCCCTGTTCTCCTTCTCCAAACAGCAGTATACCGTGAAAGGATGGCTGGATTATACCAGAACGGCGAAGACTCCAAAAAACAGAACGGATAAGGAATTATTCGATTCCTACCTTGAAAGAGTCGCTTTAGAATATTACCGCAACCACCTGGAGGAATACAATAAGGACTTTGCCTTCCAGCTGACGGAATTTAAAGAAGGCAACCTGCTTTTCGAGATCATGCAGCGGAAGATCTGGGATAAAGCCTCTACGGACAGCGCCGGCCTGCGAAATTATTATGAGGCCCATAAAGAAAAATACTGGTGGGATTCCAGTGCAGACGCCCTTTTATTTACCTGCGATCATGAAAAGACGGCGCAAGCGATGAGGAACAATCTCGACAGGAATGTGAGTGACTGGCGCCAATGGACGGATAGCGCCGGAGCCGCCGTACAGGCCGATTCAGGTCGCTACGAGCTGGCCCAGATCCCTACGGCGGGCAAAGGTTCTTTCCAGCCGCGGACTTTCACGCCCCTACTCGCCAATAAGAGTGATAATACGGTCAGTTTTGCTTATATCCTGAATGTATATAACGAGCGGTCTCCCCGCGACTATAAGGATGCCAGGGGGTTTGTGATCAACGATTACCAGGCTTTCCTGGAAGACCGATGGATCGCCGAGCTTAAAAAGAAATACCCGGTGAACGTAGAGGAGAAGGTATTGGCCAGCCTGCCAAAATAAAGGGATCAGAATACACTTTTCACTACATTCCAGATGACCTTCGGCTTGCCGAGCGTATAATAGTGTAATACAGGCACTCCGGCTTTTTTTAATTCCCGGCTCTGCTGTATCAGCCATTCGGTGCCGACTTTCTCCACCTCTTCGTCCGTTTTACATTTCATGACCTCATTGGAAAGGTCGGTGGGAAGGTCTACATGGAAGACTTTCGGCAGCATGCTAAGCTGCTTTCTATTGGTGATGGGTTTTAAACCCGGTATGACCGGCACGTGAATGCCTGCGTCCCTGCAGGATTTGACAAAGTCAAAATATTTCTGGTTGTCGAAGAACATCTGGGTGGTGATATATTCGGCCCCGGCATCAACTTTGGCCTTGAGGAACATCAGGTCCGTGTCCAGGTTCGGCGCTTCAAAATGTTTTTCGGGGTAGCCGGCTACACCGATACAGAAATTGGTCTTTCCCCCATTCTTGATATCCTCTTCAATGTATACGCCATGATTGAGCGAAGCTACCTGTTTCAGCAGGTCGATGGCATAGCGGTGTCCATCGGGCTCAGGCTCAAAAGAGGATTCATTCTTGGCAGCATCCCCACGAAGAACGAGCACATTGTCTACTCCCAGAAAATGGAGATCGATCAATGCATCTTCCGTCTCCCGTTTGGCAAAACCTCCACAGATCAGGTGCGGGACTGCATCGATCTGATAATGATTCATGATCGCCGCACAAATACCTACGGTGCCGGGTCTTTTCCGGACTTCCACTTTTTCAAAAGTGCCGTCGGTCTTCTTCTTGAACATGGTCTCGCTGCGATGATAAGTGACATTGATGAAGGAGGGCTTGAATTCCATCAAAGGATCCAGATGCTCATAAATGGAGCTGATCGTCTTACCTTTCAGGGGGGGTAGTATTTCGAACGAGACAAGGGTGCTTTTAGCCTGTTGTATATGCTCTATAACCTTCATAAGGGCTTAATATCTTAATAATTTTCGCAAACATAGCAGATAAGTCTTAAAACACCTATAAATTTCCCGCAGGCGCCTTGCCGCTTGAAAGGGGAAGCTTAAATTTGCGGCAAATTACTCCCATTTGAGCCTGACTATTCATTCCCAAGACCTTGTTAAGAGCTATCGCAGCCGGACTGTGGTAAATCATGTTTCGGTAAAGCTGGAACAGGGAGAGATTGTCGGATTGCTGGGCCCCAACGGAGCCGGAAAGACCACTACTTTTTATATGGTGGTAGGGTTGATCAAGCCGGATGAAGGAGATGTATTCCTGAACGAGATCAATATCACCCGGCTGCCCATGTACAAAAGGGCCCAGATGGGGATCGGCTACCTGCCCCAGGAAGCCTCCGTATTCCGTAAGCTAAGCGTGGAGGATAATATAAAGGCCGTGCTGGAAATGACCAAACTGAGCCGGAAAGAACAAAGGGAAAAGATGGAAGCCCTGCTGGATGAATTTCACCTGCACCATGTGCGTAAGAACAACGGGGATTCGCTTAGCGGAGGGGAAAGAAGACGGACGGAGATAGCCAGGGCCCTGGCCGTAGACCCGAAATTCATCTTACTGGACGAACCCTTTGCCGGGGTCGACCCTATTGCCGTAGAGGATATCCAGACCGTTGTGGCCCGTTTGAAATTCAGAAATATCGGCATCCTGATCACCGACCATAATGTAAATGAGACACTTTCCATTTGCGACCGGGCCTACCTGCTCATAGACGGCAAAATATTCAAGCACGGCACGGCCGAAGAACTGGCCGAAGACGAACAGGTCCGGCGCCTCTACCTGGGGCGTAATTTCGAGCTGAAAAGGAAGGATTATCTCTACGAAGAAGCTAAAAAAAACGCCACAGGCGTTTTGCCGGAACGGCCATAATTAGACCCGAGGGTCAGGAAGTTCATCTTCCTGACTCTCGCTTAAACCGCCACAGACGCCTTTGCCGAAGCGAGTTCCCCCCTCTCTGGCAAACCACGATTTCGTCATGTCCCGATCATTCTTTATTTTGCCAGGGATGAAACTTCTCAGCCCGGCCATATCACGACTTGCCAGATTCCGCCTGTGGCGTATAGAACAATGGATGCACAATCCCATCGCTGTACAAAGGGAGGTCTTGCAACACCTGGTCACTTCTGCGCAATACACTGAATTTGGCCGGAAATACAATTTCTCCAAAATTTTCTCCCTCCGGGAGTTCAAGCAAGCTGTTCCCATTCACGAATATGATGACCTGAAGCCTTATATCCAGCGTATCATGGACGGAGAACAGAACCTATTATGGAATACCCCCATCAGCTGGTTCGCCAAGAGCAGCGGCACTACCAGCGATAAAAGCAAGTTTATCCCGGTAAGTGAAGAAAGCCTGCAGGACGGTCACTACCAGGGAGCCAAAGACGTGCTGTCCCTCTATTACAACTTCAATCCCGAATCAGACCTGCTGACCGGCAAGGGACTGGTCATCGGCGGAAGTCATACGATCCACCAGGTAAATGAGGATGTTCATTACGGAGACCTCAGCGCCGTTCTTTTGCAAAATACCCCTTTCTGGGGCCATTGGATAAGAACGCCGGAACTGAGCATTGCCCTGCTGGACGAATGGGAGGATAAAATTGAAAAGCTCGCCCGGAATACTATTACGGAAAACGTCACGTCCATCTCCGGGGTGCCTACCTGGACCCTGGTACTGATGCGGCGTATCCTGGAGATCACCGGCAAGAGTTGCCTGGCCGAAGTCTGGCCTTCCCTCGAACTGTATATTCACGGCGGCGTCTCCTTCACGCCTTACCAGGCACAATTCAGGAAACTGATCGGAAAAGATATCCATTACCTGGATATGTACAATGCCAGTGAAGGCTTTTTTGCGGCCCAGGCCAACCCCAATGACGACGGAATGTTGCTGTTCCTGGATCATGGCATTTTTATGGAGTTTATGCCGATAGAGGAATATGGCAAGCCCAATCCGGAGACGATCGGCCTGCAGGACGTGGAATTAGACCAGCAATACGCCCTGGTCATCAACACGAATGGGGGATTGTGGCGCTACCTGCTGGGAGATACGATCCGGTTTACCTCGAAAGATCCTTTCCGCATCAAAGTAAGCGGACGTCTCAAACATTTTATCAATGCCTTCGGTGAGGAAGTGATCGTAGACAATACGGATAAGGCCATTGCCATTGCGGCTCAAAAAACGGGAGCGATCGTAAATGACTACACGGCGGCCCCCGTTTATTTCAGCGATAAAGGCAATGGCGCTCATGAGTGGCTGGTGGAATTTGAAAAAGAGCCGGTCAGCCCCTCTCAATTCGTCTATGAGCTGGACAAAGCCTTACAAAGCGTCAATAGCGACTACGAGGCCAAACGGCATAAAGATATTGCCCTGGGCATGCCGATCCTTCATGTATTGGAGAAGGGCGTCTTCACTACCTGGCTGAAAAGCAAAGGCAAATTAGGCGGGCAGCATAAAGTACCCCGGTTGTCCAATGACCGGAAATATGTCGAAGAGATCTGTGCGATGCTCCCGGCTATGAGTTAACGCCGTCGCCCCTCATCAGCAGAGCAAGGGCGATCAGGCTTACAAAAGAGGAGGTATAAAATAAATACAGATACGGGACATCGATAAAGCAATAAAATACGACCAGGCTGATCTTAAGCGCCGCCAAAGGAATATTGGCCATTTTTTTCTTCTTACCCCGCCAGCAACAAATTACTATAAAAACGGAAGGGACCATAAAGCTCAGCCCTACCAATATTCCGTGCAACAGAGCGATCCTGTGAGACCCGAAGATACCTGCAAAGCCTATCCCGGTGGAGAAGACATCGGGGCTATCCTGCCATACGATACCCGCAAATTTGATATAATTCCCCGGAAGCTGCAGCAACCGCATAAAGGTCGGCCAGCCTACCGGCAACACGAACAGCAGTAACAGACATGCCAGGCCGGTAATGCAGAAGAAGACCATTTGCCGCTGCCTTTTTACAAGCAACAGGTATAAAAGATAGGCCGGCACCCAGCCTACCAGGGCATACCGGCTCAGCATACAAAGGGAGACGGCAATCCCGCACAGGATACTATTGCCCGATACGAGCGCCAGCGCCAGTAATGTGTAATAGGCGATCACCACCCCCTCTTCCGATACGGTGATCACGCCGGAGGTATTATCGGCCAATAACCACCAAAACAAGAGGAAAGCGAGTACGCCCAGAAAAAAAGACGAATACCGCCGGGGATCGGGACGATAAAGGAAAACAAAAATACCGAAAGCCAGGAGCAGCCCCCCCACCGTGATCCATCGCATATCGATACCCAATATTACGGCCAGTACGAACGGCTGCCACATGGAAGGAAGATAAATAGGCTGAACACCGTTCCAGATCGACGGAATATTATCGTAGATCTGCTTCCAGTGCCCGTCTACAAATCGCTGGTCCATCACCTTTATAATGGGCAGCATATCCGCATAATTGATGTCCAGGGGTATCTCGTCAAACCAATACTGGCAGAGCGTATACGTCATCAGCGCCATCAGGCCGATCACGATAAGCCGGTAATGATTGAGGCGGGTATTCTGCTTCCGTAGCTCTATACGGGGTAGTTTCAATTCCGGAAAGGACAGCAAAAGGACCGCAATAGCGATCCCGGCTATAAAATAGAGAAGGGTAAAAAACAGCGTTCCCCCCGGCGCCTTTAAAAAATAGGTTACGCTTAGAGTTTCCACAGCAAAAGCTGCCAGGATCGATGTTTTTAAATAATTTTGACTCGCCATAGGTTGCTAAAAGAACACAAATAAATATATTTTTTTACAAGCAACCGAACGAGTTTATATATTTGAAGGCGTTTGAACTAAAAAAAACCTATTTAAAGCAACCTATACATGAAATAGAGTTGGCCGAACCCCACCTCTGAACATTAAAAATCAACTATGAACGTGAACAAACTACTGGAAAACAAGATTGCTATTGTGACAGGTGCGAGCCGCGGGATTGGCGAAGCAATCGCCATTAAATTGGCCGAACAGGGTGCGCATGTTGCTTTTACTTACCTGAGTAGTGATGAAAAAGCAAAGGTCCTCGAAGACAAATTGAAAGGACTGGGCGTAAAGGCAAAAGCGTATAAAAGCAATGCCGGTATCTATGCGGAATGTGAGACCCTGGTGAACGATGTATTAAAAGAATTCGGGACCGTGGATATATGCGTGAACAATGCCGGTATCTCCAAGGATAACTTATTATTACGTCTGACCCCCGAACAATGGGATGATGTAATGGACATTAATCTTAAAAGCGTTTATAATATGACCAAGCAGGTCATCCGCCCCATGATGAAAGCTAAAAAGGGCTCCATCGTCAACATGAGCTCCATCGTCGGTATACGGGGCAATGCAGGGCAGAGCAGCTATGCCGCTTCCAAAGCCGGTATCATCGGCTTTACCAAATCCGTAGCCCATGAACTGGGTAGCCGGAATATCCGTTGTAATGCCATCGCTCCCGGTTTTGTCGAGACGGATATGACCCATTACCTCAAAGACGGGGAAGGATCCAAGGCATTCCTGGAAAAGATACCCCTGGGCCGGTTTGGCAGCGCCGAAGAGATCGCCAATACCACTCTTTTCCTGGCCAGTGATCTGAGCTCTTATGTTACCGGCCAGGTACTTAGCGTCTGTGGCGGATTGAATATTTAACCCAGGAATGAAATCTTTGTTAAAACGAAGGGACAGGATTCCCTGTCTCTTCGTATAAGTCTATTTTTGCGACAGTTTGAAAATTCGTAAGATTATATCTGTTTTTCTGCTCCTGGTATTGTGCATACAGCTATTACCGTTGAAACAGACCATTGCCTGGCTGCTCGGCAACCAGGTGACGGAAGAACTGGTCCATTCCGATGATACGGGCAAATCGAACCGTTCCGGGGATGACCTGTACAAGCATTTTTTGCCCGTTTATTATCCTACCCTGGTCCCATCCATATTACCGGCCCTCCTGATGGCCCTTCCTGACCAGGCCGAAGACCTGGAAGGCAGACATGCAGATGACATCCTCACTCCCCCGCCCAATTGCTGATCCCTCGTAACTTCCACTGCCCTGCCGTTAGCGCAGGCACAGTCCTTATTGCTTGCCCCTAACTTTCGCAAATAAGCGCGGGGAACGCCCTGCCACGGCAGGTCCGCCCCAAATCCTTTTATACGATCTTTCCAATGGATCGAAGCCCGCTTATGCCCGAAAATTGACTAACTCCTTAAAAGAAAAATCATGAGCGAGCAAAAAAAACTATTTCAAAACGCAGCGACTGATATTCCTGCAGCCATTGTTGTATTCCTGGTAGCCTTACCCCTCTGTCTGGGAGTGGCCCTGGGCTCTAACGCCCCCCTTTTCTCGGGTATTATTGCCGGCGTCATTGGGGGCCTGGTCATCGGCGTCCTCAGCGGATCTTCCCTGAGCGTAAGCGGTCCCGCAGCCGGCCTCACAGCCGTGGTAGCCGTCGCCATCGGCAAGATGCCGGTCTTTGAAGCGTTCCTGTTATCTGTGGTGATCGCCGGCCTGTTACAGCTGCTCTTTGGTTTCCTCCGGGCGGGCATCCTGGGTGACTATGTACCCAATGCCGTCATCCGGGGTATGCTGGCCGCCATCGGCATTATCCTCATCCTCAAGCAATTACCTCATTTAGTCGGGTACGATAAGAACTTCCAGGGAGATGAGGCCTTCATCCAGATCGACCGCAAAAACACTTTCTCGGAACTGGTCTGGTCGCTAAATTATCTTTCCCCGGGGGCCATCCTTATCGGGGTAATATCTCTCGGGCTGCTGGCCCTATGGAATCTCAAATTCTTCAAGACCCGAAAGATATTTACTTATATTCCCGCGCCCCTGGTGGTGGTAGTCACCGGGATCCTGCTAAACGGGCTGCTGGCCGGGACAGGCGGCATCTTTGCACTGGCCCCCAATCACCTGGTCAACCTGCCCGTAACCGATGGGCTTTCTTCCGCCGCCGGGCTCCTGCGTTTTCCCAAATGGGATTACCTGGGCCATACGGAGGTATGGGTGACCGGCCTTACGATCGCCCTGGTAGCCAGCCTGGAAACCCTGCTGAGCATCGAAGCCGTCGATAAGCTCGACCCTTATAACCGGCGTACCCCTACCAACCGGGAATTAAAAGCACAGGGAGTAGGCAACCTGGTATCGGGATTACTGGGCGGCCTTCCCATCACCTCGGTGATCGTTCGCAGCTCGGCCAATGTGAATGCCGGCGGCAAGACCCGCCTCGCCACTATCTTTCACGGGCTTTTCCTCTTGCTAAGCGTTCTTTTCATCCCGGGACTGCTGAACAGGATCCCTTTGAGTGCGCTGGCTGCCATCCTGATCGCTACCGGGTACAAACTGGCAAAACCAACCTTGTTCCGGGAATTCCACCGGAAAGGATGGGACCAGCTGGTCCCCTTCGTGGTAACGATCCTGGCCATCCTCCTCTCCGACCTGCTGATCGGGATCCTCATAGGGATGGGAGTATCGCTGTTCTTCCTGGTAAGGAGCAATTTCCGCTCGGCGGTTATGATCGTACACGATGATAATAAATACCTGGTCCGCTTCCGTAAGGACGTCTCTTTCCTCAACAAACCCATTGTAAAAGAGAAACTGGAAGCCGTACCCGCCGATTCCTATGTCCTGATCGACATGACAAGGGCCGATTTCATCGATAAAGACGTAATAGACGTCGTTAATGAATTCCTGCACCACGCTCATCTGAAGAATATAAAAGTGGAGGTCAAGAAAAGCCGCTTTAAATCTTTGCATCAGCTGGTAAACGATCAACCCGAATTAAATGAACAGGCGGCCTAGGAATAGGCCGGAGATGCGCCTTATTAATAATTTAGCGCATCTCCGGCAAACGGCCCTTATTTTTGTCAAAGTTAAAAACTGACCACATGTATTCTATCGATAAATTACTATTAGAAAATAAAGCCTGGGCAGCAGAGAAAAAAGCGGATGACCCGGAATATTTCGAGCGGCTTTCCCATTTACAGACGCCGGAGTTTTTGTGGATCGGCTGCAGCGACAGCCGGGTGCCCGCCAATGAGATCACCGGCACACAGCCGGGTGAAATCTTTGTACACCGGAATATCGCCAATATGGTCATCCACACGGATGTAAACCTGCTAAGCGTACTGGAATACGCAGTCGCCCATCTTAAGGTAAAACATGTCATTGTTTGCGGCCATTACGGCTGTGGAGGCATCAAGGCGGCCATGACCAATGACGATTACAAACAGGTGCTGAATATGTGGTTACGCAATATTAAGGACGTGTACAGGCATCATCGTGCAGAGCTGGACGGCATTGCAGACATGGAATTGCGCGCCGATCGTCTGACAGAGCTCAACGTGCAGGAGCAGGTCACTCACCTTGCCAAAACTTCCATTATCCAGCGTGCCTGGCAGCAGGAGCAAAGACCTCAGCTGCATGGATGGGTCTATGGATTAAAAGACGGCCTGATCAACCCTGTCTTTGAAATGGATGCCAATACGAAAATGGACCCCCTGTATGAGTATGTCTTCAGTAATCCATAAGAAAAAGAAAGAGGGGGGCTCCAATTTTTTACAAACATAGGAGCCCCCCTCTTTTGATCCATATTTTGATCCCGCCTTACTTTTTCCTGAATTTACGGATAGCATTCCTGCTGAATTCGCTCAACACCAGCCGGCCGCTGATAGCCGCCCTTTCCAATAAGAGCTGGTCCCAATGTTCGGTACCTTTCCAGAATGTCTCCTTCAGAAGGGTCATCGCCACGGGATTGGAATGCGCCAGGCTTTCCGCCAGTCTGCGAATGGATTCATCCATGCCCTCCTGGGTGGAATGCAGCTCAGCATATAACCCTCTTTTTCGTGCCCACTCCGCATTACGCCACATCGAGGCATCGATGGACAGGCTGCTGAAAGCCGCCAGCCCTATCTTTCTTTCAACGGCGGGACCGACGACAAAAGGACCGATACCCACGGCCAGTTCGCTCAATTTCACTTCGGCGCCTTCGACGGCAATCGCATAATCCGCCGCCGCCGCGATCCCTACTCCCCCGCCGACACATTTGCCCTGTATACGGGCAATGATGAATTGAGGGCATTTACGCATGGCATTGATCAGGTGGGCAAAACCACTGAAAAAAGCGAACCCCTGTTCGGCCGTTTCAATGGCGAGCAGCTCATCGAAAGAAGCGCCCGCACAAAAAGCTTTCTCTCCGGCCGAGCGCAGGATGATCACCCGCGTCTCCTTCTCGTTGCCAACCCCATGAACGGCATGGGTCAGTTCCTCCAGCAGCCTGCCCGGCAGAGAGTTGCTCTGGGGATGAGAAAATTCGATCGTGGCAATACTCTGATGCCTTTCCACTTTTACATACTCGTCTTTGATTTCGGTTATCATAGCAGTTTTTTTATGAGATGACCCACATCAGCGTTATCCGCCCATCAGGATTTTTTCTGCACCATCGTAAGGATCGTAGCGATGGCTACGCTCTCCCCTGTCTCATCATAGACATCTACATACCATTTTACGATGCCTCTCGGCAAATCCTTTTCTTCCTTTTTTTCCTGTTCTATCTTTTCTTTACAGGTGAGCCTGACCCCGATGGTGCTTCCGGCATACACCGGCTTGAGGAACCGGCATTCCTCCAGGCCATAGTTCAGTAATACAGGCCCCTTTCCGGGATCTACGAACAAGCCGGCGGCGGCGCTCAATATAAAATAACCATGCGCTACCGGCTTTTCGAATAAGGTCCCCTCAAGGGACGTATGATCGGTGTGAGCATAGAAATGATCCCAACTCAGGTTGGCGAAACCCGCGATATCCGCCTCCGTGACCGTGCGTTTGTGCGTGATCACCGTATCGCCGACTTTCAGCTCCTCGAAGTATTTACGGAAAGGATGTTTGTCCTCCACGGTCTGCCGGGCATGGGGCTGATAGTTATTGGTGAGGGCCGTGATCATGGAGGGCGAACCCTGGATAGCCACCCGTTGCATATAATGTTTTACGCCGCGCAGGCCACCCATTTCCTCTCCTCCTCCCGCCCGCCCGGGCCCGCCATGCACTAATAAAGGAAGGGGGCTGCCATGGCCCGTACTCTCTTTGGCGCATTCACTATTGAGTATAAGGATCCTTCCGTGATGGGTGGCGGCGCCCAGTACATATTGCCGGGCAATAGCCGGATCGGCCGTAACGATGGAGCTACATAAAGAGCCTTTCCCTTTTTTCGCTAACCTGATGGCTTCTTCGGCGCCTTTGTAAGGCATGAGCGTGCTCACGGGGCCGAAAGCTTCCACGGAGTGGGGCTCTTCATGATCAAAAGGCTTCTCGTTCATCAGCAATAAAGGGCTGAGAAAAGCGCCTTTCACCGCGTCGGCGTCGATGACTTCCACGCTGTCCAGGGAGCCATAAAGGATCCGTGAGGAAGCCAGCAGCTTTTGCACCTGCGCCCGCACTTCTTCCCGCTGGCTGTCTCCGGCCAGGGGGCCCATCCGTACTTTTTCATTTTCCGGGTTGCCGATCGTAGTCTGGGACAGAGCCTTTGTCAACGCCTTCCAGGCATCTTCCATTTTATTTTCCGGGACAAAGATCCTTCGGACCGCCGTACATTTCTGACCTGCTTTTACCGTCATCTCCTTTCGCAGCTCTTTGATAAAAAGGTCCCATTCCGGCATAGAAGGCTCTACATCTTCTCCCAGCACCAGGCAATTGAGAGAGTCGGCTTCCATATTGAAAGGGGTATTCTCCCGCAATATCCTCGGGTTGGATTTTAACAACAGCCCGGTGGAAGCCGAGCCAGTGAAAGTTATGCTGTCCTGTGCGGTTACATGATCCAACAGGTCGCCTGCGCTGCCGCAGACCAGTTGCAAAGCGCCATCCGGCAGGATCCCGGAAGCGACGATCTCCCTTACCACAGCTTCCGTCAGGAAAGAGGTCGCCGTGGCCGGCTTTACCACGGCAGGCACGCCCGCCAGTAAGTTGACCGCTATTTTTTCCAGCATACCCCAGACGGGAAAATTAAAGGCATTGATATGGATCGCGACCCCTTCTTTAGGGACGAGTATATGTTGTCCCATAAAAGTACCGGCCTTTCCCAGGCTCAGGCCCTCACCGTCCAACCAAAAAGTTTCATTGGGAAATTTCTTCCGCAGCGATGCGTAGGAGAATAAATTGCCGATCCCTCCTTCCAGGTCTATCCAGCTATCGGCCCGGGTAGCCCCGGTAAGGTAGCTGATCCTGTAGAACTTGTCCAGGCGGGCAGGCTCCCGCAGGTAAAGGGCCAGGGCTCTCAGCATCCGGCCCCGCTCCGGAAAGGTCATTTTACGTAAGGGCGGGTTACCGACTTTCCTCCCATAGTCCAGCAGAGAAGCGAAATCGAGTCCCTTCGTGGTGGCGTAAGCAATGGGTTCCCCATTGACAGCATTGTATAAGGGCTGTCCTTCCCCCTCTCCGGTGATCCAACTCCCGGTTACGTAATTTCCAAGCTTCGGCATAGTACAATCGTTTAACGTCAAGCTAAATTAATTAATCTTCCGGAACCTACAGAAGCCCTTACAACTTATGGCTTGAAATCGGAAGATTTAGCCGCAAAGCCGCCACTCTGTCATTAAAAAAGGATTGGTAAATATTTTGAACAGGTCCTTTCATGGAAAATCAATATTCCCGGATAAACTATGCTCCCCGGACAGATGGGGAGCTGTTGGACACCTACTCCCGGACGATCACCGGGGTCGTGGGTCAGGTAGCGGAAGCCGTAGTGCATATACAGGTTAGTAAGCCGGTCAGCGACCGTCGAACGAAGGAGCAAAAGCTGGCGCCGGGTTCAGGATCCGGATTTATTATTTCTACGGATGGGTTTGTAGTCACCAATCATCACGTTATCGAAAATGCCCGGGATATAAAGGTTTCCCTGGCCGACGGCCGAACGGTCAACGCGGAATTGAAAGGGACGGATCCCTCCACAGATATAGCGGTACTAAAGATCTATGAAACGGGATTAAAAGCCCTGTCCTTTGCCAACTCGGAAGCCCTGCAGCCGGGACAGATCGCCATTGCGATCGGCAATCCCCTGGGATTGCAGCACACCGTCACGGCAGGGGTGGTAAGCGCCCTGGGCAGAACCCTTCGGGCCAGTAACGGCCGCCTGATCGATGATATTATACAGACCGATGCCTCTTTAAACCCGGGCAATTCCGGGGGGCCCCTGGTCAATTCCCTGGGGCAGGTGATCGGGGTCAATACAGCCACTATCATTTCCGCACAGGGACTTTGCTTCGCCGTTTCTTCCAACCTGGCTGCTTTTGTGGCAGGCAAGCTGATCATGGAAGGGAAGGTCAAAAGGGCTTACCTGGGGATTGCGGGCCAATTGGTCAATCTCACCGGACGCATGATCGCGGCCAACCGGCTGGAAAAAAATACAGGCGTATACATCTATGAAGTGGTTCCGGACCAGCCTGTTTATAATAATGAAATAAGAACGGGAGATATCATCGTTGCTTTCAACGGCAAGCCGGTGGGCACCGTCGATGAATTACATAAGCAACTGGGAGAAGCAGTGATCGGGCGCTCCGTGCAGCTGGATATTCTCAGGAGTGGCCGCAAAGAGTCCATTCATGCCATACCGGGCGAGATGAAATAGGGGCAGAGCCTGGCTTTGCAGGAATCCATTTAAGCAGCATGACGGGCGTCGATCTCTTTGCACAGGGAGTCGAATATCCCGTCGACATCCCCTTCGCCTTTGACATGGATCACCTTATTGTAATTCTTGTAGTAATCTGCTACCGCGGATGTTTTTTTCTGATACTCGGCATAACGCGCCCGGATGACATTCTCATCGACATCGTCACTACGGCCGGAAGTAAGCCCCCGGTTTAGCAACCTTTTCACCAATTCGTTCTCGGTGACTTCCAGCGCCAGGACGACGGCTATTTCCGTCCCCTTCTGGGTGAGTAGTTTATCCAGGGCCTCGGCCTGGGCATTCGTCCGGGGAAAGCCATCGAATAAGAAGCCATTAGCATGGGGATTATTATCCAAGGCGGAGCTGATCATTTCGATCACCACCTCATCCGGCACCAATTGCCCTTTGTCCATGAAGCTTTTGGCGGCCATTCCGAGTGGTGTCCGGCCGGCAATTTCACTGCGCAGCAGATCCCCTGTACTCAGGTGCTTCAATCCGTATTTGGATATAAGCCTCTCTGACTGCGTTCCTTTTCCGCTCCCGGGCGGGCCAAATAAAATTAGATTGAACATAATACTGTTACCCTTGTGAGTGGACAAATATAATATACGTACCTTATAAATCCTTTAACATTTTCCGGTTTCCCTCAAAAAAGGCTGCTCGGAGCCGGGCTTTACCTCAGATTTCTATGGTAAAGGAATGTTAAGCCCTGTAGATTGTCTATTTAGTGACAATCCGGTCAAACATAGCGCGCGTAAATTTGTAATATAAAGTATCATTATGCACCATCTCATCCGAAATACCGGGTTCGCGCTACTGGCGCTGCTCTTTCAGCAGTGCACCTATTCGCAGACCTCTAATCAACTGAAAATGAACAATATGGATACAACAAAAAAAGACAACCCGGTGTATTCCCGGAAAGATAATGCCCCCGTAAGCCTGACCGATGATCAATGGAAGAAGATACTGCCTGCAGACGTCTACACCGTAGCCAGGCAAAAAGGTACAGAAAGACCCTGGACCAGCCCCTATGAGGCTTCCCGCGAAGTGGGAACTTATTATTGCGCCGTATGCGGCAATGCGTTGTTCAAAAGTGATACGAAATTTGAAAGCGGCTGCGGCTGGCCCAGTTTTTATGAACCTATCAGTAAAGGCAGCATTATCTATAAAGTCGATAATTCCCTGGGCATGGAAAGAACGGAAGTAGAATGCGGGCGATGCAAATCGCATCTGGGGCATGTCTTCAATGACGGGCCTCCTCCCACCGGTCTGCGTTATTGTATTAATGGGGTAGTCCTTGATTTTGAGAAAGCAAAGGATGCCGAGAAAAAATACAACGCGGAAAATAAAAATCAATAAGGCCCCCCCGCCTTCAGTAATAGTACTCCATGAGCAGGGATCTTTGCCGTATAGCCGCCTTTGAACAGACCCAGGTCCTGCTGACGCCAGAGGTCACGCAGCTTTACCTGTGTCGGCAAGCCGAGTCCGGAAAAAGGGATCGGCCGTCTAACCGACTCTGTGTCCAGGTTGAAAATGCCAAGGACCCTGCTCCCATCTTTCAGCTCTTTCACCCAGACCTGCACGCTATCTTTATTCCAGATCCTGGTAGCCGGTCTTGCCAGGGCGTCCTGGTCAACGGCCAGCACTTCATCATTAGTCAGCAGGCCCAGTGTAAAATCATCCAGTTTGCTCATATCGCATCCGATCAGCAAGGGAGCAGAGAGCAGGCACCAGAGGCTGATATGGGTATATAGCTCATCGGGAGACAGTCGGGTGTCATGCAGGCTGGGGCCCCATCCTACCCGGCCTACCACCAGCATGTCCGGATCATTGAAATTACCCGGGGCCGTATAGGGAGCGCATTTATCCTGGCCAAATCCGATGCCGGACATACTGCTCCAGGTATCGGTGATATCCCCGGTGGTACGCCAGGAATTGGCCCCTATCTCCCCGCCCCATTTCCAAACATCTCCCATCCCATACTGGCAAAGACTATAAAGGATATCTCTCCCTGTCTTATCCAGGGCTTGTTTCATGACGATATAGGGTTTTTTATACTCATCCAGGGACGGTGCTTTGGGAGCTATTTCTCCATAAGAGCACCAATCATATTTCAGGTAATCGATCCCCCAGCGGCTATAAGTAGCCGCATCCTGCTCTTCGTGCTGGTAACTTCCCAGGAAGCCGCCACAGGTGCGGGGGCCGGGAGAAGAATAAATTCCCATCTTAAGTCCCAGGCCATGTACATAATCGCATAGCCCCTTCATATCAGGAAATTTGACATTCGGCAGGATCTCTCCCTGCACGTCCCGCTTGTCTTCCCAGCCATCATCGATATTTATATAGGCCCAGCCATGATCGGCTAATTTGGCGGCCATTGCCCTGGCGGAAGTTTTCACCCTTTCATCACTGACGCTAAGGCCCCAGCAGTTCCAGCTATTCCAGCCCAGGGCCGGCGTAAGACCGATCTTTTCCCCACAAATAAGGGTCAGGCTGCGGGTAGCGATGCCGGCCTTGTTTTTTACACTTAGTTTCAGCTTGTACTTCCCTTTTTGTGAGAGCGAACCTGTAATAATGCCTGTTTGCTTATCCAGTTTCAGGGTGCCGGGCAGACCGGTGGCTTCAAAGACGACCGGTCTTTCTCCCGTGGCGGGTATCTTATACAGGAAGGAGGCGCCAGGCCTTACCCCATATACTTCCGCCCCGTTGATACGGGGGGCTGCAGCAGGGGCGGGCGTGAGGATATAAGGGATCTCTTCCCGGGCGGTCACTAGTTTTTTGCTTCTTCCCTCTTCGAAAGAATAGTCGACCTCATAAGACTTGTTCTCCGGGAGGGCCGCTTTAAAAGTATATTCAAAAGGCCGGTCCTGCGCGAAGTCCGTCCCGATGGTCTGCTTGAAAACAACAGCTCCGGAAAAAGGATCGATCACGCGGATATTCAGCTTGCCGGTAAAGTCATATTTTTCACTGGCGGATTGCAAAAGGATCTTTTTGCTGAATTGTCTTCCGGTCGTGAGCTGGAAAGCGTTGGCGGTGGTATTAATCGTAATAAAATCCGTCACGTCCATAACGCTGATCCCATAGGGGCCTTCATACATACCGCCATCGCCGTCACGGTCATAGACTCTGACAGCGATCACATTGTCTTTATCCCAATGAATACGCGGATCGTTCAGGGGAAGGGTGTAGGAGCGCTGCATGTTCCAGGCTCCCAGTTGGATGCCCCCGCCATTGTTGGCATTTCTGCCGATCAGGGCCCCGTTCAGGTACATTTCATCCCCGTCGTCGATCTTTCCCAGGTCGAATCGCAATTTTTCTTTCAGAAAGGCTTTATCCTTTATAGAAGAGGGAATGACTATATGCAGCCGGTACCAGGCAAAACCGTCATAGTTGGCATAGCCCTGTAACTCCCAGGGAGCGCCGATATGGATCGGGGCCCAGGCGGAATCAGAAAAGGAGGGGGAGGCCCATTCGGGCTGATCGCCGGTCCTGAATTTCCACCCATCCGTAACCGGCAGGTCCTGCGCGAATAATTGGCAGGAGAACAGGCAATAGAATAAGATCGGCAGACGAAACAATTTATCCATGTGGCTGGTTTTAAAATCCCATCCAAGTTACAAAACAGTCTTCTGCTAAACATTCTGATTAATTATTTTGTGAGGCAACGCCCTACCTGTATTTTTGCAGACGGAAGACAGGACAACCAGAACCTGTCAAAAGCCAACTTAGCTCAGCTGGTAGAGCATTTCATTCGTAATGAAAGGGTCGTCGGTTCGAGTCCGATAGTTGGCTCACCCCCCACTCCCTAAAGGAGGAAAGTTATTTACTATGAAATTATCCCAGCTTGCCGAAACACTGATTGGATCTGAAATTGTCAAGTTAGGCGGAGATATCCGTGAAAAAATCCGGCAAGGACAGAAAATCTACAATTTTACCGTAGGTGATTTTGATCCGGCTATCTTTCCTATTCCAAAAGAGCTGGAAGAGGGTATCATCGACGCTTATCGCCGGCATTTTACGAATTATCCTGCAGCCGAGGGCAACCTGGACCTCCGGGAATCCATTGCAGGCTTCCTGAAAGACAGAGAAGAATTAGTTTATACCCCTGAGGAGATCTTAGTGGCCAGTGGCGGCCGGCCTCTTATCTACTCTTTATTCAGGACCCTGATCGACAAGGGAGATAAAGTAATCTATGCCGTTCCTTCCTGGAACAACAATCACTACACCCATCTTAACGGAGGCGAACATATCGTTATCGAGGCCGGGGCAGAAAATAATTTCATGCCTACGGCGGACGCCATCCGGCCCCACAGTAAAGGGGCGGCCCTGATCTGTTTATGTTCTCCGCAGAACCCTACCGGCACGACGATCTCCCGGAAAGATCTGGCAGACATCTGCGAAATGGTGCTGGAAGAAAATGCCCGCCGCGGCGCCGGAGAGAAAAAATTATACCTGCTTTACGACCAGATGTACTGGCAACTGACTTATGGGGCCATTCAACATTATAATCCCGTTTCCCTGTATCCGGCTATGCGGGATTACACCATCTTCATCGATGCCATCAGCAAGGTCTTTGCGGCTACCGGTGTGCGCGTAGGCTGGTCTTTCGGACCTGCGACGATCATCAATAAAATGAAGGCGATCCTTACGCATATTGGCGCCTGGGCCCCGATGGCTGAACAAAAAGCCACGGCCGGTTTCCTGCTGCAGAAGGGAAATATCGACCGGTTCCTGCTCCATTTCCGGGCGGCTGTTTCCGAGCGGTTACAAAAGATCCATGATGGGTTCGTACAATTAAAAAAGGAAGGATTCAGCGTAGATGTGCTGGCGCCGGAGGCCGCTATTTATCTTACCATTAAGATCGATCTGGCGGGTAAAAAGACCCTTGAGGGGAAATTACTGGAGGATCAGGCTGCCGTGACCTCTTATCTGCTGGACGAAGCCCAACTGGCAGTGGTTCCTTTTTCTGCATTCGGAGCTTCTAAAAATTCACCCTGGTACAGGCTTAGTGTGGGCACTTGTCACCTTCAGGACATAGAAGAGATGATCAAAAAATTACGCGAGGCGATGGAGAAGTTATCTTAATTCTTATTGCAGATAAATACAAAGGGCTTCAATTCCTTTTCCCTTATTATTTTTTGCATAGTATCGCGCTTGTAAAGAGTCTTGTGTTTGTTGATATCAAACACTTCATGAGCAACACAAAAACTTTCAATGGTCTCAAACTGGAATAAGAGTTCATTTAACTGTTCCAGCTCTTGCTCCATTGATTGTTCATTCATGTGTTCATCTTTCACAAGAACAAGCAAATCTCTGTTACAAGTTTTCATTACTTATTAGATTTTAATAACCAGACATTCCTTTGCTGATTCCACAGCCACATTTCTTACTGCTGCCGCCAATTCCACGTCCGGAACTACAGCTAACTATTACAATGCTACTAAATATTAACAACAGAATCAATACCAGCTTCGTACTTTTCATAACTTGAACTTACTAATTTAACTATTTTGTTAAGAAAAAAGTATATCTGAGTGGCAACTCTTACAAAAATTAACATTTCTTCTACATCCAAACCAAAAATCCTTCTGGCCCCGCTGGATTGGGGTTTAGGCCACGCAACGAGGTGTATTCCAATAATTAAAGAATTAATAAATCAAAAATGTGAAATCTGGATCGCCGCCTCAGGCGACCAAAAAGCACTCCTGAAAGAAGAATTTCCTTTTTTACGTTTCGTCGAATTGCCGGGATATAACGTGAAATATGGCAAAAATCGTGCCCTTACCCTATTAAAAATATTCAGCCTGATTCCAAAAATATTGATTCGGATCAAGCGGGAAAAAGACTGGTTAAAGCAATTTCTCGCCACCGAAAAGCCGGACGCCGTCATTTCAGACAATCGGTATGGACTCTATGTACCGGGGCTCTATTCCGTTTTTATCACCCATCAACTTCGGATCAGGACCCCTTTTGGACCATGGGCGGATACCTTTTTGCAGCGGATCCATTACCGGGCCATCCGACGATTTTCCCTTTGCTGGATACCCGATCTCGAAGAAGCCGGCTCCCTGGCCGGGAGCCTTTCCCATCCGGGCAAATTACCGGCTATCCCCACCCGCTATATCGGCCTTTTATCGAGATTTGAACGACCGGGCCCCAAAAGCCCCGGATCCTCGTCAGGAACTCCTCCCTCCTGCGACCTCCTCGTCCTTCTGTCCGGGCCTGAGCCGCAAAGAACGATCTTCGAGAAAAAGATCCTGGATCAGCTGTCTTCTTATTCCGGCACCACGATCCTGGTAAGAGGGTTACCGGGATCCGGAACCCCTCCTATTCCACCCGACGGGATCCCGGCCGGAGTACGGGTCTATAATCACCTTCCGGCCAGCGCATTAAATGAGGTTATTTGTGAGGCGGGAATCGTCCTCTCCCGGGCAGGGTACAGTACGATCATGGACCTTTTAAAACTGGAGAAAAAAGCGATCCTGGTCCCGACACCCGGTCAGACAGAACAGGAATACCTGGGGAGCTACCTTTCGGGAAAAGGAATAGCGCTTTGCAGAGAACAGTCAACCTTCTCCTTATCCGAAGCCCTGTCCGGGGCCCGGGGCTTTCCCTTCGCAGGGATCGGAAAGGACGGGTCTGCAGGGAATGATCTTTTACTCACCGCCCTGCACTCTTTTTTACAGTCCCTTCCTACTCTTTCTTAGGGTAATCGAAGAACCAGAATGTCGTGCCTGCCGTCAAAAATTCACTCCATTGCGTGGCAAGACTGGTGACGGCAAAAATCCCACAGGTAGGCATATTATCCAGCCGGACGGAAGTAAGCGTATTGACGAAGGCGGTAATACCCGGATTATGGGAAAAAATAGCGGCAGAACCATAAGACTCATCCAAGCCGGAGACGACCTCTTTAAAAGCCTGCACCGATGCATGATAGAGTTCCGGAATGAAAAGGATCTCTTTCTCCTTTCTCCCAAACTCACGAATAAAAAATTCTGCTGTGTTTTTGGCTCTTCTGGCCGGGCTGGATACGAACAGATCCACTTTAATATTGGCCTTGATCAGTCGTTGTGCCATGGCGGGGGCATCATGCCTGCCTCTGTCATTCAGCGGGCGATCCATATCATTTACATGGGCATTATCCCAGCTGCTTTTGGCATGTCGTATTAGTAATAGGGTTTTCATACGGAATAGTACTAACTATAAATCTACTCAAATTAACCGGAATTTTTATGCCTGGAAGAGAAGATTCATGGTTTTTAATGCCTGAGGAGCCTGGGAGGAAAAAAGGGAGGAGTCCTAGGTAACTAGTTATATATCAAATGCTTGCGAATTGATAAAATTAATGAGGGAGACGGTATTTTTTAATTTTAACTTCTTAAGTATATTATGGCGATGCACCTCTACGGTCTTTAAGGAAATATTCAATTCCGAAGCGATCTCTTTCGACGATAGCCCTTCCTTTAAAGCCCGGACTATCTGCATTTCCCGGTCGGAGAGATTATTGATATCCGGGTTCACCTGGTCCCCGTTCAACATTTGGTCCGAAAGGATATTCTTTACCTCCTGGCAGATATAGATATGATTGTTGCTTACCTCGGCGATCGCCTCCAGCATTTCCTGACGGGGGGAATTCTTGGTCACATATCCCTTAGCGCCTAAACGTAGCATTTTTTTGGCATAGGCTGGTTGGGAGTGCATAGATACACCGATGATCTTTGAGCCGGGGGAATATTTACGGATCATTTTCAACACGTCAAATCCGCTCATGGGCGCCATATTGATGTCCAACAGAACTACATCGGGCCTTTTATCTCTGGCCAGTTCAATAGCGCGTTCGCCATCGCCGCATTCCGCTACTACATCAAAATTTTCATTCTTTCCTAATAAGAAGCTCCATGTTTCCCGAATCAGCGTATGATCATCAACGATCATGATAGAGACTTTCTTCATAACGCTTGAATTTTTCTAAAGGAGAAAATAATCAATGCATTACTAACTTGAGCTTAACCTGCAGGTATATTAAAAGGGGGTCTTTTATACAGCAAAATAGCTATATAATATTAATGATTTTTACTGAGATGATCAATTTAATTTCCCGGGGGGCCAGGACGCCTGTGGCGTCCTCTGGCGTTTTAGTAGCCCCTTACATTTTTGCCCTCCATATAATTCATAAAGGCCTTATTCACCACCCTGTTACCTCCGGGGGTAGGATAGTTGCCCGTAAAATACCAGTCTCCGGTATTCGTAGGGCAGGCTTTATGCAGGGATTCGATCGTCTGGTAAATGACTTCAACGGGAGTCTGGATCTCCGGCGGCGTTATTAATTGGGCGATCTTATCGGAGATCTCCTGCGTCGTGAAAGGTTTATAGACCATTCTCACCACATTCTCCGTATGCAACTGGCCTGTACGTTGTAATTCCTTACACTTATCGTATAGCTCCTGCAGACAAGCTTCCTTTCCTCTTTCTTTCATTAACTCAACGGCTGCCCGAAAAGCAATAAAGTCGCCCAGCTTACTCATATCGATCCCATAACAATCCGGGTAACGGATCTGTGGAGCGGAAGATACGACAATGATCTTTTTAGGCTCCAGGCGGGCCAGCATTCGCACGATACTCTCCTTCAACGTGGTTCCCCGCACGATGGAATCGTCGATCACCACCAGGGTATCCACCCCTTTGAGCACGGTGCCATAGGTGACATCGTATACGTGTTGCACCATCTCATTGCGGCTGGCGTCCTCCGTAATGAAAGTGCGCATTTTTACATCTTTAATAGCCACTTTTTCCACCCTTATCTTTCGGCTGACCATTTCTATCAGCTTCTCCTCCGTAAGTTCCTTACCCCAGGAGAGGATACGCTGGATCTTTACTTTTTCCAGGTAGTCGTCCAGTCCTTTCCACAGACCATAGAAGGCCACTTCGGCCGTATTGGGAATAAAAGACAGGATCGTATTCTTCAGATCATGGTTGACCGCGTTCAGGATCTGTTCGCTGAGATTGAATCCCAGCGCGATCCGTTCCCGGTAAATTTTTTCGTCGCTGCCCCTGGAAAAATAGATCCGCTCAAAACTACAGGCCCTGCGCTCCTTCGGTTCCAGTATTTGTTCAACAGAGACCTTCCCATCGGCCTTTACGATCAGGCCCTTACCCGGCATCAGCTCCATTACCTCATTCTCTCCTACATTGAAGACCGTACGGATGGCGGATCGCTCCGAAGCGGCTACCACGACGTCGTCATTGATATAATAATACGCGGGCCTTATCCCATTGGCATCCCGGAAAACAAAACTGTCTCCGTTACCCATCAGCCCCCCGACCGTAAATCCTCCGTCGAACAGGGATACGGCCTTACGCAATAGACTGACTATATCCAGGTTACCGGGGGCTTCTTCATCGGCTTTGACCTGAAAATGGTGGATGACTTCCATCATCGCCGCAAGGTCACTCTGCTTCTGAAACTCTCCCGGGTCTATCCCGATCAGGGCAAAAAGCTCATCGGTATTGACCAGGTTGAAATTACCGGCCAGGGCAAGGTTCCTGGCAGGGATGGTATTCCGTTTTATAAAAGGATGGCAGAATTCAGCATTATTCCTTCCCTGGGTGCCGTAGCGCAGGTGCCCCAGCAGAGCCTCTCCCAGAAAATCGATGTGCCCCTTCATCAGCCCGGGATGTTTAGTGATATCGGGCTGGTATTGCTCCAGCTCCTTCACTTGTCCCAGGATCTTGGAAAAAATATCCGCAATGGGTTGATTGTTACTGCTTCGGATCCTATTCAGGAAGGGGTGCCCCGGCTCCGTATTCAACTTTACAGCAGCTACTCCTGCCCCGTCCTGCCCCCGGTTGTGCTGCTTTTCCATCAGCAGGTAGAGCTTGTTCAGGCCATACAGAACGGTCCCGTATTGCTGCAAATAATAGGAGAACGGCTTACGTAATCGAATGAATGCCAGCCCGCATTCATGTTTAATGTCATCGCTCATGAAGAAAAATGAACGGCAAAGTTACCGATAAAATCGGTAATAAAAGAAAAGAAGCAGGCCGCCGAAGTGAAGGAAGGGTCCGCAAAAGCTACGGGCGAGAAAAAACCCCCAGTCTTCATAGGCTTGGGGGCGGTGTTTCAACAGGATTTTGGAACACTCTTTTTTGGGAACCGGAATCCCCTGGCTTTTCTAAGGGTTGGATCTCGGGGGTAAAATTCCGGTAAAGCCTCTTATTTATAAAGAAAAAGAGGACTGAATTCCCATTTCTAAGGAAAAACCCATTGATTGCTAGATGTTTATACCTATCCTAAATGTAGGTCGCGTTCGTATTGATGAAATTCACCAGGGATGCTGAGTTCTTGAGTTTCAATTTCTTGAGAATATTATGCCGGTGTACCTCCACAGTCTTCAGGGAAATATTCAGGCTGGTGGCGATTTCTTTCGAAGAGAGCCCTTCCTTGATAAAATTGATGATCTGCATCTCCCTTTCGGTCAGGGCATTGATATTAGGAGAATCCTCCTTTTCATCGAGCAATTGTTCGGAAATAATGTTCTTTATCTCGTCGCAGATATATTTATTGCCATGATTGACTTCCAGGATGGCTTTGATCATTTCTTCCTTGGACGAATTCTTCGTGACATATCCCCGGGCCCCCATTTGTAACATCTTTTTGGCATAAGCCGGTTGAGAATGCATGGAGACTCCGATCACCTTGGAGCCGGGTGATATTTTCCTGATTCGTTGCGTAGCTTCCAGCCCGGAAAAGGGGGTCATGTTGATATCCATTAATACTACGTGGGGACGCTTGGCTTTTGCCAGTTCGACCGCTTCCTGCGCATCTCCACATTCAGCTATGACCTGGAACCGGGAATCACTGTTTAAAATATAACTCCAGGTCTCTCTGATCAGCTTGTGGTCGTCGGCAATTAAGATATTGATCTTGCTCATATAGGATTGTTTTAAAGATTATACTTCGTTTTGTTTTACACCTTCGGGCTAACTGAAATATAGCCCTCGGTGTAAAACCATTAATGTCTGGCCTTCGTCCAACGAACCTCCGGTTCGTTTTGTTTCACACCTTCGGGTTATCTAAAATGTACCCTTCGGTGTGAAACCTCTAATGTCTGGCCTTCGTCCAACGAACCTCCGGTTCGTTTTGGACAGGCACTTGAACTCTGAGTTTGCAACCTCGTCCCGGTGAAGACATGATCGTCACTTTCCCCCCAAAAAGGTCCGCTCTGCTCATGATATTGGAAAGACCGAGCCCCTTCTTATTTTTTACCTTCCCGGGATTAAATCCTTTCCCGTCGTCAGTAATATTCAGTTCGATCCTGTTTTCCATCTCTTCAAGGATCAGTTCGATGATGAGGTTCCTGGCTCCGGAATGTTTCAATACATTATTGATCTGTTCCTGGATGATCCGAAACAACATTAGCTTTTCCTTATCGCTGATCCTTTCATCGAATTTCCCAACGGGATAGAACTCGACATGGATAGCGCGGGTGGTCCTGACACTTTCCACCAGGTCGGCAATAGAGTCCTGCAGGCCTAGATCGCCGATACTTGCCGGCACCAGGGACCGGGAAATATTCCGGATCTCATGGATCGCATCATGAATATTTTCGGCGCTGCGGCTGATCAGGTTCAGCCTTTCCTTATGATCATTTTTGGCCAGCTCCAGGTATAATTTGGTAGTAGAGAGGATCTGGTTGATATTATCATGTAATTCCTTCCCGATCTCCGCTCTTTCTTTTTCCTGTGCATCCACCATGGCCTGAGCCACTATTTTCTGTTTGTTCAGCTCCTGCTTTAACAATCTTTTTTCCATCTCCCTCTTTCCGGTAATATCCTGCATGGAACCCACCATCCGGATCACTTTTCCTTCTTTCCCGAAGATCAGGAACGCCCGGTCGGATACGAGGGCATATTTCCCATCGGATCTTTTAAACCGGTATTCTTCCAGCCACAGGTCTTTATCCTTATGCCGGATAAATTTCTCCATATTTTTCAGGACCCGCATTCTATCCTCCGGATGGATATGCATCTCCCAGAATTTCCTTGTCCGGACTTTAGGGCCGGGCTTGTGGCCGAACTGATGATAGAAACCTTCTCCCCAGAAATACAAACCCGTATGAATGTCCAGGTCCCAGATAGCATCATTGGTCGCTTTGGTGGCCAGCGTATACCGTTCGTTACTGATACTGAGCTCTTCTTCCGCCCTCTTGCTCTCGATAATGATCGTTACCAGGTTGGCGGCACGTTCAATGATATCCAGTTCAACGGGAGTGGGTGTTTTGGAGGTGGTATAATAAACGGCCAAGGCTGCCAGCACGTCCTCTTTTGCATCGAGTATCGGAAAGGACCAGCAGGCCCGAAGGCCAAATTTCAGCGCCAGCTCTTTATGGTCCCGCCATAGGGGATCCGTTTCAATATCGGATGTGATCACTTTTTCTTTCCGGTAAATAGCGGTACCACAACTTCCTGCAGCAGGGCCGATCAGCAGCCCGTCAATGGCATGGGCATAAATAGCAGGCAGGCCGGGCGCAGAAAGAAGCTTGACACACAGCCCCTCGTCATCCGGTGTCACCACACAGCAATACATGCCCGGGAATATCTTTTGTATGCCTTTGATAAAATAATTCAGGAGCGCCCTTAAAGAGGCTTTTTTACTGGAATTCATTTCCAGCACCTTCTTTTCCAAAGCCAGCAACATCTCCTGTTTTTTCCTTACGGTCACATCCTTGAAATAAGCGAATAATCCCTGCTCGGAGGGATATATGCTCATTTCCAGCCATCGATCAAAGCGTTCATTGTATTGTTCGAGAGTGACCGTCATTTTCTTTGAAAAGGCCTTCTGAAAGGATTGATACATGTCTGTGTCCACCAGCTCCGGCAATTTCTCCCAGATAGGCTGGCCCACCATTTCCGCAGAGGAAAGGCGGGTGATCCTTTCGGCCTCATGGTTCCAAAGGCTGACCCTGAAATCCTTGTCCAGCACAAAAAATCCATCCGTTATACTTTCCAGGATATTTGTCATCTGCTCAGAATATTGACGTAATTGCATCTCCGCATTTTCCCTTTCCTGTTGCGCCAGTTTATTCTCCGTGATATCCTTATTAACGGCTACGATTCCGGTGATCCGTTCTTCATGGTCCCTCATATACCGGATAGAACTAATAAGGTACGATTTTTTTCCGTCTCCCGAAACATAGACTGCTTCCCCATCCCAAAAACCCTTTTCCTGGAATGTCCTTTTCACCTCCTCCTCCGTCGTATGCAGGTATTCATAACGGATCAGGTCCCGGAAATGCCGGCCGATCCCCTGCCGGGCAGGAATGCCGTAGAATTTTTCCGCTGCCTTGTTCCAGTAGATGACCTGGTCCTGAAGATCGGTCATAACGATAATATCTGAAACGTATTTGACCAGGCTGGCCTGGTATTGCAATTCGTTTCCTGCCGGGCGGGAATACTCCCCCGTATCTGCCTTCAGAGAATGATCCGGATAGATTTTCATACCACTTAATTGCCAGCTTCCTGTCTCGCCTTCCGGGGTATATACCGGCGTAGGGATCCAGCGGATAAGACAGGGTTTTATGCCTGATCCGCTGATAGACAGATCAATTACTTTGGGCAGGGCTTCTTCGGGGAAATGATAGGGTAATTCGGGACTTAGCTTACCTGATTGTTTAAAAATCTCTAATATATTCTTCCCCAGGAATGAGTAGATATTCCTTTTCTTAAGCAGGGTGGCAAATCGGGCACAAGTCGCCTTGATGGCCCCATCAGAGGCAATTTCAATAAAATAAGGTTGTATAAACTGCTCTCTCGTAGGCACGGATTTGGGGGCACTACTTAGCATACTATTTGAATATTGTCAGATTTTTCCGGGCATAAAGTACCGGAAATGCACTGTTGTAAATTTAGCGCATTTCCGGACATTGTCTAATATTTTGAGACGCTTCCAGCGTCTTAATGAGATTAATTTGTAAACGTACGGTATCAAATTACTAAAGAAGCGGGTATGCCTGACGTATTAAGACATTATTTCGGAACAACTAAGGGTTAATACCTAAGTTAATTACCTGCTGTCGCTGAGTTATTCGCCCATTTTTTAAGATTAGCGCAATTCCTGTAATCTCCGTCGATCATTATATAAAAGGTGGGAATTTTGGCGCCGAACCACTTTTCCAGGGCCGCCGATTTCTTTTCGTCCAATGCGCGGCTGGATACCCGGTTGTAATCATCTTTCAAATTCTCACGATGGGGTTCGGACTTGGAGACCATCAGTACGATCCGCACGCCCTTTTTCCCTCTTTCGTCCGTAAAGGGAGTAGGCTTGGAATATTCTCCCGGTTTGAGATTGGAATTCTTCAACAGAAGTACCATATCCTTGTCCAGCTGATCGATGGTAAGGAACGTAGAGCCATCCCGGCCCATAATCTGACCGGCAGTAGATTTTGCGACGTCATCATCACTGTATTTGGCAACGGCTCCCCCGAAACCATAATCGCCGGCTATCAGCTGGCTACGTATAGAGTCCAGTTTGACGGTAGCATCGTTTATTTCCGGCGCCGTGATCTGGGGGATCCTTAAGATATGTCTCACCACCGCGTCGTCTCCGTTACGGCTCACCATCTGGATGATATGATAGCCGTATTTGCTTTTGATGACGGGGGACACCTGCCCTTCCTTCAGACGGAAAGCGGTGGCAAAAAATACCGGATCCCACATTTTACTGTCATTGCGGTTTAATTCGATCTGACCACCCTTTTCTTTGCTGCCAGGGTCGTCCGAATAAAACTGGGCGAGGGTCGCAAACTTTTTTGTTCCATCCTCTACCTGTTTTTTAAACTCATTCAATTCATCCATAGCCAGCTTTTCAATATCCCGGCTGGCTTTGGGATAAAGAATGATCTGGCTCAGCTGCAATTGGGATTCGTAAAATATAAGTTTATCCTTCGGGATCTTCTCATAATATTCCTTTACTTCCGTGGGTGTGATCTTGATGTCTTCCACGATCTTCTGGCGCATGGCCTGTGCCTGGCGCTGCTCCCGTATGCTGGGACGCATGTCCTGCTTAAGCTGATAGACCGTTCTTTGCGCGATCTGCTCCAGGGCGTCTTTGCCGCCATAAAGGTTTATAAAATACCGGATCTTCTGATCCAGCTCCGCATCGACCTCCTCGTCGTTTACAGGAAGGGAGTCTCTTTCGGACTGCAATACCAGCGCCTTCTGGATAAGCATATTGTCCAATATATTGCATTCATCCGTGGCGGCGCCTCCGTTACGTTGAATATCCGCTACGGCCGTCGTTAATTCTGATTTCAGAATGATCTTATCACCCAGGATACCGGCAATCTTATCAGCTACCACCTTTGCCTGCTGGGCAAAACCATCGGCCAGGACGAAGAAAAGGGCGGTTAAGAGAAGGATTCTTTTAATCATACAAAAGAGGTATATATGGACCAGCGTCCATCGACAAAAGTAATTTTATACCGGTGAAATTAAATAGCAAATACCCCCTTACGGGGGTATTTAACAAAAGTTTAGAGTGTGCGTTTAACTTCTTCTTCCTCGTAGGCTTCTACGATATCGCCCACCCGGAGATCATTAAAATTCTTAATGGTCAACCCGCATTCCATGCTGGAAGCCACTTCTTTCACGTCATCCTTGAACCGCTTGAGGGACGCCAGCTCTGCGGAGGCGCCTTCCCCGATCGGGTAGATCACGATACCATCCCGCACCAGCCGGATCTTCGCATTGCGGAAGATCTTGCCGTCCAGAACATAACACCCGGCCACCGTAGCTTTATCGAATTTGAAGACATTGCGCACTTCCACATTCGCCACGATCTTCTCCTGTATTTTCGGCTCCAGCATCCCTTCCATGGCGCTCTTCACCTCTTCGATGGCATTGTAAATGATCGAATAGGTCTTGATTTCCACGCCTTCATTTTCAGCGAGGCGGGAGGCCTGTGAAGAAGGCCGGACGTTAAAGCCGACGATTACGGCGTCAGAAGCAGTAGCCAGCAATACATCACTTTCTGTAATGGCGCCCACAGCCTTATGAACAACGCGAACGGCGATCTCTTCCGTAGAAAGTTTCTGCAGGGAGTCGCTCAATGCTTCTACCGATCCATCCACGTCTCCTTTTATGATCAGGTTCAATTCCTTGAAATTTCCCAGGGCGAGGCGTCGGCCAATCTCGTCCAGCGTAATGTGTTTCTTGGTCCGGATACCCTGTTCCCGGAGGATCTGGGCCCGTTTATTCGCCACTTCCTTCGCTTCGCTCTCATCGGCATATACCTTGAATTTCTCACCTGCCTGCGGAGCGCCGTTAAGGCCCAGGAGCAGTACGGGTGTTGTCGGCGGAGCGCTGTCCACCCGTTTGTTACGCTCGTTGAACATCGCTTTTACACGGCCGTAATACTGCCCGGAAACCACCAGGTCACCATTATTCAACGTACCGTTCTGCACCAGCACCGTAGCTACATAACCCCTTCCCTTGTCCAGGGAAGCTTCTATGACGCTGCCGGAACCTTCGCGGTCAGGATTGGCTTTCAGGTCCAGCAATTCCGCTTCCAGTCCTATTTTTTCCAGTAAGAGATCTATATTCAGTCCTTTCTTGGCGGATATTTCCTGCGACTGGAATTTTCCACCCCAGTCTTCTACCAGGATATTCATGCCGGCCAGCTGTTCCTTGATCTTTTCCGGGTTAGCGCCTTCCCTGTCGATCTTATTGATAGCGAAGACCATGGGCAGGCCTGCAGCCTGGGCATGGGAGATAGCTTCTTTCGTTTGCGGCATGACGGCGTCATCTGCGGCAACGACTATGATCGCTACATCGGCAGCTTTGGCGCCACGGGCACGCATCGCGGTGAAGGCTTCGTGACCCGGCGTATCCAGGAAAGTGATCTTCTTCCCGGTAGCTGTCGTCACCTGGTAGGCTCCGATATGCTGGGTGATCCCTCCGGCTTCACCGGCTACCACATTGGCGCTCCGGATATAATCCAGCAGGGAGGTCTTACCATGGTCGACGTGTCCCATGATCGTGACTACGGGAGAGCGGGGCAGCATTTCTTCTGGATCGTCTTCTTCTTCGTCTTCTTCCATCTCCGCCGCATCGTCGATACCTATAAATTCAACAACGTATCCGAATTCACCGGCCACCAGCTCAATGACATCTGCTTCCAGGCGCTGGTTGATGGACACCATCATACCCAGGCTCATACATTTGCTGATCACTTCCGCATAACTCACATCCATCAGGTTGGCCAATTCGCTGACGCTGATGAACTCGGTGACCTGCAGCCTGTTGTCTGCAATCTCGTCTCCACCGGAATGTTCGGCCATTTCGTCGCGTTTGGCACGACGGTATTTAGCTTTCAGGCTTTTTCCCCGGCCACCGGACCCGGCCAGTTTAGCCTGGGTCTGCCGTATCTTTTCCTGTATCTCTTTCTTATCGATTTCCTTTACTTCCCGGGGAGTATTGCGGGGATCGGGCCGACGATTGCCGCCGCCACCCTGGCCGGGCGCACCACCGGCGCCACGGGGATTCCGTTGGATCGGAATACGACTCTGTCCCGGAGGCCGCTGATTGCCGCCGCCGCTGTGTCCGGTTCCGCCATGTCCGGTTCCCCCACCAGGAGGGTTATTGGGTCTTCCACCTCCGCCACCGTTATCTTTTTTCTCGATAGGAATCCTCTTCCGCTTTCTTTTTTCTTCAGCCGGGGGTTTGGGGCGGGTATCGTTATTCAGGGGCAATTCTATTTTTCCGAGGATCTTCGGCCCTTCCAGCTTCTCCGCCTTGATATTTTCTATCACGGGCGGTGCATCCTGCTCTTCTGCTACGGGCGCTTCCTGTGGGATCTCTTTTTCCGGCTCCGGCGCCACAACCTCTTCCGGCTGGAGACCGGGGTGACTCTCCACAATGACGGGAACCTCCTGAGGGGCTTCTTCCACTACTACGGGTTCCTTTATCTCCTTCTCCTGGGGAATTTCATTTTCGGGAGGGGGCTCCGGTAATACGGCTTCTACCGGTTGTTCTTCCGGCGCCGCCTTCGGTTCGACCCCATTCTCGCCTTCCGTCTTTTTGATCACCTTTTTGGGCCGGGTAGAGGAATCTATCGCAGAAAGGTCGATCTTATTAATGACCTTCGGTCCTTCCAGTTCGGGCGCCTCGATCTTGATAATTTCCGGTTCTTCCTGTTTCTCTTCCACTACCACTACCGGCGGGACAACGACCGGAGGCTCTTCCACAACGGGCGCTTCTTCCCTGGCAGGCTTTTTGACGATCTCCTTTTTAAAGAGTACCGTCTCGTCTTCCTTTTTCTTTTTAGCTTCCAGGCTCCCCTTAGGCAGATCGATCTGATCGCTCTTGATCTTAGCGACCTTATCCCCCTGGAATTCCTGCAGCAAAAAGCGATACATGTCCTCCGTCAGTTTGGACGTAGGTTTCAGATCGTCTTTGCTAAATCCTTTGCTCACCAAAAAATCCACCAGGGTGTCTTTACCGATGTTGAATTCTTTAGCCGCAGCCATCAAACGTGGTGTTATTACTTCTGCCATATATGCCTTTCCTGGGTCCCTAAGGAAGGGATCAGGATCGTCCCTTTTAAAATATTAAAAAATAGTCTGTAAATATATTAATAAAATATGGACTCCGCCCCCTTTAGGGATTTGCCTAACTCCCCCTTTTGGGGGGAGGGGGTGGTTATCCTTTCTGAAATTCTTCTTTCAGTACTTTTAAAACTTCATCGATCGTCCCTTTTTCCAGATCGGTCCTTCTTTCCAGTTCGTCCGCCGTCAGATCCAGTACGCTGCGGGCCGTATCACAACCGATACGTTTCAGTTCGTCGATTACCCATGTTTCGATCTCATCGCTGAATTCTTCCAGATCGATATCGAATTCTTCGGGTTCGCCCTCGTTGTCCCTGAACACATCGATGGTATAACCCGTCAATTCCTGGGCCAGTTTAATATTGACTCCCTTACGGCCAATGGCCAGGGACACCTGGTCCGGCTTTAGATAGACATTCGCGTGCGCCTTTTCGCTGTCTAGCTCCATATTGGTAATTTTAGACGGCGTCAAAGAGCGCTGGATCAGCAGTTGTGTATTATTGGTCCAGTTGATCACGTCGATATTCTCGTTCTTAAGCTCCCGGACGATCCCGTGAATACGGCTTCCTTTCATTCCCACACAGGCGCCGACCGGATCTATCCGGTCATCGTATGATTCCACGGCCACTTTGGCTCTTTCGCCCGGTTCGCGAACGATCTTTTTTATTACGATCAGCCCGTCAAAGATCTCCGGCACTTCGATTTCCAGCAGTTTAGAGAGGAATAAAGGACTGGTCCTGGACAAAATGATCACCGGAGAATTGTTCTTTAACTCCACTTTTTTTACCACGGCCCGGATATTCTCCCCTTTTTTGAAATAATCCTGGGGGATCTGCTCCGATTTAGGCAATATCAGCTCGCTGCCTTCCTCATCCAGTAAAAGGATCTCTTTTTTCCAGACCTGGTATACTTCTGCGCTCACGATTTCCCCTACCCGTTCATTATATTTTTTTACCAGGACATTCTTCTTCAGGTCCCCGATGCGGCTTGCCAGGGTCTGCTTGGCAGCCAGGATAGCCCGGCGGCCAAAATCCAGTATTTCAATTTCTTCATATAATTCTTCCCCGACCTCATAGTCCTGCTGGATCTTCGTCGCATCCGTATAGGCGATCTCCGCCAGGGGATCATTTACACTGCCGTCTTCCACAATGGTGCGGCGACGGACGATTTCCAGGTCACCTTTTTCCGCATTTACGATTACGTCAAAATTTTCATCGCTGCCGTACTTCTTACGCAACAAAGTTTTGAACACATCTTCTACCACTTTCATCATGGTAGGGCGGTCGATATTTTCGGCTTCCTTGAAGTCCTGGAAGGCTTCGATCAAATTGATACTTGCCATAACACTTAATTTTTAAAGATCCGGCCCTGAGGCGCGAGATTAAAAAACTATTTGAATTTTTGTTGTTTTTATGTTATCGAATAAGAAAGCGTGACTGATCACTTCTTTCTTCTTGTTCCTCCCTTTGGTCTCTTCCATGATGATACCGTCTTCGCTCACTTCTATCAGGCGGCCCTCCTTCTTCGACCCATCCTGTAAAAGGATCTCTACCTGCCGGCCGATATTCTTTTTGTACTGGCGGAGTGATTTCAGCGGCTCATCCAGTCCCGGTGAAGAGACCTCCAGGGAAAAATCATCTCCCGGAAAAAGCCCCGACTCCTCCAGTTTCTTATACAAAGCCCTGTTGTATTGCACACATTTTTCAATAGAAATCCCCTGATCTCCGTCCAAAAAGACTTTTATATTGTTGGTGGGCTTGATCCTCACTTCCACCAGGAAATAAAGAGGCTCGCCTGCCAACAAGGCCTGCATCATGCCTTCCACCGTCTTAACTGTTTCATTGACCATAGAAAAAGACCATTCTGATAGACATCCTCACTTCCGGGCCCCGCCCGCTTTAGAAAATAAAGAAGGGAACGGATCCGTTCCCTTCTTTTGCTTCATTTACCTATGCGAAGGTAAGATAAATCTTATTTCTACCAAAACTGGCTTAAAAGCTTTACGAAAATATTTTATGGATCGGGGGATGGCGCGTACTTTTAAAGAAAAGAGCAAGCATGAGCCAACCAGACAATTTAGGTTCTTTCTTTTCGGAAAATAAAACACTGCTAAAAGAGTACCTGGAAACCCGGATGGAGATCTACCGGCTGCAAAGTCTTCGCATTTTTTCCAAATCGGCGGGTTATTTTGCCTGGATCATTATTTCCCTTTTCCTGGTATTTTTGATCCTGCTTTTCAGTGGAATGGCTGTCGGTTTCTGGTTTTCCAGCCTGCTGCACAGCTATGTGAAAGGCTTTGGATTGGTGACCCTGCTCCTCCTGGCCGTATTTATCCTTTTGGCCGTGTTCAGGAAATCCCTGTTCGTGGATCCTGTCATCCACAGCATTATTCAACGGTCACGGGAAGAAGAGGAAAACAAATAAAGGAGCCGCTCCTGCTAATAAACCTAATTTCATAGTACTATGCCCGTTACGACAAAAGCCGCCCGCAGCCTGGATTCCCTGGAAGACGAGATCCGCCGGCTACGACAAAAGGCCAAAGGACTGGAAGATCAGATCGACAAAAATTTTATTTATTTCCAGGAGCATTCCGGCTCCCTGTTCATCCGATCCCTCCTTCCCCGAAAAATTGAAGGGGAAACGGTGACCGGCAATAAGATCCTGGATACTTTTTTAGAGAACGAACGCCTTCAAAAAATCCTTATCCGGCTGGCCGACCGTGTGGCGGAGAAGCTGGGAGACGGTCTTAACTGGTTGGTTAACAGGGTTTTCAGGAAATAAGGCCTCTTTAACACCCCTTTATAGTCCTTTGTAGTACCTTAGCTATATTAATTTATTGTGATGGCTTTATCAGAAATATTTTTCCTGGGTATTGTACTATACCTCTTATATAAATTCGTTTTTAATTTTTTCCTGCCCATATTCCGGACTACGAAGCATGTACGTCAACAGTTCAGGAATATGCAGGGGAACGGGCAGGCCCCCACTGATCCTTTCCAGCGTTCCTATACGCAGCAGCAGCCCTCGCCGCAACCGAAAAGGCCGGAACCGGCCGACTCAAAAAACACCATGGGGGAATATATCGACTTCGAGGAGATCAAATAGCCAGGAGCCTGGCCATGGATCGCCGGCGCCTGCAGGTCGAGGCAAACTTTCACCATTGGAAATCCAGCAACGTGGTGCCGGGCCTGAGATAAAGCCCTTTCAGTCCTGCGGCTTCCGCTCCCTCTACATTGATCAGGGCATCATCTACGAAAAGGGTTTCACTTCCCGTCAGTTGGTTTTCCAGAAGAATATGTTCGTAGGATGGTTTGTCGGGTTTTCGCATACCCAGCAGATGGGAATAATAGGTCCGCTCAAAATGATCGTCCAATTCCCCTTCGCCAAAGCTGTCCCGGTAAATTTTTCGCAATGCCTTCAAATGGAGGGCATTGGTATTGCTGAAAAGAAAAAGCCGGTACCGCTTGCCCAGATCTTTCAGTAACTGGATGTGCTGCGCCGGGAAGTCGAGCAGCAGCGCATTCCAGGCTTTAATAATTTCCTCGTCCCCTACGGAAAGGCCCGTCATCTCTTTTACAGCATCGATAAATTGCCGGTCGCTGATCCCTCCCACTTCGTAGTCCCTGAAAAAAGAAGCGGCATGGCCATGCCCGAAATATTCCCGGAAGGTCTTCGCTCCCAAGGCTACGAAAGCGTCTTCCGTAAGCTGATTGTTTAGGTTGATGATCACTCCGCCCAGGTCGAAAATGATGTTTTTAATGCCTTGCATGTCGTAAAAGTAGTTATTCCCGGGCAAGTGTGAATGCCGCTGTCTTTACGTCCCTTGAATTGCCCCCCAGGTACAGCCTGAACTCTCCTGGTTCAAAAACATATTGCAACTGGTCGTTATAAAACCGGAGGTCTTCAGCCCGAATAGTAAAGGCGATTTTTTTTGATTCTCCGGCTTTTAAGAATACCTGGATAAATCCTTTGAGTTCCTTAACAGGCCTTACGACGGAGCCGACCAGATCGCGGATATAGAGCTGAACGGTCTCTTTACCATCATAGCTGCCGGTATTCGTAAGTGTTATGGTCGCTGTAAGGGATTGCCCGGACTTGAACGAAGGGGCGCTTAAAGAAATATCGCTGTATGAAAAGGTAGTATAACTTAATCCGTAGCCGAAAGGAAACCGGGGATCGTTGGGCAAATCGTTATACGCGGAGACATAATTAAGGTCGCTGTCGTTTTTGGCGGGCCGGCCGGTGGAAAAGTGATTGTAATAGATGGGGATCTGGCCTTCCGCCCGGGGAAAGGTGATCGGCAACTTCCCGGATGGGTTGTAATCCCCGAACAGGACATCGGCGATGGCATTGCCTGCTTCGGTGCCGAGCCACCAGGTGTATACAATGGCGGGAACATGATCCGCCGTCCAGTTGAAGATCAGGGGTCTGCCCGCATTGATCAGGACCACCACCGGCTTACCCGTCGATTGTATCGCTTGTATCAATTCCTCCTGCACACCAGGCAAATGGATATTACTGCGGCTTTTGGCTTCGCCGGTCATGTTTGCCGCTTCGCCGACGCTCAGAATGACGACATCCGCCTGACGGGCTGTTTCGATGGCCTCTGCAAAACCCGCCCTGGAACTATCATCGATATTGCAGCCCTTTGCATAAAGCAATTTTGTCCCGCTGCCGACCTTCTCCTGTATACCCTCCCATTGAGACAGGATCCGGCTGGAATCATCCGGATATTCATAGGACCAAAAACCAAGATTATCTCTTACGGATTTTACATGCGGGCCTATCAGGGCGATGGTCTTTGTATTTTTCGACAAGGGCAGCAGGTGGTGTTCATTCTTCAATAAAACGATGCTTTTTTCCGCCACCGATCGTGCAATTTTCAGGTTGTCCGGATTGTTCCATTGCTGTGAGGCTCTTTGTTCATTACAGAATCTGAACGGGTCGTCAAACAGACCCATTTCAAATTTTTTGGTGAGGATCCTCTTGACGGCCTCATCGATCCAGGCTATTTTTACTTTCCCGTCCCTGACGAGGGCGGAGAGATGGTGGATATAACTGCGGCTTTCCATGTCCATGTCGCAGCCTGCCGCAAGCGCCGCCCTTGCGGCCTCGTAATTATCCTTTACATACCCATGCGGGATCATCTCCCCTACGGAGCCCCAGTCGCTAACCGTAAATCCTTTGTATTTCCATTTCCCTTTCAATATCGTCCTCTGCAGATATACGTTACCCGTAGCCGGGATCCCATTCAGATCGTTGAAGGAATTCATAAAGGTGGCAGCGCCTGCCTCAGCCGCCGCTTTGAACGGTGGCAGGTAGATCTCCCATAGAGTGCGCAAGCTCATATCTACCGAATTATAGTCCCGGCCGCCGATAGCGGCGCCATATGCCGCAAAGTGTTTGGCACAGGCCATGACGGCATCGGTATCTCCCAGTTTTTTTCCCTGGAAGCCCATGACCCGCGCCCGCGCGATCTGTGAGCCCAGGTAGGGATCTTCCCCGGCGCCTTCCATCACCCTTCCCCAGCGGGGGTCCCGGGCAATATCCACCATGGGAGCGAAAGTCCAATGTACGCCCGCCGCCGAAGCTTCCCTGGCCGCCACCCTGGCGGACAATTGTATCGCTTCCAGATCCCAGCTGGCAGCCTCTGCCAAGGGGATGGGGAAGGTCGTCCGGTAACCATGAATGACGTCCTGGCCGAAAAGCAGGGGGATGCGTAGCCTGGATTTCATGGCCATCTCCTGTAGCTGCCGGGTGTGCTCAACGCCTGTAACATTCAGCATGGAGCCCAACTGGCCGCTGCTGATCTGCCGTTGCTTGTCCCCGTCCTTTGTGATCGGGCCGGTGGCATCCCAGTCGCCATTATACTGGTTCATCTGCCCGATCTTTTCCTCCAGGGTCATCCGCATCAACAGGGAATCGACTTTTTGGGCGATCGTTTTCCGGCCGATCGTTTTCTTTTGGCTATTATGGACTCCATTTTGAGCGTGGGCGCCGAAAGAGAGAAGTAGAGTCAGTGCAAGCCAGTGTGAGGTTGTTGTGGAACTTTTCATCGGTGTTGATTAAGGATTAGAAAGAAATAACGCCTTATTTGCTCCAGGTGATCTTCACCGGTTTCACATCCCTTGAGTTGCCGCCTGTCATGATCTCAAAATCGCCAGCCTCCCAATCATATTTCAGGTCATTGTTATAAAATTTCAGGTCTTCCGGCGTGATCGTAAAGGTGACTTTTTGGGATTCCCCGGCTTTTACCGCAATTTTCTGAAAACCTTTTAATTCTTTAACCGGTCTGGTAATGCTGCCTACCACATCCCGGATATAAAGCTGCACGACTTCCTTCCCGTCCCTGGTCCCGCCATTCGTTACCGTCACCGTCGCTGTCAGCTTTTGATTTCCCTTCAGCGAAGTGTTGCTCAGCGCCAGATCACTGTAAGTAAAGTGGGTGTAGCTCAGTCCATAACCAAAAGGATATACCGGGTCATTGGACACATCGAGGTAGTTTGAACGGAACTTCTGGAACCAGGCGCCTTCTGCCAGCGGCCGGCCGGTATTCTTATGGTTGTAATAAATGGGGACCTGTCCGACATTCTGCGGCCAGGTGGTGCTCAGCTTACCGGAGGGATTGACATCGCCGAACAGCACGTCGGCCAATGCATGCCCTGCTTCGGTGCCGCCGAACCAACCATTTAAAATAGCCGGAACCTGGTCGTTTTCCCATTTGATAGCCAGGGGCCGGCCCGTAAATAAGACTAATACTACGGGTTTGCCGGTCTTCAGCAAGGCCTTTAACAGATCCTGCTGGGTCTGCGGCAGCTCAATATTGCTGCGGCTGCTGGACTCCCCGCTCATCTCGGCCGATTCGCCCAGGGCAGCAACGATGACATCTGCCTGACTGGCCGTGTTCAGCGCGTCCTGAATGATCTCCGCTGCGGGACGGCGGTCCCTTTCCAGGGACTTGCCGAACATGCCCGCCCTTTGCTCGAACAGGCTGTCTTCGTCCAGGTTGGAGCCCTTGCTATAGAGGATCTTTACACCGTCGCCAGCCACATCCTTTAATCCCTGCAAGAGGGAAACGGATTTGGAAAAATCAGCCGCCACGCTCCAGGTGCCTGTCATATTCTCCCTGTTATCCGCCAGGGGGCCGACCAGCGCGATCGTACCCCCCTTTTTTAAAGGAAGTATATTGCCCTGGTTCTTCAGCAATACGAAACAATCGGCGGCAATCTTCCTGGCCGTTGTCCGGTTGGCCTCCGTAAAGATCTCGGTAGCCGCCCTCTTTTCGTCGCAGTATTTATAGGGGTTAGCGAACAGCCCCAGCTTGTATTTTGCCTCTAGTATTTTTCGGCAGGCCTCGTCGATGCGGGCAGTCGTCACTTTCCCTTCCTGAAGGGATTTTTTCAGGGTCGTCAAAAAGCCCTCTCCCACCATATCCATATCGATGCCTGCCTGAAGCGCCAGCGCCGAAACAGTTGGCAGGTCGCCAAGCCCGTGCGCTATCAATTCATTAATACCCGTGTAATCGGTCACGACAAAACCAGAAAAGCCCCAGCGTTTACGCAGCACATCCGTCATCAGGTATTTATTCGCCGTGGCAGGTATGCCGTTCACCTCATTGAAAGAGGCCATAATGCTTCCCGCGCCGGCATCCACTGCCGCCTTATAGGGTGGGAGGTATTCGTTGAACATTTTTACGTAACTCATGTCGGTGGTATTGTAATCCCGGCCCGCTTCCGCCGCGCCATACAAGGCATAATGCTTTACGCAGGCCATGATATCGCTGTTGCCGGACAGGTTGCCCTGGTAACCTTTCACCATCGCCTTTGCGATTTGCGAGCCCAGGTAAGGGTCTTCTCCATTGCCCTCGGCAATACGCCCCCAGCGGGGATCACGGGAAATGTCCACCATCGGCGAAAAAGTCCAGCAGATTCCATCCGCACTGGCTTCGGTAGCGGCAACGCGGGCGCTCTTTTCAACAGCCTGCATGTCCCAGCTGCAGCTCAGGGCCAGGGGAATGGGGAATACCGTTTCGTACCCATGAATTACATCCATGCCGAAGATCAGCGGGATCTTCAGTCTGCTCTTCTCCACGGCTATCTTCTGCACCTCCCGGATCTTCGCCAGGGATTTGATGTTGAATAAACCGCCCACTTTTCCTTCTTCGATCTTTTTGGCGATATCCGAGTTGCCGGCCTGTCCGGTGGTGATATCCCCTGCGCCGGGCAGGTTGAGCTGGCCTATCTTTTCATCGAGCGTCATTTTACCCATCAGGGCATTGACAAATGCATGCATTTTCTCCTCCCGGGCCTGGGCAGGCGCCTGCGCCTGTACCTGTGAAAGAGCGATGAACAGCAGGAGAATAAAGACCTTACCTTTTTTCATATTAAACAATTTATACGTTAATCCAATTTATTCCCGGGCGGCTGGCCGGGATGACTAATCGACCTTCATTACCTTCGTCCGGACGGAAATACCGTTCTCGTTAAGGGTTTCCATTGAAAAGTAATACGGTTTTTCCCGGTCCATAACTTTGAACCAATATTCGTTGGCGTCGTAAACCAGGATACTATTATACAGTTTATCGGGCGCCGTGCCAAAATAAATATTATAGGCATAGGCATTATCCACCGGGCTCCATTTTATCCAGGCGCTACGTTTGTCCTCTCCCGTGCGCAAAACGATCAAATCGCTGACGGTATCCGGCAAGGGGCCCAACCCTTTTCCAAAAACACGCAGGCCGCTGATGGCAAATTTACCTCCCGGCATATGAATGTTTTCCAGCTTAATATACCGGGCCTTTACAGGTATGCCCAGCTCTACGTAGTCATGAGGGACATCGGTCCGGTTATTCCTTTTATCCACCAGCGCCGTCCATCGTTTTCCATCAACGGACTCATATAAAACATACTGATGATAAATATCCGTCTGTTTTCCCAGAAAGGGGGCATCCTGGTCGGCATAATTGACCTGTATGGCATTCACCGTGGAAAGGGCTCCCAGATCCGTCTGGATCCATTCGCCTTTCTCTCCTGTGGCGGCGCTCCAATACGTTTTAATATCCTCGTCTACCGCATCGTTGGCAGGATGCCCGCCGAGCGTGGAGGATACGAGCACCGGTTTCTTATAGTTCAGCAGCATCCATCCCGTAAAACCGCCATTCCCCTCCGGGGCATTTTGCTCTTTCGTCCTTTCAGAGGGGAGATAATGGGGATAGTCGCCGAAGGAGGCATTCATATATAATACGCCGTCCTTGTCAAAACCTGCGGGCCAGATGCCCAGCCTCCGCTCAAAACTATTTTTCGTGGCGATCGTGATCGTGGATACATGCCAGTAATTATTCCTGTTGTCGGTGAACGTGCTGCCATGCCCCGCTCCCCGGGCAAAACCACCCGGTTTGAAAGAAAAAGGATCGGACTGCGGCTGATCGAATGGCCCCAGCGGGCTATCCCCCACCACTACTCCGTCGGCATAACCGCTGAATTCAGTGCCCGGCGCCCCATATTGCAAATAGTATTTCCCCTGGTGTTTGGTCATCCAGGAGCCTTCGATGAACGGGTCCAGGAAAGTATTGTCCAGGTATTCTCCGAACCGTTGCCAGCCGAACCGGTCGGGGTGCAGCAGGTACAGTTCTTTCCGGGTGCCGATGGGCTGGAAGGTTTTGCGATTAAGTTCTATCCCGTAGAGAGGATAGCTGTTGCTGCTGCCATTGTACATATACAAGCGCCCGTCGTCATCCGTGAAGAAGGCCGGGTCCCATCCGCCGATATCGAAGGAGTCCACCAGCGGCTTCCATTGGTCTGCCTTAGGGTCAGTGCTCATCCAGATCGTGAAATTCCGGGTATAGGTCGAGCCAAATACGATCATAGTGTCCCCGATCATATCGACGGCGGGCGCGCAGAGTTCGTCATAGCCCTGGTTCCAGGGTCGTAGGAATTTCCGGGAAATAAAGTGCCAGCTCAGCATATCCGGGCTCCACCAATACCCCCATTGATTGGTGCTGAATAAATAATAGTCCCCTTTATAATTGACGATCACGGGGTCGGCTGTAGCCCGGTGACGTCCCCAGCGCGTGAAGTCCGGGATGGGGGTATACCCGTAATCGATATTAACAGGATTGCAATAAGTTGTTTGTTGTGCGGCAGTCTGACCGGCGGCCTTCTGTGCAACGGCAGTGCCTGGGGGCAGCAGCCCGGCGGCGAGGAGCCAACAGATGAATATGAATATCCAGTTTTTTATCATGTTTTAGTTTTTTATCCAGGGGCTTTGGAAACCCAGTTTTTTTAAGCCGTTCTGTACATCCGGGATCTTCATGAATAAATTCCAGATCAGGCCGCTGCGATAATTTTCTATCATGACGACAATAGGGCCCTGATCGATGGCAAGGTGCGTTGTCGCATACCAATTCTTTGTTTCGCTGAAGCCGTCTGCAAAACCATACTTGCCCCAGATCTTATCGCCCAGGTCATAGTAAAAGTGCTTCAAAGCCTGCATGCTGTATTCAGGAGTATACGGAAAAGAGGAAAGTGCTGCCGTGGGTTGTATGACGCTCCGGTCGTCCTGCGGGCAATGCGCCACATACCCTTTGTAACTGTCGCCGGCTGTCAGTCCCCAGCAATTGGCCCCGTAGCCCTTGAATTTTTTGGGGTTATCGATGCAATACGCCCGGTTGATGAGAGTGTGATTGCGCGTCTGCTCGG
>WNFI01556759.1_pt2 | contig 77736 bp, 87 predicted proteins | sample 5400471 | NCBI WGS metagenome assembly WNFI01 (sample SAMN13153348, study PRJNA577476) | soil metagenome | isolation source: 100 cm saprolite on Douglas fir-dominated hillslope | place: USA:California | collected 2013-09-17 | reverse complement strand
CACCCGCGAAGGCCTTAACGAGGGGTTCAAGTTCCGCAACCCCAACGTCAAGGACGAATGCGGCTGCGGAGAGAGCTTCAACGTCTAGCGCGGTTGCGCCGCACATGACGCGCAACCATTTCGAGCTCTTCGACCTGGCGCCCTCCTATGCGCTCGACGCCGAGCAGCTCGAGCACTCCTACAAGGAGCTGCAGTCTCTGGTCCATCCCGACCGCTACGCACAGGCGGCCGACGCCGAGCGGCGCGCCTCGATGCAGTGGACGACGCGCGTGAACGAGGCCTACCGCACCCTGAAGGATCCGGTGCAGCGCGCAAAGCACATCCTCGAGCTGCACGGCGTCGACGTCGCTTTCGAAACCAACACGCAGATGCCGACCGACTTCCTGATGCAGCAGCTGGAAACCCGCGAGCAGCTCGAAGAGGCGATCCAGAAAAAGGATTCCGGATTCCTGGACACTCTTAGAAGTAATCTGGGGGGAAAGAGAAAACTCCTTGAAACCCAGATAAGCGAGAGCATCGACACAAGGAAAGACTACGGCGCGGCAGCCAGCCTGGTCCGCAAGCTGATGTTTCTCGAAAAACTCGATGCGGAAATAGACGCGGCGTACGAGGCGGTGGAGTAGATGGCGCTCCTTCAAATCTCCGAGCCCGGCCAGTCGCCGGCGCCGCACGAGCAGCGGCTGGCGGTCGGAATCGACCTCGGCACCACGAACTCGCTGGTCGCCACCGTGCGCAGCGGCGTCGCGACGGTGCTGCCCGACGCCTACGGGCGGCCGCTGCTGCCCTCGATCGTGCGCTATTTCCCGGACGGCAAGGTCGACGTCGGCTACTCGGCGCAGACGCGCCAGGCCGACGATCCCAGGAACACCATCGTCTCGGTGAAGCGCTACATGGGGCGAGGCGTCAGGGACGTGACGCATATCGAGAACACCCCGTATGACTTCGTCGACTCGCCGGGCATGCTGCAGATCCGCACCGCGGCGGGCGTCAAGAGCCCGGTGGAGGTTTCTTCCGAGATCCTCAAAGTCCTCAGGGAAAGGGCCGAATACTCCCTGGGAGGAAATCTGAGCGGCGCGGTAATCACCGTGCCCGCCTATTTCGACGACGCGCAGCGCCAGGCGACCAAAGACGCGGGAAGGCTCGCCGGTCTTAATGTTCTCAGATTATTGAATGAACCGACTGCAGCTGCGATCGCGTATGGGCTCGACAACGCCGCCGAAGGCACTTACGCGGTATACGACCTGGGCGGCGGCACCTTCGATCTTTCAATCCTCAAGCTGTCGCGAGGCGTGTTCGAGGTCATGGCGACCAGCGGCGACTCGATGCTCGGCGGCGACGACTTCGACCAGCGCGTGTTCTACTGGATCGTCGAGCAGGCGAAGCTCGCGCCGCTGTCGCCGCGCGACATGCGGCTGCTGCTCGTCAAGGCGCGGGAGGCGAAGGAGTACCTGAGCTTTCATTCCGAAGCCGGGATCACGGCGAAGCTTTCCTCGGGCGAGCTGGTCGAGCTTTCCCTGGACACCGAGACTTTCTGCCGCATCACCCACAACCTGGTGCAGAAGACGCTCGGGCCGGTGCGCAAGGCGCTGCGCGACGCCGGGCTCGGCACCGGCGAGATCAAGGGCGTGGTGATGGTGGGCGGCGCCACGCGCATGCCGCAGATCCAGCGCGCTGTAGGCGAGTTCTTCGAGCGCGATCCGCTCAACAACCTGGATCCGGACAAGGTGGTGGCGCTGGGCGCCGCGATGCAGGCCAACGTGCTCGCCGGCAACAAGCCGCAAGGCGACGACTGGCTGCTGCTCGACGTGATCCCGCTGTCGCTCGGCATCGAGACCATGGGCGGCCTGGTGGAGAAGATCCTGCCGCGCAACACCACTATTCCGGCCGCACGGGGCCAGGAGTTCACCACCTTCAAGGATGGCCAGACGGGGATGAGCTTCCACGTGGTTCAGGGCGAGCGCGAGCTGGTCTCCGACTGCCGTTCGCTGGCGCGCTTCGAGCTGAAGGGGATCCCGCCGATGGCCGCCGGCGCCGGGCGCGTGCTGGTCACATTCCAGGTCGACGCCGACGGCCTGCTTTCCGTTTTTGCAAGAGAAAATTCTTCAGGAAAAGAAGCGTCTGTCACCGTCAAACCGTCCTACGGCCTGGCCGACGCCGACATCGAGCGCATGCTGCGCGATTCCTTCGAGCACGCGAAGGAAGACGTCCATGCTCGCGCCCTCGCTGAGAACCGGGTCGAGGGTCGGCGGCTCATGGAGGCGACGCTTTCCGCGATGCAGGCGGATGGCGCGCTTTTGTCTGCACGGGAAAAAGCGGCGATAGAAGAAGAAATGCATAACCTGGAAAAAACCCTGGCGAGCTCGGACCACCGCGCCATCAAGCAGGCGGCGGAAGCGCTCAACCGCGCAACCGAGGATTTCGCCGCGCGCCGCATGGACGCAGGCATCCGGCGCGCATTGGCCGGCCGCAAGATCGGCAGCCTTTGATGCCTGCCTCTAAGGTTCTAAATGCCTAAGGTGAAGGTGCTGCCGCACACCTCGCTGTGCCCCCGGGGCGCCGAGATCGAGGCGAAGCCCGGCGTCTCCATTTGCGACACGCTGCTCGAGAACCACATCGATATCGAGCACGCTTGCGAGAAGTCCTGCGCCTGCACCACCTGCCACGTGATCCTGCGCCAAGGCTACGATGCGCTCGCGCCGGCGGAGGAGAAGGAGGAGGACCTGCTGGACAAGGCCTGGGGCCTCGAGGCGACCTCGCGGCTGTCGTGCCAGGCGAAGGTGACCGACGCCGATCTCATCATCGAGATCCCGAAATACACCATCAACTACGAGCGCGAAGGCGGGGGAAACAAATGAAGTGGACGGACACGCCCGATATCGCGATCGCGCTCGCGGAATCGTATCCCGACAAAGACCCGAAGACCGTGAACTTCGTCGATCTCTACAAATGGGTCATGGCGCTGCCCGGGTTCGACGACGATCCGAAGCGCTGCGGCGAGAAGGTCCTCGAGGCCATCCAGATGGCGTGGATCGAGGAGGCGGAGTAGCGCGAAAATCACTTCTTGCGGTAGCTGCCCCACAGCTCGTCGAGGCGCGCGTAGCGGCCGCAGCCCGTGCTGTAGAACTTATAGCGCACCGGATTCTTCACGTGGTAGTCCTGGTGATAGTCCTCTGCGGGCCAGAACTCGCTCGCAGCGACGATCGGCGTGAGGATCGGCTGCTTGAACGGTTTCGCCTTCTCCCACTTCGCTTTGGAGGCCTCGGCAAGGCGTTTCTGTTCTTCGTTGTGGTAGAAGATCGATGGCCGGTATTGCGAGCCGTAGTCGCAGAACTGGCGGTCAATGACCGTCGGGTCGTGGTTCAGCCAGAAGGTATCCAGCAGCTTTTCGTAACTCACTTTCGCCGGGTCGAAGGTCACCTGCAGCACCTCGGCGTGGCCGCTCATGCCGGAGGACACCTGCTCGTAGCTCGGGTTCTTGAGCTTGCCGCCCATGTAACCGGAAATCGTGGCGGTCACCCCCGGCAGCTTGTCGAACGCCTCTTCGGTGCACCAGAAGCAGCCCGCGGCAAACGTGGCCTTTTGCAGGTTTTGAGCTTCTACAGCAAGAGAACTTCCGAGAAGCATAAAAGCGAAGAAAAATCTCAAAATCATGATCCCATCTCCCTCAGAACGGCGTCGATGACGGGTTGGTCGCGCAAGCATAGCCTTACATTACTGATCGGCGCCTTCCGTGCCGCCGCGACGTAGGCGCGGGCGCACACGTCCAGGGGGACGGCGAAGATCCCGCTGGATACGGCAGGAAACGACACCGAGTTCCAGCCCCTGTCTCTTGCGCAGGCAAAAGAGGCGCTTAGCGCCCGAATAAGCTTCGCTTCCTCGTCGCCCTCGCCGTAGCGCGGGCCGACGGCGTGGATCACGCCTTTAAACGGCAACTTGCCGGCAGTGGTCACGACGGCCGACCCCGAGGGGAAAGGGCCGCGCTCGCGCACGATGCGCTCGAAGTCTTCCTGCAGGGCGGGGCCCGCGGCGCGCGAGATGATCCCGGCGACACCGCCGCCGTGGGCGAGATGGCCGTTGGCGGCGTTGACGATCGCGTCCACCGGCTCCTCGAGCAGGTCGCCGCGGAGGACCTGGAACAGGCCGCCGGCGCCGACCTGAATTTCGACGAGTATCTTGTTTATTTCCTGGAGGTCCTTACTCGATCTTCGCTTTTGCCCTGAGCCCTTTTACCAGTTCCTCGATCTTTCCCTGGACCAGCTGCTGCTGGATTCTCGGTTTCACTTCGGCGAGCGCCGGAAATTTCACCGCCCGCACGTCGTCGAGCTGGATGACGTGGAAGCCGAAGCGCGTGCGCACCGGCGCCTCGGTGTATTTGCCCTTTTCGAGCTTGACCATCGCTTCGGAGAACTGCCGGTCGAACGCGCCCGGCACGTTCCAATCGAGGTCGCCGCCGCGTTCCTTGGTGCCCGTGTCCTTGGAGTTCTTGGTGGCCAGCTCGTCGAACTTCGCGCCTTTCTTGAGATCCGCGATCATCCCTTTCGCCTGGTCCTCGCTCTCGAGCAGGATGTGGCGCGCCTTGTACTCCTTGTCGCCGGTCTGGTCCCGGGCGCGCTCGTACTCCTGCTGGATTTCGGCATCGGTGACCGGGTGCTTGCGCAGCCAGTCGCGGATGTAGGCGCCGACGAGGATCTCCTGGCGCGCGATGTCGAGCTGCGTCTGCACCTCGGCCGACTTCGCGAGCCCGGTCTTGGCAGCCTCCTGCGCGACGATCTCGCGATTGACGAGCTCGTCGCGCATCATGGCGCGCGTCTGGTCGTTGACAGGGGTGCCGCGCGCCTGCTGCTGCTGGAGCATCGCTTCCATGCGCGCTTTCGGCACTGCCACGCCGTTTACTCGCGCAACCGCGTCTTTTGCCGCCGCGGCGCCCTTTGCCGCGGCTTTCGGCGCGCCCTGCGCGTCCTGCGCCGCGCCTTGCGCCAGCGCCAGCGTCGGCGCGGCGAACAACGCCGCCGCGATCATTCGAAATCTCATGGGGTTCCTTTCGGTTCTTCGGGACTGCGCGCCGTGATGGCGAGCGCGTGAATGGGATTCTGCATCAGGCCGCCCAGCGCCTGGTAGACCATGCGGTGGCGCGCGAGGGTCGGCTGGCCGGCGAAGCGCGGCGACACGATCGACAGGCGCCAGTGCGTCTGGCCGCCGGGCGCGGCGCCGGCATGGCCGGCATGTCGCGCGCTCTCGTCGACCAGATCGAGCGTGACGGGCTCGAGCGCGGCGAGCCGCTCGCGAATTTGCGCCGCCACGTTCATTGCTTGTCTTCCAGGTACTTCGCGAGGAGCAGGGACTGGATCACGACGAATACCAGCATCAGCCCCATGCCGCCGAACAGCTTGAAGGTCGCCCAGATTTTCTCGGAGTAGTTGAATGCAACGTACAGATTGGCCACGCCCATGAAGGCGAAGAACCCGACCCAGCTCCAGTTCAGGCGCGCCCATACGGGCTCGGGCAGCCGCATCTGGTCCGACAGCAGGGTGCGGATGAGGTTCCGGCGCAGGAGCGCGGCGCCCGCGAGCACGATGCCGAACAGCCAGTAGAGCACGGTCGGTTTCCAGAGGATGAAAGTCTTGTCGCGCAGATAGAGGGTGAGGCCGCCGAAGACCACGATGATCCCCAGGCTCGCCCACAGCATCGGCTCGATCTTCTTCTTTCTGAACAGCAGCCATCCAACCTGGACGACCGACGCGGCGATCGCTACGGCGGTCGCTACGAAGATATCCCAGATCTGGATCGCTACGAAAAACAGGGCGACCGGGAACAGGTCGAAAAGAAACTTCATTCAAGGGTCGGATTCTACTAGGATTTCACCGGGCGAACGATGTCGAACCCCGGCTCAAGCAACGCACTGGCTATTTATCTCGGCGTGGTCCAGCTGTTTTTCGCGACCACCTGGACGCTTTACGTGATCTATTTGCCGCAGCTTGCACAGCGGGCAGGAATCGGCAGGGAATGGGTGCCGTGGATCCTGGTCGCTGATCAGGTCGTATTCGCGATCATGGACGTGGTCACCGGATTCTGGGTCGACCGTGTGCGCAGCGGACTCGCTCGCCTCGGCGGCTGGATCCTGGGCGCGACGCTCCTGTCCGGCGCGGCTTTTCTCGCCCTGCCTTTGCTGAATTTCAATCCTTTCTGGTTGCTTGCAGCCGTTCTCGTCTGGTCGATCACCTCGTCCGCACTGCGCTCGCCCCCCTGGATATTGCTCGGCCGCTACGCCGCGCTGCCGAGCCTGCCGTGGCTCTCGACGCTTGTCCTCACGGGGAACGCACTGGCGGCGGCCATGGCGCCGTATCTCGGTATAGCGCTGCGCGGCGTCGATCCCAAGCTGCCGTTCGTGCTGTCAACGCTGACGCTGCTGGCGACGGTCGGCGGCCTGGTTTACGTGGAGCGCCGCATCGCTGGGAATGCTTTTATTGAAAAAACTCCGTCGGAAGAGCATTCAAGAGAATCTCCGCAGCGCATCGCGCTGTTCTTCCTGGCGCTCTGGTTGATGGCAGCAGGATTCCAGGTGCATTTCTCGCTGAATTCGGCGCCACAATACCTGCGCTTCGCCTCGCCGGCGGATCTGCCTTATCTCATGCCGGTGTTCTGGGTCGGCTTCAACGTGCTGATGTTCCCCGCGGCCGGGCTGGTCAGGCGGCTGGGCGCCGTGCAATGCATGGCGATCGCGGCGGCGGCCGGCGCGCTTGCGACGCTTGCCGCGGTGCTTGCGCCGGATCTGCGCCTGCTGCTCGCTGCGCAGTTCGCCGCCGGGGGCTGCTGGGGCGCAGCGAGCGTCGCAGCCTATTGCGCAGTCATCGGATTCGGGCGCACGGGGCGCGAGGGCAGGTTTCTGGGCGCGCTGTTCGCCGCCCTCGCGATCGCCGCGTTCGTGCGTATCGCGGCCTATGCGAGCGACGTCGTCCTGGAGCCGCAGCTCAAGGCGTTGTTGCCGTGGATTCCCGGGGCGGCCTGGCTTCTTTCCGCCGGCCTTCTTTTTCTCGCAGCACGCTCTTTCCGTCGGGGCTGACATAGAACCGGCGCCATAGCCCGGCTTCCGCCAGCGCTTCGACGGTCCAGTAACACCGTTTTCTCACAAAGACAGTTTCTTCCAAAAGAAGGCGAAACTGAACCGCATCGCCGGCGTCGCGCCGCTCACGCCGCCAGGCGTCGGTCTCTGGAAGCATCTGCACGCTTGTCAGTGCGCGGCGCAGCGGCATGTTGCCTTCGTCGGGATAGTCACAAGCGGTGGATGCGCCGGCACTGCACAGGAGCACGGAGAGCAGCGTTGCTCGTAATTGGTGCGCGGTCATTGTGCACGCACTGCAAAGGGGCGTGACATCCATTCAAGCACAACTTCGTCCTCTCCATTCAAGCGCTTGCGAATGGCATGGCTCTTGCGTTCCGTACTTGAAGGGGAAGCGCCGGTCAACGGCGGCTCGTTCCAATGGTACGTAAACCTATAGGGAAGGAATCGTATGTCCAATCGCAGAGTAATTCTCAAAGCGCTCGCGCTCAGCGCCGCTCTCGCCGCCGCCGGCGTCGCGTCGCCGGGCGTGTACGCGCAGGGAAAGACCATCAAGGTCGGGGTATTGCATTCGCTGTCGGGGACTATGGCTATCAGCGAGACCGTCCTGAAGGATGTGACGCTGATGGCGATCGACGAGATCAACGCCAAAGGCGGCGTGCTGGGAATGAAGCTCGAGCCCGTAGTCGTCGATCCGGCCTCCAACTGGCCGCTGTTCGCCGAGAAGGCGCGGCAGCTGCTGACGCAGGACAAGGTCGCGGTCGTGTTCGGCTGCTGGACCTCGGTATCCCGCAAGTCGGTACTGCCGGTGTTCGAGGAGCTGAACGGCCTGCTGTTCTACCCGGTCCAGTATGAAGGCGAAGAGCTCTCGAAGAACGTGTTCTACACCGGCGCGGCGCCCAACCAGCAGGCGATCCCGGCGGTCGAATACCTGATGTCCAGCGAAGGCGGCGGGGCGAAGCGCTGGGTGCTGCTCGGCACGGACTACGTCTATCCACGCACCACCAACAAGATCCTGCGCGCGTTCCTGAAGGCGAAAGGCGTCGACGAAAAGGACATCGACGAGAAGTACACGCCGTTCGGCCACAGCGATTACCAGACCATCGTCGCCGACATCAAGAAATTCTCGGCCGGCGGCAAGACCGCGGTGGTCTCGACGATCAACGGCGACTCCAACGTGCCCTTCTACAAGGAGCTGGGCAACCAGGGCCTGAAGGCGACCGACGTGCCCGTCGTTGCATTTTCGGTAGGCGAGGAAGAATTGCGTGGTGTAGATACCAAGCCTCTCGTCGGCCACCTCGCGGCGTGGAACTACTTCATGTCGCAGAAGAACCCGGTCAACGACGCCTGGAAAAAGGAATGGGCTGCCTACGCGAAGAAGAAAAAGCTGCCGAATGCGGACAAGCCGCTCACCAACGACCCGATGGAGGCGGCCTGGATCGGCATGCATATGTGGAAACAGGCGGTCGAGAAAGCCAAGAGCACCGACGTGGACAAGGTGATCGCGGCGATGGCCGGCCAGACCTTCAAGGCGCCCTCGGGCATCACCTCGAAAATGGACGAGAAGAACCACCACCTCCACAAGGCAGTATTCATCGGCGAAGTGCAAGCCAACGGCCAGTTCAACGTGGTGTGGAAGACCAAGGGACCGGTCCGGGCCCAGCCGTGGAGCCCGTTCATCGCGGGCAACGACAAGAAAAAGGGCGAGCCTGACGGCAAGACCATCATCACGAAGTAGAGGCTTTTTGGGAGAATAGAGGAGGGGCCGCTGCGGCGGCCCCTTTTCACATGCGGACACTAATAACAATCGCCCTGGCAGTTGGCCTCTTCAGTGGGTTCAATTCCATTGAAAAAGCCAATGCGCAAGATCCCAAGGTGGTTGCAAAGCTGGCTTTCGGCGAAAGCGACGAGAAGGTGGAGGCGATCGCCGCGCTGGTAGCGGCCGGCGACGAGAAATCGGCCGCCCTGCTGCAGGCGCTCGCCGACGGCGAGCTCTACACGTCCGGCAAGCGCGTGCTCATCGTGAGAGGCGAGAGCGCCGTCGATGCCGCAAGCGGCGAGAAGCTCGCCAAGGCACCCGAGGACAAGGAAGACATCACCGTCAACAACCGCCTGCGGCGCGAGCTCAACGGCGCGCTCGCTGCATTGAAGCTGATTTCGCCGGAAGTCGAGGTAAGGCATGCCGCAGCAAAGGAGCTGCTCGGCCGAGCCGAGCCGGCGATGCTGCCGCTCGTGCAGAAGGCGCTGGCGAAGGAAACCAGCCCCGGCATCAAGCCGATGCTCGAGCAGATCGCCGCCGCCCTCGAGTTGAAGGCGGAAGACCGCGCGACGCGGCTGGCGGCGGTGCGCAAAGTCGCCTCGTCGAACAATCCGAGTACCAAAACCCTCCTCATTTCCTTCCTCGATTCGGAGAAAGACGAAGAACTGCGCATCGAGGCGCGGAAGAGCCTGCGCGCGATCGAAGGCTCCCTCGCCTGGGGCGAGCGGCTCGGCGTGGTGTTCACCAGCGTCAGCCTGGGGTCGATCCTGCTGCTCGCCGCCCTCGGCCTCGCCATCACCTACGGATTGATGGGCGTGATCAACATGGCGCACGGCGAGCTCATCATGCTCGGCGCCTACTCGACTTATGTGGTGCAGAACCTGTTCAAGGGCTCGGCCTATTTCGACTGGTATCTTCTCGCCGCCGTGCCGGCGGCGTTCATCGTGCCGGCCCTGGTCGGTATGGCGCTCGAGCGCAGCGTCATCCGCTGGCTGTACGGCCGGCCGCTCGAGACGCTGCTCGCGACCTGGGGTATCAGCCTGGTTCTGATCCAGGCGGTGCGCACCCTGTTCGGCGCGGCAAACGTGCAAGTCGAGAATCCGGCCTTCATGTCGGGCGGCATCGAGGCATTTACCGGGGTGGTGCTGCCGTGGAGCCGCATCGTCATTATCGGGTTTGCCCTTTTCGTTCTCCTGCTGGTTTATCTTTTGCTGAACAAGACCCGCCTGGGTCTCTTCGTTCGCGGCGTCACGCAGAACCGCGAGATGGCGGCCTGCGTGGGCGTATCGACGGCGCGCATCGACACCTGGGCGTTCGGCCTGGGCTCGGGCATCGCCGGCCTTGCAGGCTGCGCGCTCTCGCAGATCGACAACGTCGGTCCCAATCTCGGCCAGAACTACATAGTGGACTCGTTCATGGTGGTGGTGCTCGGCGGCGTCGGCCAGCTCGCCGGCACCGTGTACGCGGCGCTCGGCCTGGGCTTCGCGAACAAGCTGCTCGAGGCCTGGCAGGGCGCCGTGCTCGCCAAGATCGCGGTCCTGATCTTCATCGTCGTCTTTATCCAGAAGCGCCCGCAGGGCATGTTCGCGCTCCGGGGCAGGGCGGTGGACACGTGATCAGTGCGCCGCGGTTCACCCGACTGTACGGCCCCCGCGGCTGGGCAATCCTGGGGCTGTTCTGTCTGTTCGCCTTTGTCATCATGCCTGCCCTCAACCTCTACGTTCCGCCCGAAAGCCGGTTTCATGCCTCAGCGTACTGGGTAACGCTGCTCGGCAAGATCATGTGTTACGCGATCGTCGCCGTCGCGATGGACCTGATCTGGGGCTACGCCGGCATCCTCTCGCTCGGACACGGACTGTTCTTCGCGCTCGGCGGCTATTCCTTCGGCATGTACCTGATGCGCCAGATCGGCTCCGACGGCCAGTACCAGCAGCCGATGCCGGACTTCATGGTGTTCCTCGACTGGAAGGAGTTTCCGTGGCAATGGTGGAACTCCGAGTCCTTCTGGTGGTGCGCGATGCTCGTGGTCGTCGTACCGGGGCTGCTCGCCTATGTATTCGGCTACTTCGCTTTCCGCTCGCGAGTCAAGGGCGTGTACTTCTCCATAATCACGCAGGCTCTGACATTTGCCGCGATGCTGCTGTTCTTCCGCAACGCGACCGGCTTCGGCGGCAACAACGGCTTCACCGACTTCCGGCGTATTCTCGACATCCCGATCGCCACGCCGCAGACGCGCATGGCGCTGTTCGCGGTCAGCGCCGCCGCTCTGATCGGGACGCTGCTGCTGGCGCGCTGGATCGTGACCTCGAAATTCGGACGCGTGCTCGCTGCGATCCGCGACGCCGAGGCGCGCGTGATGTTCTGCGGCTACGACACGATGTACTACAAGCTCGCCATCTGGACGCTGTCGGCGGTGCTGTGCGGCGTTGCCGGCGCGCTCTACGTGCCGCAGGTCGGAATCATCAACCCGAGCGAGATGTCGCCCGCCAACTCGATCGAGATCGCCATCTGGGTGGCGGTCGGCGGCCGCGGCACCCTCGCCGGCGCCGCGCTCGGCGCCGGGCTGGTAAATGGGGCGAAGAGCTTTTTCACGCAGGCTTTCCCCGAGTACTGGCTGTTCTTCCTGGGCCTGGTCTTCATCATCGTGACGCTTTTCCTGCCTCAGGGTGTACTAGGGCTTATCGACCGGTGGAAAAAGAGCGCATGACAAGCGTAGCGACGCATCCATCGGCGTTGGGAGGGCGAACCAGCGCAGACGTCGGCCGTATCGCCACCGGCGATCTCGACCTTACGCATGGCGTCGTCCTCTATCTGGAGGGCATCAGCGTGAGCTTCGACGGCTTCAAGGCGCTGAACAACCTGTCGCTGTCGATCGACGCCGGCGAGCTGCGCTGCGTGATCGGCCCCAACGGTGCGGGCAAGACCACGATGATGGACGTCATCACCGGCAAGACCCGGCCCGACGCCGGCACCGCGTTCTTCGGGCAGACCATCGATCTAACCAGGCTCTCCGAAGCGCAGATCGCGCACGCTGGCGTCGGCCGCAAGTTCCAGAAACCGACCATCTTCGAGCGCCACACGGTGTTCGAGAACCTCGAGCTGTCGATGAAAGCCGACAAGAGAGTACGCAAGACCCTGTTCGCCAAACTCTCAACTGAAGAAAAAGGCAGAATCGACGAGACCCTGAAGCTCATCCGGCTCGAGGACAGCGCCTCGCGCGTTGCCGGGTTGCTGTCGCATGGCCAGAAGCAGTGGCTCGAGATCGGCATGCTGCTGATGCAGGAGCCGCGGCTGCTTCTGCTCGACGAACCGGTGGCGGGTATGAGCGACGAGGAGACCGAGCGCACCGCCGAGCTGTTCCTGTCGCTTGCCGGCAAGCACTCGCTGGTCGTCGTCGAGCACGACATGGCCTTCATCGAAACGATAGCGCGCAAGGTCACCGTGCTGCACGAGGGCGGCGTGATCACCGAGGGTCCCATGGAGCAGGTGCAGAACGATCCGAAGGTGATCGAGGTTTACTTAGGCAGATAAATGCTCGTTGTCTCGAACCTCAATCAGTATTACGGCGGCAGCCACATCCTGAGGGACCTCTCCTTCGAGGTCCCCGCGGGCAAGGTGACGGCGCTTCTCGGCCGCAACGGCGTCGGCAAGACCACGCTGCTCCGGGTTCTCATGGGGCTCGTGCCGACGAAAGCCGGCCAGGTGATGTTCGAGGACAAGAACCTCACCAATGAAAAGCCGTATCACCGTGTCCGCGCCGGACTGGGCTACGTGCCGCAAGGCCGGGAAATCTTTCCACGCCTGACAGTCGAGGAAAACCTCGAGATGGGGCTCGCCAGCAAGCCTCGAAACGCGCGCGTGCCGGAGCGGGTGTTCGAGATGTTTCCGGTCCTGAAGCAGATGATGAGGCGGCGCGGCGGCGACCTGTCGGGAGGCCAGCAGCAGCAGCTCGCCATCGGCCGCGCCCTCGCGATGCAGCCGAAGCTCCTGATCCTCGACGAGCCGACCGAAGGCATCCAGCCCTCGATCATCAAGGACATCGAGCGCGCGATCCGCTCGCTCGCCGCCAGCGGCGACATGGCGATCCTGCTGGTCGAGCAGTACTACGATTTCGCCCGCTCGCTCGCCGATCAATACCTGGTCATGGAGCGCGGCGAGATCGTTGCGCGCGGCAACGGCGCCGACATGGACAAGGACGGCGTGCGCGGTTTGCTGGCGGTATGATCGGCGCATGCGCGTCTCAGAGCCGATCCTCGAGCCCGCTGCCGCGGCATGGAAAGCGGAGCTGGCTCTCGGCTTTCAATTCGCGGACGGCAAGACGGTGCTTGCGGAGAAGAAATTCGACGGCCCGCTGGTAGTACAGAAGCCGTTCTATCCGGAGGGCGAGGGCGTTTGCCATGCGATTCTGGTCCACCCCCCGGCGGGGATTGCGGGTGGAGACGAGTTGTTTCTCCAAGTGAAGTGCAAACCCAAAGCCTCCGTATTGATGACTACGCCCGGGGCGGGCAAGTGGTATCGCTCCGCGGGGCCGCGCGCCGGCCAGACGCTCCGTTTCGACGTACAGGGCGATCTCGAATGGCTGCCGCAGGAAACCATCGTCTTCGATGGCGCGCTTGCCGACATGCAATGCGAAGTCGAGCTCGGCGCCGAAGGCCGCTACATCGGCTGGGAAATTCTCTGCCTCGGCCGCACCGGGTCTGGAGAATCCTTTAAAAATGGAAAAATATATTTGAGGACCACGATCCGGCGAAATGGGAGACCGTTGTGGTCGGAGCGCGGGCGCATCGAGGGAAGCGGCCGCCTCATGAGCTCCGCGGCGGGCCTGGGCAGCAGGACCGTATGCGCGACGCTGCTGGCGGCGGCTCCGGAGATCGATCGCTCGGTGCTTGCATCCTGCAGGGCGGAAAAAGGCATTGCGGCGACCTTGCTTCCCGGTCTTCTTGTCGCGCGCATGCTCTGCGATTCCAGTGAGGCGGCAAGGGCCGGCCTTGCCCGCGCGTGGTCGAAGCTGCGCCCGCAAATTCTCGGGCGCGATGCGGTGGAACCCCGTATTTGGAGAACCTGAATGGAGCTCACCCCAAGGGAGAAGGACAAGCTGTTGATCTTCACCGCGGCGCTGCTCGCCGAGCGGCGCAAAGGCCGCGGCCTGAAGCTCAACTATCCGGAGGCGGTCGCCTATATCAGCGCCGCCGTCATGGAGGGCGCGCGCGACGGTAAATCGGTCTCCGAGCTGATGGGCTGGGGCGCCACGCTGCTCAAGCGCGCCGAGGTCATGGAGGGCGTGCCGGAGATGATTCCCGACATCCAGGTTGAAGCGACCTTTCCCGACGGCACGAAGCTGGTCACGGTGCACAACCCCATCCCATGATCCCGGGCGAAATGAAAGTCGTCTCCGGCGACATCGAGCTGAACAAGGGGAGAAAGACGGTGAGCGTCCAGGTGACAAACACCGGCGACCGGCCGATCCAGGTCGGCTCCCACTATCACTTCTTCGAAGTGAACGATGCGCTGCACTACGAGCGCAGGAAAGCTTATGGTTTCCGGCTGAATATCGCGGCGGGGACGGCCGTCCGCTTCGAGCCCGGTCAAACAAGGACGGTAGAGCTCGTAGAGGTTGCGGGAGAGCGAAAAATATACGGCTTTGCCGGCAAGGTCATGGGGAAGCTCAAGAAATGAAAATCACGCGCCAGGCTTATGCAGAAATGTTCGGACCGACGACCGGCGACCGGGTGCGGCTCGCGGACACCGAGCTCTGGGTCAAGGTCGAGAAGGATTTCACCGTCTACGGCGAGGAGGTGAAATTCGGCGGCGGCAAAGTCATCCGCGACGGCATGGGGCAGAGCCAGCGCGTGTCCGCGCAAGTCGCCGACACGGTCATCACCAACGCGCTGATCATCGACCACTGGGGCATCGTCAAGGCCGACATCGGCCTCAAGGACGGCCGCATCTGGAAGATCGGCAAGGCAGGAAACCCGGACATCCAGCCCGGGGTGAGCATTCCGATCGGTGCAGGAACGGAGGTCATTGCCGCAGAAGGCATGATTGTCACTACAGGCGGCATCGACAGCCACATCCATTTCATCTGCCCGCAGCAGATCGAGGAGGCGCTGATGTCCGGCGTTACCACCATGATCGGCGGCGGCACCGGCCCGGCGACCGGCACGTTCGCCACGACGTGCACTCCCGGGCCTTGGCATATACATTCCATGTTGCGCGCGGCGGAAGCATTTCCTATGAACCTCGGCTTTCTCGGCAAGGGCAATGCCTCGCTGCCTTTGCCTTTGATCGAACAAATAAAAGCCGGTGCGATAGGCTTGAAGCTGCACGAGGACTGGGGCACGACGCCGGCGGCGATCGACAACTGCCTCGCGGTGGCCGACAAGACCGACACCCAGGTCGCGATCCACACCGACACGCTGAACGAATCCGGCTTCGTCGAGACCTCGGTGGCGGCGATGAAGGGCCGCGCGATCTGCACCTTCCACACCGAGGGCGCGGGCGGCGGCCATGCGCCGGACATCATTCGCGTCTGCGGCGAGCCGAACGTGCTGCCGTCGTCGACCAACCCGACCATGCCCTACACGGTGAACACCGTCGCCGAGCACCTCGACATGCTGATGGTGTGCCACCACCTCGATCCCGCGATTGCCGAAGACGTGGCGTTCGCGGAATCGCGCATCCGCAGGGAAACCATCGCCGCCGAGGACATCCTGCACGACCTCGGCGCCTTCTCGATGATGTCCTCCGACTCGCAGGCGATGGGCCGGGTCGGGGAGGTGATCATTCGGACCTGGCAGACCGCGCACAAGATGAAGCTGCAGCGCGGGTCCCTCAAGGGAGATTCTTCGGCGGCGGATAACTTCAGGGTAAAGCGGTACATCGCCAAGTACACGATCAACCCCGCCATTGCCCACGGCGTATCGCACGAGGTGGGATCGGTCGAGGCCGGCAAGCTCGCCGACCTGGTGTTGTGGAAGCCCGCTTTTTTTGGGGTTAAACCATCAATTGTTTTAAAGGGAGGCATGATTGCGGCAGCGGCCATGGGGGATCCAAACGCCTCCATTCCGACGCCCCAGCCGGTGCACTACCGGCCGATGTTCGGATCTTTTGGAAAAGCGCTTCGCAGCTCGGTGACGTTCGTGTCGAAGCTCTCTCTGAAAAACAAGGCTCTGGAAAAATTGAAGCTGGACCGCCCTCTCGTCGCGGTGAAGAACGTCCGCGCGATCCGCAAGAAGGACATGGTGCACAACAGCTGGCAGCCGAAGATCCACGTCGACCCCGAGACCTACGAGGTGCGCGCCGACGGCGAAGCGCTGATGTGCGAGCCCGCGAAGATCCTGCCCATGGCGCAACGGTATTTTCTTTTCTGATGCTGCAGATCACCGCGAAACTGAAGATCAAGCGCTCGGCTTACAAGGTCGACGTGAGAGGCCGCCTGGAATTGCCGTTCGAGACGCGCCAAAAGACCCGCTTCAAGGCAAAGCTCGCCTCGGGAGAAGAGGTCGGCGTAGTGCTGCCGCGCGGCGAGATCTTGCGTGGCGGCGACCTGGTGACAGCTTCCGATGGCCGGGTGATCGAGATCGTTTCTTCGCAGGAAAAGCTCTTCAACGTCGAAGCCGGGAAAGGCGAGAATCTCGCCCGGATTGCATACCACCTCGGCAACAGGCACGTTCCGATCGAAGTCGGAGAGCACTACCTGCGCATCGCCGAAGACCACGTCCTCGAGCGGATGCTGGAGGGCCTTGGCGCAAAAATCACGAGGCTGACGGCGGCGTTCGAGCCTGAGGCCGGGGCGTACGGCGGAATGGGGCATGAGCACGGCGCGGCGAAGATTCACGACCATCACGACCACGATCATGACCACCACCATTGACCCGAATTTTCCCCTGGTTCGGCTGCTGCAGCTCGCCAGCCCGGCGCTGCCGGTAGGCGCCTATAGCTATTCGCAGGGCCTCGAGTCCGCCATCGACGAGGGAATCGTCCGCGACGCGGCAAGCGCCGAGGGCTGGATCGCGGACGTCCTGGAATTTTCGATGGTCGGAATGGAGCTGCCGATTCTTTTCAGGATGATCGAGAACCAGGACGCGCTGGGGCGCTGGAACGCGATCTTCCTCGCCGGTCGCGAAACCGCCGAGCTGCGGGCGGAGACCGTGCAGATGGGGTTTTCGCTGAACCGGCTTCTGCCGCAGCTGAAAATAGATCCGCTTGCGCTGGAAGAGCCGGCGTTCCCGGCGGCGTTCGCCGCCGCGGTGGTGGCGTGGAAGATCGAGCCGCAGGCGGCGCTGCAGGCCTACCTGTGGAGCTGGCTCGAGAACCAGGTCATGGCGGCGGTGAAGGCGGTGCCGCTGGGGCAGACCGACGGCCAGAAGATGCTGCTTTCGCTGGGTGAGCGGATTGCGACGCTCGCGGCAAGGGCCGCGGCGATGAGCGACGATGAGCTCGGCAATTTCGCGCCGGGGCTGGCGATGCTTTCGTCCCGCCACGAAACCCAGTATTCGAGGATTTTCAGGTCATGAAGGAGAAGAGCGCGCTGCGAATAGGCATCGGCGGTCCCGTCGGCTCCGGCAAGACGGCGCTCATGCTGTCTCTTTGCCGGGCGCTGCGCGACAGGTACGACATCGCGGCGGTCACCAACGACATCTACACCGAGGAGGACGCGCAGTTCCTCGTCAGCCACCAGGCCCTCTCTCCCGAGCGGATCATCGGGGTGGAGACCGGCGGCTGTCCGCATACCGCGATCCGCGAGGACGCCTCGATCAACCTGGAAGCGGTGGCGCGCCTGAGCCGCCGCTTTCCGGGACTCGACCTGATTCTCATCGAATCGGGCGGCGATAACCTGGCGGCCACCTTCAGCCCGGAGCTCTCGGATCTCACGCTCTACGTGATCGACGTGGCGGCAGGGGACAAGATCCCGCGCAAGGGCGGCCCGGGCATCACCAAGAGCGATCTGCTGGTGATCAACAAGATCGATCTCGCGCCGATGGTCGGCGCCTCGCTGGAAGTGATGGACCGCGATGCGCGCCGCATGCGCGGCGAGCGGCCGTTCGTGTTCTCGAATCTCAAGTCCGGCGAAGGGCTGGAGAAGATCGTCCGTTTCATAGAAACCCAGGGCCTGTTCTAAGTTGTCGCCGCGCCTCGGCATCGTCGCCCTGCTGGTCATCGCGACGGTCTTCGGCGCGAATCACGTGGCGGCGCGCGTCGCGATCGATCACGGCGCGAGCGTTGCCGCGGCCGTGACTGCCAGATCCGGCTTTACCGCAGTCGTTCTTCTCTGCCTCCTCAAAGGAAGGATCCTTTCCGCCATAACCTCGAAGCAGACGCTGCTTCGCGTCATGATGGTCGGCGTGTTCGTGGCGATCCAGAGCTTCTGCCTCTACTCCGCGGTTGCGCGCATCCCGGTGGCGCTGGCGCTGCTCGTGTTCCAGACCTTCCCGATGCTGTTCATGCTGCTTTCCTGGGCTGCCGGGAAGGAGACGCCGCATGCGAGCGCGCTGCTCGCCATGCCACTCGCCCTCGCCGGGCTGGCGCTTGCGCTCGACGTGAAGATCGACGGCTTTGCCGGGCGCTGGGAGGAGATCGGGGCGGGCGTGCTGTGGGCGCTCGGCGCCGCGGTCAGCTTCACGCTGGTGTTCTTTTTCAACGCGCACTGGCTCAAGGCGCTCGACGGACGGACGCGGACGTTTTTCATGATGACGGTCACCGCGGCGCTGGTGCTCTCGGGAGGCGCCGCGGCCGGCGCGATCGCCTGGCCGGCGGACGGCGCGGGCTGGCTGGCGCTCGCGCTGCTCACGGTCCTCTACGGCAGCGCCATCACGTCGCTGTTCGTCATCCTGCCGCGGCTCAGCGGGGCGGAGAGCACGGTGGCGCTCAACTTCGAGCCGATCGCCGTGCTCGGCATCGCCTGGCTGGCGCTCGGCCAGGCGGTCTCGCCGCTGCAGATTCTGGGCGCCTTCATCGTGGTCGGCGTCATCGCCTGGCTCGGCGCGGCGAAGCGATAGCTCGAAGAGGAAGCCCTGCACCTAGCGGGTGGCGTGCGCAAAATTCAGGCTTTAATCACTTCCGGGGAGGGTCGCTCCAGGGAGTTGTGAGAGCACTGGGGTCCCAGGGGAGCTGGTCGCGGTATCCCTGTCATGAACTAGACTGATACGATGAGCACCTCAAGCCCTAAATAGTAGAAAGAATAAGCGCAAAGGAGACGGGTATGGACATAGTCGAAAAGACCCAATTTCTGGACGCCCTTGCCGAGGCCACGAAAATGCTCGAGCTCGCCCAGTCGCGGCTGCAGCGTGCCCGCGCCCTGTCCGAGGGGGAGCTCTACGCGCGGGCAGACCTGATCTCCAAGCGGGTTTTCGAACTGAAGGTGAAATCGGACTGGCTGCGCTATTCGGTGCTCGGCAAGATCCATGTCGACGCCGCGAACGACCGCGTCGGCTCGGACCGCAGGGCCAGCGTCGATCGCCGGATCGTCGGCATGCAGAAGCTGCTGCTTTCGGTGGCTTAGTCCCTGGCCGGTCCGATCACGTTCGCGCCGCCCGCGTAGAGCTCTTGCACCAGCGCCGCGCGCCGCTCAAGCACGGCGCGCTGGTTCATGTAGCCCTTGTCGGTGATCTCGTTGGCGTCGATCGACGGCGGCTCGCTCATGACCATCAGCCGGACGGGATGCGTCGAACTTCCAGATTCTTTCGACAGGGTTTTCAATACAGCAGACAAACGCTCTTGAATCTTTTCAAATGAAAAGTCCTTAGTTGCAGGACTGAGAAAAACCAAAGCTCCAATCTCGTTTCTGTCGTGGCCCGTGATGACCGCATCCTGGATCAGCGGGTCGCCGGCGGCGATCAGCTTTACGCGCACGGCGCCGACGTGCACCCAGGTGCCGCTGGAGAGCTTGAAGTCCTCCGCCACGCGGCCGTCGAACACGATGCCTTTCGCCGGGTCCGCCGGGTCGGCGAGCTTCACGGCATCGCCGATGCGGTAGAAGCCTTCCTCGTCGAACGCCGCCTTGGTGAGGTCGTCGCGCTTGTAGTAGCCGGGGGTGACGTTCGGTCCGCGCACGCGCGCCTCGAGCTTGCCCGCCGAGGGCACGAGCTTGAGCTCGCAGCCCGCCACCGGCAGGCCGATGATGCCGGGGCGCTCCATGGGGAAATGCACCATGGTGGCGAGCGGCGCGGTCTCGGTGGAGCCCCAGGCGGAAAGCATCGCGAGGCCGCTGTTGTTTTCCTGCTCGGCAAGTTTCTTAAGGCGATCCCAGAGATTCTGCGGCAAGGCCGCGGCGGCATAGAACAGCACGTCCAGGTCGCGGAAGAAATTGCGCCGCAGTTCCGCGTCTTTCTCCAGGAACGGCAGCAGCAGGTCGTAGCCGCGCGGCACGTTGAAGTACATCGTCGGCGCGACCTCCTTCAGGTTGCGCACCGTGGTCTCGACCAGCCCGGGAACCGGCTTGCCGCCATCGATGTAGAGAGTGCCGCCATTGCGCAGCACGAGGTTGAAGACGTAGTTGCCGCCGAAGGTGTGGTTCCACGGCAGCCAGTCGACGACCACCGGCGGGCGCTCGGCGACGAAGCTCCAGGCCTGCGCGAGCTGCTGCTGGTTCGTGCACAGCATGCCGTGGGTGTTCACGACGCCCTTGGGGATGCCGGTCGAGCCGGAGGTGAACAGGATCTTCGCGATCGCTGCGGGTGTTAACTTTGAATGTTCCCTTTCCAGGGTCGAGCCGGGATTCGTTTCCAGTAATTTTTCAATGGAGACCGAAGAAGCATTCACCGCGGCAAGCGCTGGCGCGAACCTTTGCGGGTCGGAGGCATACACCAGCCCGGGCTTGATCAGGTCGAAGATGTACTTGAGCTTGCCGAAGTCTTGCGACATCAGCGAATAGGCGGGCGATATCGGCGTCACCGGTACCCCGACGTGCATGGCGCCCAGGGCGAGCAGAGCATGGTCGACGCCGTTGTCCGAGAGAATGGCCAGCGGGCGATCCGGTCCCAGGCCCAGATTGAGCAGCGCCTGGCCCAGGATGCGCACCGCGCCGTAGGCTTCCAGGTAGCTGATCCTGCGGCGCTTCTCGAGGCTCACTTCGCGCGGAGCGAATTTCAGATTCGAATGCATAATGGAATTGTATGTTCGTTATGGAAGAGCGCCGCGAAACGCCGGTCCTCGGCGAGTACGAGGTCGTCGTGCTCGGCGGCGGCCCGGCGGGCATCGCCGCCGCGGCGGCTTCCGGGCGCGCCGGCCGCTCGACGATTCTCGTCGAGCGCTACGGCTTCCTCGGCGGCGCCGGCACCGCGGCCGGCCTCGCCAACTTCTGCGGGCTGCACGCCAGGGTGCACGGCGAGCACCGCCAGGTGGTGCACGGCATCTGCGACGACATATTGACGCGGCTTGAGCGCCTGGGCGGGCTGAGCCCGCCGCATGTCCTTTTCAACGACCGCATCCAGGCCCAGGCCTACGACATCTCCGCATACAAGATCGCCGCCGACGAGCTGCTGCTGAGCGCCGAGGTCAAGCTGCTGTTTCATGCCTTCGCAGTTTCGGCCGCCAGATCGAAAAATGAGATCGAGGCGCTGATCGTCGAGACGAAATCCGGCCGCAAGGCGATTCTCGGCGGGATGTTCATCGATTGCTCCGGCGACGGCGACCTCGCGGCCTGGACCGGCGCGCCCTTCGAGGTGGGCGACGGCAAGGGCAACATGCTCTATCCCTCGACCATGTACCGTATCGGCGGCGTCGACCCCGGGAAGGCCGGCAGGGCCTGGGAGCGCATTCCGCAGCTGATGGAAGAAGCCGAGCACTCCGGCCGGCGCTTTCCGCGCAAGAAGCCGATCGTGCGGCCGCAGCCGAACCCGACCGAATGGCGCGCCAATCTGACGCAGATCCGCAATCCGGACGGCACGGCGGTGAGCGGCATCGACGCCGAGGAGCTGGCTTTCGGCGAGGTCGAGGGGCGGCGCCAGGTGCGCGACACCTTCGAGTTCATCCGGGAGGTGACGCCCGGCTTCGAGCGCGCCTATATAGCCGAGATCGCGCCGCAGATCGGCATCCGCGAGACGCGCCGCGTGCGCGGCGAGTATCTGCTCACCGAGGACGACGTGCTCGACTGCGTGGACTTCGCCGACGCCATCGGCGTCAACGGCTGGCCGGTGGAAGAGCATGTCGCCGGCAACGTCGATTTCCGGTTCCAGAGGAAGCCGCGCGGCTACAACCAGCTTCCCTATCGGATGATCGTGCCGCTCGGCATCGATAACCTGTTCGTGGCCGGCCGCTGCGCGTCGATGACGCATGGCGGCCAGTCCGCGGCCCGGGTTTCGGGTCCGTGTTTCGTCATGGGACAGGCGGCGGGAACGGCGGCGCACCTCGCCCTTGACGGGGGAATTGTTCCTCGCGCCCTGAGGATTGAATTACTTAAGAAAACCCTGGAGGCGGACGGCGCCTGGCTGGGCTAGCTAGGCCTTGCGAATCACGGCCTCGCAGGCCGCGATGCTTCGCAGGTGGGAATCGCGCATCTTGATGAACGAATCCCTTTCTTCGGCAGGGAGCCGCGGCAGGGCTTCCTCGAATCTCCTGACTGCCCAGCGCAGCCCCTTCACCAGGAAGTCGATTTGCGCTTTTTGTTCTTTGATGGAAATCGCATTTTCAAAAAATTCACCGGTAGCGTGGCTGTAAGGCGTGCCGGATTTCTCCAGCAGCTTGCCGATCAGCGCGCAGTTGTGCGCCTCGTCGGCCTGAACGGTTCTTAAGACTTTCCATTCATTTCCCTGCCTGGGAAAGTTTTCCATGTAAACCACCAACGCCCTGGCGCCCGCGCGCTCGGCCTCGAGCATGCGGTTCAGGAAATCGGCGAGCTCCTTCTTACTGAAGCTTGACGTACTGGTGCTCAATGGGGAGGTTGTTGATGCCGCGCTCGGGCGGCGCGATCCAGCGCGCCATCCTGCCCGGCTCGATCACGCGCTGCATGAGGGAATGGACGAAAGTCCTGTCGGCTTGCGAAGGAATCCACTGCGAGAGATTCTTTTCGTATTCTTCTTTCGAAATTGCCTTCCCTTCGGGATCCACCGGCTGCCCGGCCCATGCTCCGATCGAGCGGCGGAAGCGCGAGGAGGGCAGGGTGAGGCGGAAAGCGTGGCCGGCGCGTTCGATCATGCGGTTCCAGCGCTTCAGGCCGATCTCGCAGTCCTTCAGGTAGGACTCGCGCATCACCTCGTTGAGGGCGTTGAGCATGGGCACTTCTTCAGTTCCCGATGGGGACTGCATTTTGAAAGTCGAAGAACGAAGAACGTGATCGTCATACTGGGATTCATCGGGACGGCCTTTCAGGCCATTGGCGAAGTTCGCCGCCGAATTCGAAGAGATCTCCGAGCCGAACAGGTCGAGCGAGGACGAGCACCAGAAGTTGAGGTACTTCTGCAGCAGACCTAGGTCCACCGCGCCATGCGCGCGAATCCTGGCCGGGTCGTCGGTGCCCAGCTCTTTCATGACCTCGAGGGTGCGCTTCACCACGCGGGAGAGGCCGGTCTCGCCGACGAACATGTGGTGCGCCTCTTCGGTCAGCATGAAGCGGCAGGTGCGCGACAGCGGGTCGAATGCGCTCTCGGCGAGGCTCTTCAGCTGGTACTTGCCGTCGCGGTCGGTGAAGTAGGTGAAGCAGAAGAGCGACAGCCAGTCGGAGATCGGCTCGTTGAAGGTGGTGAGAATCCGCGGCTTGTCGCCGTCGCCGGAATGGCGGGCGAGCAGCTCCTCGGCCTCCTCGCGGCCGTCGCGGCCGAAATAGGCGTGCAGCAGGTACACCATTGCCCACAGGTGGCGGCCCTCCTCGACGTTGATCTGGAAGAGGTTGCGCAGGTCGTAGAGGGAAGGGCAGCTGTGCCCGAGCAGGCGCTGCTGCTCCACCGACGCGGGCTCGGTGTCGCCCTGCGTGACGATGAGGCGGCGCAGCGTCGAGCGGTACTCGCCCGGCACCTGCTGCCACACCGGCTGTCCCATCGCGTCGCCGAAGCCGACGCCGCGGTTCGCCGCCGGGTCGGCAAGGAAGATGCCCCAGCGGTAGTCCGGCATCTTGACCGCGCCGTACTGCGCCCAGCCGTCGGCGTCCACCGAGACAGCGGTGCGCAGATACACGTCGGCTTTCTGGAAATCGGTGGGCCCCATATCGCCCCACCACTGGAGGAAATGCGGCTGCCAGTGTTCGAGCGCGCGCTGCAATGTGCGGTCGGTGGCGAGATTGACATTGTTGGGGATTTTTTCGGCGTAGTTGATGGAGCTCATGCCCGTTCCCTGCCTTTTAGACTCTTTCCCAATTGAATTTTGCCTTGGCGCCGGTGCCGTAGACTTTCAGGGCGCCTTGTTCGCCGACCGCGTTTGGCCGGTTGAAGATCCAGTTCTGCCACGCCGTGAGCCGGCCGAAAACACGCGTCGACATGGTCTCGGGGCCGGCGAAGCGCAGGCTCGCTTCCATGCCGGTGAGCGCGTCGGGGCTGAGGCTGGCGCGCTCTTCGATCGCGATCCGCACCTCGTTTTCCCAATCGATGTCGTCGGGGGTCGAGGTCACCAGGCCGAGGTTTTTTGCCCTTCCGGTGTCCATCAATTCATTCATACGCAAGGATGGCACTTCCCCGCAGAAATGCGCATGCAGGCGTGGAAAGCCGCTTGCCATCGGGTAGGCGCCGTAGTTCAAGCTCGACACCGCGAGTTGCGGGCCATTCTCCGCATCGAGCATGTAGCTGCGGTCCGCCGCGAGCGCGAGTTCCAGCAGCGTGCCGGCGAAGCACGAGCCGGGCTCGATCAGGGCGAAGATCGAGCGCGACGAGACGTCGAACCGGGAGAAGGTGCGGCGCAGGAGGCCGATGGTTTCGCGGACGAACCAATCGGATTGATTTTCCGAGAGCAGTTCATCAAGCTTGAGCGCCTCCTGGCAATTCCCTTCCGTCTTCAAAATCCAAAGGCCGATGTCGACCTGGTTCGTGCGCAGGTCGAGGATCGCGCGATCGAGCTCGCGCGCGAGGCGCAGCGGATACCACTCCGCGCTTCGCTCGATTTGCACGGATTCAGGCCCTTTGACCGTCAAAGTCGCGGTCCGCGTACCCGGGTCGATCTTCACGTCGACCAGCTTGTTCGAACCCAAAGGCGTCAGGGCAACACCTTGGCCGCCGGGCCGGTCGGACAGCTTCGCCAGCTCCAGCGCACGCGCCTTCACCATTTCGGCGAATTGCTGTGGCTTGGCGAGATGGTCGACGAGCTTCCACTCCCTGGCGCGGTCGGCGCGCACCCCCTCGGCAGTGGTGCAGAACACATCGGCGAGGTCGCGCCGCACCTTTCTCTTGTCGATAATTCTGGTCAAACCCCCGGTCCCGGGCAGGACGCCAAGCAACGGCACCTCCGGCAGGCTCACGGTGGACGAGCGGTCGTCGATCATCGCGATCTCGTCGCAAGCGAGGGCTAGCTCGTAGCCGCCGCCGGCGGTGGTGCCGTTCAGCGCCGCGAGGAACTTCAGGCCCGAATGCTCACTCGCGTCCTCGATGCCGTTGCGCGTCTCGTTGGTGAACTTGCAGAAATTGACCTTCCAGGAATGGCTGGAGTGGCCGAGCATGTAGATGTTGGCGCCCGAGCAGAACATGCGGCTCTTGCCGCTGGTGATCACCACGCTTTTCACCTCCGGATGCTCGAAGCGGATGCGGTTGAGCGCGTCGTGCAGCTCGATGTCGACGCCGAGGTCGTAGCTGTTGAGCTTGAGCTTATAGCCCGGCACCAGCCCCTTGTCCTCATTTACATCCAGAGTGAGCGTGGCAACAGGGCCGTCGAAGGATAGCTTCCAGTGGTTGTAGCGGGACGGATCGGTCTCGTAGGTAATCATGCCAGCGCTCTTTTCATCTGTTCCAGGCTTTGCCGGACGGACTTGCCCGAGGTTTCGACGGCCGCGTCGGCGCGGGCATAGAGCTTTTCCCTGTCTTCCAGCAGTTTCTTTATTTCACCCAGGGCCGCGGAACGGCCCTTGAAGGGGCGCATGTCGCCCTGCGCGATGACGCGCGACATGTGCTCCTCGGGCGAGGCCTTGAGCCAGATGCACACGCAGCGCTCGAGCAGCAGCTGATAGGTGGAGGGATCGGTCACCAGGCTGCCGCCGGTGGCGATCACCGCGCGTTCGTGCTGATTCAGCACGCGCTCCAGCGCGCGCCGCTCGAAGCGGCGGAAGGCGTCCTGGCCGTACATGGCGAAGACCTCGCCGAGCTTCGCGCCGGCTTCCTTTTCCACTTCCTTATCCAATTCCACGAACGGAATGTCGAGCGAGCGCGCCAGCTTTTCCCCCAGCGTCGATTTACCGGCGCCGCGCAGGCCGATGAGCGCGATGCGCTCGGCGCGCGGCGCGCCCTCGTCGTCGCGCACCAGGCGATCGACCGCGACGCCCATGGCGCGCGCCACCTTGCGCAGCAGCAGCACGGAAATATTGCCCTGGCCGGACTCGAGCTGGGCGAGGTAGCGCTCCGAAACGCCGGAAGCTTCCGCCAGCACCCTGCGCGTCATGCCGTTGTCCGTGCGCCAGGCGCGCACACGGTCGCCGAGCCGGGACAGATAGGCGGATTCGGGATCGGCGGATTGCGGTGCGGAAAATCACCATCCTGGTCGGCACGATGACCGGCACGGCGCAGCTCTGCGCCCAGGAGATGGAGCTCGCGCTCGACGACGGCAATACCGAGGTCGAGACCCTGCTGATGGAGAAGGCCGACGGCTCGGTGTTCTCGCGCACGGGCGTTTTCCTGGTCTGCACCTCGACCTACGGCCAGGGCGACGTGCCCGACAACGCCAAGGCGCTCTACGAAGAGCTCAAACAGAAGCGGCCCAGCCTGGCCGGGGTGCGCTACGGCGTGTTCGGGCTGGGCGATCGCACCTACGCCGAGACTTTCAACTTCGGCGGCAAGCGCTTCGACGAGATCTTGACGGAGCTCGGCGCCGAGCGCATCGGCGAGCGCCATATGCACGACGCCTCGAGCGGCGTGCTGCCGGAGGAAACGGCGCTGGAGTGGTGCGAGGGATGGCTCGCCAAGGTGAAGGAGCGGCTGTCTCAGCCCGCCTAGTCACTTCTTCAGACCGATCGACTGCATCAGCTGGGCGAGCGTCGCATCCTCTTTCGCAATCAGCTCGCCGAACTCGGCGGCCGGCAGGAATGCCGGCCTGACGCCCAGGTTCTCGCTGCCTTTCTGAAATTCCGCGCTTTGTGTCGCGGCACGGATGGCATTTTCCAGGACCGAAATCGTTTGTCTTGAGACGCCTCTTGGCGCTGCAATTCCGCGCCACGCTTCCAGCGATACGTCGATTCCCTGTTCCTTCGCAGTCGGCACATCCGGCAGGGCAGGGTCCCGGCCGGGGATGAGAGCGGCCAGAAGCCTGACCTGGCCTTGCTTCACCGGCGCCGAGAGCGCCGCCGGAAGCTGCACCACCGCATCGACATGCCCGCCCAGCAGGCTGGGGACGACTTGCGCGGCGCCGAACGGCACCTCGTTCACCTCGACCCCGGCGGCGCGGAACAGGGCCGCCAGCGAGATGTGCGTGTGGCTGCCGATGCCCGAATGGCCGACGCTGATGGCTTTGGGTTTTCTTCGTACTTCAGAAATAAAATCGTTCAAAGTACTGAAAGGCGAATCCGTGCGCACCGCGAGGACGACCGACTCGACGAGCACGCGGGCGATGGCGTCGAACGCCCGGTAGTCGAAGGGCAGCTGGCCCGAGTGATAGGTGGTGGAGATCGAGTTCGAGTTCCACACCAGGGAATAGCCGTCGGGCCGCTGGGCAGCCGCATACTTGTAGCCGATCGCGCCGCCGGCGCCGGGCCGGTTCACCACCAGCACGCGCTGTCCGAGGGCCTTCGCCATGCCGTCGGCCAGCATCCGCGCCGTGACGTCGGCCGACGAGCCCGCCGGGAACAGCACCGTGATTTCGATCGGGTTTCTTTGCGGGAAGGCCTGGGCGTGCACCGCCAGCGGAAAGAGGAGCGCGATCACGGCCGACGGCATTTTCACTGCAAGATCTCCTTGACTTCGACTCTGCGCCCTTCCTTCGCGGCGCGGATTCCCGCGAGGATCACCGCCAGCGAGGCGGTGCCGCGCACGCCGTCCATCTCCGGCTCCGCTTCGCCGCGCACCGCGCGGGCAAACTCTTCCAGCTCCTCCACGACAGGATCGTTTGCCTCGCAGGCAATGATTTCAGGTTTTTTTGATTCTCTTTTCAAGTATCTCAGCCCTTGATGAAAATCGTAGTACGCGCTCGCCTCCTTCCCGTAGATGTTCATCAGGTAGTACTCGGAAGCGGAGGCATAGCTCGCGTTGAGCGTGGAGAGCGCGCCGTTCTCGTGCTCGAGCACGAGGCTCGCCACGTCCGGGTTGTCGCCCGGAAGCACCAGCCGTACGAACTGGCCGCTCACCGCCTTTACCGGCCCGAGCAGGTACTCGAGGACGTCTGTGTAGTGAATGCCGATCTGCAGCATGACTCCTCCGGGCATGCCCTCGGAGCTGTAGCGCCAGGAAGAGAGATCGATCTTGCCCAGGCGATCGCGGCTGATGTTCGCCTCGGCATTGACCAGCTTGCCGAATACCCCTTCATCTATTTTTTGTTTAATAAAGCGAAAATGTGTCTCGCGGCGGCGTTGGTATCCCAGCGCGAGCACGACCCCGGCTTTACCGCAGGCTTCGGTGATGGCGCGCGCCTCGGCGATGGTGTTGGCGATCGGCTTGTCGAGAAAGACATGCTTGCCGGCCGCCGCCGCGGCGCGGGTGGTCTCGAGGTGCGCGGCGTTCGGCGTGGTATTGATGATCGCCTCTATTGTCCTGTCGGCAAGAATCTCCTCATAGGAAGCGGCGCCGCGGCAGCCGTATTTGGCTGCGAACCTGTCCTTCTTGTCGCTGGAACGCGTGAAGCACGCGGCAATCGTCAATTTGCCGGATCGCTTGATCGCGTCCGCCAGTACGTCCGACCACCAGCCCATGCCGAGACAGGCGACCCGCACTGCGAGCTTCATTCCGCCTTGGCGCCGATCGAAGCCACCGCCTCGCGGGCGAGCTTCTCGTCCAATTCCCAGCTGCCGCCCGCGACGCCGATGCCGCCGAGGCACTCGCCGTCGACGAGAATCGGGCAGCCGCCTTCCATTGCGGTCCAGCGCCCGGCGCCGGCAGCGAGCGCGAGGCCCAGGGCGTGGGCGACGTCCAGCGGCTGGCCCTGCGCGCCTTGCGACGAGGTCGGGCGCTTGTTGGAGGCGGCGCATACTGCCTTCGCGGTGGCGGAATGAACGGTATGAAAGCGGCCGCCGTCCATTCTCTCCAGCAGCAGGAGATTGCCGCCGGAGTCGGCGATCGCGACCGCGACGGCGATGCCCGCTTCCTGCGCGCTGGCGATCGCGGTGGCCATCATTTTCTTCGCCCCGGCCGTTGTAAGGCGCTTGGAATCAATGAAGTACGACGCTGCCGCGTGCATGCTTTCCTCCTCTCGTAATATATTAGTGCATGCCCATTTCGCACATTGAGCATTTTCTGGTCGCCGCCGACGACATCGACGCCACCCGCGACTGGTACGCGAGGGTGCTTGGCTTGAAATCCGGACCGCATCCGGACTTCGGCTTTCCGGTGCACTGGATGTATTCCGGGGAGGTCGACCTGGTGCACATCGGGCCCAGCGCCGCCAGGGCGGGCGAGATCCAGAAGAAGTACCTCGGCCGGACGTCAGGAAGAAGCGCGCAGGCAGAAGACGCCGGCACCGGCGCCATCGACCACATCGCCTTCCGGGCGACGGGGTTGCGCGGCATGCTGGAACATCTAAAGCGCGAAAAAATATCCTTTACCCAGCGTCGTGCAAACGGCCAGGCGCTGTTCCAGCTGTTTCTCTACGACCCCAACGGCATCAAGGTCGAGCTGAATTACGCGGCGAAAGAAGCCGAGGGAATCGAGCCGGAGCTGATGGCCTCGGATCTCATCAAGAATTTCTCTTCTTGAACAACGCGCCGTACAACGCCGCGGTCGACCTCGTCGAGCGCAACCTCGCCGCGGGCCGCGGCGGCAAGGTCGCCTACGTCGACGACGCGGGCCAATACACGTTCGCGCAGCTCGCCGAGCGCATAAACCGCTTCGGCAGCGGGCTGCAGGCTCTCGGCCTGGATATGGAGCAGCGCGTGCTGATCGCGATGCACGACTGCATCGACTGGCCGGTGGCGTTCCTCGGTGCGATCAAGGCGGGGATCATCCCGGTCGGCGTGAACACGCTCCTCACGCCGAAGGACTACGAGTACATGCTCAACGACAGCCGGGCGAAAGCGCTCATCGTGTCGGAGCCGCTGCTCCCTCAATTCAAGCCGCTGATCGACGCGGCGCCCACCACGCGCGACGACGCCTGCTTCTGGCTTTACTCCTCCGGCTCGACCGGCATGCCCAAGGGCACGGTGCACGTGCATTCGAGCATGGCGATCACCGCGGAGCTCTACGCGAAGGGCGTGCTCGGGCTGAACGAGTCGGACACCGTGTTCTCCGCCGCCAAGCTGTTTTTCGCCTACGGCCTTGGCAACGCGATGACCTTCACCCTGTATTCGGGTGCGACCGCGGTGCTTATGGCCGAGCGGCCCACGCCGGTTTCCGTATTTAAAAAATTAATCCATAACAAACCAACCGTTTTCTTCGGCGTGCCTACGCTCTACGCGGCGATGCTCGCGTCGCCGGATTTCCCGAAGAAAGAACTTCTCTCGTTGAGAACCTGCATTTCGGCGGGCGAAGCGCTGCCGCCGCAGATTGGGAAGAGCTTCAAGGAAAAAACCGGCATCGACATCCTCGACGGCATCGGCTCGACCGAGATGCTGCACATCTTTCTCTCGAACCGTCCCGGCGAGTGGCGCCATGGCACCACCGGCAAGCCGGTTCCAGGCTACGAGCTGCGCCTGGTGGACGAGCAGGGCAACCCGGTGAAGCAGGGCGAGCTCGGCGAGCTGCAGATCTGCGGCCCCACATCCGCATCGCACTATTGGAACAATCGCGACAAGACCCGCAGTACATTCGTCGGCGGCTGGACGAAGAGCGGCGACAAGTACAGCGTCGACGCGGACGGCTTCTACGCTTACGGCGGCCGCTCCGACGACATGCTCAAGGTTTCGGGCATCTGGGTCTCGCCCGCCGAGGTGGAAGCCGCGTTGGTTTCCCACGATGCAGTGCTGGAGGCGGCGGTGGTCGGCCACGAAGACGACCAGAAGCTCATCAAGCCCAAGGCTTATGTTGTTCTTAAGCCCGGGAACTCGCCAAGTGACCAGCTCAAGGCCGTGCTTCAACAGCATGTGAAGGACAAGCTCGCGCCCTACAAGTACCCGCGCTGGATCGAATTCCTGAATGAATTGCCCAAGACGGCCACAGGGAAGATTCAGAGATTCAAGCTCAGGAATTGATGGAAGATTCCTGGCGCGGGCGGTGTATGCTTGATGCTATGAAGTGGTCTGGACTGGCGGCCGTTTCCTGTGCCGCGCTGATGCTGGCGGCGCAGACGGACGAGGCTTGGGCGGGCGGGCGCGGCTCAGGCGGCGGCAGCCGTGGCGCGAGCCACTCGGGGCATCATCATCGGGGCGGCACCCGGGTGTTCGTCGGCGGATCGTTTTTCGTCGGGCCGGCGTTCTATCCGTCGCCCTACTACTACTACTACGGCCCGGGCTATTACTACCCGCCGCCGGCGCCCGAGTATATCGAGCAGGACCTGGCGCCGGACGCGCAGTACTGGTATTACTGTCCCGCGGCTCGCGCCTACTATCCCTACGTCGGCGAATGCCCGGGTGGATGGCAGCGTGTGTTGCCTCAACCGGACCCACAACCGCCCGCAGGTTAGAAATGGCCACCAAGAGCGAACAGGCCGGCGCCGAGCTGAAGCTCGACCCGGCCGCCCTGTACCTCGAGGAAATCTTCACCGACCGGCGCGTCGGCACGATCCGCCGCCTGACGCCGGTGAAGAACGACGGCGAGCGCGACACGGCGCGCGCCGTTCTTTACGTCGGCGAGACCCAGGTCCTGACGCCGGCCGGCGCGCTGCCGATCGCCTTCGAGATCGGCGCCGGCTCGCTGGAGGAGGCGGCCGAGAAGTTCGGCCAGCTCGCGAAAGAGGCGATCGAGCGCACGGTGAGGGAGCTGCAGGAGCTGCGCCGCCAGGCCGCGTCCTCGATCGTCGTCCCGCAAGGGCCGATCCCGGGCGCCACCGGCGGCGGCAAGATCCAGATACCGTAGTTACAGTCCAGCCATTGCCACGACCGAGACAGTCAGAGCCTGGATTGAATCCGCTTCAAGAGTAGTGGTGCTGAGCGGCGCCGGCATCTCGACCGATTCCGGGATTCCCGACTTCCGTGGCCCGCAGGGCCTGTGGACCCGCAATCCGGTCGCCGAGAAGATGTCGAACATCCATCACTACCTCGCCGACCCCGAGGTGCGCAAAGCATCCTGGCAGAACCGCCTCTCCAGTCCCGCCTGGGACGCGAAACCCAATGCAGGCCACAGGGCTTTGGTTCATCTGGAAGAAAAAGGAAAGCTGCATGCGCTCATCACGCAGAACATCGACGAGCTGCATCAGATTGCCGGGAATTCCGCAGGGCGGGTGATCGAGGTGCACGGCACCATGCGCAAGTTCATGTGCTGGGGCTGCGGCATGCGCGGGTCCATGCAGCTCGTGCTCGAGCGCGTCAAAGCCGGCGAGGAGGATCCGCATTGCCGCGATTGCGGCGGTATCCTGAAGAGCGACACGATTTCCTTCGGCCAGCAGCTGGTGCCCGAGGTGATCGACCGCGCCATGCAGGCCGCCGGCGAGGCCGATTTCTTTCTCGCGGTGGGGACCAGCCTGCAGGTGTACCCGGTCGCGGGCGCCGTCGACATCGCGCGCGCAGCGGGTGCCCGGATCGTGATCGTCAACGCGCAGCCGACGCCGTTCGACGAGATCGCCGACGCGGTGTTTCACGGTTCGATCAGCGAGGTCCTGCCGGGGATCATTTCAGCGCAAGAAAGCGCTTTGCGTTCGTCGAAGTGATTTTTGAGACCGTGCTTGAATCGAAGCCGGCTTGTTCGAGCGTGCCCAGCGGATCGGCGTCGCCCAGCGCGAACGGATAGTCGGTTCCGAGGACTATCTGGTTTTCCCCAAAAGTCTCCAGCAGGAACTTTATTGCCGGCGGGCTGAAAACGAGATCGTCGTAGTAAAAGCGCGTCGCGGTCACGGCAGGCGATTCGGCGAGCGACTCCTTCGCCTTGGGGAACATGTTCCAGGCGTGTACCAGGCGCGGCAGCAGGATCGACAGGGCGCCGCCGCCGTGGCTGAACGCGATGCGCAGCTTCGGGTGGCGCGACGCGATGCCGCCGGTGATCATCGACGCCGCGGCGAGCGCGATGTCGCCAGGAAAGCACACCGCCTGCTCCGGAAAGGCCCCGACGATCCGGTCCTGGCCCGCCGGGCGCAGCGCGTGCACGAAGATCGCCGCGCCCATCTTTTCCGCGACGGCAAAGAACGGCTCGAAGCGCGGATCGCCTATGGACGTTCCGTTGACATGGCTCGCGATCTCCACGCCAGAAAAACTCAGGTTCTTCAAAGCATATTCAAGTTCGGAAATTGCAGCATCGACGTCCTGTAGAGGCACCGCGCCCAGCCCGACGAAGCGCTCCGGCGCGAGCGAGATCATCCGCGCGATCTCGTCGTTGAGGAAGCGGATCATGGCCTTGGCGTCGTCGAGCGGCAGCCAGTAGGAGAGCAGCTCCGGCATCGGCGAGATCGCCTGGCGCGAGACGCGCATCGCGCCCATGCTCTCGATGCGCCGTGGCACGCTCCAGCTGCCGTCCGAAACCGTGCGATACACCTTGCCGGAAATCATCACGTGCCGGTGGCAGGCGTGCGCCTCGGCCATCGACGGCCAGGGCACGTCCTTGCTCTTGCCGGCGTAGCGCGGGAAGTTCTCCGGGACTATGTGCGTGTGGACGTCAATGCACTCGTTCATTGGACGCCCGGTTGCCGGTAAGGCGCGCGATCGCCTCGACCATGGCGCGGTGGTCGGCGCGGTTCTTTCCGGCGATGTCCATGGCGGAGCCGTGCGCGACCGAAGAAAACAGCACCGGCGTGCCGATCGTCATGCCCGCCACCCGGTGCGGCGCCAGCAGCTTTGCGGCGACGTGCCCTTGGTCGTGAAACATGACGATGTAAGCGTCGTAGCCCGGGCGCTGGATCAGAAGATCGGCGCCGATCGGGTCATCGATCTCGATACCTTCGCGCCGCACTTCCTCCAGCGCCGGCTTGACGATGCGCGACTCCTCGTCGCCGAACAGGCCGTTCTCGCCGGCGTGCGGATTGATGCCGCTGATCGCGAGGCGCGGCTTCGCGACCCCGAGCTTGCTCAAGGCAACGACCACTGCCCGCACAGTCTTAGCGACGCGTTCGCGGGTGATGAGCCGCAGCGCGCCCGCCACGCTCAAGTGCAGCGTGACGTGAGCGACGCGCACCTCTCTGCCCTGGTGCTCGAAGCACAGCATCAGGATCCCGTCTTCGGGCGGCAGGCCCACGGTGCGCGCGACGAACGAGGGATAACCGTCGAATTCGATGCCCGCGGCATGGATCGCGCTTTCGTTATGCGGCGCCGCGACCACAGCCTGCACTTCGCCCGCGAGCGCCGCCTGGATCGCGACGCGCGCCGAATCGAGCGCCGCGCGTCCGTGCGCGGCGGCGATCTCGCCGATGCGAAGCTCCTGCGGCTCGAGCTGCTGCCGCTCGATCAGCTCGATGCCCTCGAGAGACAGGCGACAGGCACGCGCGTGGACCTCGAGAATGCGCCGGTCGCCGACCACGATCGGGCGGCACATCGCCCGGACCGCCGGGTCGAGCGCGGCCTTGAGGGAAATCTCCGGGCCGATCCCGGCGGGATCGCCGGTCGCAATGGCGACGGCGGGCAGGGCCATCTAATCGAGCCTTACGCCGGCCGCGCGGATCACCGCGCCCCAGCGCTCGCTGTCCTGCTTCATGAACGCGGCGGTTTCGGCCGGGCCGAGCCCCATCGGCTCGGCCGACAGGTCGGCGAGGCGCTTCAGGACCTCGGGCTGCTTCAGCACCTCGGCGATGCCGGCGAAGATCTTCTCGGCGATGGCGGGTGGAGTGCGAGGCGGCGCGACGATGCCGAACCACGCTATGGACACGAAGCCCGGCAGCGACTCGCCGAGGGCCGGAACGTCCGGCAGCGTGGCGACGCGTTTTACGCTGCCGACGCCGAGCGCCTTCAGTTTTCCCGAGCGCACGTGCGGCAGCGAGACGCCGAGGTTGTCGCACATCATCTCGACCTGGCCGGCTACCAGGTCGGCGAGCGCCGGCGCCGTGCCCCTGTACGGCACGTGCGTGATCCGCAGTGGTCCATCTGCGCCCCCGGCCATCACTTTGAACAACTCGGCGGTGAGGTGCGAGGTGGTGCCGCCGCCCTGCGAGGCGTAATTGAGCTTTCCCGGATTCTTCTTCGCCAGCTCTATCAGCTCCGCTATCGAAGAAGCCCCGGTCTTGGGATGAACCAGGAGCACGTTGGGAATCGCGGCGATCACCGTGACCGGGGCGAACTGCGTCGAGTCGTACGACAGGTTCTTGTAAAGGAGCCGGTTGATGACCAGCGGCGCCGGCGGCGCCGCGAGCAGGATGTAGCCGTCGGGCTCGGCGCGGTACACTGCCTCGGCGCCGATATTTCCTGCGGCGCCCGGGCGGTTCTCGACCACCACCGCCTGGCCCCACTTCGCCGAGAGCCTTTCGCCGACGACGCGCGGAATGAGGTCGGCGCTGCCGCCGGCCGGAAACGGCACGATGAGGCGCACGGCCTTCGCCGGCCACTCCTGCGCGAATGCCTGGGAAGCAAGAATGCCGAGAACGACGAGGAGCAGCCTCACCGGGTCATTATAATCAGAGCGACATGAGAGCCTGGCCGGCCGAAGGCGCGACGCGCGTCCCGTATTGGGTCTACCAGGACGAGGACGTGTACCGGCGCGAGCAGGAACGGATCTTCCTCGGCCCGGCCTGGAGCTACCTGTGCCTCGAAGCGGAACTGCCCGAGCCGGGGAGCTTCGTCACCACCCTCGTCGGCGAGATGCCGGTGGTCGTGGCGCGCGATCCGCAGGGAGCGCTGCATGCCTTCGAGAACCGCTGCGCGCACCGCGGCGCGCTCATCTGCATGGAGGCGCGCGGCACAGCCGAGCGCTTTGCCTGCATCTACCACAACTGGACCTACGATCACTCCGGCAAGCTGTTGAATGTTGCTTTCAGGAAAGGAATTGCTGGTGAGGGTGGTATGCCTCCGGACGCTAGACCGGAAACTCAAAGTCCAAAGCAATTAAGAATAAGTTCCTTAAATGGCCTTGTTTTTGGCACCCTGTCGAAGGACGCTCCTTCCCTCGAAGACTACATAGGCCCCGAAGTCCTGCCGCGCCTCAAGCGCGTCCTCAAGAAGCCGCTCAAGGTGCTGGGCTGCTACACACAAGTGCTGCCGAACAACTGGAAGCTCTACATGGACAACGTGAAGGACACGTACCATGCGAGCCTGCTGCATCTGTTTTTCACGCGCTTTCGCATCAACCGCCTGACACAGAAGGGCGGCGTTTTCGTCTCGAAGGACGGCGCGCATCACTGCACCTTCACGGGGATGGATGAGGATCGCGGCGACGCCTATGAGAAGGATGGCATGCGATCCGCAGGTACTCATAAATTTTCTTTGGAAAAACCTGAAATCCTGGAGCAGCTCGACGAGTTCGGCGACCGCGTATCGATCCAGATCCTGTCGCTGTTCCCGGGCTTCGTGCTGCACCAGATCAGGAACTCGCTTGCTGCGCGGCAGCTGCTGCCGAAAGGCCCGGACCGCTGCGAGCTGCACTGGACGCTGTTCGGCTTCGCCGACGACGACGAGGCCATGACGCGGCGCCGGCTGCTGCAGGCCAACCTGGTCGGGCCCGCCGGCTACATATCGATGGAGGATGGCGCGGCGACCGGATTCGTGCAGCGCGGCATCGCGGGTTCGCCCGAGCGCGCCTCGGTCATCGAGATGGGCGGCGCCGGCGTCGGCTCGCAGGACTCGCGCATTACCGAAACCGCCGTGCGCGGCCTGTGGCAGGCCTGGCGCGGCTACATGGACATGTAGGGCGCGATGGAACTGCAACTGGCGGTCGAGCGTCTTCATGCACGCTACGCGCATGCCCTCGACGAGGACCGGCTCGAGGATTGGCCGGGATTCTTCACCGAGACCGGCCACTATCGCATCGCCACGGCCGAGAACGAGGCGCGCGGGCTGCCGCTGCCGGTCATGTCCGCCGATTCGCGCGGCATGATGCGCGACCGCGTCGCATCGCTCCGCCATGCAAACATCTACGAACCGCAGCGCTACCGCCATATGATCTCTTCCACCCTGGTTGAGAAATTGGATGAGAAGAGAGTGAAGTCGATCGCCAGCTTCCTTGTCGTGAGGATCATGGAGAACGGCGAGGCGCAGCTCTTCGCGAGCGGGCGCTACCTGGACCGGATAGTCCTGCCCGAGATGCAGTACGAGGAGCGCGTCGTCGTCTGCGACAGCCGCCGTTTCGACACGCTGCTGGCGATCCCGCTGTGAGATTTTTTCTTGTCCTTTCTGCAATCATTGCCTTTGAAAGCGTGGCGGCAGCCGAATGGCCCGCGAGGTCGGTGAAAATCATCTGCCCGTTCCCGCCGGCTGGCACCTCGGACCTGCTCGGCCGCGTCGTCGCGCAGAAGCTCTCCGAGGCGCTCGGCGAGGGCTTCGTGGTCGAGAACCGGCCGGGCGCCGGCGGCGTGCTGGGCGCGGAGCTCGTGGCGCGCGCCGCGCCCGACGGCTACACGCTGCTCGTCTCGGGCATCGCCACGCACGTCCTCGCCCCGGCGCTCGCGCGCGGCACGCCCTACGATCCGCTGCGCGACTTCACGCATATCGCGCTGTTCGGCGGGCCGCCGGCGGTGCTGGTGGTGAATCCGTCGGTGACGGCGAAGAGCCTGAAGGAATTCGTAGATCTGCTGAAGATGGATCCGAAGAAATATTCGTACGGCTCGCCCGGCACCGGCACGCAGGCGCAGCTCGTGGTCGAGCTCTTCAAGCAGGTCGCGGGCGTCGAGCTGCAGCACGTGCCCTACAAGGGTGGAGCGGGCGCGATGACCGACCTGATCGCCGGCCATATCCCCGCCGCCTCGACCACGCTTTCCACCGCCGCCGGGCAGATCCACGCCGGCAAGGCGAGGGCGCTCGCGGTGAGCACCGCCGCGCGCCTGCCCGATTATCCGGACCTGCCGACTTTCGCCGAGGCCGGCTACCGCGAGCTCGTGGCGACGATCTGGTTCTCACTCTCCGGGCCGGCGCGCGTGCCCGAGCCGATCGTCGCGCGGCTGAACGTGGAGGTGCGCAAGGCCTTGCAGCTTGCCGACGTGCGCGAGAAACTCAGGCCCGAGGGCATCGAGCCGGGCAGGCTCGACGCGCGCGAATTCTCGAATTTTGTCTCCGAAGAAATAAGGCGCTGGGGACCCATCGTGCGCGCCTCCGGTGCTAAAAATGATTAGCTTCGAAGAAAATCAAAAACTCGTCCAGACCGGCTCCGGCACCCAGATGGGCGACCTGTTCCGGCGCTACTGGCTGCCGGCGCTGCACGGCTGGGAGATCCCCGAGCCCGACTGCCCGCCGGTGCGAGTGAAGGTCCTGGGCGAACAGCTGGTTTGTTTCAGGGATACAAATGGAAAAATCGGTCTGATCGACGAGTTCTGTGCGCACCGCGGCGTGTCGCTCTGGTTCGGGCGCAACGAGGAGTGCGGGCTGCGCTGCCCCTACCACGGCTGGAAATATGACGTCACCGGCCGGTGCGTGGATCTGCCGTCGGAAGGAGATGCGGGTCCGATGCGGAAGCGGATCAAGCTGAAGTCCTATCCGTGCATCGAGCTCGGCGGCCTGATCTGGGCCTACATGGGCCCGCCCGAGCTCAAGCCCGAGCCGCCCGGAATCGAGTGGGCGCAGGTGCCGCCCGAGCGGCGTTTCGTGTCGAAGCGGCTGCAGGAGTGCAACTACCTCCAGGCGATGGAAGGCGGGATCGATTCCTCGCACGTGTCGTTCCTGCATTCGGCCGCTCTGAAGTGCGATCCGCTGTTCGTCGGCAGCAAGGGCAACGAATACAACGAGCGCGACCACATGCCCGAGTTCGACATCGTCGATTTCCCGGGCGGGTTGCTGATCGGCGCGCGGCGCAACGCCGAGGGCGGGCGCTATTACTGGCGCATCACGCCGTGGATCATGCCGTCGCACACCATCATTCCGCCGCGCGCCGGCCATCCCCTGGGCGCGCACGTCTGGGTGCCGATCGACGACCAGAATTGCTGGGCGTGGAGCATCAACTACCACCCCAGGCGGCCTTTGACCGAGAAAGAGCTCGAAGCAATGAAAAGCGGGAGAGGGATTCACGTCGCGTACGTGCCGGGGACCTTCGTTCCGCTGCAGAACAAGCGCAACGACTACCTGATGGACCGGGAAAGCCAGAGAAGCGGCGCCACCTTCTCGGGCGTCGAGGGCATCGCGATGCAGGATGCCTCGCTGCAGGAAAGCATGGGAGCGATCCAGGACCGCACGCGCGAGAACCTCTGCCCGACCGACCGCGGCATCGTGCTCGCGAGGAAGAAACTGCTCGAAGCGGCGCAGGCCAACCGCGAGGGCAAGCCGCTGCCCGCCTTGCGCGCCGAAGAGCAGCGCGTGCGCTCCTGCTCGCTGGAGCTGCCGCGCGAGCAGCACTTCCGCGAGCATGCGCGGCACGGTCTCTTCGCGCCGCCGGATACCGATCCGGTGACGGTCTAGCGCGACTTAGGCGGGGGGCGGCGGGGGAGGCGTGCCCGGCGGAGGCGGCGGCGGAGGCGCGGAAGGCCGGGGCGCCTGCCGGTACGGGCGATCGTAGCGCCCGGCCATCGGGATCTGGTGGCCTTTGGCGTACATGCACTGCTGGTAGCCGAAGTCGTAGCGCTGCTGCAGCGCGTATCCGGAGCGGCTGGCGGCACCGCTGCCGGCTAGCGCGCCGCCCGCCGTGCCGATACCGGCACCCGCGACCGCGCCTTGGGATCCGCCGAGCGCCGCGCCCGCGACCGTCCCGATGGCCGCTCCGATGACGGCACTTTTCACGCCGCTGTCGGCAGCCGCCTGGTCAGGGCTATTTCCGCCGACCTGCGAAGAAGCAAACTGACGGCACTCGTAGTCATCGAAACGGAACTGATCGAAGCTCTTGCCGCTGCCGGGCAGCACCATGACGCCCGGACCGCTGGGCATCGAAACACAACCGGCAAGCAAAGCGATCGGAATCAGCCAGAGCGCTTTTTTCATTTCTCAGTTCTGCGGCGCCGGGGCGACCTTCTGCCATCCGCCCGGGCATTCCTTCACGTACGGGTAGTAGCCCCGTGTTGCGGCGCAGTAATACCAATAGCCCTGCTCGGGCGCGACGTCCTGACGCTCCGTGTAAACGGGTGGGGATTGCACTGCAGGCGCGGGATAGTAGTAGGGCGCCGGATAGTACGCCGGGTAGTAGTACGGCGCAGGGTAGTAGTAACCCGGATAGCCGAAGTTAAACCCGACGAAAACGCGAGTCCGATACCATGCGAACGCCGAACTGGTCGTAAGCAAACCAGTTGCCATTGCGAGAAGAAGCAAGGTCCATTTCGAAGGTTTCATAGCAGCCTCCATTGCCTTGGACGCAAGATTACCCCGGCAAATCCGGGCAATGGGTAACCGATTGTTACTGCCGCCGGAACGCGTTGCGGCTATTTCGGTTGACTCACGATGCGCAGATAGGGGCGGGGCGCCTTCCAGCCGGCCGGGAACTGTTTCTTCGCCTCCTCGTCCGGCACCGAAGCGAGAATGATCACGTCATCGCCCTGCTTCCAGTTGACCGGCGTCGCCACCTTGTGCCTGGCGGTGAGCTGCATGGAGTCGATCACCCGCAGCACCTCGTCGAAGTTGCGCCCCGTGCTCATCGGGTAAGTGAGGATCAGCTTGATTTTCTTGTCGGGGCCGATCACGAACACCGAGCGCACCGTGGCGTTGTCTGCAGCGGTGCGGCTCTTCGCCTCGCCGCCGGCGTTGGGGTGGATCATGTCGTAGAGCTTGGCGACTTTCAGGTCCGAGCCGTCGATGATCGGGTAATTGGGCGCGACGCCCTGCGTCTCCTCGATGTCCTTGGCCCATCTCTTGTGGTCGTCCACCGAGTCGACCGACAGGCCGATCACCTTGGTGTTGCGCTTGTCGAACTCCGGCTTGAGGCGCGCCATGTAGCCAAGCTCGGTGGTGCACACCGGGGTGAAGTCCTTGGGGTGGGAGAAGAGGATCGCCCACTTGTCGCCGATCCACTGGTGAAAGTCGATCGGGCCTTCGGTGGTCTGGACCTGGAAATTGGGGGCTTCGTCGCCGATTCGGAGTGACATTGGGGTTCGTCCAAAAAGATTGAGGGGTGAAGCGGGGAAGGTAAATGCTAAACCCGCTGTGACCCTTTCCGCTACCGGGGCTTTGGAGTACAGTAGGGCCGAAATTAGTTTGGGACCCAAACAAATGCGCCACAGCGTGCATCAGGCCATGACGGTCAACGGCGAGGCGGCCGAGGTGGCATTCGCGCCCTACAAGACGCTGCTCGAGGTGCTGCGCGAGGATTTGGCGCTGACCGGGACCAAGCACGGCTGCGAGCTCGGCGAGTGCGGTGCCTGCGCGGTGCTGGTAGACGGCCAGCCGCAGCTCTCCTGCCTGGTGCTGGCCGTGGAGTGCGAGGGCCGCGCAATCGAGACCGTGGAGGGGCTGGGCAGGGGTGCGGCGCTGCACCCGCTGCAGGCGGCGTTCGCCGACCTCGGCGCCGCGCAATGCGGCTACTGTACGCCGGGCATCCTGATGACCGCGAAGGCTCTCCTCGAGAAAGAGAAAAATCCCTCGAGGGAAAGAATCAGGGAGGCGATCTCGGGAAACCTGTGCCGCTGCACCGGATACCAGCAAATATTCGAGGCGATCGAAGAGGCAGCCAGGAGGATCAATGAAGGTCCTCGGTAAGCCGCGCCGCCGCGTCGACGGCCGGGCGAAAGTCACCGGCCAGACGCGCTTCGCCGACGATATCGTGCTGCCGCGCATGCTGCACATGAAGCTGCTGCGTTCGCGCCACGCGCATGCAAAGATAACTTCGATCGATTTCTCAAAAGCAGCCTCCTTGCACGGCGTTCATCTTGTGCTGACCGGCAAGGATTTCCCGGTGGCGTTCGGCATCCTTCCGGTGACCCAGGACGAATACCCGCTGGCGCCGGAGCACGTGCGCTATGTCGGCGATCCGATAGCGGCGGTAGTTGCGAAGGATGAGCAAACGGCGACCGAAGCGCTGGACCTCATCGAAGTGAAGTACGAGGTGCTGAAAACCATTTCGAATCCCGAGGAAGCGCTGCAAAACCCCGAGCCCCGGATCCACGCCTATAGCGAGCTCGGCAACATCCACCGCCTTCAGGCTTTCGAATTCGGCGATGCCGAGGAGTCGATAAAAAAGAGTGATTTTATTTTTGAAGATCTTTTCTTCTACGAAGGCAATACTCATTTGCCCATCGAGCAGCACGCCTGCGTCGCCGCGCTCGACGGCGAAGGCAAGCTGACACTGTGGTCCTCGACGCAGGTACCGCACTACGTGCACCGCAGCCTCGCGCGGGTGCTGCAGATGCCGGCCGCGCACATCCGCGTGATCGCGACGCCCAACGGCGGCGGCTTCGGCGGCAAGTGCGACGTCTGCAACCATGAGATGGTCGCCGCCAAGGCGGCGGTGTTGCTCGGGCGCCCGGTGAAGATCTGCCTCAATCGCGAGGAAGTTTTCTACATGCACCGCGGGCGGCATCCGGTGCTGATGAAATTCAGGACCGGGGTCAGCAAGGACGGAAAGCTCACCGGGATGCATCTGCAGACGCTGGTTGACGGCGGCGGCTACGGCTCCTATGGCGTGGCAAGCACCTTCTACACCGGCGCGCTGCAAACGGTCACTTACGAGCTGCCGCGCTACAAGTTCGAGGCGGCGCGCGTCTTCACCAACAAGCCGCCGTGCGGCCCGAAGCGCGGCCACGGCACGCCGCAGCCCCGCTTCGGCCAGGAGATCCAGCTCGACAAGATCGCCGAGCGCCTGAACATCGATCCTGCGGAACTGCGTTTAAAAAATATTCTTAAAGCAAATGCGCTGACCGCGAACTGGCTGAAGATCGGGTCGATCGGGCTGGCGGAATGCATCAAGCAGGTGGTCGAACGTTCGTCCTGGAAGACGCGGTACAAGAAAATGGGTTTTGGAAAAGGCCTTGGCCTTGCCTGCGGCTCCTATCTTTGCGGCGCGGGGCTGCCGATCTACTGGAACAAGATGCCGCAATGCGGCGTGCAGCTGCTGCTCGACCGCAGCGGCCAGGTCACGGTGTTCTGCGGCGCGACCGAGATCGGCCAGGGCTCCGACGACGTGCTGGCCGCGATCGTCGCCGAGGTGCTCGGCATCGATCCGTTCGAGATCCGCTGCGTCACCGGCGACACCGGCATCACCCCGGTCGACCTCGGCTCCTATTCCAGCCGGGTCACCGTGATGATGGGCAACGCCGCCATCGACGCCTCCAACAAATTGAAGAATCTCATTGCCGAGGCCGCTGCGGAACAGCTCGAAGTCGCGCCGCATCGCCTCAGCTTTTCCGACGGCAGGGTTTTTTTTGAGAATAAGAGCCTGTCCTTCATGGAGGCCGTCGGCTTTGCCGAAGAGAAATTCGGCACGCTCGGCGCCGTCGGCTCCTACAAGCCGCCGCGCGGCCCGGGGCGCTACAAGGGCGCCGGCGTCGGCCCGTCGCCCGCCTATTCGTACACCGCCTGCGTGGTCGAGGCCGGGATCGACCCGAAGACCGGCTGGATCAGCGTGCCGAAGATCTGGATCGCGCACGATATCGGCAGGACGATCAACCCGGTGCTGGCGCGCGGCCAGGTGGAAGGCAGCGTCTACATGGGGCTGTCGGAGGCCTTGATGGAGGAGCAGATCTTCCGCCGGCTGCCACCGAAGCTCTCGAGCGCGCTGGTGCACAAGATTCCGTCGCTCCTCGAGTACAAGAGCCTGACCTCGCTCGACATGCCCGAGGTCGACACCGTTCTGATCGAGGACCCGGACCCCAATTGCCCATTCGGCGCGAAGGAGGCCGGGCAGGGGCCGCTGCTGCCGGTGATGCCTGCGGTCGCGAATGCGATCTACGACGCGGTCGGCGTGCGCATCGATGAATTGCCGATCACACCCGACAAGGTTTTGAAGGCCCTCAAGCTCAAAGCCGAAGGCAAGAATCCCCGCGTCGGCCCCGACCATTTCCCGCCGGTTCCCTATCCCGAGCCGGTCGTCGTGCCGCCGCCCTGGGAGGGCGGCGATGGAAATGCCGTCAAGGGTTTTGAGAAACCTCGCCTTTCCTCTCCGGAAAAAAGAGTTTCTTCTTCAAAAATATGATGCGCCTGCCCTGGTTCGAGCATCGCGCGCCGCAGACCGTGGCGGAGGCGGCGCGCATTCTCGCCGGCGAGGGGCCGAACGCGATGCTGATCGCCGGAGGCACGGATCTGCTGCCGAACATGAAACGGCGCCAGATGGCGCCGAAGGTCCTGGTGTCCTTGAGAAATATCTCTTCGATGAAAGACAACGGCGCTCCTGTGCCTCGACACGCGCTGCAACTACTACAACCAGAATTACGAGTGGCGCAAGGCGATCGATTTCTGCCTGAAGAAGGACGGCGACATCTGCTGGGTGGCGACGGCGAGCAAGCGCTGCGTGGCCATGTCCTCGACCGATTGCGCGCCCGCGCTGATGGCGCTTGGGGCCACCGTAAAGCTCGTTTCGTCCACCGGTGAAAGAGATATTCCGGTTGAAAGCCTGTACAAGAACGACGGCATCGACTACCTGACCCGCCGGCCCGACGAGATCCTGACCCAGGTATCGTTCCAGGCAGGCCTGCGCTCTTCGTACTGGAAGCTGCGCCGGCGCGGCGCTTTCGATTTCCCGGTGCTGGGCGTCGCGGCGGCCGTCGCGATGAAGGGTGGCGTGGTGGAAAATGCGAGGATCGCGCTCGGCGCCGTCGCCTCCCGCCCGTTTGTAGTTGAAAAGGCGGGCGAATTCCTGCAGGGCAGGAAGCTGGACGACGCAGTCATCGCCGAGGCCGGGAAAATCGTCGCCTCGCGAGCGAAGCCGATGGACAACGCCGATCTCGACTTATACTGGCGCAAGGAGGTCACCGCCGAGTTCGTCGGCTACGCCCTGCGCGAGCTTCGCGGTGACGATATGCGCGAGGTGCGCTTTCGCGTGGCGCGCCAGATGATTTGAAAAAAGCCCTACTAGCCTTACTTCTTTGCCTCAGCAGCGGCGTCCTCGGGCAGGCCTATCCGGCGAAGCCGGTGCGCCTCGTCGTGCCCTTCGCTCCCGGAGGCATCACCGACATCCTCGCGCGGCTGCTTGCCCAGAAACTGGGCGAGTCCTGGGGCCAGACGGTGCTGGTCGAGAACCGCTCCGGCGCAGGCGGAAACATCGGCGTGGTGCAGGTCGCGCGCAGCGCGCCCGACGGCTACTCGGTGCTCGTCACCACCACCTCGATTGCGGTCAACATGACCTTGAATGCCAACCCCGGTTATGACGTGGCCAGGGACCTTGTGCCGGTGATCAACGTCGCCTCCAGCCCGAACATGATCATCACCGCGCAGACGGGGCCGGCGACGCTGCGCGAGCTGATCGAAAAATCGAAGGCCACGGGACTGATTTACGGCTCCGCAGGCGCCGGCACCACGCCGCACCTGACCGCGGAGTACCTGTTCAAGAACCTTGCGGGGCTGAAGGTGACGCATGTGCCGTACAAGGGCGCTGCGCCGGCGGTGAATGCCGCGATCATGGGCGAGGTCGTCGCGGTCAGCGTGGCAATGCCGACCGCAGTGCCGCACATCAGGTCCGGCAGGCTGCGCGGGCTCGCGGTGACGAGCAACACGCGCGTCGGCGCGCTGCCGGAGGTGCCCACCGTCGCGGAGCTGGGTTTCCCGGGCTTCGAGGACACCACCTGGGTCGGGGTTTTCGTCCCGACGGGAACGCCGGCCGCCATCGTGGCGAAGCTCAACGCCGACATCAACGCATTCCTCGCGCAGCCGGACTCGCGCGAGCGTCTCGCGAGCTTCGGCTTCGATCCGGTCGGCGGCACTCCGGAAAAGTTCGCGACCTATATCAAGGGCGAGGTGTCGAAATGGGCAAAAGTGATCCGCGAGACGGGCGCAAAGATCGAATGAAGGATCCGCTGCCGCCGATCCGCAGGGTGGTGACCGCCGACGATGCGCACGGCAAATCGCGCATCGTCGAGGACGCGCCTGCCGCGACGGTGCGCACCGTGGCCGAGCGGCCGGGTTATCGCGCGGTCAATGTCTGGCGCACGGAAGAATCGCCGGCGAAAATAGATTCTCCCGATACGACGGGCAAGCATCATGGCGTGTCGCCGCCGAAGAACGGCACGATCCTGCGGGTCATCGACTTTCCGCCCGAGCCGAAGGACCCGAAGGAGCTGGAGCGCCGCATGAAGGCGACGTTCGGCGGCATCTACAGCGATGCCGACCACAACCGGGACACGACACGGCATCCGGGCATGCATCGCACCGAGACGGTCGACTACGCGATCATGCTGGAGGGCGAGCTCTGGGCGGTGATGGATGAAGGCGAGACGCTGCTGCGCGCGGGCGACATTCTCGTGCAGCGCGGCACCAACCACGCCTGGGCGAACCGCTCGGCAAAAACTGCCCGGGTTGCCTTCGTGCTGATAGACGGCTTCAGAAAATAATCAATCGTTCTTGATGCCCGCGGCCTTGGCCACCGCGCTCCACTTCTCGATGTCGCGCGCCACCTGCCGCCCGAGCTCTTCCGAAGTGCCGCCGACCGGGTCGACGCCCATGGCGGCAAAGCGCTCCTTCACCGCCGGCAGCTGAACGGCGCGGGCGAGCTCGCGCTGCAGCCGCGCCACGACTGCAGGCGGCGTCCCGAACGGCGCGAACAGCGCGGTCCACACCGGCACCTCCATGTCCGGCATGCCGAGCTCTACCAGGGTCGGCAGCTCGGGCCACGACGGATGGCGCTTCGCGGAGGTCACGGCAAGGCCGCGCACCGTGCCTGATTTCAGGGCGCCGGTGGCCGGGGCCGGATCGACGAAAGTGAGAGTCACGATGCCGGCGGCGACCGCCTGGACCGATTCGCCGCTCCCTTTGAACGGGATCATCTCGAACCGGGTGCCGGTCCTCTGCTTGAACAGCTCGGTGGCGATCTGGAAGATGCCTGCGCTCGACGCGTAGTTGGCATTTCCGGGATTGGCCTTCGCGTAGTCGATCAGCTCCCTGATGCCGCGCACCGGCAGACGGGGGTTCACCGCTACGATCAGCGGAAACGAGCCGATCATCGCGATCGGCGCGAAGTCGCGCAGCGGAGAATACGGAAGCCTGGAGTAAGTCGCCGGATTGATGGTCATGGGCCCGCTCGGCCCCATCAGCAGCGTGTAGCCGTCGGGCGCGCTCTTCGCCACGAATTCCGCCGCGATGATCGATTGCGCGCCCGGCTTGTTCTCGATCACCACCGGCTGCCCCAGCGCTTCGCTCATATGCGGCGCGACCACGCGCACGATCAGGTCGTTGCCCCCGCCCGCCGAATAGCCGACGACGATGCGCACCGGTTTGGCGGGATAGGTCTCCTGCGCGAGGCAGGGTAGTGCCAGGGCGAGCAGAAGCGGTACCAGGCATCTCATCGCCGAATCTCCTATTCCAATGCTTTCAAGTCTGCGGCATCGAGCTTCAATTTCGCCGCGGCGACATTTTCCTCCAGGTGCGCGGCGGAGGACGTTCCCGGGATCGGCAGCATGACGGGCGACTTGGCGAGCAGCCAGGCGATGGTGACCTGGGCGGGCGTCGCTTTCAATCTCTCCGCCAGTTTCCTTATTCTCGAGATTCGCAGCGCTTCGCCCGCGCCAAGCGGGTACCAGGGCAGGAAGGCGATGCCGAGCTTCTCGCACGCCAGCAGCACGTCCCCGTACTTGAGATCACCGAGGTTGTAGCGGTTCTGCACCGACACGATCGGCGTGATCTTGCGCGCCTGCTCCAGCTGCTTCAGCGTCACGTTCGACAGCCCGAGGTGGCGGATCTTGCCGGCGCGCTGCATCTCGGCGAGCGCGCCGACGCTGTCCTCGAACTTCACCTTGGGATCGACGGCGTGCAGCTGGTACAGATCGATCCGCTCCAGCTTCAGCCTTTTCAGGCTGCCTTCCACGGCGCTGCGCAGGTGCTCGGGCCGGCCATCCGCGTCCCAGCGGCGATCCGGGCGTATGCAGCCGCCCTTGGTCCCGATCACCAGGTCTTTCGGGTAGGGGTGGAGCGCTTCGGCGATGAGCTCCTCGTCGGTGTGCGGGCCGTACGCGTCGGCGGTGTCGAAGAAATCGACGCCGAGCTCGATGGCGCGACGAAAGACGCGCTGCGCCTCCTTGCGATCCTTCGGCGGCCCCCAGATGTCAGGCCCTAGGACGCGCATGGCGCCGAAGCCCAGGCGATGCACCGAAAGGTCACCAAGCTTGATCTTCTCGATTCTCAAGAAAGCGCCTCCTTCCCGTTCCGCGTAAGCCATTGTTTTGTATGAGTGGGAATATTCCCACGTTTTGCGCCGCAAAACGCGTGGTTGCCATCCCACTACCAGGCCGCGCAAGATTTTCCCTCAATTCCTGTTGCGGGGGCGGACCTGTGGAGGTGGTGGCGCAAGGCGGCACGCTTCTGGGAAGCATCGCAGACTTTTGCCAGCGCACCGGGATGGCCGAGTCCACGTTCGGGCGGCGCGCGGTCAACGACGGCAAGTTCGTCGCCAGGCTGCGCGACGGCGCGCGCGTGACTCCGGAGACGCTGCAACGGGTGAACCAGTTCATGGAGCGTCACGGCGGCGCCGGCGCCGGCGACTCGCCGCCGGAGCTGCTGGCGCTCATCCGCGCCAGCGCAGTTCAAACCGCAAAAGCACGTTCTCAAGACGAAAAAACTGCGCCCGACAGGGGCTTTCGCTTCTTCGACAACCGCCAGAAGTACCTGCTGTTCGTGAATACCTGCAGCGAGAAGGAGGTCGTCGCGCGGCGCGTCGGCCTCGAGCTCGGGCACATCCACCCGCGGCCGCCGGCGGTGCGGGTGTTCGACGCCGGCATGGGCGACGGCACCGTGCTCGAGAGCGTGATGCGCGAGATGCACCGGCGCTTCAGCAACCTGCCGTTCTACATCGTCGGCAAGGAAATCAGCCTGGAGGACGTGCGCCTGTCGCTGCGCAAGATGGCCGACCGCTTCTTCGAGCATCCAGCGACGGTGCTGGTGGTGACGAACATGTACTACACCGAGGCGCCCTGGCTCACGCCGCGCGCTGTCGCCGCGGCGACTTCGATGGTCTGGCACGAAGCCGCGCTCTCGGGCACCACTTCGCACGAATTCAGCGAGCAGATCGCGGCCCTCGAGCCCTTCCTCGCGAAGAACTGGCAGGCGCGCCACAGCCCGAAGACCGGCAACCCGGTGTACGAGCATCCGGTCGCGCTGATTCTCTACAGGGAGGATTACCGCTTCCTGCTCGACAGCGCGCTGCCGAAGCGCGGCGAAGGGCGCGCCGACTACGACATGGTGATCGCTTCGCAGCCCTACCGGGCGCGCGCGCCGCTCGAATTCAAGGCGCAGAAGGTTATCGGCCCCCTGGTGCGCGCGCTTGGCAAGGGCGGCCGCCTGCTCGGCATCCATTCCTACGGCCGCGACCCGGGCGTCGAGATAGTGCAGCGCGTGTGGCCCGGCGAGAATCCGTTCACCAGCGGGCGTCACGACGTCATGCGCGCCACCAAGGCGGAGCTCGGCAAGGAGGCGCGGCGCTACAACTTCAACGCCTATGCCGACGCCCGGGCGCTGTTCCGCTACGACATGCATACCCTGCCCAGCGAGATATCCGACAGCATCGGCACCTCGACGCTGTTCGCCGCCTGGAATGCAGCCATCTACGTGGCGCAGATCGACGATGCGCGGCTTGCCGAAGCGCTCGGCGAGCGCAAGTATCTCGACGCCACGCGCGAGGTGCTGCAAAAGCACGGCAGCCTCTGGTTTCTGGACGAATCCTATGTCGTCTCCCGCAAGCGCGATTGAGCTGCAGCAGGCGAGCCTTGCCGAGCTGATCGCGGCGAGCTCGCTCGAAATGTCGCCCCGCGAGCTGCACCGCGCCGCCGATGTCGCGGCCCTTGTGCCGGCGAACACCTGCGTCTACATACCATCGCTGCCCGGCCTGCCGTTCAGCCGCACGCTGGAGGCGATCGCCGCGATCCGCGGCGTCGGCCTCGACCCGGTGCCGCATGTGTCCGCGCGCCGCATTCTCGATCGGGATGAATTCAGATCTTTTTTGAAGGAAGCGAATTCAAGGCATGGCGTTCACCGGGTCCTGCTGCTCGGCGGCGACGAGCCGCAGCCGCGGGGGCCGTACGCGGACAGTGTTCAGATCCTGGAGGAAGGCGTTCTCGCAGAATGCGGCGTGCGCGAGATCGGCGTAGCGGGCTACCCGGAGGGGCATCCGAAGATTTCGAACGTGATTTTGCATCAAGCCTTGAAACGTAAAATTCAACTGGCGGGAATGCAGAACCTGGGCCTTTACATCGTTACTCAGTTCTCCTTCGCGCCGGGGCGCGTGCTCGAGTACTGCTCGGAGCTGGCGCGCACTGCGCCTTCAATTCCGGTCTACGTCGGCATCGCGGGCCCCACCGACCCGGTCGCCCTTGCGCGCTATGCGCAGCGCTGCGGCGTGAGCGCCTCGCTGCGCGCCCTTCGCACCCTGGGGAGCGGCATCGCCAAGCTGGTGAGCCACACCGACCCGAGCGAGCACGTGCTCGCTGTCGCCCGCTACTGCGCCGGCCGCGAGTCGACCAACGTGGTCGGCGTGCACCTCTATAGTTTCGGCGGCGCGGTCCGGACGGCCGGCTGGATGAGAAATTTGATTTCTCAGTAATTCCTTTTTTTTCTCAACCCCGCCCGACGAACGGCATTTTCGTCGCCATGATGGTCATGAACTGCACGTTGACGTCGAGCGGCAGGTTGGCCATGTGCAGGACCGCGTCGCCGACATGCTTCACCTCCATCAGCGGCTCGGGCTTGATCGAGCCGTCGGCCTGCGGCACTCCCTTCGCCATGCGCGCCGCCAGTTCGGTTAGGGCGTTGCCGATGTCGATCTGGCTCGCCGCAATGTCGTTCTTGCGCCCGTCGAGCGAGATGCACTTCGTGAGGCCGGTCACTGCGTGCTTGGTCGAGGTGTAGGCGACCGACATCGGCCGCGGCGCGTGTGCCGAGATCGAGCCGTTGTTGATGATGCGCCCGCCCTTCGGCTCCTGCGCTTTCATGATGCGGATCGCTTCCTGGGTGCAGTAAAACATCGCGTTCAAGTTGATGTCCACGACCGCCTTCCATGTCTCGAGCGGCAGGTCTTCCATCGGCACGGCCGGCGCGCCCATCCCGGCGTTGTTGAACAGCACGTCGAGCCGGCCCCACTTGCCCTTCACCTTGGCGAAGATCTCCTTCACCACCGCGGGCTGTGTGATGTCGCCCGGGCAGGCCAGAGCGCGATCGCCCGCGCCCGATTCGGCGGCAGTCTTGTCCAGCATTTCTTTCCTGCGCCCGACCAGGGCGACGGCGTAGCCGCCTTTGAGCAGCGCAAGCGCGGCGGATTTTCCGATTCCGGTTCCTGCACCTGTGACCAGGGCGACTTTTTGCATCTCGAACCTCTCTTTTTCGACGGATTGGAGATGTTATCTTAGGCAATGGCGAAAGATCAGCCGCTGTGTCGCAACATGACGCTGCTCGCCCACCATACTTTGAACGGACATGGGGGAATGGGCGAGGGCATGGGCATGCAACTGGCGAAAGACGGCCGGCGCATGCTTTGGCTGGCGCACGAGAGCGCGCCGAAGAATTTCACTGCCGTCGACGTGACCGATCCGCGCAAGCCGAAGGTCGTCGTGCAGACCGACCTGCCGCACGCGAAGATGCGCTCGAACTCGCTCGAGGTGTCGGGCAACCTGATGGCGGTCGCCTATCAGACGAGCGAGCTCGGGCTGAAGCCCGCCGGCTTCGAGATCTTCGACATCAGCGTGCCGGAAAAGCCTCGCTCGATCGCCATGTTCGACGCCTCGGGGCCGCGCTCGCGCGGCTGCCACCAGCTGTGGTTCGTGGACGGCGAAACCGTGCACATGGCCTGCGCCGACCCGGACCTGAAGCCGCGCAACCCCAGGGACGACCAGGTCTACCGCATCGTCGATGTGAGCAATCCGTCGAAGCCGGTCGCCGTCGGGCGCTGGCACCTGCCGGGTACCATGGACGGAGACGAGGCGCCGCCGCCCAGGCGCTTGCCGGCGAAGTTCGACGCCGGCTTCCGCGCGCACAACACCAACGTCTACCCGGAACGCCCGGACCGCTGCTACCTCGGCTACCTCGACGGCGGCATGATCGTGATGGACATCTCCGACCGCGCCCGGCCGAAGATGATCTCGCGGTGGATCAACTCGCCGCCCTACAACGGCTTCACCCACACCGTGCTGCCGCTCTTCGGCCGCGACCTGCTGGTAGTGACCGACGAGTCCATCCAGGACGACGGCGCGGACTGGCCGAAGCTCGTCTGGCTGGTCGACGGCCGCGACGAGCGCAACCCGGTGAGCATCGCCACACTGCCGGTCTCGGGCGTGAAGCCGCTGCTGCATCGCGGCGGGCGCTGCGGCGCGCACAATGTGCACGAGAATCCGCCCGTGCCGGGCGCCTGGAAGTCGGAGGACATCGTCCTCGGCACGTTCTTCAACGCCGGCGTGCGGGCCTACGACATCAGCGACCCGTACGCCCCGGGCGAGGTCGCCTGGTACGTGCCGCCGGCGCCGAACGGCGCTCCCGCCGGCACCGTGCAGATCAACGATGTGTTCGTCGACAACCGCGGCGTGGTGTTCGCGGTGGACCGTCACGCCGGAGGCTTGTACGTGCTGGAGATGAAGCTGTGAGCCTCATCCGACTACCAGATGCCGAGAAGGCGGCATGAGCGTCTCCTACTTCGTGCGCTACGACATCAGTACGCCCGACGCGCCGGCTTTCGTCGCCCGCTACCGCGAGCGCCATGTTCCGATCCTGGCGCGCTGGCCGGGAATCAGGCGGGTGGTGCTGCATACGCCCGCCGAATGGAACGACCCGTTCGCGATCGCGCGCGGCGGCGCGATGCTGCTGGTGGAGCTGGAGTTCGATTCGGCCGAGGCGCTGAAGAAGGCATTGTTCTCCGCGGAGCGCGCCGAGGCCCGCATGGACTTCCAGGGTTTTCCCGCCTTCAGCGGCACGGTGACGCATCAGGCGATGAGCAGCGAAGAAGTATGGAGGAAACCATGAAGCCCAAGCAGCATCTGGAGTTCGTGAAGGTGGATCTCGGCTCGGGCTGGGAGCCGCCGGAAGGCTATCCGCCGGGCTTCTGGCAGAAGGTTCTCGCCTCCGACATCGACGAGGCGCGCAAGAAGGGCAGCCGCACGCGGCTGCTGAAAATCGACCCGGGCGCCTTCTCGACCGAGCCGTTCGTCCACGACCACTGGGAGGAGGTGTATTTGGTGCAGGGCGATCTCGTCGTCGGCAACGACAGGCAGGGCAAGGGCGGCAAGCAGGCTTTCGCTCCAACGTACGCGTGCCGCCCGCCGGGCGTCCACCATGGCCCGTTCGCGTCCAGAGATGGATGCATCCTTCATGAGATCCACTACTACGAGACCTCGGGGAAAGAGGCGGGCCATGCTAAAGACAGGAAGTGAGCATCTAAGGTCCTTGAAAGACGGGCGTGTCGTTTATATCGGATCCGAGAGGGTAGACGACGTCACCTCGCATCCCGCGTTCCGCAACGGCGCGCGCTCGATCGCGGCGCTCTACGACATGAAGGCCGCCGATCGCGAGCTGAGCTTCGAGGAAGGCGGTGAGCGGTTCAGCAGTTATTTTTTGAAATCAAGAAATAGGGAAGACCTGCTGAGACGCACGAAGCTGCATCGCGCGATCGCGGACATGAGCCATGGCCTGCTCGGGCGCTCGCCCGACCACGTGTCCAGCTTCGTGACGGGCATGGCGATGAACTCTTCCGTTTTTGGAAAATTTTCCGAAAACCTGAGCCGGTACTACGAGCACATGCGCCGCGAGGATATCTACGGCGTCTATGCAGTGATCCCGCCTCAGGCGGCGCGCAACCCCGAGTTCTATCAGAAGCAGAACATCCCGACGCCGACGCTGCGCGTGGTGCGCGAGGACGACGACGGCGTGGTGATCTCCGGCATGAAAATGCTCGCCACCGGCGCCGTGTTCGCCAACGAGATCTGGATCGGCAACCTGATTCCGCTGGCGCCGGACCAGCTCGCGGAGTCCATCACCTGTGCGGTGCCGGTGGCCGCGCCCGGCGTAGCGCTGTGGTCGAGGAAGCCCTACGAGCGCTACGCGCCGAGCGAATTCGAGAACCCGCTCACCTGGCGCTTCGACGAGACCGATTCCATGGTGATGTGCGAGAGCGTGAAGGTGCCGTGGGAAAAGGTCTTCGTGCACATGGATGCGGTGCTCGCGCGCGAGATCTACATCAAGACGCCGGGCCACTGCTACGGCAACCACCAGTCGAACGTGCGCTTCCACGCCAAGATGCAGTTGATCGTTGGGCTCGCGAGCAAGATCGCGCAGGCTTCCGGCGCGAACGAGGTGCCCGCGGTGCGCGAGGTGCTCGGGCGCTTCGCCGCGCTCGAAGCGGCGCTCGGCGGGATGATCGCCGGGCAGATCCAGGATGCCGAGGACTGGCCGGCCGGGTTCAAGACTTTCAACCGGCGCTACATGTACGCCGCGCTCAACTGGTGCACCGAGAGCCACTCGAACATCATCGATGCGCTGCGCGAGCTGTGCGGCGGCGCCATCTTCCAGATGCCCGCCGACATCAGCGTGATGCACGACGCGAAGCTGAGGGAGCAATTCGAAGCCTACTGGCAGACGCCGCAGCTCGGCGCGGTCGAGCGGATGAAGCTCTACAAGCTCGCCTGGGACCTGATCGGCTCCGAGTTCGCCGGGCGGCACCTGCAGTACGAGAAGTTCTACGCCGGCGCCTCGTTCATCGTGCGCAACCACAGCTTCCGTGAGGCGCCGTGGGCGCAGTTCCACAAGGTGGTCGATGACTTGATGGCGGGCTACGCTGTTCCCGAGCTCCAAACCAAAAAAGTTGCGTGAATAATTCAGGGATAAAGGAGCTGGTCATCGCCGGCTGGACGGGGCGCGACGAGCAGGCCCTGAGAAAGCACATCCGCGAGCTGCAGGAGATCGGCGTCAAGCCGCCGAAGACAACGCCGATTTTCTATCGGGTCGCCGCGAGTCTATTGACCCTGGAAGATGAAATTCAGGTTTCGGGAACCGATACCAGCGGCGAGGTCGAGTTCGTCCTGCTGTCGAAGTCCGACGGCCTCTGGGTCACGGTCGGCTCCGATCACACGGATCGCAAGGCCGAGACGATCGGCGTCTCGCTCTCGAAGCAGCTCTGCGCCAAGCCGATCGCAGCGCAGGCCTGGCGTTATGACGAGGTGAAGCCGCATTGGGATCGGCTGGTTCTTCGCTCATGGATTTTCGAGCAGAGGAACCGGACTCTCTACCAGGAGGGCACCGTCAGCGCCATGCGCTCGCCCGAGGATCTGATGGCAAGGTTCGGCGGCCTCCCTCCAGGGCACGCCATGTTCTGCGGCACGTTCGCCGCGATCGGCGGCATCCGCGGATCGCAAAAGTTTGAAATGGAGCTGGAGGACCCCGTGCTGCGCAGGCAGCTGCGTCACGTATACTCGATCCGCTGCCTCGAGGTAGAAGGATGACGATGGCGGAAAACGAGATCATCAACCCGGGCTTCCTGTTCCGGCACGGCGATGCGCAGAACATCGTCACCGTGCAGCCGGGGGAGGCGGTGTTCCGCGCCGGCGACAAGGGCGGCGTCATGTTCGTCCTCATGGAAGGAACCGCCACCGTGCTGATCGGCGGCTCGGTCGTGGAGGAAGCGCATGCGGGGGCGCTGTTCGGCGAAATGGGGCTGATCGATCAAGCCGAGAAGCGCAGCGCGACCGTGATCGCGAAGACCCCGTGCAAGCTGGTGCCGGTGGACCTGGACCGATTCCACCAGCTCGTGCGCCGCACGCCGCAGTTCGCCTCGTACGTCATGAAGACCGTCGTTGCCCGCCTGCGCAAGATGAACGCCGACCTGCTGCAGCGGCAAGCGGCCAAGCCCTAGTAGCGGACCAGCACGCGGTAGCGCAGGGTGGCGCTGCCTTCGGCCGGCACCGCGATCTGCCATTGCGCGGTTCCTGCAGCGACCTTGGCGTGCCGCTGCGTTTCCTCCAGCATGGTCCAGTCTCCCGGCACGGGCTCGCGCACGATGACCGTGGCCGGCTCCTTCTTGGCGTTGCGCAGCACGATCTCGTAGCTGCTTTCGAAGACATAGCTCGCGTTGTTGCTTGGCTCGCGGCGGCGGAAATCGGTCTGTTTCTTGTCCGCCGTGACGTCGAACGCGTCGCCCAGCTTGAGGCGCACTTTCTCGTTCTTCGGCGTGTGGTCGATGCTGTCCTCGCCGATGAACTGCGCGTTGCCCGCGCTGTCCTTCTTATAGACGCGCACCACGCCCTTCGGCATCGGCATGCCCAGGCGCGAAGATTCCCGGTTCTCGAACTGGACGAATACGCCGACCTTCATCTTCTGGCCGATGCCGCCGACGCTAGAGCGGTAGTAATAGTCGCTGCCCTGGAATACCAGCTCCTTCGTGACCGGCACGCCGCCCGAGCCGAGCAGCGCCACCTGCTTCGTCTGGTTGTCGGCGATCGTGGTCGGGCGCTGCAGCGTATAGAGGTGATACTCGAACAGCGCCTCCTGTGCCATCTGGCGTGACGCCGGCGCCTCGGCCCGCGCCATCTTCCCCGTCATCGCGGCGGCCTTGAATTCGTCGCGTACGCGATTGACGTCGCCGGCGACGAGTTGCAGCCGGGCGTTAGGGTAGGCGGTGCCGCTCTGGTTGGTGAGCGTCACCCAGCCGTTCAGGTCGAGCGCGTTATCCGCCGCATTGAGCTCGGCGACGTAATCGGCTTTCCACGACAGCCCGCCCGACAGGTAGGACAGCTCCACCGTCTGGGAGCCGGGGCGCGCGCTGTGCAGCTCGGTAACCAGAGTCGGCCGGTCGCGCAGGTTCGCCGGCACGCCGTCGTATACGATGCGCCCGGGCAGCCCGGTCTCGATCCGGTCGCCGATCTTCAGCACCACGCCGTTGTTCGCAGCGAGCACCGTGGCGGTCTCGATCGATTCGGCGCCGGTGGTGGGATGTGTCTTCACCACGCGGACGTTGCGCCCGACGTACTTCTCCAGCAGCTTGGCGGGGCTGAGCAGGTCGAAATCGAAGTTCTGCTCGATCAAAGTGAGGCTGCCCGGATGCGACAGGCTCCTCAGCAATGCGGTCTCCGGGCGCATGCGGCCGCTGACCTCGCGCAGCGCAAGACGGTTCTCCCCCGGCTCCAGCGTGATCGAGCGCGTGTCTTTTACGAGCGCGAGGTTCTCGTTGTAGATTGTAATCGCCACCGACTTCTGGTCCGACAGCGTGCTCGGGACTTCCCTGACCGCGGCATGCGCCGACGGATAGATGGCCAGCGCGGCGGCGACGGCGGCGTAGAGCTTCCTGGACTGCATGGTGTCTCTCCTTGTTCGTAGGGATCGTTGTTACCGACCCCCCTATAAACGAGGGGATTCGAGAAAAGGGTTAAGCTTTTGCGCCGTGATGCTTCGACTGCGCGTGATTTGTTGCGTGACTGGGACGCTCGCGCTTCTGGCCGCCGGCCCCGCATTTGCCCAATCCGCCTCCCAGCGGCTGGAGCGCCTCACCGCCGGGGCCCAGGAGCGGCTCCTCGACCTTTTCCCGGTCGCGGAAACGATGGGCAAGGGAGCGGGGCCGCGCCAGGACAGGCTCGAGATACCGTTCACGGCAGAGCATCGCGCGCGGCAGCGGGCGCACTATCAGTGGGTATTGGAGGGGCTCAAGGAAATTCCGCTCGAAGAGTTGCGGCCGAGCGAGAAGCTGACCCATCGCCTGCTTGCCTATCTCAACGCCAGGGGCCTCGAGTCGCTGGATTATCCAACGCATCAGCACTACATCTTCATCCAGCTCGACGGCGGCGTGGCCTTCAACCTGATCCAGCTGGCAGGACGGCAGCCGTTCCGCAACGGGGCCGACTATGGCGCGTGGCTGAGGCGGCTGCAGCGCTATCCCGCCTACCTTGACGCGGTCGCGCCCGTGATGCGCGAGGGAATGCAGGCGAAAATCACGATTCCGCGCCCGATCGTCGAGCGGGCGCTGTCGCAGCTCGAAACGCTGGCGCCGGACGCCGGCGAGATCGAAAAAAGCTCGCTGTGGCAGCCGGTGACGAAGTTTCCGGCGACGATGGACGAAGGGGCGCGGCGGCGCTTCGAAGCGGACTACAGGAAGCTGCTGACCTCGGAGGTCTTTCCCTCGATCCGGCGGCTCGCAGGTTTCGTAAGGGGAGAGTATCTGCCGCGCGCCCGGACTTCCGACGGTTTCGGCGCCTTGCCGGGCGGAGACCGCATGTATCGCTTCGCGGTGATGGGCGCGACCACTACCGACTTGACGTCCGATGAGATCCACGGGCTTGGCCTGAAGGAAGTGACGCGCATTCAGGCGAAGTTCCTCGAGACCGGCGAGAAGGCGGGCTTCAAGGGCCCGGTGAGCGATGTGCGCAAGTGGCTGCGCAGCAATCCGGAGAGCTATCCGTTCACTTCAGGAGACCAGGTCATCGAGTACCTGTACAAGATCCACGCCCGCATCGTCCCGCAGCTTCCCAGGCTGTTCGGCCGGTTTCCGAAGGCCAGGTTCGAGATCAGGCTGACCGATCCGGCGATCGCGGCCAGTGCGCCGGCGCAGTGGTATCCCCCTTCGGACGATGGAACCCGGCCGGGCGTGTTTGCGATGCCAGTCGTGAACGCGAGGCAGCAGTCGGTCTTCGGCCTCGCGTCGCTGCTCGCGCACGAGGGCATGCCAGGTCATCACTTCGACGGCGGCATCAAGCTCGAGAACAAGGTCCCGGAGTTTCGGCGGAAGCTATTTTTCAACGCATTCGGCGAGGGTTGGGGGCTCTATGCCGAATTCCTCGGCCATGAGTTGGGCCTGTATGACGACCCGCTCGAGCTGATGGGGCGCTACGGCAATGAGCTGTACCGCGCCTGCCGGCTGGTCGTCGACACGGGGTTGCACGCCAAGGGCTGGACGAGGGAAAAGGCCATCCGCTACATGATGGACGAGTGCGCCTCCAGCGAGAGCGGTGCGACGGTCGAAGTGCTCCGGTACATGGCCTGGCCGGGCCAGGCGCTCGGCTACAAGATCGGCGAGCTCACCATCCTGGAAATCCGTGCCAAAGCCGAAAAACGCCTCGGGCCGCGCTTCGACATCCGCGCGTTCCACGACGCTCTGCTGGAGGAGGGTCACCTTCCGCTGAGCATGGTGAAACAGCGCATGGATGCTTGGATCGAAGAACGGGCGAAGAGACCCTAGATCAGGCATCCTTCCGCCTGAGAGGAGAAAACCATGGCTCGCAAGGACGCAGGTCCGAAGGTCGATCGTCGCAAGTTCCTCGCCGGCTTCGTCGCGACGGGCGCCGCGACCGCAATGATGCCGCCCGCGGCGCGGGCCGCCGACACGGTGGCGCAGAACGCGCCGCGCGCACCCTCCGCGCTGCCGCCCTCCGCGGCGACCGTCGAGGCCGAAACCAAGACGCCGCGGGAGCTGGCGCGCGTCCCGGGCATTCCCGGGTCCGATTTCATGGTCGACGTCATCAAGACGCTCGACATCAAGTCCCTGCCGGCGAACTGCGCGTCGAGCTACCGCGCGATCCACGAGTCGCTGATCAACTACGGCGGCAACCGGATGCCGGAGTTCCTCACCTGCATGCACGAGGAGTCGGCGGTCGGAATGGCGCACGGCTACTTCAAGGCCGCCGGCAAGCCGTTGTTGACGCTGTGCCACGGCACGGTCGGCCTGCAGCACGCCACCATGGGCATCTACAACGCGTGGTGCGACCGCGTGCCGGTGATCGTCATCGGCGGCAACGAGCTGGACGCCGCGCATCGCCCACCGGGCGTGCCGACCATCCACTCTGCGCAGGATATCAACGCGCTGGTGCGCGACTTCACCAAGTGGGACGACACGCCGGTGTCGCTGCAGCATTTCGCCCAGTCCTTGGTGCGCGCCTACAAGATCGCGATGCCCCCGCCTTACGGGCCGGTGATGATCTCGCTCGACGCCGGGCTGCAGCAGGAGCCGATGAGGGACCACGGCGACAAGCCGTACATCCCGCGCTACGTGCCGACCTCGCCGCCGCAGGGCGACTCGGGGGCGGTGAAGGAGGCGGCGCGGCTGCTCGCGGGCGCGCAGAACCCGGTGATCGTCGCCGACCGCGCGGCGCGCACGCCGAACGGCGTGGCGCTGCTGGTGCAGCTCGCCGAGCTCCTGCAGGCGCGCGTGATCGACCAGGCCGGCCGGATGAACTTCCCGAAGACCCACTACCTCACCGCGCCGCCGAGCGCGGTCAACAATGCCGACGTGATCATCGGCCTGGAGCTCTCGGACTTCTGGGCGACGGTGAACGCCTTCACCGACAACGGCGAGAACGGCGGCGTGGGCAGGAATTCCACGCGTATCAAGCCCGATGCCAAGCTGATCGGCATCAGCTCCGTCGACCTCAATACCAAGTCGAACTACCAGGACTTCCAGCGCTTCCAGGTGATCGACGTGCAGATGGCCGCCGACGCGGAAGCGACGCTGCCGGCGCTCGTCGAAGCGGTGAAATCCGCGATCCCGAGCGAGCGCAAGGCGGCGATCGCGAAGCGCGGCGAGGCGGCGAGGAAGGCGTACGCCGAGATGCGGGAGCGCGCCCGGCAGGCGGCGGCGGTTGGCTGGGATGCGAGCCCGATCAGCACGGCGCGCATGGTGATGGAGACCTTTGCCCAGATCAAGCACCTCGACTGGTCGCTGGTGATGGCCGAAAGCCCGCGCTTCGACTGGCCGTTGCGCCTCTGGCCGATCGAGAAGCACCACCAGTGGCTCGGCCGCTCGGGCGGCTACGGCGTCGGCTACGGCGCGCCGGCGTCGGTCGGCGCGGCGCTCGCCAACCGCGACCTCGGCCGCTTCTCGGTTGGCTTCCAGCCCGACGGCGACCTGATGTATGCGCCGGGCGTGCTGTGGACCGCCGCGAAGCACAAGATCCCTTTGCTCTCGGTGATGAACAACAACCGCGGCTATCACCAGGAGGTGATGCACGTGCAGCGCCTGTCGAACTTCCGCAACCGCGTCGCCAACCTCGGCGGCGACATGGGCCCGGTCGGCACCAGCATCCAGAACCCCGACGTCGAGTATCACAAGCTCGCCGAATCGATGGGCTGGTGGGCGAAAGGCCCGATCAAGGACCCGGCGCAGCTCGGCCCTGCGCTCAAGGAAGCCGTCGCAGTGGTGAAATCCGGCCAGCCGGCGCTGCTCAATGTCTGGACGCAACCGCGCTGAGAGGGGATCGGATCATGCGTTCTTTCCCTTCGCGCGCGCTCGCGGCGATCACCGCGGGCCTTATTTTCGCTTCGCCCGTTGCGGCCGCCGGGTCCGCCGAGAAAGGCAAGGCCGCCTACGTGAAGCACGGCTGCTGGCAGTGCCATGGCTTCGTGGGGCAGGGCGGCATCGCCGGCCCGAAGCTCGCCCCGGATCCGATGCCCGTCGAGGCGCTCTCGGCCTTCGTGCGCAACACCAACGGCGGCATGCCGCCCTATCAGAAGGCGATCCTGTCGGACGAGGACCTCGCCGACATCCACGCCTATCTGCAGTCGATGCCGAAGGCGCCGGACCCCAAAAGCATTCCGCTGCTCAATCCGTAGGCGGGGTCAGAACAGATCGAAGTACTCGCGCTGCTCCCACTCGCTCACTTCGAGGTTGAAGCGGGCGATCTCGGCTTCTTTCATCGTGCAGTAGTAATTGACGAAGGCCTTGCCAAAGCCTTCGCGCAGGACCTTGTCGTTTCTCAAATATTCCAATGCTTCACTTAAGGTACGCGGAAGAAAATCCGCTTTGGCCTCGTAAGGCGTGTCCGCAGACGGAGGAAGGGGCATCTTCTTCCTGATCCCGTCCAGCCCGGAATGGATCTGCGAGGCAAAATACAGATAGGGATTTGCGGCCGGCTCGCCGATGCGGTTCTCGATGCGCGTTCCCGGGTCTCCCGGTCCGCCGATCACACGCAGCATTGCGCCGCGATTCTCCTTGCCCCAGATGACGCGGTCGGGCGCGAGGGAGTAGGGGCGGTAGCGCTTGTAGCCGTTGATAGTCGGCGTAGAGAAGGCGCTGGCGCCGCGGGCGTGGGCGAGCAAGCCCGCCAGGTATTGCTTCCCGGTTTTGGACAGATCCTCCTTTTCTGAAACAAAAGCATTCTTGCCGTTCTCATTGAGAGATTGGTGAAGATGCCAGCCGCTCGACATGACGTTCGGCAGGCGCGGGCGGCACATGAAGGTGGCGTGGAAGCCGTGGCGGCGCGCGATCTGCTTCACGGCGCTGCGGAACAAAAGCATGGCATCGGCCGACTCGAGCCCGGGAAGAGGGCTCAAGGTGAATTCGAACTGGCTCGGGCCGAACTCGATCTCGAACGAGCGCAGCGGCAGGCCGAGGGCGGCGAGGTTCTTTCTCAGGAGCTCGACCACCGGGTCGATCTGGTCGTAGCGCTGCTCCGTGAGGTACTGGTACCCGGTGGAGAGCAGCTCGAGCTTTGCCTGGGGGTCCAGCGGCTCGACGTCGGGCGGCGTTCCGGGCTGGCCGGCGTCGGAGGGCTTCAGGTTGGGATCCGTTATCCTGAAGACGTGAAATTCGACCTCGAGGCCGCAAATGAATTCGTATCCTTGAGCGCCCAGTTGCTTCAATGCCTTTTTCAATAGAAGCCTTGTGCTGAATGGCACCGGCCGCCGGTCCTGGAATTCGAGGTCGCACAGGAACCAGCCGGTTTCGGGCGCCCAGGGCAGCACTCGGAACGTTGCCGGATCCGGAATCATCAGCACGTCGGCTGCGCCCTGCAGCCCGGGCATGCCAAGGCCGCCGCCGGGCGTGAAGGCCGGAAAGACGGTGCGGTGGGACGTGTCCTTGAGAAGCAGCGTGCTGGTGACCGTCACGCCGCGTTCCAGCGCGGCCTTTGCTTCCGAGGCCGCCAGTGTCTTGCCGCGCAGCACTCCGTGCTGATCGACAAAGGAAAACCGGATGGTTTCCAGCTTACGCGATTCGATTTCCTTTAAAACGCCTGAAAGACTCATGCCGCCCAAGCCGACTTCTTCCGGCGATCGGCGTCGCATTCCTTCCAGTACTCGTCCATGCGGTCCGCCGGGCCGATGCCGTCGATCGCCGGCGGACCTTTGAGCTCGGTTGCCTTCTGCTGATCGAGAATCATCAACGGTTTCTGGCCGCTTTCATTTTTCTTTATTGAATCCAAAAGAATTCTTCTATAAAGAACAATTCCTTTATCAGTGGTACCGAGGTTCTCGCGCGTGCGATCGGCGATGCGCCCCTGCGACTCGCAGGCCCACTGGTCGTGGATATTGATGTCGAACCCCATCCCGGTGAAGGTCTTGCTGCGCTGCTCGTCGGCGTTGAAGCCCCAGCCGTCGTGGCGGCCGTGGACCGGCCGGTAGTCGGGCGCCGGGTAGGTCTTCAGGCGCTGGTTGCGCATCGTGTCCTTGTCGACCGGCGCGCCGAAGCTGGTGAAGATCGCATACCAATAGGTGCCGGTATCGTCCACGGGCACATGCCACTGCGAGATCGTGATCTCGGCGTTCATCGGGATGACGAAAGCCTGCGGGAAGAGGATGTTGGTCACCCGGATGTGCGTCTGCGCGTCGCTGATCGGGCGCAGCGTATGCAGGCGCATGCCGTAGTCGGTCTTCTCCACGCGGATCTCGGGCCGGTCATGCTCGCGCAGCACCTTGCTGATCGGGACCTCGGCATCGGAGGGCAGGCCGCGGAACTGCCTGCCGTAGCTCGCCGCCGGATCCTCGTCCTCGAAGAACTTGTGCAGCCATGAGGCATGCGCGGGGTCGATCCCGACTTCCAGCGCCTGCAGCCAGTTGCAGTCCCAGTAGCCCTTGAAGGCGAAGGTGTACGCCTCGGGCGCGACGAAGCAGTCGAAGTGCGGAAAGGCGGGCGGCTCGCCGGCGCCCAGGTAGGCGAAAAGGATTCCGCTCTTCTCGACCACGGGGTACGAGCGCTGCCGGATGTGCTCGCACAGGCGGCTGCCTTCGGGTTCGGCCGGCGTCTGCAAGCATCTGCCGCCGACATCGAACAGCCAGCCATGGAAGGCGCAGCGCAGGCCGCCGTCCTCCAGCCGGCCATACGCGAGATCCGCACCGCGGTGCGGGCAATGGCGATCGAGAAGACCGTAGCGGCCTTTCTCGTCACGAAACAAAACAAAATTCTCGGAAAAAATCCGAACCGCTTTCACCGGACGCGGTCCCTGCATTTCGTCGACCAGCGCCACCGGCTGCCAGTAGTTGCGCAGCAGCTTGCCGGCCGGAGCGCCCGGGCCGATGCGCGTCATGAGATCGTTCTGTTCGGCGCTGATCATCGTTTTCGATAGCGGAAGCAGGAGGCTACATGATCGTTGACCATCCCGACCGCCTGCATGTGCGCGTAGCAGATGGTCGATCCCACGAACTTGAAGCCGCGCTTCTTCAGGTCGGCGCTCATGGCGTCGGATTCGGGCGAGCGCGCCGGAATGTCCTTCAAGCTGCGCCGCCGGTTGACTCGCGGTTTGCCGCCGACGAACTGCCACATGTACTTGTCGAACGAGCCGAATTCCTTCTGCACCTGCAGGAAGGCCGTCGCGTTGCTGACCGCGGCGAGGATCTTCAGCCGGTTCCTGACTATCCCCGAGTCGTTCATCAACGTTCTGATCTTCCGTGCATCGAACCGGGAGATTTTTCTTGCGTCAAATCCGGCGAAGGCGCGGCGATAATTCTCGCGCTTGCGCAGGATCGTGATCCAGCTCAGCCCGGCCTGGGCCCCCTCGAGGATCAGGAACTCGAACAGCTTGCGGTCGTCGTGCACCGGGACGCCCCATTCCTTGTCGTGGTACTCGACATACAGCGGATCGGTGCCGGCCCAGCCGCAGCGGTTCTGTCGCATCCGGGCCATGCTACACGCCGAGATAGCGATGCTGAATATCCTTGTTTTCCGACAATTCTCTTGAATTTCCAGTCCAGACGACGCGCCCTTTTTCCAGGACGTAGTGCCGGTCCGCGACCCGCGTCAGCGCCCTGACGTCCTTGTCGATGAGCAGGATCGCCATCTTCGAGGCCTTCAGCCTGCCGATGGAATGGTAGATCTCGGCGCGCACCAGCGGCGCAAGGCCCTCGGTCGCCTCGTCGAGGATCAGCAGCCGCGGATTGGTCATCAGCGCGCGGCCGATCGCGAGCATCTGCTGCTCGCCGCCCGAAAGCTGGTTGCCGAGGTTTTCTTTTCGATCCTTCAGGTTGGGGAACAACGAGAAAACTCCCTCCAGCGTCCATGCTTCGGAAACATCTCTTCTGTTGGAAGCAGTAGCCACCAGGTTCTCGCGGACCGTCAAATTGGGAAACACCTGTCGCCCCTCCGGCACCAGGCCGATCCCGGCTTGGGCGATCCGGTAGGAAGGCAAATGCGTTATTTCTTTTTCCTGAAAACTGATTTTGCCCCCTCTGGCTGGTGTCATGCCCATGATCGAGCGCACGGTGGTCGTCTTGCCCATGCCGTTGCGGCCAAGCAAGGTCACGACTTCTCCGTTTTTTATTTCGAAATCAATTTTGAAGAGAACCTGGCTGCGGCCATAGGCGGTCTCGAGGCCTCTGACTTCAAGCATCAGGCGTCCTCGCCGAGGTAGGCGGCGCGCACTTCGCGGTTGGCGCGGATCTCTTCGGGGGCGCCGGTGGCGATGATTCGCCCGTATACCAGAACCGAGATCCGGTCGGCGAGCCTGAACACCGCGTCCATGTCGTGCTCGACCAGGACGATGGTCTGCTTGCGCTTGAGCGTCGCGAGCAGCGCGATCATGCGCTGCGATTCGTCGACTCCCATCCCGGCCATCGGCTCGTCGAGCAGCAGCAGGCGCGGGCGCGTCGCGAGCACCATGGCGACCTCCAGCTGGCGCTGCTCGCCGTGAGCCAGGCTCGCCGCAAGAATATTCGCCCGCAGACCGAGCCCGACCTCCTCGAGAACCCGCCTTGCGGGCTGAGTCAAAGACGCATCTTCGCGCGCCGCGCGCCAAAACCCAGTGTGCCCTGACTGCGCCTGCACTGCGAGGGCGACGTTTTCGAGCGCCGTGAAGTCCGCGAAGATGCTGGTGATCTGGAACGAGCGCGCCAGGCCCTTGCGCGCGCGCCTGGGCGCCGGCAGCGCCGTGACATCCTCTCCGGCGAAGCGGATGCGGCCCGAATCCGGCCGCAGGTTGCCGGCGAGCTGGCTGATGAACGTGGTCTTGCCGGCGCCGTTGGGCCCGATGACCGCGTGGGTTTCGCCTTCCTGCACCTCGAGGTCGACACCATCGGTCGCCTTGAGCGCGCCGAAGCTCTTGTACAGGGCCTTTACTTCCAGGAAATTATTCATCGGAAGAACGGAAAAGCAATCCTGCAAGGCCGCGCTTGAAGAAAATCACCGACAGCACCAGCAGCGGGCCGAGGATGACCTGCCAGTACTCGGTCCAGCCTTTGAGGAGCTCTTCGATGAGCAGCAGCGCGAAGGCGCCGAGCACCGGGCCGGCGGAGCTCGCCATGCCGCCAAGGATCACCATGAACATGAGCTCGCCCGACTGCTGCCAGCTCATCAGGCCCGGGGTGATGTAGCTCGTGTGGTTGGCATACAAGGCGCCGGCCAGCCCGCAGATCGCGCCGGCGATGACGAAGGCGAGCAGGCGGTAGGGATAGGGCGAAAAGCCGATGGCGCGCGAGCGCGCCTCGTTCGATTTGCTGGCGCGCAGGACCATCCCGAATCTTGAATTTACGATTTTGTAGATCAGGAAGACCGAAAGAAGCATCAAGGCAAGCGCAACGTAATAAAAGACGACCGGGTCTCCAAGGTCGATCAGGGGGAATTGGCTCCTGGCCTTGAGGCGCATGCCGTCGTCGCCGCCGAATTCCGCCAGCGAGATGCCGAGGTAATAGAGCATCTGGGTGAAGGCGAGCGTGATCATGATGAAGTAGATCCCGCTGGTGCGGATCGAGATCGAGCCGATCGCCGCCGCCACCAGCGCGGAGGCGCCGATCGCCACCGCGAGCTGCAGCCAGCCGTTGGTGACGCCGTAAAAGGCGAGGATGCCGACGGCGTAGCCGCCCACGCCGAGGTAGGCGGCATGGCCGAATGACACCAGCCCGCCATAGCCCAGGATCAGATTCAGGCTGATCGCGGCGATGGCGAGGATCATGATGCGCCGCACGAGGTCGATGTAGAACGGCTCGCCGAGCCTGATCGCGAGGGGCGGCAATGCGATCAGCACCGCAATCGCGACGCCCCAGAGGACCAGTCTCTTTTTCACTAGTTTCTTGCCGCAAAAAGCCCGGCCGGCCGCACGGCGAGCACGACCGCCATCAGCAGGTAGATCAGCATCGAGGCGAGCGCCGGGCCCGCCGACTCCGCGGCCGTTGGCGAGATGATGGTGCCGAGCAGCGGCTTCAGGAAGGCGCGGCCCATGGTGTCGACCACGCCCACGATGAGCGCGCCGACCAGCGCGCCGCGGATCGAGCCGATGCCGCCGATCACGATCACCACGAAGACCTGGATGAGGATCAGCTCGCCCATGCCGGGCTGCACCGCGTAGATGGGGCCGGCCATCAGGCCGGCGAGCCCGGCGAGCGCCGCGCCGAAACCGAACACCACCGTATAGAGCAGGCGGATGTTGACCCCGAGGGCGGCGACCATCGCGCGGTTGGACGCGCCGGCGCGGATCAGCATGCCGAGCCGGGTGCGCGTCACTACATACCAGAGAATTATCGCCACCAGTAAACCGACAAAAATCACCGCGATGCGATACACGGGGTAGAGCGAGCCGGAGAAGAGCGTGATGTGCCCCTGCAGCCAGCCGGGCAGCGAGGTGTAAAGCGCGGCGCGCCCCCAGATTATGGCGACCAGCTCGTTGAAGAACAGGATCAGGCCGAAGGTGGCGAGCACCTGGTCGAGATGGTCGCGCCCGTAGAGCGTGCGCAGCGCGACCACCTCCACCAGCATGCCGACGAGCAGCGTGGCGACCAGCCCGAGCGCAACGCCGGCGGCGTAGCTTCCGGTCCACTGCGCCGCCGCCAGCGCGAGATAGGCGCCCACCATGTAGAGCGAGCCGTGCGCGAGGTTGACGAGGTTCATGATGCCGAACACCAGCGTCAGCCCGGCGGCCATGAGGAACAGCATGACGCCGAACTGCAGGCCGTTCAGCAGCTGCTCGAAAAGGAGGCCGACGCTCATAAAAAAGGGCGCTGGCGCGCCCTTTCAGTCACGCGTATCGATGATGGATTACCACTTCATCTTGCAGTCTTGCGAGTAAGCATCCTTGTGCTTCTCGAAGATCGTTTTCTGGATGTGCATCTCGATGTCGCCGCTCGGCGACTTCTCCGCTTTCAGCAGGTAGAAATTCTGGATCGGGTGGTGATTGACGTTGTACGTGAACGGCCCGCGGATCGAGGCGAAGTTCGCCTTGCGCATGGCCATCACCAGCGCCTTGGTGTCCTTGAGGTTGCCCTTGGTGGCCCTCACCGCCGAGTCGATCAGCATTATGCCGTCGTAGCTCTGCGCGCCGTAGAACACCGGCAGCTTGCCGCCGTACTTCTTCTTGTAGTCGGACACGTATTTCTGGTTCGCAGCGTTCTTCAGATCCGGGCTCCAGAAGCGCGTTTCATAGTTGCCGAGCGCGGCCTCCTTTACGGCAAGCAGCGAGATCTCGTCCACGGTGTATACGGAGTAGAGCGGCAGCTGCCCGCGCAGACCCGCCTGGTCGTATTGCTTCAGGAACTGGATCCCCATGCCGCCCGGGTAGAAGGCGAACACCGCTTTCGGGTTCTTGGAGCGCAGCTGGGTGATCTCGGCCTGGTAGTCCTGCTGGCCGAGCTTGGTGAAGGTCTCCTCGACGATGCGGCCCTTGTAGTAGCGCTTGAATCCCGCGACCATGTCCTTGCCAGCCTGGTAGTTCGGCGCCAGCACATAGACGTCGTTGACTCCCGAATCCTGCATGAACTTGCCCATCGCCTCGGGCGTCTGGTCGTTGTTCCACGAGGTGGAGAAGTAGAGCTCGTTGCACTGGCTGCCCGCGAGCGGGCTCGCGCCCGCATTGGTGCCGACCATGATCTTGCCGGCGCCGGTTACCACCGGCACGACAGCGAGCATCACGTTCGACCAGATGATGCCGGAGACGAAATCGACCTGGTGCTTCTTCAGCATCTCCTCGGCGAGCTGCACGCCGACGTCGGGCTTCGTCTGGTCGTCGCCGTAGATGATCTCGGTCTCGAGGCCTCCGACTTTCCGGCCGAGGTGGTCGAGCGCGAGCTCGACCGAGTTCTTCATGTACTCGCCGATGACGCCTTGCGGGCCGGACAGCGTGGTGATGAAGCCGATCTTGATCTTCTGCTGCGCCATGGCCGGCGAGGCGGCGAGCGCCAGCGCGGCCGCGGCGGCGAGAAGCCGCTGCATGGTTTTTTTCACGATCCCCTCCTCAGGAAATATAATTCAATCAAAACCAATACTTATGCAGTCTAGCAAAGACCGTCAGCGTGGGCTAGATATTGGGTACGATTCTACGAGTGCTCAGGCTCAGTGCAGTGACCAAGCGGTTCGGCGCGCGGACCGTGCTCAACGCCGTTTCCCTGGAGATCGCTGCAGGCGAATACGTGGCCGTGATCGGCGAGTCCGGCATCGGCAAATCAACGCTGCTCAACGTGGTCGCCGGTCTCGAGCCGGCGGACTCCGGCCTCATTGTCTTTGAAAAACAAACCATAACGCGGATGAGCGACGACGCGCTCACGCTCCTGCGCCGCGACAAGTTCGGCTTCGTCTTTCAGGCCTTTCACGTGCTTCCGCATTTGACGCTTTTGCAGAATGTGGGGCTTCCTCTTCTATTGCGAAAAATGGAAGAAAGGGAGATACATCAAAAATCCCGCTCGGCGATCGCCTCAGTAGGGCTCGCCGGGCGCGAAACGAGCATGCCTCGGGAGCTCTCGGGCGGCGAGTTGCAGCGCGTCGCCATCGCCCGGGCGCTGGTGGGCGACCCGGCGCTTGTGCTTGCGGACGAGCCGACCGGCAACCTCGACCCGGACAACGCGCGCCAGGTACTTTCTGTTCTTAAGAATCAAGTGAAAGAAAGAGGGGCGGCGGGCATTCTTGCCACGCACTCGGAAGCGGCGGCCGCAGGCTGCGACAGGCGCTACCGCCTTACCAGCGACGGGCTTGCTGCCTTATGATTTGATTTGCCAACCGAAAAGGAAATTCACATGAAGCGCTTCAAGATTCCCGGTTTGGCGATTCTGACGGCATGGACCCTGACGTCGTTTGCATGCCTCGCCGCCGACTACCCCGCGCCGCAGGAAGGCAGCTGGGTGGCGCGAGACTTTCGTTTCCAGACGGGCGAAGTGTTGCCGGAGCTGCGCTTGCATTACAGAACTGTGGGCTCGCCGAAAGGCGAGCCGGTGCTGATCCTGCACGGCACCACCGGCTCCGGCGCGAGCATGCTCACGCCCGCGTTCGCCGGCGAGCTCTTCGGTCCAGGGCAGCCGCTCGATGCCGCCCGCTACTACATCATCCTTCCGGACGCTGTCGGCCACGGGAAGTCGAGCAAGCCCTCCGACAGCCTGCGCACGCGCTTCCCGCGCTACACCTACGGCGACATGGTCGAAGCTCAGTACCGGCTCGTGAGCGAGCACCTCGGCGTGCGCCATGCGCGGCTCGTGCTCGGCAACTCCATGGGCGGCATGGAGACCTGGATCTTCGCGCAGAAATATCCGCGCTTCATGGACATCGCCGTGCCGATGGCCTCGCTGCCGACCGAGATGTCGAGCCGCAACTGGGTACTGCGGCGCCTCATCATAGATTCCATCCGCACGGACCCGGAGTGGATGAACGGCAACTACACTAAGCAGCCGCGCAGCGCGCAGTTCGCGTCGGTGTTCTTCAGCTTTGCCACCAGCGGCGGCAACCAGGCGCTCTACAAGGCGGCGCCGACGCGCGACAAGGCCGACCAGCTCCTCGACCAGCGGCTCGCCGCGCCGTTCACGGGCGACGCGAACGACGTCCTGTATCAATGGGACTCTTCGCGGGACTACAACCCGTCGGCAGGGCTGGAGCGCATCGAGGCGGCGCTGCTCGCCATCAATTCGGCGGACGATGAGCGCAACCCGCCGGAGCTCGGCGTGCTCGACCGCGAAATCAAGCGCGTGAAGAACGGCCGCGTCCTGCTGATCCCCGCGAGCGAGCAGACCGCGGGGCACGGCACGACCGGGCAGGCGAAGTTCTGGAAAAAGGAGCTGGCGGAGCTGCTGCAGGCCGCGCCGCGCCGGGCGCACTAGAGGTGCGTTGCCAGCCCAAGCCTACATAACCCAGTTTACTTGAAGAGCTTTCCGGCGGGATACAGAAGCGCCTTGGCGCCGAGCGCTTCCTCGATGCGCAGGCCCTCATTCCACTTCGCCATGCGCTCCGAGCGGGCGAAGCTTCCCACCTTGAGCTGCGGCACACCCCAGCCGACCGCCAGGTGCACGATCGACACGTCCTCGGACTCGCCGGACCGGGCCGACATGATCGCGCCGTAGCCTGCCTCGCGGGCCGTGTTCCAGCAGGCAAGCGTTTCCGTCAGCGTTCCGACCTGGTTGGGTTTCAGAAGAACTGCATTTCCCGAGCCCTCCTTGATTCCGGCTTTGAGCTTGGACTCGCTTGTCACAAAAAAATCGTCGCCCACGATCTGCAGCCGATCGCCAGCCGCTTTCGTGAAGTCCCGCATCGCCGCGGCGTCGTGCTCGGCGAAGGGGTCCTCGATGGAAACGATCGGATAGCGCTCGATCCAGCGCAGCAGCATCGCATGGAGCTGCCCGGCGGACAGCGCGCGATTCTCGAGCGCCAGGTGATAGCTGCCGGCGCGATGCAGCTGCGTCGCCGCCATGTCGAGCGCGATCGCGACGTCGGTTCCGGGCTCGAGGCCCGCGTCGGAGATCGCGCCGACCAGCTCGGTGAGGCCTTCTTCGTTCGACTTGAAAGCCGGCCAGTAGCCTCCCTCGTCGGCGACGCCGGCGAGCGCGCCGCGCTTCTCGAGGCGCGCGCCGGCCGCCGCGTAGACCTGCGAGGTCCATTCCAGGGCCTCGCCGAAGCTGCCTGCGCCGATGCAGACGATCATGTAGTCCTGCACGTCGACGCTGCCGCGCGCGTGCGCGCCGCCGCCGAAGATCTGGATCTGCGGCACCGGCATGGCGACGCGGCGCCCTCCCGAAAGCTTTTTCCATAACGGAATTTTCTGGGAAGCGGCGTCCGCTTGCGCGCAGGCGAGCGACACGGCGACCATGGCGTTGGCGCCGAGGCGGCTCCTGTCGGGGGTGCCGTCGAGCTCGATCAGCCGGCGGTCGAGGGCTTCCTGGTCGGCGACACTGAGCGCCCGCAGCCCGTCGTTGATGCGCAGGTTGATGTTATGCACCGCTTTTCTTACATCGACGCATTTTGCTTCCGCCGCGCCCGTGGAGGCGCCCGAAGGGGCGATCGCTCGTCCCACCGCGAGCGGCGTGGTGCCGCGGCCGACGACGACCTCGGCCTCGACGGTCGCGCGGCCCCTCGAGTCCCACACGCGCCGGCCTTTTACTTCAAGGATCTTTGCCATGTCTCGCGAACCGATGACAGCCTTGGAGTTTCATTCAGAAGGAGCCGGCGCGCCACGGCGCGGACCTGCTGCTTCTGGTCGTCCCGGGTTATGTACTCGACCGGCGACTTGCCGTCCACACGGGCGAGGAGCAAGGCAGGAAGCAGGGTCGCGGTCCGGGCTTCAAGCGTCTCGGTTCCCTCCCACGAGACCTTTTCCTTGTAGGCCTCGAATAGCGACTCGAAGCCCTGCAGAAAATCGTTCGCCGCGGCAGGCACCCACAGGCACTTGAGCAGGAGATGGTTGAGGCAGAAGGCGAGATCGAAGGCCGGATCGCCGTACCAGGCGCATTCGGCATCGAGGAACACCGGCCCGTGCGGGCCGGCCAGGATGTTCTTGGGGCTGACGTCGCCGTGGACCAGGCATAGCCTGGTGTCTGCAGTCCGTTTTGCAATGGAATTCAGTATTTCCCTCAATTCCGGAAATTTTGATCCGGTAAAGACAAGGTAAGGCTCAAGGCGAATGGCGTGGAAGATCTCGTCGGTAGCAAAACTGCGCGCGATGTCCTCGCGGCCGGCCGTCGCGGCATGGATCGTGGCGAGCGTGCGGCCCACCTTTGCTGCAGTGCCGGCATCGGCCCGGCCCTGGCTGAGCAGCGCCTTCCAGACCGGGTGGCGCGCCGGCTCCAGGTATTCCATGACGAACAGGCCGTCCTGCCGGCCGATGACCTTGGGCACGGCCGGCGGCGCGGCTTCGCCGGCGACGCGGAACCATTCGTACTCGAACCGGTTGCGCTCGATCGGCGCTTCCCATACCTGCGCCACGCGCAGCCGGGGCAGGGCGCGCTTCACGCATACCGGGCCGCCGGCGAGCTCGACCCGCCATATGTCGGAGGACACGCCGCCCGGAAGCGCTGCGCCAGCAGGGGTCTCGTTCTTTCCGGCGAGACCAAGCTTCCTTAGAAGCCGCACGACCTCTTCAGGGAGCAAGGCGCTCTAGGGTCCAGCTGTTGGCCGCCCTGCGGTAGTGCAGCCGGTCATGCAGCCTGTCGGCACGGCCCTGCCAGAACTCGATCGCGTGCGGAATCAGGCGGTACCCGCCCCAGTGGGGCGGGCGTGGCGGGTGCTCGCCGTACTGGCGCTTTTTCTCGGCGAATGATTTCTCGAGAACCGAACGGTCGGGAACCCTGTCGCTCTGCGGAGACACCCAGGCGGAGATCCGGGCCCCAAGAGGCCGGGTCGCATAGTAGGCGTCGGACTCCTCCGCGGCCACTTTCTCGACTGCGCCCTCGACCCGCACCTGCCGCTCGAGCTCGGACCAGAGAAACACCAGGCAGGCGGCGGCGCGGGCTTCGAGCTCGAGCCCTTTCCGGCTGCGGTAATTAGTGTAGAAAACGAAGCCGCCGCGGTCGATTCCCTTCAGGAGCACGACACGCGCCGCCGGCGCCCCGTCGGCGCCCACCGTGGCGAGCGTCATCGCGTTGGGCAGCGGCAGCCGCGCGCGCAGCGCGTCCTCGAACCAGTTCTCGAACTGGCGGATGGGATCGCGCTCGGCCTGCGCCTCGGACAGGCCCGCGCGCATGTACTCCTGGCGTAGATCGGCGACGTTCACGCCCGCATTTTACGCGTGGGGCACTGTAGGAGTGCTTCATAACTGTCGGGATTCGGACAACTGACGCATTTTCCCTCTGAAAATCGTTGACACGCATCGAAGTATTCGGCATCTTCTCGTCACCGCGCAGTGTCGGCGGGAGAAATCCGGGATAAGACAGGCATTCCGAATCGTTCAGACGAGGAGAATAGAAGATGGCAAAGAAGAAGGCGAAGAAGAGCGGCAAGAAGCGTAAGCCGAATGCGGCTTTCATGAAGCCGATGAACCCGAGCGCCACGCTGGCGGCGGTAATCGGTTCCAGCGCGATGCCGCGTACCGAGGTAACCAAGAAGATCTGGGGCTACATCAAGCGCAACGGCCTGCAGGACAAGAAGAATCGCCGCAACATCAATGCCGACGACAAGCTCAAGGCAGTGTTCGGCGGCAAGTCGTCAGTCTCGATGTTCGAGATGACCAAGCTGGTCAGCAAGCACCTGAAATAAAGAACGCTCAGGGAGAACAGTAGGAAGGCCCGGCTGGAGAGCCGGGCCTTTTTATTTCTGGTGGTAGGAGGTGACGCGCTCGACTTCGTTCTTCGAGCCGAGGATCACGGCCACCCGCTGGTGCAGGCCTTTGGGCTTGAGGTCGAGGATCGGCATGCTTCCGTCGGTGGCGGCGCCCCCGGCCTGCTCGACGATGAAAGCCATGGGGTTCGCTTCGTACATCAGGCGCAGGCGCCCCTCCTTGTTCTTGGCGTCGCGCGGATACATGAAGATGCCGCCGCGGCAAAGCACCCTGAAGACGTCGGCCACCATCGAGGCGACCCAGCGCATGTTGAAGTCCTTGCCGCGAGCGCCTTCCTTGCCCTTCAGGCACTCCTCGATGTAGCGCTGCACCGGAGGCTCCCAGCGGCGCTGGTTCGACATGTTGATCGCGAACTCCTGCGTGTCCGGATGGATCCTGATGTCCGGGTGGGTGAGAACGAAGGTAAAGGTCTCGCGGTCGAGCGTGAAGCCGTGCGCGCCGTCGCCTACGGTGAGCACGAAGACCGTGGTGGGGCCGTACACCGCGAACCCGGCCGCGACCTGGTTCCTGCCCGATTGCAGAAACGCCTTCTCGTCGGGCTCGCAATAGGCGCCTTGCGGGGTTTTGGGGCAGCGCAGCACCGAGAAGATCGTGCCGACCGAGATATTGACGTCGATATTGGATGAGCCGTCGAGCGGATCGAACAGCAGCAGGTATTCGCCGCGCGGGTAGTGCGTCGGAGTCGGGCGGGGGTTGTCCATTTCCTCCGAGGCGAGCGCCGCGAGGTTGCCGCCCCATTCGTTCGCCTCGAGCAGGATCTCGTTGGATAGGACGTCGAGTTTTTTCTGGACTTCGCCCTGGATATTGCTCGTGCCGGCCGAGCCGAGCCCGTCGGCGAGTGCGCCCTTGTTCACTCGGGTGCTGATCCCCTTGCAGGCGCGCGCGATGGTCTCGATCAGCAGCCGCAGGTCGGCGTTGATGAGATTCTTGTCGCGCTGACGGGAGACCAGGAACTGGGTGAGCGTCACGCGGCGCATGATTTTTATTTTACTGGCTTCACAATCCCTTGCTGCGCGCGTGCCGCCGGGCGAACCATGCGCCGCCGAGCAGGCAGCCCGACAGCAGCCAGAACACGGGCGCCATGCCGATGAGCACGGAGAGCGCGCCCGAGGCGAGCGGGATGACGGTATGGCTCGCATTCAGCATCGTGGTGCGCACGCCCACCGCCTCGCCCTGGCGGCCGGGCGGCGACGCTTCGTACAGCATCGACATGATCACGGGCTGGGCGCAGCCAAGCCCGAGCCCGAGCAGGAAGGACAGCGCCATCAGCGCCGGCACGCTTTCTGCGAGGGGGAAAAGCAGGTAGCTCGCCCCCGCCACGCCGAGCGCCGTGATGATGACCTGCCACGGCCGCAAGCGGCGCACCAGGATCGGCATGAGGAGCCTCACCACAAAGGTGGCGATGGCGAAGGTGGCCATCACCGTCCCTATGGTGGCTGCCGTCAGCCCAAGGCGCGCCCCGTAGAGCGGCAGGAGGAACAAATACAAGTCCCAGCCCATGGCGAGCACGCCACTGACGATGAAGGTCGTGCGCAGCCCGGGCACGCGGAAAAGCCCGAGCACGCCGGCCTCGGGCGGGGCGTGGTGCTCGGGCCGCGGCAGCGGCCGCTTGCGCAGCAGCAGCAGGACGAGCGCCAGCGCGGGAAACAGCGCCAGCGCGAAGAAGGCGCGCGTGTATCCGAACTGGTCGATCGCAATGCCCGCGACGATCGGGCCGAGCGAACCGGAGATCGAGAAGCCAAGCGCAAGCCAGGAGAAGTTCACCACCCGGCTCTCGGCGCTGCCGTGCGCCCCGATCACGCTGTTCATCGCGATGTGCACCAGCATGAACGCGGTGCCGATCAGCGTGCTCGAGAGGTAGAGGATCTCTATGGAAGGAAACAGGAAAGGCAGCGCGTTGCCGCAGGCGAGCGCGGCGAGGGCCACGGCGAGCGGGCGGCGCGGGCCGGTGCGATCGATGAGGCGCCCAGCGGCAACCGAGAGCAGCATTGGCAGCGCGGCGAACAAGGACATGCACAATCCGACGGTGAGCTCCGAGGCCCCGAGCCACAGCGCAAACAGCGAGGTGGTCATCCGGCTGCCGACGAAGGCAAGGTGCGCCAGCGCGTTCAGCGCGACGAAATAGAGGATCCCGATCTCCCTTTCCAGACCGTCATCGCGACACCGGCGCAGGTGACCGCCATGCCGGCGAGGGACAGCGCGCTCGGCACGACGCCGAACAGCGCGCCCTCGAGAACCACGGCGAACACCGGCGGAAGATACATCATGCTCGCGACCCGGGTCGCCTCGCCGCGGCGCATGAGCAGGTGCAGCACGCTCACCCCGAGGATCGAGGCGAAGATCACGAGGAACGCGATCGACGCCAGAAGCTGGTAGGTGAAATCAACTTTGAAGCCTTCAAAAACCACTGCCAGCGGCGCGAGCACGAGGAGCGAGGCCGCAAACTGGACCACCGCCGCCGCCTTGAGGTCGGTCCTGGCGGCGAACGTCCTCTGATACAGCGTCGCCGCAGTGACGCCGGCGAGTGCGATCAGCGTGCCGAGCAGGCTGCCCCAGGTCACCTCGCGGATATCGATCTTGTGCCAGACCACCAGCGCCACGCCGGCAAGACCGATAAAGACGCCGAGCCACTGGCCCGGATAGATCTTTTCCTTGAATAAGTAGGTGACCGCAAAAGCCGTGACCAGCGGCTGGCTCGAAATGATGAGCGCTGTGACGCCCGCCGACATGCCGAGGTACTGGGCGTAGTGGCTGCCGCCGAGCTGCACCGCGTGCATCAGCAGGCCGGCGACGACGAGATGGCCGAGCTCGCCCGGGCTGCGCGGCCAAGCGGTTTTGA
>WNFI01012295.1_pt1 | contig 77798 bp, 73 predicted proteins | sample 5400471 | NCBI WGS metagenome assembly WNFI01 (sample SAMN13153348, study PRJNA577476) | soil metagenome | isolation source: 100 cm saprolite on Douglas fir-dominated hillslope | place: USA:California | collected 2013-09-17 | reverse complement strand
GTTTGTCCTATTGGCAGCGGCGGGTTGGTGTGCTAGCTTCCGGTTTCCCATCCCCTATCCTCCATGATGAAACGCTCCCTCGTTCTCCTGGCCTTCCTCGTTTCCGGTCTGCTGCTCCGCGCCGCGCCCGCGAGGGTCGAAGGCTACAGCTACGTCAAGTCCCTCGGCGGCATCGATGAATACCGCCTCGACTCCAACGGCCTCCAGGTCCTCCTCCTCCCCGACCATTCCGTGCCGGTGCTGACCTTCATGGTCACCTACCGCGTCGGCTCCCGCAACGAGGTCACCGGCAGCACCGGTTCCACCCACCTGCTCGAGCACCTGATGTTCAAGGGCACGACCAACCGCGACCGCGCCAAGGGCAACAACGTCGACCAGCTCCTCGAGCGCACCGGCGCGCAATACAACGCCACCACCTATCTCGACCGCACCAACTATTACGAGACCCTTGGCAGCGAGCACCTCGCCATGGTCGTCGAGATGGAGGCCGACCGCATGCGCAACCTCAAGCTCGACGACAACGACCGCAAGCCCGAGATGACCGTCGTGCGCAACGAATTCGAGCGCGGCGAGAACTCGCCCTTCCAGGCACTGATCAAGGAAATCTACCAGGCCGCCTTCGTCGCCCACCCCTACCACCACTCCACCATCGGCCACCGCAGCGACATCGAGAAGGTCTCCATCGAGAAGCTCCGCGCCTTCTACGACACTTTCTACTGGCCGGACAACGCCACCGTCACCCTTATCGGCGACTTCAAGCCCGAGGAGGCGCTCGGCCTCGTCAAGAAGTTCTACGGCGTCTTTCCGAAGGCCCCGCACCCGATCCCCGACATGTATACCGAGGAGCCGGACCAGAGCGGCCCGCGCCGCGTCACTGTCAAGCGCGCCGGCCAGCTCGGCGTCGTCGCCGTCGGCTACAAGGGCCCCTCGGGCCTGCACGACGACTGGGCCTCCGTCCAGATCCTCTGCGACATCCTGACCGACGGCAATAACAGCCGCCTCTACCGCGCGCTCGTCGACAAGGGTCTCGCGACCAGCACCTTCGCCTTCCCGGGTTATTTCCGCGATCCGTCCCTGGACATCCTCTTCGCTGCGATGGCGCCCGGCGCCACGCACGATCAGGTCGAGAAGGTCGTCCTCGAGGAGGTTGAGAAACTGAAAAAGGACGGCGTTACGGCCGCGGAGGTCGACGCCGCGGTCGCCAAGCAGATCACCGACATGGCGTTCCAGCGCGACGGCTCCTTCGCCATCGCCGGCCAGCTCAACGAGCACATCGCGACCGGCGACTGGCAGAACTTCGTGCTCGTCGGCGACAAGTTCAAGAAGGTCACGCCCGCCTCGGTGCAGAGCATCGCCAACAAATACTTCAATTCCGACCAGAGCACCACCGGCTGGTTCATCCCGCTCACGCCCGGCGCCGCGCCCGCCCCTGCCGCGAAGCCCGCGAAATAAACCCTAACCCCTTCCAAAAATGAAACGCCTGTTTTATCTCTTCTCCTCCCTCGGGGTCATCGTCTCCGCCGCCTCCGCGCAGATTGCGGCGGGCACCGTCCGCACCAAGATCGCCGACATCGACGTCATCGCCTACAAATCCGGCGTGAGGGACGTCGTCTACCTGCGCGGCACGCTGCCGGCCGGCGACGCCAAGGATCCCGCGGATAATCCCGTCATCGCCCGCCTCGTCGGCGGCATGCTCGACCGCGGCACCACCAAGCACACCAAGGCCGAGATCACCGCGATGCTGGAAGGCGTCGGCGCGTCGATCGACTTCTCCGCCGGGGACTTCGCCGCGGAGTTTAACGCGCGCTGCCTCGCCAGGGACGTGCCGCTCGTCGTCTCGCTCATCGCCGAGCAGCTGCGTTCGCCCGCGTTCACCGCGGAGGAATTCGGCCGGCTCAAGCAGCAGATGATCGGCGGCCTCAAGCGCGCGCAGGAGAGCACCGACTTCCGTTCGTCCGACGAATACACCCGCGCCGTCTACACCAACGGCCACCCCAACCGCCAGGCCTCGCCCGACGAGAAAATCGCCGCGGTGCAGGCCGCCACGCTCGACCAGGTGAAGAAATTCCACGCCACCCACTACGGTCCGGCCTATTTCACGATTGTGGCCGCGGGTGACATCGATGTCGCCGCCCTGCAGGGCGAACTCGGCAGGAGTTTCGCCGGCTGGACCGGCGGCACGCCGCCGTCGGTCGCCGTCAAGAACAAGCCGGTGGACACCGCGAAAGAACAGGCCGTGTTCATGGCCGACAAGACCAGCGTCAGTATCACGCTCGGCCAGCCGACGGGTTTGACCGACGGCGACTGGTCCATCACCGCGACCTTCGCCCCGGCCCTGCTCGACAAGGGCATCGTGTCCACGAAGCGCCAGCTCAACCTCTGGTATAACGTCGGCGTGACCGCCGACGAGCTCGACCGCCGCAAGGACAACCTCATCGGCTCCTTCAAGGTCGGCCTCGCCACCACGAACGGCCTCGCGCAGTCGCTCCTTCTCGCCGTCCAGCGCGGCAAGGATGTGAGCTGGCTCGACCAGTATCCGGGCGTCATCCGCGGGCTCACGCTCGACCAGGTCAACGGCTCGATCAAGAAGCACCTCAAGCCCGACGATATGTTCCTGATCAAGGCCGGCACGGTTCCCGGTGCCGCGCCCGCCCCGGCACCGAAAGGCTGAGCCCCCGTTCGCTAATTTCCTCCTCAACGCCCGCCGGCTTCTGCCCGCGGGCGTTTTACTTTAGGCCGCACTTGGATTCTTTCTGTCCTCTGTCTTCTTTGCCGGGCGACGGCCCGGACAAACACCGGATTGGCGGTAGCCAATGACGGTGCGTTCTCCGTCCTCCGAATCCCCCATGCCTTCCATCCTCCTCGTCTGCGGCGGAGCCGCTGGACGATCCTCGCCGAAGCTCTTGGCGTAGGCGGATCACCTTCACCATGCCTTCAATATTATACACCGTCCGGGCCACGCTACCCACCGTCCAGCAACGCGGCCGCTACCTCTCGTGGCTTTCGCCCAACCACATCATGCAGTTGATCGCCGGTGGCGCCACGTCCGCGCGCGTTGTGCTGCCCGACCGCGCCAACGACGACGCACCCGCGATCGTCGAGACGCAATATGTCTTTCCCTCGCGCAAGGCGTTCGACAACTACGTCCGTGACCACGCTCCGGCTCTCCGTGCCGACGGCCTGAAACATTTCCCGCCTGAGAGCGGCATCACCCACGAACGCCAGGTCGCCGAGATCGCCACTGAATTGGAATGAGCCAGGCCGCGGGATTCCCTACAGCCGCCGACTGCCACGGGCTCAAGTATACTATTAGTTGACATCGGCCCGGGGATATTGATGTCAACTAATAGTATACTTAGTGGTTCGGGCTGGTTGAATCAGTTTCGCTAAAAAGAAACCGGAGCGTCCTTGAGTTCGACGCTAACGACGTGCAGTTCCGCGGAGCCGACGTTCTCCAGTGTGTGCGGCGGCAGCGGTTCCGACCATACGATGAGCGGCAGACTCGCCGGGGCCGGACGCCCGCGCGTATCCACCAACACCTTGCCGTTCGCATCGCGGCGCACAAAGTCACTCCAAGTGATGACCTGGTTCACCGCCGGCCAGCGGTGCGCGTGCACCGGCACGGTGTCGCCCGGGCGGATCCGCGTATCGAGCACCCGGACGCGGTCGTTCTCGAACAGCAGCCGGTGGTGACGCGGCGCGGCCACGAGCGCATCCATGCCTTCCGGCCAAGCCTGCGTTAAGCCGCCCACACTCATTTCAACTGATCATCCGCCAAACCTACTTCGTGCAGCAGCACGGCCCAACGTGGATCGGAAAACAGCGGGACAAGATAAGGGCCGTTGCGCAACCAGGATATGCTGGGATCGCGCGAGGCCCGGGCCTTCTCCAGCGCGGCAAACGCCCGGTCCTTTTCCCCCAAGCCGGCAGAGATCCAGGCGATGATATTTTGCAAGTCGGCGCTATCGCCGTTGGTCCGGGCCTTCTCCTCCAGCCGCGCAATCTGGGCGTGGGCCGCCGCGGTTTGCCCCCGGGCCACGGCGATGAGGCCCAGGACGGAGGCCTGCTGGACCTCGTCCGTGTCCAAGACGGCTTCGGCCACGGCCTCGTCATAGCGCCGCTGGCCCATGAGGCCCCAGCCCAGAATGCTGTGGTAGCCCGCCCCAGCCGGTGCCAACTGCAGGGCGCGGCGCGCAGTCCGCTCGGCCTCCGGCAATTTATTGCTTAGATAAAACATGATGCTCAGGTCGATCTGCGTGGCAGGGTTGAGCGGATCGAGTTGGGCGGCTAGTTGGCCCAACCGGAAGGCCTCCTCATCCTTGCCAATGTTGTAAAGCAGGACGGCTGCGCCGGCCAAGGTTTCCGGGTGGTTGGGCCGCAGTTCGAGCGCACGGCGGAAAGCCTGCTCCGCGCCCCGCCAGTCCCAGTCAGCCGTGCGCCGGACCCAGCCCAGCGCCAGCAGCACATCCGGCGAATCCGGCTCGAGCGCAACCGCATGGTCAATCGCCGCCCGGGCTGCCGCCCAGGATTGCAGGGTCGGCGCACCGCCCCAGCGCCCGAGCTGTGTGTGCGTGCCCGCCAGTTGCACCCACGACGCCGTGAACTTCGGCTCGATCAACACAGCCCGCTCGAAATGGCTCACTGCCTCCTGCAAGTCCGCATTGCCGGCCTTGGCAACCGCCGCCCGGCCGGCGAGGTATTCCTGGTAAGCCTCGAGGTCGATCGTCGGGCGGGCCGCCGTCATGCCCATCTTGAGCTCGAGGTTTTTCGCGATGAGCCCCGCGATTTCGTCCTGCACGGCGAAGATGTCCTTCAGGTCGCGCGTGAAGGTGTCGCTCCATACGTGGAAGCCGTCGGCCGCTTTGATGAGTTGCGCCGTGATGCGGACCTTGTCGCCGGCCTTGCGCACGCTGCCCTCGACGACGTAGGCGACACCGAGCTGCTGCGCGATTTCTACCATCGGCACCTGTTTGCCCTTGAAATAAAACGCCGACGTCCGCGCGGCGACCTTCAGTCCGGGAATCTTCGCCAGCACGTTGAGCAGCTCCTCGCTGATGCCGTCCGAGAAATACTCGTTGCCCTTGTCGTCGCTCAGGTTGGCGAACGCCAGCACGGCGACGGATTTTTGATCCACCGTCCCTAAGGCTTTGGCGGACAAGTCGGGCGCGTTCGGCGACGTGCGCGGGTCGGCTTCCATCCGGGCGAGCAGGGCTTTGAAGCGCGGCTGCCCGCGCAACAGGTCCCACAGCGGATTGAGCCGATACGTCGCGGCGGTCGCATAGCTCAACCGTAATTCCACGGCCCGCTCCAGCAGGGTGATGGCGGCATCCAGGTTGCCGAGCCGCACTTGGTCAATGGCCTCCTGAATGGGGATCATACCATCGCCCATTTCGCGGGCGAGGCGCAGGGCTGTTTCCCCCTCGGACCGATTGCCCGATGCCGCCAGCAAAAGGCCCTTCCAGCGCAAAAGAAAACCGGAGTCGGGCTGGTCGGCCAGTCGGCGCTCGACCAGCTTCAGGGCGGTGCGCCACTGCATCTGGGCCGCTTCGTCATGCCCGGCCATTTGCTGCGCCAGCGCGGTCCACCAGGCTTTGGGGCCATCGAAGGTATTCGATCGCAGCCAGTCTCGCGGCACACTGTTCAGCACGCGCAGCATGTTTTCTGGCTCGCGACGCCAATAATAGATCTCGACCGCCTCGGAAACTTCAATGTCGTCCTGCCGTGCGGCGGCCGGTATCCGGTCCATCGTGGCCTTCGCTAGGGCGAGATCACCCCACCACCTCCGCGCGATCAAACACTTCAAACCCAGATTACCCCAATAGGGCTGCAAAGCAATGGAGGCATCCACGGCGGTCTCGGCCGCCCGATAATCGCTGTTGATCAACTCGGCCCATCCGAGTTCGTTCAACGCCAGGGCGGCGAAGGCTGGATTCTTCGCCATACGGTTAAAGAGCTCGCGGGCCTCGTCCGCTTTGCCAGTGTTGCGCGACAGGATGGCGAGCGTCAGCAACGCCCTTGGCTCCCCGGGTTTTTCCTGCAGCAGCACCCGCAGCAGACCGTCTGCCTCCGCGGCAAACATCGAAACCTGGTGATCGCCTCCTCCCCGGACCAAGTGGCACGCCTGGGCCAGACGGGCCTCGTAGGAATCCGGAGCCAGTTGCAGCGCCCGCGCCGCCTTCGTGCGCGCACCTTCGCGACGTTGCGGAGCGTTGTCGAGGTTGTGATAGATATACCAGGAGTCGACCTGTGACCACGCCGCCCACACGTCGGCATCGTTCGGATCCAGCGCGGCCGCGCGCTTGCAAAGCTCGTCGGCCACCTCCAGCTCCGCTCTCGCCAGTTCGGCCTTGTTCAACTGCTCCCAGGCATTGGACACGAGCTGCCGGGCCTCGGAAACGGGCGCCATCGTCTTCGCCGCCTCGGTCACGATCAGATGATGCCGCAGCCACCACGTGGCCCCGGCAACCAGCCCGACCGTCACGACCGCCACCACGGACCACCGGCGCCATCCGGGTCCGCGGGTTGTCTCAAGCGGCGTTGCGCCCTCCGAGGCCGCGGCGGCCCGAGACACTTGATGCGAGATCACACCTGTGCGGTGCGACCAGAGCTTCAGGAAGCGCGCCAGCACATCCGGGGCGACTTCCCCGCCGGGCAGCCGCGTCCACTGCACCTTGCGGAAACGGTCCGGCACGAGCGCGTCGGCCTCGCGCGTGCGGTCGATCACGATTGGCAGAATGAAAGCCACGCCCGAGGCGATGCCCTGCGCCCGCTCGGCGGCGAGATCCCACTCGATCCGAAAATAGCCCTCTTCGCGCTCTTGGGTATGCGCCGAGATCAACGGCAGGAAGAGCACACACTCCTTGATCTGCTTGCGGATCTTCCGGTCCCATTCGTCCCCGTGCTCAAGCCCGCCCTCCTGGTCGAACCACACCTCGACGCCCGCCGCGCGCAGCGATTCGGCGATGCGCCGCGCGGCCTCCGCGTCCTGGGAGGCATAGGAGAGGAAGACGGCCTTGCTGGAATCAGCCATCGTCAGAACAGCGGCGCGTTGTTCTTCGGGTCGTTGAGCAGTGCCTCGAACGCGGGATAGCCCTTGAGCGAGGCGAAGGCCGGGCCGTTTTTCAGGACATGGACGTTGACGTTCCCACTGGTCGCCAGCATCTGCCGCAGCTCAGCGCAGGCCACCTCCTTGTCGCCTGTCCAAGCGAGTGCGAAGGCCAGCGCATAGCGCGGGCCGCGGGCTGAGAGGACATCCAGGCTGTCCGGCATGATCGCCCGCGCCTGCCGCGCCGCCGCCAGCGCCTCCTTCTTGTGCCCCAGCAGCGCCTCGATCTGGGCCAGCTGGACCAGAACCTGCGTGTTCTGCGGCTCGTTCACCAACCGCGTGCGCAGCTCGGCGGGATATTTTTTCACGCGGGTCCGGGCGCCGGCCAGGTCGCCCTGCGCGGCCATGGCCACGGCGTTATTCCACGCATACTCCGCCGGCGACCCGCCGCCGCTGCCCAGACCGGGAGCCCAAGCCTCCGGCTGCTCCCGGTCGAGGCGCGCCACGGTCGCGAGATCGCCTTTCATCGCTGCCCAGAGCTTCCGGTAGCCGGCCGTCACCGTCGGGTCGGCCCGACCGGCGATCGGACCGGCCAGCAACTCGTCGCCTTCCTTGGTCGAGCCATTTGAAAAATACTTCAACCGCGCCACCTCAAACGACTCGCGCAGCGACTCCGGCAGCATGCGCACGCGGCGCTCCTGTTCGGCGACGGCCTCCGGATAGCGCCGCATGGCCAGCAGCGAGATCATCAGGTTGCGCGCTTGCTCCGCCGAGCCGGGATCGAGCTCCGCCGCGCGCCGCAGGTTGGCCAGCGATTCCACCCACTTGCCCTGCCGTCGCTGGACCAGGCCGGTCATGAAAGGCCCGAAGTAGAAATTGGGCCACAGCTGGGTCATCCGGCTGAATTGCTCGAGCGCGTGCGGGTAATCCCGCAGGGCGTAATAGTAGTAGGCCCCGGTGCCCGCGATCACGTCCGGATTGTCCGGATCCAGTCGCCGGGCCGTGTCGTTCGCTGTCCGCGCCTTGGCCAGCCGGGCCTCCGAGGTGTCGATGGCATTGAACCGCATCTGGGAGTGGGCCACGCCCAGGGCGGCCCAGGCCGCGGCGTAGTCGGGCTCCAGCTTGACGGCATTCTGCAACATCGCCTCCTCCGTTTCCAGTTCTTGCCGGGTATCGTTGCCGTTGCGGTCGATCTGCCGCGCCCGGAGCAGGAGATCATAGGCCGCGGGATTGGTGGCCGCGGGGTGCTCCAGCCGGGCCTTTTCCTGGGGGGACAGGGCGGCGGAAAGAGCCCCGGCAATTTGCTGCGCGAGCTCGGCCTGGATGGCGAAGATGTCGGTGAGATCCCGGTCGTAGCTTTGCGCCCAGAGGTGCTCGTCGGTGGCGGCGTGGATGAGCTGGCCGGTCACCCGCACCTTGTTGCCGGCGCGGCGCACGCTGCCTTCCAGCACGTAAGCCACCCCGAGCTTCTGCGCGATCTGGCGGATGTTCTCCATCTTGCCGCGATACTCCATCACCGAGGTGCGCGACACCACGCGCAGTGTGGCGATATGCGCGAGGTTGGTGAGGATGTCCTCGTGGATGCCGTCGGCGAAATAGCCGCTGTCCTTGTCCTCGCTCATGTTGGTGAACGGGAGGACGGCAATGGATTTGTCGCCTGTGGCCGGGGCCACCAGTGGCGCGGGCGCGGCGGGCGCGGGCGCGGCGGAAACGGGTTTCTTTGCGGCGACGGGCTTTGGTGGCTCCGGCTGGCGCAGAACCATGACGCCAAAGCCAACTCCGACGACCACCACGACCACCACGGCCCAGACCCAGGTGGGCCGGCCGGATTTCTTTTTCGGCGGCGGTGGCGCAGCGACCACGGGCGCTGCCGGCTTGCGCGCACCGGCGCCAACCGGCAACGGCGGCAGGGTAAGGCGCATCGGGGCGGTGGTGCGGACTGTCGCCATGGGCGCCAAGGTCGGCTTGCGCCGCCCGCCGCCACCGAGCAGGTTTTTTACCTGCGCCACAAAGTCCGGCGTGGGCAGCGCGCCCGAAAGTCGGGTCCACTGCACCCGCATGAATTCTTCCGGCACGAGCGCCTCCGGCCCAAGCGTGTCGTCGATCGCCACGGGTACGAGGAAGGGGACGCCCGCCGCGATGTCCTGCGTGCGCTCCACCGCCAGCTTCCACTCGCGGCGGAAATAGCCCTCGGTCCGCGCCTGCGTGTGCCCCGAGACCACCGCCAGGAAAAGCGTGCACTCGCGGATCTGCTTTTTGATCTTCGCGTCCCACGCCTCTCCACCCCGCAGTTCCTCCTGGTCGAACCAGACCTCGACGCCCTGGCTGCGCAGCGCGTCCGCGATGCGCCGGGCGGCGCCCGTGTCCTCACGGGCGTAGCTCAGGAAAACCGCCTTGGTGGGTTCGCTCATAGCGGCTTGGCCGATTTCAAAATCTCCTCGAAACGCGGATCGTCCTTCAGCCGCGACCAACCGACATCAATCCGCACTTCCGAGGGCGAAATTGCTTCCGCCGCACCCATCACCTTGCGGAGCGCCGCGAATGCGTCGTCGCGGTGGTCGAGGAGCGCATAGATCCGGCCAAGGCGCAACTCGCCGTTCGACGCGGAGTAGGGATCAAGCGCCGCGTACTGCACCATGGCGGCGCGACCATTGCGGATGGCGTCCTCCGCGCGACCCGCGCAGGCTTCCGCTTGGGCGATGTCGAGGAGGATCGGCGGCTGCTGCCGGGGCGTCCAGGTGCGGCTGCGGTAAAACGCGAGCGCCTCGTTGGAGAATTTCACCGCCGCCTCGCGCTGGCCGAGGGCAAAGGCCACCAGGGCGCGGTGCAGCGCGGCGGGCTCGACCGTCGTGCCGCCCGAAGAGGTGAGCGTGGTCAGACGCGGGTCCGCGAGGGTGCGCTCCGCCGCGGTCAAGTCGCCGGCGAATATCGCCGACTCGTAGGCGGCCTGCAGCCGGGCCCGCTCGTCGTCGCCGGGCCGCGGCGCGCCCCAAGCCCGGGCATAGGCGGCGCGATCGGCGTCGAGCGCGAACTGCGCCCGGATGGCCAGGCTGCGCAGGCGCCAGTCGTTGGGAAAGATCGCCTGGTAACGCGTGGCGAACGCGCGGGTCTGCTCGTAGTGGCGCAGCGAAAGCGCGGTGTCCACCAGCGTGCTGACCGAGCTCAGGTCGTGCGGGTTGAGCGCCGCGGACCGCTCGAAGCGACTCAGCGCCTCCGGCCATTGGACCAGCCGGCGGTGCGCGATGCCGATGCGGTATTGCAGTTGCGCATCGTTCGGCAGATTGCGCTCGGCCACGGCGTATTCGGCGAGGGCACCGTGCCAGTCGTTTTTGCACAGATAGGCGAACGCGCCCTGAGCGATGCGTGTTTCCGGCGCCTCGGGCGCGAGGCGTTGGGCGGCCTCGAGCGCCGCCTGGGCCCGTTGCCGGCGTTCCGCCGTGGCGTCGACATTGCCGAACCAATACATCAGGCCGTGCACGATGGACAAATTCGCGAACGCGAGCGCAAACGCCGGATCCTTGGCGACCGCCTGCTCCAAGAGCACGACAACCGGCTCGAATTCCTCGCGCGTCGAGAAGGGGCTCAACTTCTCCTGCAGGAGCCGCGCGCGCGAGTAGAGCTCGTAGGCCTCCTGGTTCTCCGTCGGACGCCGCTCGATGAGAGTGCGCTCGCTGGTCGTGAGCGTGGCCTTGAGCGCGGCGGCGATTTTTTGCGCGAGGTCGGCCTGCAGCGCGAAGATGTCGCTCGTATCGCCGTCGAAGGTGTCGGCCCAGAGGTGCTCGTCGGTGCGGGCATCGATGAGTTGCGCGTTCATGTGCACCTTGCTCCCCACGCGCCGGATGCTGCCCTCGAGCACGGTCGCGACGCCCAGTTCGGCCGCGATCTTCTTCAGGTTGCGCGCCGCCGGGTCGCGGTAGGCGAGCACCGAGGTGCGCGAGATGACCTTCAGGTCTCGAATCTTCGCGAGGTTGGTGATGACGTCATCGTGCACGCCGTCGGCAAAGAACTCGTTTTCCTTCTCCGTGCTCAGGTTGGCGAACGGCAGCACGGCGATGGATTTGTCACTGAGCTTCGGCGCGGTGGGCGGGGCCGGCTTGGTTTCCGCGGCGATCTTCGGTGACTCAGCGGCTGGCTCCGGTTTGCGCGAAACCATCACGCCGGTCGCGATCGCCACAATCACCGCAACGAGAGCGCCCCAGGTCCAGCCGGGGATGCCGGGTGATTGTTTCTTTGGGGACGCGACGCCCTCGTCGCGTTGAGCGGGACGGGCCTCCTTCGCCAAGGCTACTGAGCCCGGGGGGCGTCCCGCCTCCATTGCCGGGCAGGGTCGCCCGGCCTCCAGGGCCTTGCCCTCCAGCAGCTTTTTCACCTGCCCGACAAATTGCGGCGTGGGCAGCGCGCCGGGCAGCCGGGTCCACTGCACCTTCATGAATTCCGGCGGCACGACGGCCCCGCTTTCCGGGGTGTCGTCCACCACGACTGGCGCGAGAAACACCATGCCCTCGGCCATCAGGTGCGTCTGCTCGACGGCCAGTTTCCACTCGAGCCGGAAATAGCCCTTGTTCCGCTCCTGCGTGTGCGCGGAAATGATCGGCAGGAAGAGCGTGCAGTCGTTGATCTGCTTCCGGATCTTGGCGTCCCAGGCGTCGCCCCCACGCAGTTCGTTCTGGTCGAACCAGACCTCGACGCCATGGCTGCGCAGCGCCTCCGCGAGGCGTTGCGCCGCCGCAGTGTCCTCGCGGGCGTAGCTGATGAAGACCGCGCATGGAGTCGATTCACTCATGTCAGAACAGCGGCTCGTTGTTCTTGGGATCGTTGAGCAGGGCCTCGAACCGCGGATCACCGTGCAGCGGCAGCCAATAGGGACTGTATTTCGCCGCGTGGATATTCTCCCCGAACGGGGTGCGGAGCAGGCGCGTGAGTTCGGCGATCGCCCGGTCCTTTTCACCACACCACGCCAGCACCTGCGCATAGTACATACTGAGCGGCGGTCCGGCCACGGCGTCCTTCGACTCCGGGATCAGGTCCTTGGCCGTTTGCGCGCAGCGCAGCGCCTCCGCCTTGTTCCCAATCAGCGCATAAGCGCCGGCGAGCCACGCCCACGCGGTGGCCGAAGGCTTTTGCGCCAGCTCCGCCTTGCCTTCCCGGATCGCCGAGGTGGCGAGAGCGCGCGCAGCCGCCTGATCACCATGCGCCCAGAGCACGAACGCGGCGGAAATATCCTGGCTCCAATGCGATTCGCCGTAGCCGTCGTAATAGCGCAGCTGCCCGTCGAGCTTGATCGACTCTTCCCAGTCGCCAATGAGCCGGGCCCATTGCTTCCGCCCGTAGACCGCGGCCGGTTGGTCTCGCTGATCCGGCCGGAGCCGGGCAATCATGTCCTCCCCTTCACGTTGGGAGCCGCGGGCCAGATAGCGAATCGCGGCGGTATAGAGAATATCCAACAGCGAATCAGGGAACAGCGCCGGGATCTGCTCCTGCCTCGCAGCCGCCTCTTCGTAGCGGTGCAATCCGAGCGAGAGTGACACCAAGGTGTGCCCGTACCGCAGGTCGCGGGGTTCCAACTCCGCCGCCCGCTGCAGTTCCTTCAGCGCCTCGCCCCAGCGGCCCTGGCGGCGGTGAATGAAACCGAGCGAACCGAAGACCGCGGCATCGTTCGGCCGCAGCACGGCCAGACGCAGGTATTGCTCGGTCGCCCGTGCAAAATCACGATAGCCATAATAGTAATAGTCACCGAGCCGGTCGATGATGTCCGGGTCGTCGGGCGCCAGGCGCACGGCTGTGTCGATCGCCGCCTTGGCCTTGGCCAGCCGCGCATCCGAGTGGTCGACATCGTTGAAGTACGACTGCGTCATGGCCGAGGCGAGTTCGGCCCAAGCGAGCGCGAATTTCGGGTCGAGGCGGACCGCTTCCTCCAAGAGTGGTTCGCTTTCCTGCGTGCCGGCCTGGTTACGCTGGCGCAGTTCGCGGGCCTTGAGGTAAGCGTCGTAGGCCGCGAGGTTTTCCGTCGGCCGGCGGTCGAGCAGCTGCTTCTCCTGCGGCGAGAGTGCCGCCGACAGCGCCGCCGCGATCTCATGCGACAATTCGGACTGGATCGCAAAGATGTCCGTAATATCGCGATCATACGCCTTGGCCCAGACATGCTCGTCGGTGGTCGCACGGATCAGCTGGCCGGTGACGCGCACCTTGTTGCCCGCGCGCCGCACGCTGCCCTCGAGAATGTACGCCACGCCCAGTTCCTCCGCGATCTGCCGCATGGATTTGCTTGTCGTGCGGTAGGGCATCACCGAGGTGCGCGAGACGACGCGCAGCTCGTGGATCAGGGCGAGATTGGTCAGGATGTCCTCGTGGATGCCGTCGGCGAAGAAGACGTTGTCCTTGTCCTCGCTCATGTTGGTGAACGGCAGGACGGCGATGGATTTGTCGCTGACGCGGGGGACCGCAAGCGGGGCCGGGACAGGCTTGGTTTCGGCGGCGATAGCGGCGGGCTCCGGTTTGCGCAGGGTGATAACGCCGACCGCGACCGCAACGATCACGACGGCCAACGCGGGCCACATCCAACCGGGGATGCCTTTCGATGTAGCCGGGGTCGGTGACCCCGGTCGACCGGCCTCGGCGAGGCCGGCTACAGTCTTGGCCGCTATCTTCTGTGGTTTCTCGAGCAGCTTGCGCACCTGTTCGACAAACTGCGGGGTCGGCACGCCCCGGGCCAGCCGTGTCCACTGCACGCGCATGAATTCCTCCGGCACCTGAGCCGCGCTCTCGGGCGTGTCGTCGATCACCACGGGCACGAGAAAGGGCATGCCGGCCGCCATGTCCTGCGTGCGCTCGATGGCGAGCTTCCACTCACGGCGGAAGTAACCCTCGCCGCGGGCCTGAGTCGTAGCGGAGATGATGGGGATGAACAACGCGCACTCGCGGACCTGCTTTTTGATCTTCGCATCCCACGAGTCGCCGCCTCGCAATTCGCTCTGGTCGAACCACACGTCGACGCCGAAGGCTCGCATCGCATCGGCGATGCGCCGGGCAGCGCCCGTGTCCTCACGGGCGTAGCTCAAAAACACGGCGCGTTGTGCAGGGGTCGTGTCCGGCATAAGTTGCGGCTTTTCATGCCGGTTATGCTTAGGCCTTGCCAGCCCAAACCCGCGCTGGCACCCGTTGCAATCGCCCCCGGCCGAATGCCCCCCCCTGTCCCCACCGCAAAGCTTGTCCTGAGCCCGACATCGAGCGGTTCGGAGGCGATTGCGGCGATTCGCGGCCTGATCCGGCGGGGCGAATACCTCGCGGCCTACGATGCCGCGGAGGAAGCCGAGGTGCATGAGTTCCAACCCGCCCTGGGTTCCGTGGCCCGGGCGGAAATCAGGTATCTGCGCGTGCTGGCCCTGGCGCGTTCCGGCGGTTCGCGGCGCGCGGTGGCCGAGACGGCGGGCCTCACGGCCTCCCTGCCGGCCGATCTGCTGCCGCTTGCGCTCGCCGAGGACATCGCCGCGCTCTCGGCGAGAGTCGCCAAGGAACACGCGCTGCAGGCGCCCCTGCCCGAGCGGCCGGCGCTGGCCGCCGCTGCCGCGGCCGCGTATGAGGACGTGTATCGGCGCCTCCACCGTTCGTATGCCGGGGTGAACGCCGCGACCCTGTGGCGAATCGCGGGTCGCACGGAGCACGCGCACGAGCTGGCCCGCGATGTGCTGGAGATTGTCGCGCGCGAAACGTCCGGCCTCACCGGCCTCACCGGCCTCACCGGCCCCACCGACGCCGGCCACTACTGGGCGTGGGTGACGCGGGCCGAAGCGCTGCTGGTGCTCGGTGACAGTGCCGGGGCGGTCACGGCGCTGGCGACAGCCGCCGTGGGCGCCCAGGATGATCTCGGGGCCCACGCCACCACCCGCCGCCAGCTCCGCTTCCTGTGCCATGCCGTTGGCGTCGATCCCAAGCCGGTCGTCGAAGTGCTGGCGCAACCCGAGGTGGTGCACTTTTGCGGACACATGACGGCCCCGCCCGGAGCGCCCTCCCGGTTCCCGCAGGCCCAGCAGGCGGCAGTGACGGAAAAGGTCCGGGAGCGCCTGCGGGCGCGCCGGGTCGGTTTCGCGCACGGCTCGCTCGCGTGCGGGGCCGACATCATCATCGCGGAGATTGCGCTGGAGCTCGGGGCCGAACTGCACCTCGTGCTGCCGTTCGCCATCGACGAGTTCGTGGCGATCAGCGTCGCGCCGGGCGGCCCGGGCTGGACCGAGCGGTTCCGGCATTGTCTCGCCGCCGCGGCGTCGGTCACGGTTGCCAGCGACAGCGCCTATTTCGGGGACAATGTGCTGTTCGCCTATGCCGCCCGCATCGCCATGGGCCAGGCGATGAACCGGGCCGCGAGCATTGATGCCCGCATATGGCAGTTGGCCGTGTTCGACGGCGAGGAGGGATCGGAAACCGGCGGCACCGCCCACGACATCCAGCAGTGGCGGCGCGCCGGCGGCATGACCGAAATCATCCAGGTCAACTCGACCCGCGCCTACACGATGACGCCCTTCGTGGTGTCATCGAACCGGGTGATCCGCTCGGTGCTCTTCGGTGACTTCAAGGGTTTCAGCCGGCTGCACGACGAACACATCAAGATTTTCCTCGCCACGGTGATGCAGCCGGTGGCGGAGGTGCTGGATCGATACGCCGAACATGTGATCGTGCGCAATACGTGGGGCGACGGCTTGTTCGTGGTGATGGACGACGCCGTGAACGGGGCTTCGTGCGCCCTCGATCTGCAGGAGCGGCTGCACTCGGTCGACCTGGCGGCCGCGGGACTGCCCGCGGATCTGGGCCTGAGGCTGGGCGGCCACACGGCGCCGCTGGTTCCAGTGTATGATCCGGTGCTGCGCCTGCCCATGGTGATGGGCCGGGGGCTCACCCGCGCCGCCCGGATCGAGCCGCGCACGCCCACCGGCGAGGTCTACGTGACGGCCGCGTTCGCGGCGTTGCTGCGGCTCGAGCCGGAATGTGGCGTGACCCCGGAATACGTGGGCCATCTCACCACCGCGAAGGATTTCGAAACCACGCCGATGTATCTCCTGCGGCGCCAACACGCGGCGAACCGAAGATAAGCGGGCGCCTAGCACGAAGGGGCCATGCGCCCGCCCGTCGGATTGCTTTTAGAATCGAAACTTCACATAGCCTTCGGCGCGGAGCGGCAGATCGGGCAGGATAAGGATGCTCGACGTGTAGGCGTCGCCATTGTGGATCCAGTTGCGCTGATCCGTAAGGTTGAGCAGGTCGAGGTTCACGGTCCAGGGACCGTGCGACCAGGAGAGCGAGGCGTTGAGCGTGTATTGCGCCGGGATGTGCCATTGGTCGTCGAGGTTGCCGCGCTGCCGGCTCTGCCACTGGCCATCCAGGGCCGCGCCGAAGCCATTTGACCAGCGGTAGCGCACGCTGCTGTTGAGCATAACGCGGGAAAAGCCAACCAGCGGCCAGTTGCCCACCGGCACCTGGTTGGCGAACGGGCTGTAGCTGGCATCGCCGGTGCCGAGTCCGCCCGGGCCGCGGCCAAGCGCATAGCCGGCGTAGATGTCGCGCCCGCCCAGCTGGTAGGGCGAAGCGTTGAGATACTCGCCCTGCTGGATCGTGGCGTTGAAGGTGGCGCTGAAATGCGGGGCGGGCTGGTAGACACTCTCGAACTCGAAGCCGCGCACGCGAATGTCCTGATGCACGTCACCCAGACCGGTGCGCGACCGGCGTTGCGTGAACAGCGCGGCCCCGGCGAAAAGCCGGTTGTCCAGCAGGCTGTATTTCGCCCCGGCCTCGAGCAGGTCACTCCGGTTGCGCAGGTCGTTGGGGTCGATCTTGCCGTCGGACTGCAGGCTGATGCCGCCGCCACCGAGGTTGCCGTGCAGCGAGGTCGTGCTCTGCCAGGTCAGATAATAACTGGAGGCGCGGTTCGCGCGGAACAACAAGCTGGCGTTGCCGGAAGCCGCGGTGGCCTTCGCCGTGTCGTGGGCCGGGGTGGTGCCGGCCGGCGGCAGTGGATCGCGCGCGCTGGCGAGAAACCGGTCGGCCCGCACGCCGGCCAGCAGGTGCAGCTTCTCGCCCAGCTTCACATCGTCTTGCACAAAGACGGCGGGATTCCACACGCGCGAGTCGCCGGTTTCGGGCGTCGGCACATAGGGATCGACCGGCGAAAAGAACGGCAGGCCGCCGGGCCCGGGCGCGCCGGGAAAGAACGAGTTCGGAAACTGCGCCGCCTGGTCGAAGACGCGCGCGGGATCGGTGAGGTCAAAATTATAGAGGTATTCGTTGGTGTAATTTTCGAACGAGCGCACCGCCTGCAGGCGCACGGTGGCGCCGGTCACGATGGATTGAGGCATGACGGAGTCCGTGAGCTTCAGGTGCGCCTCGGTGCGGTTTTCAAAGGTGTGCTGCTCCACGAACTCTAGGTAGGCCGTGGCGTAGACGCGCTTGCGGTTCACCCATTCGAAGAAGGTGCGGTTGATGAAAGTCAGCGCCGGCGAAACCTCGAGCGTGCCGATCAGCTGGGCATTGGCCACATGGGCCTGCGCGTAGTCGCCCTTCGACAGCAGGGTCGCATCCCAGGGCAGCTTAACGACCGAGGTGGCCGGCACCGGCCCGGGATTGTAGGCGCCGTCCGCCGAGAGCCCGGTGTAATAGAGGTCGTGGTCGATGAGGTCCTGGTTCACGTGGTTGACGCCGAGGGTCTCGTTTGTGTTCTGCCACATCCACTGGGCGTTGAAGTCAAACGTGAGCCCCGGACGGGGCCGCCACGCGAGCGCGGCGAACAGATCCTCGCGATCATCCTTGTCGCCATTGCGCGAATAAAAGGTGTCGCCGCCCTTGCCCTCATAGCTGACGCGCCAGGCCAGCCGGTCGTTCACCGGTGCGGTGGAGTCGACCTGAACGCTGCCGTTGAAATAGGACAGGCCACCGGTTGTCCACGTGCCCAGGCGGGCCGTGACCGTGGTCTCGGCTCCGGAGAATTTGGGCTGCTTCGTCTGGTAATTGACATAACCGCCGGTCAGGTAACCGGCCCCGAACACAGCCGAGCCGGCGCCGCGGACAACATCGACCGCCTCCACGCCGTTGAACGAGGGGAGGAAACCGTATTCGTTGTTCGTGCGGCGCTGGCCGTTGACGTAGGCTTCGGCGATATCGCCCCGAATGTAGGGTACGGTGAGCTCGCCGTAGCTGGAGGGAGCGTAGGCCCCGGGGCTGTATTCCAGAATGTCGCGCAAGCCGTGGATCGCGCGCTCGTTGACGAGGGCGGCGGTGATGGTGCTCACGGAGCGCGGCGTATCGAGCGGGCCCCGGGCATCGCCCATGACCGCACTGGTCTCGCGCGTGATCGGGTTCACCGACTGTTCGAGCGGCACGCCAGTGACGACGTAGCGGTCGAGTGTGAGAGGAGCGCCGGGCGGCGTGACTTGGGCGCGCAACAAAACTGTCGCGCCAAGGAAGAAAGGGAGCATTCGGGCCGGGAGTCGCATGGGAGTTGGTGCCCACCCAAACCGGACGCCCGACGGGGAAACTGGCGGCGCACCATGCGCGACCTTGCTTGTTTCCTTCGCCGGTATGATCCGTTTCAGGTTCAGAGGGTCGAGCGGCCGAGCGAGCCGCAATCTCAGTCCTCCGCGGAGGACACCCCTACGAGCACAGGCAGGTTCGGCCGCCATTTCCCCGCCGTCAACCGCGCAATGTGTCATCTCCGACCCTGAAAACATGAAGGGCGCCCCTTGCGGGACGCCCTGCATGACCTAACACCAAGCAAACCGTAAGAACTACAAACAATGTTCGTTCCTAAAAACGACACACTGATGTCGTTAAGATAGACGCAGCCCCGCGCAAAACGTTGAATCTTTCTGGAGGGGATTTTTTGTGAATAAGTTTTCGGCAAATAGTCTGGTGCTTTACGCTTGGCTGCAGTTGTTTACGTGCTTGTAGGGTTCCTGTTTCCGGGCGCAATCATGTGCTCTGTCCTGTCATAATCTTAAGAAACCATGAACCTTCCCTCCTCTTCCCGCCCCCATTTATTTGGGGTGCTGGCCGGGCTGGCACTCGCTGCCGGCCTGGTTTTTGCCGGCGCCTGGACCCGCATCTCTGAGTCCCAAGTCATCAATGTCACCGGCTCCGCGCACAAGAACGTGCGCTCCGATCTCGTCGTGTGGCACTCGGGTTTTTCCGTCGAAGCACCGACGCTGATCGAGGCCCAGGAAAAACTCCGCTCTGACTGCGCGAAGGTCGCGGCTTTTTTCACGACTCGCGGCACCGCGGGTTTTGCCACCTCGCCGGTGCAGATCAACCCGCTCTACTCCTCGTCCACCAGTTGGCAGGGCAACAACGACAGCGCATCGCTCGACAAGACCATCACCGCCACTATCAGCGCGACGTTCGCGATGAAGTGAAAGATGGCGGGGCCCACGTCCTCGTGGGCCGCGGCCCGTCGGAAGACGGACCCTCCTCAAACCTTACAGGTGAATTTCCGCCGGCATCACGATGCCGGCGTTTTCCTTCACGGGCTCGGCCTTCAGCGGGTAACGAAACACCCTGCCCTCGAAATTGCGGAAGATCACCTCGTCGTCGGTGATTTTTTCGACGTAGTCGGGATTCACCGGCACCTTGCCGCCACCGCCCGGCGCGTCGATGACGTATTGCGGCACGGCGTAGCCCGTGGTGTGGCCGCGGAGCGCCCGGATGATCTCGATGCCCTTGCGGACATCGACCTTGAAGTGCGCGCCGCCGGTGATGAGGTCCATTTGGTAGATATAATAGGGCCGCACGCGCATCCGCAGCAGGCGGTGCACCAGCGCCTTCATCACGTCGGCGTCGTCATTGACGCCCTTGAGCAGCACGCTCTGGTTGCCAAGCGGCACGCCGGCAAATGAAAGCCGCTCACACGCGTCCTTCAATTCCTGCGTTGCCTCTTTCGGGTGGTTGAGGTGGACGCTCAACCAGATCGGGCCGTGCTTCCTGAAAACCTCGCACAGTTCCGGCGTGATGCGCTGCGGCAGGAAAACCGGGATGCGCGAGCCGATGCGAATGAACTCGACGTGCTTGATGGCGCGCAACCGGCCCAGCAGGTGGTCGAGTTTCTTGTCGGAGAGCAGTAGTGGATCGCCACCGGAGAGGAGCACGTCGCGGATCTCGGGATGCGCCTCGATGTAGCGGAGCGCCTGCTCATATTCGGGATGGAAGTTGTAGTCCTGCGCGTTGCTGACGAGCCGGCTGCGCGTGCAATAGCGGCAGTAGGCCGCGCAGCGGTCGGTCACGAGGAACAGCACGCGGTCGGGGTAACGGTGGACGAGGCCGGGCACGGGCGAATGTTCGTCCTCGCCGAGCGAGTCGAGCATCTCGCCCGATGATATCACCATCTCGTCACTGCGCGGAATGACCTGCTTGCGGATCGGACAGTCCGGATCGTTGCGGTCGACCAGGTTGAAAAAATAAGGCGTGATGGCCAGCGCCAGCTTCTGGTTGGCGAAGAGGCAGCCGGCCTTCTCCTCCGGGGTGAGCGTCATGTAGCGCTCGAGCTGCTCCACCGTTGTGATCCGGTTCTTGAGCTGCCAGACCCAGTCCTGCCAGTCCGCCGCCGGCACATGCGACCAAAGCCCCTGGCCCTCGAACCAAACGGAGCGGTCTTCGGTGTAGGGCATGATGGGGTGCTAGAACTAGCTGGATTCGGCGGGCTGTCAAACGGGGGGATTCCTGGGCCTGCACAGTGCCCGTCCTATGCCGGATAAACAGCGCGGATTTTTCCCGCTAATACACTTGGCAGCGGTCGTTGAAACCCATTTCGTCGCGATTGATGGCCGCAACCAAACCAGCAATTCTAGCCCTCGAGGATGGCAGTGTGTTCCGCGGCATCGCCTTTGGCGCCGAGGCCACCATCGCCGGCGAATGCGTGTTCAACACGTCGATGACCGGCTACCAGGAAATCCTCACCGATCCCTCGTATTTCGGCCAGATCGTGACCATGACCGCCCCGCAGATCGGCAACTACGGCGTCAACGCCGAGGACGAGGAATCGTCCGCGCCGAAATGCTCGGGGTTTGTGGTGCGCGAGGCCTCGCCGGTGGTCAGCAACTGGCGCAGCACGATGTCGCTCGGAGACTATCTGGCCAAATACGGCATCCCGGGCATCAGCGAGGTGGACACCCGCGCGCTCACCAAGAAGCTTCGCGTCGATGGTGCGATGAAATGCTGCCTCAGCACCCGGCCCCTGAGCGACGCCGAGGCCATCAAGCGCGCCAAATCCTGGCAGGACATGGCCGGCAGCGACTATGTGAAGGACGTCACCTGCCGGGAGCCCTTCCACTGGCGCGGCGATGATGCCGCCCGGCACAACACCCAGTATCTGCCCGTCGGCACCACCGGCGGGGCGACGCACCCGCCGGCGAAGACGTTCAAAGTGGCCGCCTTCGACTACGGCGCGAAATACACCATTTTCCGCAAACTCGTCCGCCACGGCTTTGAGGTGCATGTGTTTCCCGCCACGGCGACCACCGCGCAGGTGCGCGAATACGGCGTGGACGGCGTGTTCCTCTCCAACGGTCCCGGCGATCCGGCCGCCCTGCCCTACATCCATAAAACCGTCAGCGGTCTGCTGCCTGATTTTCCGATCTTCGGCATCTGTCTCGGTCACCAGATGCTCACGCACGCGCTGGGCGGCACGACCTTCAAGCTGAAGTTCGGCCACCGCGGCGGCAACCAGCCGGTGAAGAACCTCGAGACCGGCAAGGTTTCCATCACGGCCCAGAACCACGGCTTCGCCACCGACCCGAAATCAATCGAGAGCCGCGGCGCCATGGTCACCGAGATCAACCTGAACGATCAGACCGTCGAGGGCCTGCGGCACAAGGAGCTGCCGGTTTTTTGCGTGCAATATCACCCCGAGGCCGCGCCGGGGCCAAACGATGCCGACCCGCTCTTCGAGGATTTCCACCGGCTGATCGAGAAGCGGAAGGCCGGGAAAATCTGAAAATTAATCCTGAAGCCAGAAAACCAAGAATCAGTTTCTTGGTTTCTGAACTATATCCCTACCCGATCAACGCCTCGAACTTTTTCGCGTCCTCCGGTGTGTCCACGCCGATGGTCGGATCGTCAGTCACATCAATGGCAATGGAGTAACCGTTTTCCAGCACGCGCAACTGTTCCAACTTCTCAATCTGCTCCAGCTTGCCCGGCGGCAGGGTCGCGAACTTCTCCAGGAAGTCCGCCCTGTAGGCGTAGAGCCCGAGATGCTTGCGGCAGGGGTTGGCCGCCACCCAGGCGTCGTCCACGGTCAGCCCAAGGTCGCGGGAGTAGGGCATCCGGGAGCGTGAGAAATACAGCGCCCGGCCAGTCTGGCTGATCACCACCTTGACTTGGTTGACGTTGTAGAAATCCACCACCCGTTTGAAGGGCGCGCACAGCGTCGCCATCGGGCAATCGCCCTGAATCAGCCGCGCCAAGGCGTTGAGCTGGCCGGCAGTGACCAGGGGCTCGTCGGCCTGCACGTTGAGCACATAGCTGGCCCGGACCGTGCGGTTGGCCTGGGCGATGCGATCGGTGCCGCTGGGGTGGCTGGCGTCGGTCATTATCGCCCTAAAACCGGCCCCTTCGATGCACTTGGCGAGCGATTCATGGTCCACCGCAAACCAAAGCGGATAGTCGGGCGCCTGGGCCGCGATGCGCTCCGCCACCCACAGCACAAGCGGCTTGCCCTTAATCGGATGCAACAGCTTGCGCGGAAACCGCGTGGACTCCAAGCGACACGGCACGATGATGGCGAAGGCGGGCATTCGGGGGTCTTTGTGATTGCAAGCTGGAGCGCGACCGGCTTTTAGCGTTTCCTTTTAATCCGACCAATCAGCCTCACCGCAATGGAAAAGAGCAATACCGCGTCAGCCGCCACCCACACGAAGGAACTCCTCGTGCAGAACAAGATGGGCATCCATGCCCGTCCGGCGGCCATGATCGTGCGGGTGACCAACAAGTTCAAATCCGAGGTGTTCGTCGAGAAGGACGAGGAGCAGGTGAATGGCAAAAGCATCATGGGCCTGATGATGCTCGCCGCCGCCAAGGGCACGAAGGTCAAGTTCATCGCTACCGGCGAGGACGCCCCCCAGATGCTGGTGGAACTCGAGGCGCTTTTTGCGAAGAAATTCGACGAAGCGTAAGGCGAATCGCGGAAACGCGAAGGAGCGAAAACGCTGAAGCTGAGACCAGTCAGACGGCAGGGATTTTTACTCTTCCGTCTCCGCCCTTCCGCGCTTCCGCGATTAGATTGAATAAAAGCGTTTCGCGTTGGTGGTTGTCACTTCAGCCAAATGCTCCGGGCTGACCCCAAACAACCCGGCACAAAAGTCGGCCGTGTGCCGGAGATAGGCCGGCTCGTTCGGTTTGCCCCGATGCGGCGTGGGCGCCAGGTAGGGCGCATCCGTCTCGATCATCAGCCGATCCAGTCCCTGCGCCATCGCCGCCGCACGCACGGCCTCGGCTTTCTTGTAGGTGATGACGCCGGTGAACGAACCGTAGCCGCCGCGCTTCATTAACTCAGCCATCTCCGCCGGCCCTTCGGTGAAACAGTGGAACACCACCCGGGCCCACTCCACCCCGGATGCATCAATCATCTCCACGCATTCAAGGAAGGTCTCACGCGAATGAACCACCACCGGACAACCGAGCGCCTTGGCCAGCCGGAGCTGTGCCGCAAAAGCCGCGCGCTGCCAGCCGAATATTTTCTCCGCTGCCGCTGCCTCCTTCGGCAAATGAAACCGGTCGAGCCCGGTTTCCCCCAAGGCCACCGGCGGAGGCGCGCCACGCCAGAAATCCTCCAGCTGCGCGACCCGGCCGGCCCAATCCTCGCCCACGCTGCACGGATGCAACCCAACTGTGTAGTGCACAGTGCCGGGATGTTCTCGCGCCAGATCGCGATAGAACGACCAGTCATCCGTATCCGTGCCGACCGTCACCATCGCCTCCACCCCGGCAGCCTTCGCCCGCGACAGTATCCCGGGCAGTTCGCCGCGCCGGGCGAACGAGTCGAGGTGGGTGTGCGTGTCGATCAATCCCATCCCGCGATTGAAAACAGGCCAAAGTCAGAAGCCAGCGCTTTCGCGCTGGCTTCAAATGAACGCGGTCGCCGGTTTGTTCGGGAGCGGCCACAGGCGCGCTATCGTTCAGCCTTTCGGCGGAGTGCCGGCCTTCCGGGCCTCCAACCGGGCCACTGCATCGAGGTAGTTCTGGGAAGCAGCGGTCAAGGCCGCACGGGCCTTCTCCCAGGCCTGTGCGTCGGCGTGGCTCGCAGCCTTCTTGGCCTTGTCGAGCTCTTCCTTGCGCTGCTTCACTTCCTCCAAGGCGGTTTTGAACTCGGTTCGGGCCTCCCCGCGCAGCTCGCGTGCGTCGCTTTGGATTTTTCTCAGGGCGTCGCGGCTGGCCTCCTCGCTCATGTCCATGTTTTTGAGCAATTCGCGGCGGGCTTCAAAGGACGTCTGGTTGATCTGCTTCATGGTCGTGGCCAGATCCTGCGCCGCCAGAGCGGCTGAGCTGTGCTCGGAGGCAGTGGACAGCCCCCTGTCGGCTTGCTCGGGCCGGGTTGGACTCGGTCGCGATACTGCGGCAGGACTGCCACCACCGAAGCCCCCACCCGGGGGCCCACCCGCTGGTGCACCACTGCCGCCTCTCGCATAAATGGCTGGTGCCGTTAGCAAGACGACTCCGGCCAAGAGTGAGATGAACTTAATTTGGGAGGTCGTTTTCATTGGTATTCCTTTGGTTGAGGTTATCACAAAAACCAGACCATTGATCGAAAACTTGGTTCGGCAGTTTCCCGTGGAAGGAAAGCCGTAAAGCGACTTTTACAAAAATTTGAGGGCCGGATGCAAAGTCAGAAGCCAGCGCTTTCGCGCTGGCTTCCTTTGCACACACACCAGTTTGCCTGGTGAAAGAATCAGTTGGTCCGGATGACGATGTCGCCGCCGCTCGAGTGAAGCTTCAGCCGGGGTCCGCCGCCGTTGACGGCGCCGGCCAGTCGCGACTTGCCCACTCCGCCGTGATCGATGGTGAGCGTCAGGCCGGAGGCATCCACCTCGCCCCCGGACGTGCTGGCCTCGAGCTGAAACGCGGCGGATTTCAGCACTGTCACGCGCACATCGCCGCCCGAGGTACTAAGGAGGGTGTCCTGCTTGATGGGCTCGGTGATGACCGCCTTCACATTGCCGCCGGAGGTCGTCGCGCTGATCAGCTGGGTGACGGCATTGATGGCGATATCGCCGCCCGAAGTCGAAACCTGCGTCGGGCCGCCAGCGCGATCGATTTCGATGTTGCCACCCGATGTGCCCAGCTTGGCGCGGGCCGTACCCTCCCGCAGCGTGATATCGCCGCCGGAGGTCTGGCCGTCGATTTCGCCGTCAATGCGGTCAAACCTCAGGTCCCCGCCGCTGGTGCGCGCCCGGGCGTTGCCGGTCAGGCTGGCGACCGTGATGTCGCCCCCGGAAGTGTTGAGGTCGACGTTGAAATTCTTTGGCACCGTCACGGTGAAACCCACCTGGACCGGTGGCCAGTTGCCGAAATGCAGGCCCCGGGGACGGGATTCATATTTCGCCTCGGCGGTAACATCGTTGCCGTGCTGTTCAAAACTGAGGCTGAGTTTCTCGAGCAACTCATCCGCCTCCTTCTCGCTGGAGGCGTGGATGGTCTCCTTGGCGGTGATGCGAATCTCATTGGTGTTGCCGGTCTGGATGACAATGTCGCCACCTTGGGTGGAGACCTTGAAGTTGCCGCCGGGCTGCACGGTGAAGGTTTTTTCAACCGTGCGGATAATCTTGGCCTGAAGCCCCGCCGGCGCCGCCAGCAATGCCCCAAGCGTGAGCAGGGGGAGGAGGGATTTCATGGGGTCGTGTTCCTTGAATACACGACCAGCGGCGGAAAGTTACAGCTTTCCCGCCGCCAGGGCCTTACCGCTCGAATAATTCCCGGAAAAAAACCCGCATATGCGCCCAAGAGCGCTGGTCGGCGGCGGCGTTGTAGGCGATGGGCAGTCCCGTGGCCGCGGCAAGTTTGTCCGCCCCGGGATTGGTGAAGGCATGCATCGCGCCGGCATAACTGATGAATTGGTAGTCAAACTTGCCGTCATTCATGGATTTCATGAAGGCATCGAGCTCCTCCTTGCTGACCGACGGGTCGACCGCGCCGTGACACATTAGTATCTTGGCCTTGGTCCGCGCCGCCGCGCCGGCCGGCACGGGAATCAACCCGCCGTGAAAACTCACGATCCCCGCGAGCGGCGCGCCGGTGTAGGCCAGCGCCTGCACCGTCGAGCCGCCAAAGCAGTAGCCGATGGCCGCGACCCGCATCGCATCCACCAGGCCCGTCGCCAGCAACTGGTCGAGCCCCGCCTGCGCCCGTTCGGCCATGAGTGGCTTGCCGTAGAACTGGCCGGCCAGCTCGCCAGCTTTTTTGGGGTCGGTGGTCGTGACGCCCGCGCCATACATGTCGGCGGCAAAGGCCACGTAGCCCAGCTTGGCCAGCTGTTCGGCCCGGCTTTTGGCGTAATCGGTCAGGCCCCACCATTCGGGCACCACGAGCACGCCGGGCGCTTTTTTGTCCGCGGACACCTTGGCATCGTCATAGGCCAGGTAGCCCTCGAGCTTCACGCCGGCGTGCGCATAGGCCACCGGCTTGGTTATGATCTTTGCGTGCAATGCCACGACCGTGCACACTGCCAGGCCGGCGATAAAAAATCGAGATGGTTTCATGCCGGTGGCATAGCGGATTGCGCGGGAAAAACAATCCCGCGCCGAACTACATCCGCGGTTTCAGCCAGTGTTCGAGGCAGGCCCGCAGCTCGGCTTGCCGCACCGGCTTCGCCAGAAAGTCGTTCATGCCCGACGCCTCGCTCGCCGCCCGGTCCTCCGGCCGCACGTTCGCGGTCACCGCGATGATGGGCAGCGGCCGGCCGGACAACCGGCGGCGGATGACCCGCACCGTTTCCAGGCCGTCCAGACCCGGCATCTGGATGTCCATCAGCACCGCCGCCCAGTTTTCCCGCACCGCCAGCTCGATGCCCTCGGCCCCGTTGTCCACGATCACCGGTTCCAGGCCGAGTTTGCGCAAAAACATCTCGATTACGCGCTGGCTGCCCCAGTCGTCGTCGACCACCAGCACGCGGCCCTTGAGCCGCTTGTCCTTGCCCGCGGGCACCGCCTCATCCTCCGGTGTTCGCTGGGCCACGGGCAGGGGCAGGTTGAAATAAAACTCCGAGCCCTGGCCGGGCGCGCTCTGCACCTTGATCTCGCCGCCCATGCACCGCACCAGGCTTTGCGAGATGACGAGCCCCAGGCCAGAGCCGCCGTAGCGCCGCGTCATGGAACTGTCCCCCTGGCTGAATTTCTGGAATAGCCTGGCCTGCATCGCCTCATCCATGCCGATCCCGGTGTCCTTGATGCTGAACCGCAGCAACGCGTCCCGCGCATCGGCTTTCACGGTCTCGATGCGGATTTCGACCCTCCCCTTTTCGGTGAACTTCACCGCATTGTCCGCGAGGTTGAGCAATACCTGCCGCAGCCGCATCGGGTCGCCGATCACCAACGGCGGCAGATCCCGGCTGGCGTGGTAATGTATCGCCAGCTCCTTCCCGCTCGTCCGGTTGTCAAAAAACGCCGCCACTTCCTCCCCGGTCTCGGCGGGGGAGAATTCGATCTCCTCAAATTCCAGCTTGCCGCTCTCCACCTTGGACAGGTCGAGGATGTCATCCAGCAGCCGCAACAGCGTGTCGGCTGATTTGGTCGCGATGCCGATTTGCTGCTGCTGCTCGGTGATCAGCGGCGAATCATTGAGCAGCTGCAGCATGCCGATGATGCCGTTCATCGGGGTGCGGATCTCGTGGCTCATGGTCGCGAGGAATTCGCTCTTGGCCTGGTTGGCCGTCTCGGCGCGACGCTTGGCCTCGCCCAGGGTGCTGACCAGCCCCTCATTCTCAAAAATCAGCCGGAAAAGCTTCCGCACGTCCAGTTGATGCAGCCGGGCGGTGTTCATCAGGAACAGCGCATAGGTGATGGTGCACGCCACCAGCGTCCAGCTGCCGGCTTCATGAAAGGCGAGGAACGCCGCGCAGCCGGGCACCAGCGTGGCCAGCACATAGGCGATATAGCATCCCCGCACCGAGGCCAGTGCGCGCGCCGCCCCGGCGTTCAGGCCCGCGATGATGAGAATAGCGAGGCAACGCGGCAGCAGTTCCTCCGTATTCAGAAACAGCCAGGCCCCGAGGCCCCACGCACCGCCCGCCGCCACGACCCCGTAGAAAAACATGCGGCGCCACCAACCCAGCTCCGCGTCCTCCCGCCACCGGCGGGCAAACGTCACGTTGAGAACCACCCGCCCGAGCGTGATGGTGCAGCTCAGCGCCAGCCAGCTCAGGGACAGCCAAGGTGGAAAATAGCTCCACACTCCCGCCACCAGCACCATCGCCAGCACGAAATTCGAGAACAAGCCGAACCCCGCCGAGCGATACAACAGCCGCGTCATCTCCGCCTCGACCCGGGACTCGATATCTTGGCGCGAGGCGCCCGCCGGCCGGCTGGGCGCGTTCAGTGAGGTCATGGCTCGAAAGAAAGCCATAGCGCCGGCATCACCCGCAAGGGAATTATCCCCCTAGCCCGGTCTAGTGGCGCAACTCTATCACGTCCCCGGCCCGCAGGGCCTGACGGGCGGCGTCCGTCTTTTTTAAATCAGCCGTGAACATCCGGCCGTCGCGAAAGATTTTGGCCGCGTTGAAACTGCCGTTGAGCTGGCCTGACCGGGCGGCTTGGTAGAGTTGCAGGCCCTCCTGCCACGGCATTTCCACCACGACGCCGTTGCCGGCATCCACCGCCACGACCATGCCGGCCCGGGCCAGCTTGGCCGCCGACTCCAGGGATAACGCAGTGACCTCGCCCGATGAGGTGATCGCTGCTGCCGCCAGCCGGCCGGTGGTCCCCACCGTGGCCACCGTCACCTTGCTGGCCGTCTTCACCGACACCGCGGTCACGGCGCCCACCGCCGCAATCGTGGCTCCGGCCACGATGCACCCACTGCAGGTCAGGATTACCAGGATCAGCAGTGCCGCCGCGGCGACTCTCACGTCGAAAGACCGCCGGAAATATATTGCCGCAGCGACTCCGCCTCGGCCCGGTGCGCGTTCGCGACCCAGCGCGACACGTCGCCAATCGAAATCAATCCCAGCAATTTGCCGTCCTGGATCACCGGCACGTGCCGGCAGCGTTTCTCGGCGAACAAATCCATGATCTGCTGCACGGTCATTTCCGGCCCGACCGTGAGCACGCTGCCCGACATCACCTTGGTGATCGGCGTGGTTCGCGGGTCGAGATTCTCCGCGACCACACGGGTCAGCACATCGCGTTCGGTGAAGATGCCGGCCAGCTTCGCGCCGTTCATCACGAGCACCGAGCCGATCTTGTGGCGGTTCATTTCCTGCACGGCATCGGACACGGTCACGCTGGTGGAAACGGCATGCAGGGCGTTGCCCTTGCTTTCCAGCAAGGTGGCGAGGGGGGTATTCATAATAGGCTTAGGGTTGAGCGAAGCTTACACGCAACCCGGGCCGTCAACAACCGTAAAAACTCCCGGCCCACGGCCCCGCCGGCCGGGCTTTCGACGGGACATGGGCGGTAAAGTTTGCGATTCTGCGCACGGCCCGTGATGACAGAATCTTTCGCATGACCAAACCCGTCCCCACCCCGCAGGAAAAAGCGCTCAGGCGCGTCCTGCTAATTTCCCGGCTCGATGGCTGGAGCATCGTGGTGATCGCCGTCCTGAGCCTCCTCCTCACGCTGGTCTTGGGCGAATTGCTGGGCCTGGGCATCAGCCTGCTGGTCCTGGTCGCGGGAATCATGGAACTGCGCGGCCGCCGCGCCCTGAAGCGGCGCGACCCCGACGGCATGAAGCTGCTGGTGCGCGCCCAAATGTTCCTGCTCACCGTGATCCTGGTCTACTGCGCGCGATGCCTCGGCAGCTTCGACGCCGGCTATCTGCAGGAGCAACTGATCCCGGAAATGCGGCAAAACCTCCTGCTCTTCGGCATCAATTTCGACGAGGTGCTGAAGGAAGCCGATCTGACCGTGGCTGAAATCGTGCCCCTGGTGCACATGATGTTCCTGGTGCTTTACGGCACACTGGCCTTCGTTTCCCTTCTCTTTCAGGGCGGGCTGGCGCTCTACTACCGGAGCAAGACCGGCCTGGTCACCGAGGCGCTGGCCGCTCCACCGGTGCCACCGGTAAACCGCCCGCTTGCCTAACCGGGTGCCGGGGCTAATTTCGTTTTCCCATGTCCAAGGAGCGCTACGTCGAGGCGAAGCAAAAGTGGGCCGAGAAACAACTGGCCCGGGGCTTCAAGCCCCGCGACGTCGCCGCGACCGACCGCCTGCCACCCGGCCAGAAACTCACCGCCGGTTTCCCTGTGCTCGACCTCGGGGTGCAACCGGAGATCCCGCTGGCCGAATGGACCCTGGCCCTCGACGGGCTCGTGGAAAAACCCACGGTGCTTTCGTGGGGCCAGTTCAACGCCCTCCCGCAGGTGACCGACGTGAGCGACTTTCACTGCGTCACCACCTGGAGCAAATACGACTGCCAGTGGAGCGGCGTGGCGTTCACCACCCTGTTCGAGCTGGTGCAGCCCAAGCCTGAGGCAAAATTCGTTTATTTCACCAGCTACGACGGCTACTCGGTCAACGTGCCGCTGGAAAAATGCCTCGATGACGACGTGCTCGTGGCCACGCAGTTCGGCGGCGCGCCGGTCACGCGGGAGCACGGCGGCCCGGCGCGCATCATCATCCCGAAGCTCTACGCGTGGAAGGGCGCAAAGTTCGTCAAAAGCCTCACCTTCCTCGCCGAGGACCGCTTGGGTTTCTGGGAGGTCCGTGGCTACCACAATGTCGGCGATCCCTGGAAGGAAGAGCGCTACGCCTGAAGGACGACGCAATCCCAACCGCTAATGCTCGCTAATCCCCGAAGCCTCCCGTGTTCTTTGCCCGAGTCCCTTGGTTTGTCATTAGCGGTGATTAGCGCCAATTAGCGGTTTTCCCCTGATTTCCATGTCTGTTTTCTTCCCTCAGGACATCATCATCAAGAAGCGCGACGGCGGCGCGCTGTCCAGGGACGAAATCGAGTTCTTCGCCCGCGGCGTGTCCGACGGCAGATTCGCCGACTACCAGGCGACCGCGTTGCTCATGGCCATCTTCTGGCGCGGCATGACGCCGCAGGAAACCGCCTGGCTCACCGACGCCATGATGCGCTCCGGCGAGGTCATCGACCTTAAGGATCTGCCCGGGGCCAAGGTGGACAAGCACTCCACCGGCGGTGTGGGCGACAAGGTCTCGCTGATCCTCGCCCCGCTCGCCGCCGCCTGCGGCCTCAAGGTGCCGATGATGAGCGGCCGTGGCCTCGGCCACACCGGCGGCACGCTCGACAAGCTCGAGGCCATCCCCGGTTTCAAGGTGCAGCTGAGCGTGCACGAGTTCCGCGCCATCCTCCAGAAGGTCGGCGCCGCCATGATCGGCCAGACCCCGCAGGTCGTGCCCGCCGACCGCAAGCTCTACTCGCTGCGCGACGTCACCGGCACCGTCGAGTGCATCCCGCTCATCTGCGCCAGCATCATGAGCAAGAAGCTCGCCGAGGGCATCGACTCCCTCGTGCTCGACGTGAAGTTCGGCAAGGGTGCGTTCATGAAAAAGAAAGCGGACGCCCTCACCCTCGCCAAGGCAATGGTGGCGGTCGGCAAGGCCGCCGGCAAACCCGTGTGGGCCCAGCTCACGGCGATGAACCAACCCCTCGGCCATGCCGCGGGCCACACGACCGAGGTCATCGAATCCATCGAGTGCCTCAAGGGGCGCGGCCCGGCCGACCTGATGGAGGTCACCTACGCGCTGACCGGCCACATGCTCGTCCTCGGTGCATTGGCAAAGGATATGGCCGAAGCCCGAAAAAAAATGGAAGCGGCCATTGCCAACGGCTCGGCACTCGAAAAATTCCGCCAGATGTGCGCTGCGCAAGGCGGCGATCCGAAAGTGATCGAGAATTACAAGCTAATGCCCACGGCGAAGAAACTCTTCGAGGTCAAGGCCCCGGCCGACGCGAAGGGTTTTGTCAGCGAAGTCGATGCGCTCAAATGCGGCCACGCCATCATGGCGCTCGGTGGCGGTCGCGCGGCGGTGACGGACAAGGTTGACCACGCCGTCGGCATCGCGGACCTCATCAAGATCGGCGAGCCCGTCGCCGCCGGCACGCGACTCTGCACGCTGCACGTCAATGACGACGCCAAGGGCGCCAAGGCCGAGGCGTTTATCCGCGAAGCCATCAAGTTCTCGTCCATAGTCCCGAAGCAAGAGTCGCTCATCCAGGACTTGATCCAGTAGCTTGGGCTGCCTCGCCGTGGCAAGCGCAAGTCGAAGGTGCCGGCGAAGGCCGGCCATCCGTAGCTCCGCGACGCGAAAGATGGTGCCCGGGCGCGGACTCGAACCGCGATGCTGTTAGGCACAGGCTTCTGAGACCTGCGTGTCTACCAATTCCACCACCCGGGCAAAAAACAGAAGGGTCATGGATACGTTCCGCCCCGGGGTGCGCAAGAGTTTTGTTGCGCCGGCGTAAACCGGGCTAAACCGAGTATTTGCGCTCGTGCTAGTAGCAATATGGCTACGCGCCATTTGGAGATAGCGCCCCTTGGTTATTAATGAGCCGAGGCACCATTTCACCAAGATTACACGTTCAAGAATCGCAATGTTCCGAATGGAGAGAATGGCGGCAACCCAACCGCCAAAATGCCAAATATACGTATCGGAGATGAATTTCCCCCTAAATCCGGGATCATCATCTCTCCAAAGATAAACCCCTCCGGCTCCAAAGCCTATCGTGTAGATATACCCGCATCCTTAACGGGTAAAAGCCGTGAACAGCGCCAATTCCAGACCCAATCTGAAGCGCGAGAGTATGCCAGCAAACGCCATGCTGAGATCACGCAATTTGGTCATACTGCATTCTGCCTCTCCTCGTATCAGAGGAACGATGCCACTCGGGCAATCGAGCTGCTAGCCCCATACAGCATCAGCCTAGAAGCTGCCGCTAAACTGGCAATCAGCCACATGCCCAAGCTTCATGCAAGAACCACTATCACTACTCTACGTCGCTTATTCCTTGAGGCACCCGGACGACGCAAATCAAGACTAACCCAACGCCGCCCGCATACTCTGCATAACCTTGAATGGAGAACCGCCAGATTTGAGAAGCAATTTGGCACGCTCGACGTTACGGCGATAAAAGCAGATCATGTGAAAGATTGGTTGGTTTCCCTCGGGAAGCTTTCGCCTGTTTCACTTAACAACTATCGGCGTGCTTTTCATGCAATGTTCTCCTTCGCAGTTACAGAGGAATATTGTTCATCCAACCCGATAGCTAAAGTCCCGTTATATGATGTTCCCGACAAGCAACCCGCTATTCTTAGTGTCGAGCAAGCCGCGAGATTAATCGCTGTTGCAGCAGAAACAGAGTCTAAGCTTGGACTATTAGGCTACATCACACTGGGTCTATTCGCTGGGCTTCGCCGGGCTGAGATGGAGAGGCTAGATTGGTCAGCATATAAGCTGGATCGTCGAATGGTTACTGTTGATGGAAGTATCGCTAAGACGGGCAGTATTCGGAATGTAGCCTTAGCAGTTAATGCAGTTGAGTGGTTGAAACTCTGCGCCCAGAAGTCAGGCAGAGTAACACCATTGAACCTCAATCACAGACTGCGCCGGTTACGCTTTCTCGCCGGGATCGACAAATGGGAAGGCAATGAGTTGCGGCATTCTTTTGCCTCATATCACTTCGACCTACACCAGAACGGCCCATTAACGGCAGCACAGCTAGGCCATTCCTCGGGATGCCAACTCCTGTTTGAGCATTATCGTTCACTCGTTCCGCTTGGTGACGGCAAACGGTTCTTTGACATTGTCCCAAAGACCGCGAACACCTCTTTGCAACTAGCCTAGACCCCCTTGCAGCCCGCTCGACCCCCCTTGTAACTGCCTTGGTAACTATGCCGGCATCTTAATGAAATCTTGTCGGTCGCTCTATAATAGGCCCGGAAGCGGGGTGGCTTCCAAGGCCTTTAGGGAGGGGCTAAATCTCTTTTTGCCTAGAGTGTAGCCAATGACCTCAGAACCAAGGCGTCGTTACCCCGAAACGACCACTGAAACTGGAGAAAGTCCTCATCAATAGGGATGTCATATTGCCGTAACATATTGTAAGCGGCGGCGGCAAAATCTCTAGCAGGCTCGCGCTGTGCTTGTAGCTCCTTTGGATGATCGAACACATACTGGCAACAGAGCTTGGAATTAAGGTAAAGCACCAGCGCCAATCTGATTTCTAGGGTGCGGTCGGTTTTATTTTTATGTATCTCTGCCCATACGATAATAATCGTGCCATTATAAAGTCCAAACTGCTCCATGAATTTTTCTTCACTGCGGCTTTTATTTCGCAGCTCGATTATCTTGGCAGCGTTGTCCTCCCAGTCACTTTTTGGAACCCTCAGACTGGCCTCGCATACCTTGGCGGTGAAAATGCTGACCAGAATCAACACAAGAAAACGCATAGCGAATACCCGGCTACTCTGGCTGCGCGCATCGGAGGTGGCCTGCCCTATGCCTTTAGCGAGGGCCTGAATCAGACTAGCGTAAGCTAACATTACTCCCGCCATGAACAGCTCTGGTTAATCATCACGGACTTTAGTTTTGTCGCCGCATTCTCTTGAAGTATGCTACTTGATTTCCAGCGCAGAGTAGTCCCCGCCCTTTTTCCATCCGTCAAAGATGGCATAGACTATATCGATGTCTCTTGTTGTAAGAAATGGTGGGTCTACAAAACCCTCTCCAGATCCTCCTTCTATCATTGTGAGTGTTGAATTTCCTGTGCTGCCGCTTCCAAAAGTCAGAAAGCAAGGAGGTTTATAGTATAAAGTATTCCCTGAGAATTGACCAACGACTTTGGGCATCTGTTCGGCAGTGTTTGAATATAATTTGATTTGTTCAAGCGCGGCCATGAACTTCCCCACTTCTCCTGTTTTCATGAAGATCACACACATGTCGATTGAGCGGTTATTTGCGCCTTTTTTCTCGCCAAATATGTAAAGCCAAATGGTGTCCGTAGCCTCAATTCTAAGAAGATGGTATTCAGCAATGCCACCGGCGCCGAAGCCGTATGGGCGCTTGATCTTAAATAAAATCTCTTCCTTGGCGGGTGTTGGCTCCGATTCTTTAGCCGCTACGTATGTTACAATACCTCGTTCCAAAGTGACTTCCACATCAGCCCAATGATATATCGACGTTGAACCAGCAACAATCTTGGAGATGGGTTTACCTTTTAGGGCTACCATCTCAGCTTCGGACTTACCCAGTAGGGCAGATTGTGCCATAGCACTCCCGGCCATAACAACTGCGATAAAGATGCAACTCAAAGTCTTCACGTTGAACCTAGTCGAAATGAGTTCTATCCACGCTTCAAAATGTTCAACTGCTGCGCACACATTACTGCGTATGGATTTACCTTCTCTTCATCTCGCAATCCCTGAAAGGCTTCATTGCAGCATCGACGTAGTTCCTCGGCGTCTGTCCTTAACTCTTCCATAGAGTCATATTTTTTCTGCGTGAGTCCTTGTCTTTCCCAAGCCGATATCCAGTCCCCGCAGGTTGCCAGTTTATTCGCTTCCGTCGCGCGATTCCACTCGCCTACAGTTGCGCGCTGGAGAGTGCCGCCGCGGAACCAGTCACTAATGGCGTTCAGGCCGAGCGACGGGTTGGCCACTGATTCTACCAGTAGAATCGCATCGGCTTGGTTTGAGGACAGCAGGCCAATTAAGACCGCGAGAAACACGCAAGAACGAGTCGCTTTGATGTTCATTATGGGATGATGCGTTACAGTTATTTGATTAAAGGGAGTATCTTCCCCTCTAGCGAACCATAGTATCCATCACAAAGGCTCAACAGCATCTGAATATCACTATGTTCGCCCCCTTTGAGATCTCGATATGAAAGAAGCCAAAGCTTTCGGCCATGGTTGATGTCGTCCAATATTTCAGCATGACCGCTAAGAAGATCGCTAGAAGTCATGACTCCGCCTTTACCATCACCAAAGGTCATAGCGAGACCATAGGGGTTTCTATCGACCAACCCCATAGCTTTAAGAAGCAGAAACCCGTGGCTACTTCCTGTCACCTCGACTGAATTTCCGCTTGTCTGCCTTTTCCCGTCAATGTTCGCTTGCCATGCCTCTTCTGTGACTAGCAAACTTGCATCTACTTTCTTGAAGAGTTCCTGCGTTTCCGGCTTATAGTCCGCCGGCCATAGTTTCTGGATCGAACCAATTTGTGCGCGAAGCGTAACGGAATATTCGCTGAAATTAGACAGACTAACTCCTGTCTTAATTGCCTGAGAGAACTGATTGCCCGTTTTGTAGAGTTCCTGAAGTTGGGTCAGAAGAACGGGATTTAGTGCAGGCTCGGACGGACCGTTGGATAGCAGGTTGAGGGAGCCGCCTCGTTTTTGCGCTTCCCGATCATAAATCTGATATCCCAACCCTGCGACTATCAGAACGAGGAGGAAGGCGATCAACCCTTTCATGACTGCTAGAGCACCGTATATACCTGCGGTGTCAAGAATCGACCATCCCGGTTAATCTCAAGGGGTGTCTGCCCTCAAATGTCTGCAATCAAATCTCAAGCGCCTGCGTCTGGCCCAAGGATTAACTCAGCAGGCCTTCGCGGAGAAGGCAGGCATAGACTACAAGTATTACCAGAGGATCGAGACGGGGAAGTGGCCCGGGCTGCAATTGAGGACAGTAGATAAGCTGGCCAAGGCACTCAAAGTTGACGCTTCGGAATTACTGGCCCGGCCTCAGAAATAATATCAGACGAGGAAAACATCTCAGCATTCAACATCCTGAGACTGGCAAAGGCGTTCAAAATCAAGCCCTCGACACTGTTCAAAGACGCAGGACTTTAGTTTGCGGTCTTAATCGCAATCAGAGTTTTTGAGCCGCTTTGCGCACCGCATCTTCGCTCACCTTACCCGTTACTTCGCGCATGTGTTTGAGGGTCGCGTCAGACCGAAACTCCGGGATCGGTGTGGGGAGGTTTTTGTTGAGAGTATCGCCGCGCTTCTGCGAAATCTCCCCATTTCTGTCACGGTGGCGACCATCTAGTCCGGGCTCTTTCATGGGGTGTATGTGTTAGGGTTACTGCTCATTTGCATCATATGCCAACCGTTCCAGATCGTCAAATGCCTCCGACTAGGATTGCGGAGAAGTTGCCGGGGAAGCTGCCAATAATTCTGTTAAAGGACGCGACGCATCCAGCGAAGTATAGCAAGAATCATGAATCCGAACGTCCCGCACAACATACCGCCTATTACAGCGAGAAATGCCAGCGGTAATGGGGTCAGTCCTGTTATGGAAATCAAATACGCAAATAACAAAGATACGGGCACACCCCAACGAAGCGCGGATTTCAAATGCGCCATATTGAGGGGGCGAATATCTGCCGGGCGCGATACAAGCTTCACACCGGCCTTATCTGTTGAAGTCAAAACTTGTGGTAAATCCGTAGGCTGAGGCGAATTAATCCAGAACATGAAAGTGGCCAATTCTCCACGGTTCAAAGCGGGAAGATTATACTCCCGGCATCTCCCGAGATAGTCATAAGATGGGCTGGATGTTCTTGTTGCTTCGGGCATTTCGGCAACGGCCCTCGCGGTTTTTTGAAATGATTCGCTGAATAGGAGATTTTTCGCACTTGTCGTTATACTTCCACGCCCTTCAACGACGATAAATGGAGTGTAGAACTGAAAAACGAGATCCATATTTTCTATGTCGCGGCTGGAGTCATTGGTCACCGTTATCTGACACAATTGGAGATTAAGCGCGGGCAACGCATTTACTAATACTGATACCTTTGAAGAGATTGGTTCGTGGCCAACTGGCCTAATTGGCTGAAATGTTGCCGTCCAAGTGACAGCGATCCTGCGGTTCCGAAATATGAGCCAAATCAAATTCACCACGAATCCAAGCGCACCATAAATAACGGCCTTAAGATCAGGTTTAAGGGTCTCAAGTAAATTGTCCATAACTCAGGTTAGTTTCCGAAACTTAATCTAGTAGAACCATTCCGGCTCCTTCCGGCGGCTTAGGTAGGTTTTTTTCATCAAATTCCTGAGCCATTTTTCTCAACGTCGCTTCGGCATCTGCAAGATCAACTCCCTCTTTCTTGGCCCAGTCGAACAATCCCTTTGGGTAGTTATCGAATTGTGAAGAGAGGCCAACCCAAGCGTCGAATGGATTGGGTAAACCGCATCCCTTAACTTCATCAGCCAATCGGCTCATCTCACGCGAAGATAGCCGCCATATCCCGGCTCGTTGTAATGCACCAAAGCGCAGATAATCATCGTTAGAAACGGTCGGGCTTACCATCGCTTTGCGATAGTCGGTAAAAACTTGTTGATAGTAACGTTTACGCTCCCTGTATTTCTCAAGAATAATGCCGAGGAATAGCCCAGATATGAAGCTGAGGGAGGGGGCGATGAGAATATTTAGGTTGTCGCTCAAATAGAGTTAGTCGCTTTTGCTCACAAGGAAAGTGACCTGACTTTTCCCTAAAGCCGCCAATTCTTTGATTAAGTCATGAGATGTATTCGCACTTATCGTGATGTGCGAACCAGTGCGAAGAGCGGTTTGAACCAATTCTCTTAACAAATCGTGGCTCGTGGGGTCCTCAAGAATGAGGTTCGAGCCGCTAGCGATGATTTTGCGTAATACATCGTGTGAAGCCATATTGAGATAAATTTGAGGTTAGTAGTATACCACTCCATGCATCCTGCCCCAACCCGCCCTGCAACGCCAGCCTTTCTCTAGTAAGCAACTTCTTACTAACCACAATCGCGCTAACCTAACCGCCTACTTTCAGGTGGTTTTCAGTCAGGCCCGGTGAATTCAAATTGGATAATCTATCTGTGCGTCCGGGCCAAGGGCGTAGCCTCGGCGGTGAATACTCTGAATAGGGTTTTCATCGGGCCGCCGGGGCTTCTTTTTTTCGCTATATCGAAGAGGTGCGAATAACTTTCAACCACCGCAAATCCTGCAGGCTCGGCCCTCATCCTTGGTGCATGGGCGTCCCTTGGAATTCTCAAAATATCGGCATTTCGAGTTGTGCCGGATACCTGACTTGATGGTTAACCAATAGGCTTTCTCCTGCGCCGGCTTGGTCGCGGGCACTGTCGGGGCTTGTGGGGTATCGGGAAACACCGCCGCTGTGAATACAAACAGCAGCGAGAGCAACATGAGTATGCGTTTCATTGTTTATTTTGGGTTAGTCATTATCTTTGGGTCACAAATAGCCACAACTCTTCAATAGAAACACCCCGACAATCACTCCGATGATGATGGCCGCCAGTATTCCAGTGGCGCTTTGTTTTGCAACTATGGTGCGTCCGCAATGCGGACATTTTTCTGCAACGCTAGAAACATCCTTACCGCATTCTGGGCACTTTATTAATGGCATTGTATTTGGGGGTTAAGGGGACTTCACCTGCTTCCATGCGACGACCTTCTGTTCTTTCACATAGACGACTCCGGTGGGGTATTTCCATATTTCGTAACCAGATTTGCCTTCCACCGCATTGGGTAAACCCATCTGTCGCTTTAGCTCCGTGTCGGTCATGCCGCTTTTGACAGATAGCCATCCGGCAATCGGTGAGGCCGGTTCTTTTGCAGTCTCCTCTTTTACCGGAGCTGCTGTCTCCTTCTGTTGGGCCGCCGGCGCGGAATCTTCGTCGCGGGGTTTGGTGCCTACCTTCCCAGTGTATGGGTTGACATTTCCCCGCGTGGAATAGTTGTCGTTCTTGGTGCTATTCGGTGCAGTTCGCTCGTGGGGTTGGACAACGGTACCATCCTTGCGCGTGTAGCCCTTCACATGGACAGCTAGGACATTCGCAACAGCGAAAAAGAAGAGCCAAGCAATTATCAACAGACGCTTCAGATTTGCATTCACTTCTTAATGCTTTCCAAAATTGTTTTTGCTTGAATGATCAGTGTTTTAATTTCACCCAATTTTTCGAGAGAAATATAGGCAGTGGCCCGACCGATACTTCCCGACGAAATGGCAGCCGCGAGCTTACCGTCATTCCCGCTGAATACTGTTACGGTAAAATCCCCCTTGGTCCTGTAAATGACTTCAAAACTCTTAAGTTTTGTAATGCTGCTATTTGCCTTCTTCACATAATCGATGCCAGCTACTAACGAATCGATCTCATCCAAGTCTATAAATGAAGTGTCTTCGCGCGAAATATCGCCTGATCCCTTCACCTCGATGGCGATTCCGTATTGGCTGCGCCCATTTGAAGCATCAGTAAATTGCCGGGCGTCAATAGCCACTTGGCCCATTCCGTAGATAGTACCTATTGTCGTAAATCCTTTGATGACCACTGCACCGGTCAGTGCCTCGAATGCCTGCATCTTAGTCTTTGGGTCATTGGTTTTCCCCTGCCCAAAAACACATGCAGGCGCTATAAGAATAGCTAGGAAGAAGCAAATTAGGGATTTCATATTTGTTTGGGGTTAATTCACCGGCCACACGTCATCAGCAATTTTCTCCTCAATTGCATCTTGATCGGCTGCCGAAAGACTGGAGAAGAAATTCAATCCCGTCCGCCCCTCGATCTCCCGAATTGATGTTAGGAATTCCTTCGGCTTGTGCCCGCTAGCCTTCTCTTGGGGCATGATGAATGCGAGCGTTTCAATCTTTCCGGCACCGTCTTTGATGATGACGATCTTGAAGCAATAGGGCGGTATGCAGACTTTTTTGGGTCCAACTCGCTTTGTCGGATTCACCGGCTGATTGTCTGCGCTGGTGTAGACCGGGCCAGCAATTACCCAAACATCGTGATTGGAGGTGGTCCACTTGACCTCGGCGGTTTCGACGGACTTCCACGGCCCTGCGTTCAATCCGTGACGCTGAGGCAGCATGTTCGACATGAAAAAAGTTTCGTCCTGTGCGGTCGCGCTGAAGAAACACGCGATGCAGTTGTTTGAGGCCATATGCCCGTGATCGTAGCCACTGGGATAGTCTGCCGCCGTTACCTTTGATTGAGTGCGGTTGTCTGTCGGATAACCGATACTCGGTCGCGGTGTAGGAGTGTGCGCCGGAGCTTGCAGGTGATACGCCACCCAAGCCGGATTCTTGAACGTCTCGTCGTAGGCGCTCTCATACCCGATATTTTCCAATACGGTCCATGAGTTGGGATAGCTCTCTGCAACCGGTGCGTCGCCAACGAGGAATCTACTCCCCGTCTGTGCAGTGGCCGTTGTGCTAGTGCAGCCCGCGAGGAAAGCCAACGCGAGGCCGCTAAGAATAACTCTTAGGGGGTTCATATTAGAAATGTCGGCCCGCTACAGGATCACGCTCTCAGTGATTTCAGCCAAATGCGAGCCTATCCCCCAAGGCCATTCCTTTGCGCTAACCCAATATAATCGGTGTCACGCACTCAGGCTCGTCGTTGCGAGCGCTGTTGACGATGGCACTCACCTGATAGGCGATCATCTTGCCAGCCGGGTAGCTCGTGCAGAGTGCGCCCATGCGGCTATTCGGCATCGGACCGGGTGCGGCCCATTCCTTGGCTGCCGCCTCGTCCATGATGACCGGCATCCGGTCGTGAATGGCCTCCATTATCTTGTTCGGCCACGTTGTGAGCAGGATGATACTCTCAACTAACTATATGGCGTAATGCGGCGAAGCGCAGGTCCAGACTCACAATCTTGCGCAAAGGCACAGAATTCTCGACTGGGATGGGCGACATATGTATGCAAAGCCCCAAGATGTTTGAGCAATTGGCACATACCGCACAAAATAAGGCGGGGCGCATTCATGTGAGGAGTGCACTTAATCCGATTTTATGGCTTTGCCTTTTTGTGCCCCCCTCTTGTTGGACAGCGGCTTTTTTTTTCTCAAATGATGCCATAGTTAAATATGGCATGATCTGCCTCGGCGCATTGCCCGTTTTAGTTGCTTGTGGCGCTTATGTTGGTTTCGCGATAAAAGACCGTCCTAGACTCCAATCTGAAGATTATCAGCTCAGGGAACATACCTTACAGATAATCTCTCAAAAGGGTGGCGCACTACCTCTTGACGCTACTTCTCTTCAGGCAATCGCGAACCCGGCGATACCGAGTCATGCATTAATCGAAGCTCCGGAGGATCGATTACAGTGAAAGCCTTTATTCTGTCCTTTGCGTGGCAGCAAAATGTTCAGGGTCAGCTGAAGCTATTCCTAAACACCATTCCTCAAGTCAAAAACTGGATTGTTCTAAATGAATGCAGTCTTGTTGTCGCGTCGGTCGCGGATTCAACTCTTTTGGCTATAAGAATTCGTGAGAAATTTCCCGGACTACTCTTCATCGTATCTGAATTAATGCCGTTTGTAAGTGATGGGTGGCTTCTACCCGAACAGTGGAAGTATATAAATCAGCCTTTTTCTTCAGGACTTTGGCCATCAGGAGCACCTTTAACCTTGGGTTATTCGCAAACGGCCTTCCATGATTTACAAAAGCCCGTGTGGGAAAAGGGCCGGATCATACCTAACTTTTCGGCGCAAATCTGGAGATACGACATCAACGGACTTGTCATGAAGTTTTCCGAGTTCGGGAATCGTAATTCCGAACATGGATGGGAGATTGATAATATTGTCCCCATTGTGAAGGGCGGGACAAATGATCTAAGCAACCTCCAGCCCCTTAACTGGCAATCTAATCAGGCTAAAGGAGCCAACTGAGCAATGGGAGAAAGGGAGGGGGCGCGCAACTGGGGGAGGCGGATAACCGCCTATCAAATCAAAAAGACCGCCGATTGTGTTGACGCTTTCGGAATTGGCCGTAGTATAGTGGGTGAAGAACATACCATACTCATTCCAGTCAGCATCGGCGGACCATGATTCTGAACTTGCTCGTATGCAATGCATTATAGAGCAAGTGACCAAATCTGTCAAGCCAGAAACCCCTCCTCTAGGAGGCACATCCTATCTAACGGAAAAAGCGCCAACAAACATGGCTATCGAGTGCACCGGCACCGCTCCAGACCATGTTGACAAGCTTTATAGTCTCCTTGGGCGCACTGCCGTCTTATTGCACCTGCCAAGTGGGTCAAAGGCTCCGGGAATCAAACAATGGTCTGAGATTACATGGCTTGAGAGCCAAACAGCCAGATATCAGGACCAACTCCGCCAAGGAAATATCGGTGTCCTCGTCGGTAAACCAAGTAACGGTCTTTGTTCGGTTGACTGTGATTCGGATGACATACTTGAGCAATTTCTATCGATTAACCCGCTGTTACGCGGATCACTGATAACGAAAGGCCAACGGGGCGGCAATGTATGGCTTCAATTAACCGGGGATTATCCCTCTTTAAAGAAATTCGGCGGCGGCGGTGAATGGCGCAGCACTGGCGGCCAAACGGTCATTTGGGGCGTCCACCCTGATGGCCCGGCTTATTGTATGCTTAATGAAGCTAAACCGATCAAAATCGACTTCACTAAGATTAAATGGCCTGCGGGCTTTGACTTCCCAAAAGTCAGCCCCCAATCGCATTCCTATTCGTCTGTATCCTCTGTGCCTGATTCTGTAACTGTATCTGAATCTGTATTACCTGTATCTGTATCACATACTCACAATACAACTGATCTACCCATTAAGAATAAGATAGCTGAACGCATTAAACTTGATGCCACATTGGATGATCGAAAGAAAGAGTGGTTAAAGAATCCCGCCAACTATCCATTACGGGACTTATACGAAGAGCAGATTGATAGATTCTTTCAGCCAAATCAGGGGCAAAGGAATCAATTCATTACCGAAGCTGCCCCAAGGCTCTATTATGCCGTAGAGCCTGATACAGCCCTAAAGCTCTTAATGGCTTTTTATGATATTAATCAGCCAATTTTTAATGACTCTCGCGACCAACATGAGAAGGAAAGCCGCGCAATGTTGGAATCATTGGAGAAGCCCTATCTTGGAAAACTAACTGCTTATGAGTTGGAGTTTTTTAATGTGATGCCACATGAAGCGAAGCCCGCGTTTAGGATATTTCGCGACCTTTCATTAAGAGATGACGAAACAGCCCCTAGAGGGACTTTCTTTATGTCTGCTGCAGAATTGGCCCGCCGCATTAATCTAGGCCATACAGTGACCGCAGACCGCCTCTTAAAGAGGTTCATAGCTTGGGGCATCATCAACATCATCACCAAGGGGGAACAATACGAGAAGCGGGGCAGAAAAGCACTGGCGACTCATTATCGCTGGCTTGTAACAGAATCTCTCAATCAACCAACCGGAGATGGGCCAAAAATTGATCCTGAATTGGCTATAAATATCCAAAGGTTAGGAAATAGTCTCCCGGCAATAACTGATTCTTGAGGATAATTCTAGTCATCTGGCATCTCACCATGGTTCACGATGAACAACCAGCTTGGACAAAACTATCAGTATTCTGAACAGAACGCTTGTGATCATGGTGCAGCACTTCTAGTGTTACCGCAATTCGCCGTTCTCTCTAGCGGAGCGTTCTTTAACAGGTAATTTTCGGGAAATGATGCTGAAGGGTCATTTACGAAATTGGTATACCTCACAGCATTCTGAGACCTGCGTGTCTACCAATTCCACCACCCGGGCAAAAAACAGAAGGGTCATGGATACGTTCCGCCCCGGGGTGCGCAAGAGTTTTGTTCAGGACATCGGGAAACAGTTTTCCCGCGGAAAACTCGGATTAAAACGGATAGGAACCAAGGCATTTTTTACAGGAGGACGCAGAGAAAACAGAGACCTGAAATACTCCGACGAGCTTCTCTGCTATCTCTGCGGTCTCCTGTGAAAATTTAGGGGCTCAAGCGTGTTTGCGCTCGTGTTCCAGCAGGCGCTGCTTGCGCCAGACGCCGCCGCCATAGCCGCACAGGGAGCCGTCCGCGCGGATGACGCGATGACACGGAATGACGACGGACATCATGTTCGAACCGTTGGCGCGGCCGATGGCCCGCGGGGCCTTGGGCACACCCAGCCGCCGGGCCATCTCGACATAGGAGCGGGTCCGGCCCGGGGCGATTTTCTGCAGCTCGGCCCAGACACGCAGCTGAAAGGGCGAACCGACCGGCGACAGCGGCAGATTAAATGTGAGTGATTCGCCGGCGAAGTAGCGCGCCAGCTGCTGCCGGGTTTTTTCCAGTGTCGCGTTGCTGCCGGGCACGATGGCGCACTTGAGGCGGCGGCGCAGCAGGGCGATCTCGCGCTCAAGGGCGCGGCGGTTGGCAAATTCCAGCAAGCGCAGCCCCTGCTCGTCGGCGAGGGCCAGCATGGTGCCGAGCGGCGTCTCGATGCGCTGGGCCAGCAGACAGTGGCCCGTCCCCGCGCGACGCGGCGGCGAGCCGAAGATGCGCGTGAAGGCCTCGCGAAAACCGCTGGTGGATTCGTAGCCGCGCGCCAGTTGCACATCGATGACCGCGTGGCCGGCTTTGACGTCGCGCAGGGCCAGGCCCATGCGGCGGGCGCGCTGGTAGGCGTGAAAAGTCATGCCGTGATAGGCCTGGAATTGCCGGCGGGCGGTGGAGGGTTCGATGCCCATCGCCGCCAGCTCCTTGTCGGCCACCCGTCCTTCCAGCGATTCCTCAACCGCCCGCCGCAGTCGTTCCACCAGTGGCGGCACCGGCCGGGTATTGTCCATCGGGCGGCATAGCCGGCATGGGCGGTAGCCGCCGTGCAGCGCCTCGTTGATGGTGGGGAAAAACTCCACGTTCTCCGGCTTCGGCTTCTTGGCCCGGCAGGTCGGCCGGCAGAAGATGCCGGTGGTTTTCACCCCGGTGAAGAAAACGCCCTCGTAGGCGGCGTCTCGCCGGGCCAGGGCACGATACATCGTGCGCGGCGTGGGGAGGGTCTGGACGGGTGCGGACAAGGAAAGTTCTGGTTGAATCATACACCAACAATGTAGCACAACGGCGGGTGAAAATTCCGCCGATTTTCGGGCGGGTTATTTTTTCGGCAGATAATCACGAATGTCGGGGACTTCCTTGTCCCGCCGGCCGCTGCGCTGCCGGACAAAATACGGATCCTCGGAAATCAGGCCCGTGTCATCCTCGTCGTCGTCCTCATCATCGGTTTCCAAGCCCTCGATCTCGTACGTCTCGTTCTCGTCGAAGTATTGCGAGACGCGGCGGGCGGTGGGATCGAGCCACACCAAGGGCGTCGCCAGGTCGCCCCTCGACTTCACCGGCACAAAGTGACAGGGGAAATACTGGCTGGTGAAATGCTTGATGAAATCGCTGAGCCACTTGTTGGCGATGCCTTCGCGCCGGGTGAGAAACACCACGTCGGCAAAATGGATGCAGGCGTCGAACCACTGCCGGAGCACCGGCTGTCTTTCAGCCAGCGAGCAGTCGACCACGCAGAAAATGCGCGCGAGCCCCAGGCCCTGTTGCTCCAGCCACGGCTTCAACGCCTCGAGCTGGTCGATGGGGCTGGCCTGTGAATCGGCCAGGAAGAACACGGTGGTGTCGGCGGGAATTTCCTGGCCGGGCAATTCCGGTTCTGTCCACCTCCAGCGCCGCACCTCGGTATTTTTCAACGCCGCCAGCCTGGTGTCCACCGGGTCGGGCGCCTCGCCCTCGGCCAGCAGAATGACCGCCTTCTCGTCCGCGGTCAGTCTCGTTCTGCGCGTGGTGCCGCATCCAGTGGTCCACCAGCACGAGCGCGGTCATGGCTTCCACGATGACCACCGCCCGGGGCAGCACGCACGGATCATGGCGGCCCTTGGCCTGCAACTCCGTCTCGGCGCCGTGCACGTCCACGGTCTTTTGCGGCTGGAGAATCGTGGCCGTGGGCTTGAAGGCGACGCGGAACACAATCTCCTCGCCATTGCTGATGCCGCCCTGCACGCCACCGGAGTTGTTCGTCGCGGTGCGGACCCGGTTGGTCTCCTTCACAAAGGGGTCGTTGTGCTGCGAGCCTTTGAGTCGCGTGCCGGCGAAGCCGCTGCCGATCTCGAAACCCTTCGTGGCCGGCAGTGAGAGCATGGCCTTGGCCAGGTCGGCCTCGAGCCGGTCGAACACCGGCTCGCCGAGCCCGACGGGAACGTGGCGCACCCGGCACTCGATGACGCCGCCCACGGAATCGCCCGCGCTGCGCACCTGCTTGATCCGCTCGATCATCTTGGCCGCGGTGGCCGCATCGGGGCAGCGCACCGCACTGGCCTCGACTTCGGCGAGCGTGGGAAATTTCGTCAGGGTTGGCGCGATTAGATCGTGGATCTGGGTGACGAAGGCGCGGATTTCCACGCCACCGGCCGTGAAGAGGATTTTCCTGGCCACGGCGCCGGCCGCCACGCGGCCGATGGTCTCGCGGGCGGAGGAGCGTCCGCCGCCGCGATGGTCCCGGTGGCCATATTTGGCCTGATAGGTGTAGTCGGCGTGCGACGGGCGGAATTTTTCCTTCATCTCGGCGTAGGCCTCGGGCCGCTGGTCGCTGCTGTGCACGACCATCGAGACCGGCATGCCGGTCGTACATCCCTCGAACACCCCGGACAGGATCTCAACCTTGTCCGCCTCCTTGCGCGGCGTGGTGATGTCACTCTGGCCCGGGCGGCGGCGATCCAGGTCGCCCTGGATGTCCTCCACCGCGAGGGGCAGACGCGGCGGGCAGCCGTCGATGACCACGCCGACGGCGGGCCCGTGGCTTTCGCCCCAGGTGGTTATCTGGAAAAGTTTGCCGAAGGAATTGGGCACAGGCCGGCAGCGTTAAGCCTGACCAGCTTGCAAGCAAGCCCTAGGTGGGCCATGGATGAGCGCATGAAATTTTTCATCCTCAGCGGCAGCCACCGGGCGGAAGCCCAGACCCTCAAGGTGGCGAAATACGTGCAGTCCGTCCTGACCCGCGAGCACGCCGGGGCCGGAGCCCATCTCTGCAGTCTGAGCGGCAATCCCCTGCCCCTCTGGGATGAAGCCACCGGCGGCGCGCCCGATGCATTGTGGGATCCCATTTCCGCCGAGCTGAAAGCCGCCGACGCCCTCGTGGTCGTCACACCGGAATGGAGCGGCATGGCGACGCCGGGCGTGAAGAATTTTCTGCTCAACTGCACGGCGGATGAAATCGGCCACAAGCCCGGTCTGATCGTGACGGTGTCGGCGACCCGCGGCGGGAGCTACCCGGTGGCCGAGCTGCGCATGAGCGGCTACAAGAACAACCGGCTCGCGTGGATCCCCGAGCACGTGATCATCCACCACGCGGAGCAAAACCTGAACGCGCCCGATGGAACGGCCGACCTCGCCAAGGAGGACCTGCTCCAGCGCAAGCGCCTGCACTACGCGCTGCGCCTGCTGGAGGAATATGGCAAGGCCTTGAAGCTGGTGCGGGCGAGCGGCGCGGTGGACCACAAGACGTTCAGGAGCGGGATGTGATTGGACTGGCCCGGAGCAGCAAACAAACCGTAAGCGTAATCCTCGTCCGTAAGTTACAACGGAGTGTTTGGATTAGCGTTGGAGGCCCGCTGGATCACACTATCGGTTTCTCTCAAGACACCCGTTTTTAAGAGCCTACGGACTTGAGCATCAAAGATGCTCCGGATTTGCGGACTTGTTGCCTTGAAGCCGAAGAGGCGCGCCACGGCTCCCGCCAACTCCTCTCGCTCAACGCCCAGATGTCGTTCAACCACCACAACTATGGCGGCTCGAATTTCCTGGGGGGCAAAATTTTCAGGCTTACGCAATGACGAGGGAAGATTTTCGTTACGTCTTCGCGGAATCACCGGTTGGGTTCGATTGACAAGAAACCCTTCTTCAGTCGCGAAGGACGACTTCGCAATCGCCAAACGCATCGCCTTGGCAACCAGATCGTGTATTCGATTTCCTGCTCGCTCGTAGCCCCAAGCACTTCGAATACGAAGAACTATCTCATCCAAGTGAATAGGAGCTTCGACCTCCAGAATTCGCGTCACATGCCGGATGATCTGCCCTGGGTTCATTTCGTGCAGTTCCGGTCTAAACTGCGGTAGGTCCAGAGTAGCGATTTCATATAGAATCGCATCGGACTCGGCCTCTGGAATGCGATCAACCTCCGCATTTTCGGTCTCCCTAACAAGCGTCGGCTTATCAATCGCTGGTGCGCTTGCGACAGTCCCAGTTTTTGCGCGTTCCCGTGCCTTTTCCACTGCAACAAGCACCCGCCTCAATTCACGATCAGGGCGCTGAAACCAATCGGTGCTCCAGATTCGATGAATGAACCAACCGTGGTCTTCCAGCACAACTTGGCGTAATCTATCGCGGTCACGCGCCGAGCGTGAGGAATGATACGTCGCCCCATCACATTCTATGCCCAGAAGGTAAGCGCCCTTGGAGTCAGTATCACGGACAGCCAAGTCGATGAAAAAGCCCGCTTCTCCTACCTGCGTGTCGATGATAAGTCCTTGTTTTTCCAGTTCTTCGCGGACCGCCTCTTCGAAAGGCGAATCCTCTGTTTTGCCCGAGCCCTTTAGGGCGCCCATGCGCCCGGTCTCTGCGAAACGGAGGAAGCTCTTCAGTGTAGCGACTCCCCGTCCGGTCGCTCGATCCAAGTCGATATCATCCGACCGAATCGAGCTGTAGATCTCACATCGTTTCTTCGCCCGTGAAATCAAGACGTTAAGACGGCGCTCTCCGCCATCGACACTCAATGGTCCAAATCGCATTGCAATATAGCCGCTGGAGTCGCGTCCATATCCGATTGATATGAAAATCACATCCCGCTCATCACCCTGCACGTTTTCAAGATTCTTGACGAAGAATGGCTCGTGTGGGTGTGCATTGATTCCAGCTCTTCCTGGATCGCGTCGCGCTGGCGGACCGAAAACGCAGCCACGCCCAAAGTAACTTTGGGATATTTCTCCGCATGCTCCATCACGGCACGGGCAACCGTTTGGGCCTCCAGCCTGTTTATACCCGTATTTCCCGAGTCAAATATCCCATCAGGAAGATAATTGAACCTTAGGCCTAACTCCGCGCTCGTTGGATAAGGACTGGGGACAATGAACAGACCTCTGTCGTAGAATTCGTGATTAGATACAGCTATCAACGAGTGATGCCGAGAACGATAGTGCCAGCGCAGCATTTTTTGCGGGAAACCGCGGGCAAGGCATAATCCAAGGATACTCTCGATGTCTTTTGCTGCAGCCCCTGTTTCTTCACCTTGAAATTCATCATCCGAGGACTCCGTTGTCATTCGCATAAAGAAGCGACTTGGGGGTAGCTGTTTGCTGTCGCCGACAACAACAACTTGCCTGCAGCGAGCAATCGCGCCAAGGGCATCAACTGGCTCTATTTGACTGGCCTCGTCAATTACGAGCAGATCGAACTCTATCACTCCAGGTTCAAGGTATTGGGCCACTGAAAGCGGGCTCATCATGAATACCGGCTTGATTGCCTGGATCGCGTGACCGGTCTGGGCCAGCAATTTTCGGAGTGGCATGTGCCCACGCTTGCGCGCCATCTCGGCTTTGATGACACCGGTTACTCCCACCCCTTCACCCTCGGCCGGCATTTTTTCGTAGTGTTTGAGTAGTGTGCGGAGCTTCGAGAATTCAAGGCGTTCGGTGTCCACTTTACGAAATTCATCAACCACGCGCTCGTGCAGGACGCCATCAAAGGCGCCCAGTTCCGGGTATTGCCGCACAACATCACGAAGCAAATGGGTGCAGTAGGTCCACTCGAAAGCTCGGGCCAGACAATCAGGCGCAATCCCCCCAGCCTCCAACTCGTCTACCAATGGTCCAACTCCGGCCCAGCGTAGAAGCTGGGCACGTGAGTGATAAGCGACCCATTCCGACAACCCCTCAATAGACGTGAGCCACTCATCGAGCCGCTCCTTGAGGCTTCCGCAATCAATGGCCTCTAGGCGGTCAGCCCCGAACCCAACCTTTAGATCAAGCGCGAGATCTTTTTGAACGTGATTAAAAACGCTCTTCAGCCGAAGCATTTGTTCACGCACTGCGGCAGCCAACACGATCGCCGAGCTCTTTTTGTCCACAGAAGCATAAAGCTCTCGAAAAGGAGCTCCGAGTCCGGCGGCAGTATTGCCTTCAACCCAGCTAATGACTGCCTCCAATTGGCCCCAATCAGAGTGCTCCCGTTTCCAAAGTTTGCCAAAGGCCGAGAGACCCAACTCACTAATTTCGCCAAGTCGACGATATGTTTTTTGCCCCTCGATTAAGGTGTCGAGCAGCGCAATTCGCTCCACATAGATCCACGGTGGCGGGGCGCTCAGACAGGCGCGAAGTTCCGCGAATCCTTCGCGATAGTCTTTATGCAATACGCGGAAGAGCGACTCTCCATGCTGGGCGACTTTGCTCCGAGCAGACGTAAGGTCCTTTGACCAAACATCACCGGTTATTTTTCTCGTATTTGCCTGCGAGATCTCGGCGAAACGGCGGCCTGTCTTCACAATTTCGCGGAGCCCATCCAGACCTGCATTCCAAACACTATTACTGATGGCCGCCCGGTCGAGTTCTGGAGCCCTTGCAATATGATCAGCAAGCAGCAAAAGCCTGCCACAACCATCCATCGTATTCGGTTCGACTTCAGCCAGATATTGGCAGAGCTGATTCCTGGCCTCACAGAAATCGCCCCTTGCTTCATCAAGGGTACGGATTTTTCTCAGGAGTGGCTCTGCATCGATTCGCAGGAAGGTTTCCCGCTGGCTACCTCGCCATGGATTAATTCCAGGGGACCCGATCAGCAGAACACGCTCGACGATTTCATCAATGCTCCGGCGAATTTCCGCCGTGACTTCAGGCGACCATTTTTCGGAACCCTCAAAATGCAATTCCGGGAAATCCGCTTCATTGTGCCGCAACTTCGCCAAGGCTCCGATTATGCGAAAAGGCGTGTATCCATACGGTTCAACCGTTTTATGCAGGATCGAACAGTGTAGATTCAGTTTCGTCCGCAACTTCTCCAGCCTCTTGAACATTACCGAGTGATTGCCGGCGAGTGGTCGCCCCAATTTCCAAGTTTTGGCGAGATCATCGAGAACCGCGCGCTTATTTGCCTTGTTGCTGTGCAGTTCAAGGCAAAGGGCCCCCAAACCGTTAGATTCCAGTCGTCGTTTTACGACTTCCAATGCCGCCATTTTCTCGGCGACGAACAGGACCCGCTTCCCATCCAAAACTGCCGCGGCGAGAATATTGCAGATAGTCTGGGACTTGCCGGTGCCAGGTGGGCCCTGGACCACTAAATTTCGGCCGGTCCTCACGAGTTCGACAACCACACTCTGTGATCCATCAGCGTCCACTACGTGGTCCAGACGATCAACGGGGATCACGTCATCCAAGTGACTGTCTTCACTGAAAGGCATGCCTTCACTGGGAAAACCGTCCGCCAGCAGCCCTGCGATTAACGGATTTGCGTCTATTTTCTTACTCTCCGGCCATTTTGAAGGCTCCAGATCGAGAAACATCATCAGCTTCGCGAACGAGAAAAATCCAAGTGTAATCTCGTCTGAAAGCAATTCCCAGCCAATGCGTCCTTGGAGGCACTCCGTAACGGCCGCAAAATATTTTTCTATGTCAAACTCCTCATCCTCCCCAAAATTAGGTAGGGTAATCCGAAAATCGTTGTTCAGCTTCTCGGCTAACGAAAGATTCTCCTGCAGGTCTTGCCCAGTCCAGCCGACCTTAAATTTGTCGGAGGCTGTAGACCGCACCAGTTCTACTGGAATTAACACCAATGGAGCAAACCGTTCGACTTTTGATGCAACGTCCTCGAACCACTTTAGCTGCCCCAAGGCAAGAAAGAGGACGTTGATGCCTTGCTCCTCCTGTAGCGTACGAGCGTCCGTATGGAGAGCCAAGAGGCGTCGCTGAAGCCCGTCGGGCGACAAGGCTGTCTGGAGGCGAGAATCTGAATGACGTTTAGCCACTCCGTTCCCTTTTTCATCGTCGCCTTCCTCTGGTAACGCCATCGGAAGCTTATAGCCTCCGTCGCCATCATCTTCGCCAGTTTCTCCGTCGGCAGACTTCCGCCCTGGCAAGAAGCTCATAGATTTCTCTTCCTGCTTAAGGATTCTGAAAATCTGATCGGACTTCTCGTCAATAATATGGATAAGCCGTGCGCTTTTACTGGCCTTGGGTATGCTCACCAACCTGTTGCGAGACGACAGGTCCAACAGCTCTTTGCGATTGTGTTCGAGGTGCTGAGCGACAGTGGCCATAAATCAAAAATGGAGCTTAAAGAGTCGCGCCGGATTTAGGCAGCCCAATCGGCACAGAGCAACTCGGCTTGGGCGAGCACTGTCTTGGTGGCCTCGTCCTGAAGGTCGGAATGTATCTGCGCCATCCATCGCTCAGCGCAATGCGCTGAGCGATGGCTGGTGCCCCCGCCGGGAATTGAACCTGGATCACACGTTTAGGAAACGCGTGCTCTATCCATTTGAGCTACGGGGACTAACCTAGTTCCCAAACAGGCCGGCCGCACCGGATTGGCAAACAAAAAATGCCCGTTGACAGGGCTGGGGCGAATCCCAACGTTCCGGCTCCTTTTTCCCATCATGAGCAGCACCGAACTACCGAAGCAACAGACCCTCAAGCCCGAGGAAATTCCTTTCACCAGCCCCCAGTTGATGAGCCGTTTTATCACGGACACCGGCAAGATCCTGCCGCGCAAATACACGGGCTTCACCTCGAAGCAGCAGCGCAAGGTCACGGCCCGGATCAAGCAGGCGCGCAACATGCTGACGATGCAATAAGCCGTTGCCGGCTTGACCTATCGGCCGGAGCATCCGCTCCGGCTTTTTTGTCGCCGGAAATAATGATGCAGGCCAAGATTTATCCGCCCACTCCGACCAACCTCCGTCATCTGGCGGCGGTCCTGCGGCGGGGCGGGCTGGTGGCGATGCCGACGGAAACCGTCTACGGGCTGGCGGCCAACGCGCTGGACGGGCCGGCCTGCCGGGCGATTTTCCAGGCCAAGCGCCGGCCGGCCAATGATCCGTTGATCGTCCATGTGCTGGACCTGGCCCACGCCGAGCAACTGGCTGAGTTCAATGCCGTGGCCCGCAAGCTGGCGCGGCGCTTCTGGCCCGGTCCGCTCACCCTCGTGCTGCCGAAGAAACCGTGCGTGCCGGGCATCGTGACCGCGGGCGGACCGACCGTGGCCATCCGCGCCCCCGCCCACCCGCTGGCCCGCCGGCTGTTGCGGCTGGCTGGAGTTCCCCTGGCGGCGCCCAGCGCCAACCCCTTCGGCTACATCAGCCCCACCACAGCGGCACACGTGGTGGACGGTTTGGGCCGGCGCATTCCGCACGTCCTCGACGGCGGGGCCTGCCCCGTGGGCGTGGAATCAACCGTGCTCGACCTGACCGATCCGGCCCGGCCGCGGGTATTGCGGCCCGGCGCAGTGACGACGGAACAGTTGCGAAAATTTCTCGGCGTCGCGGTGCACCAGGCCAAACGGGCCCCAAGCCGGGCGCGCCTGCTGGCTCCGGGCATGCTGGAGCGGCATTATAGTCCGCGCACGCCGCTGGTATTGAGAAAATCCGGGACAAAATTGCCTCCTCGGGTGGCGGTCATATTGTTGCGCAAGCCGGGCGGACAATCCGCCGGCCATGTGTTCTGGTTGAGTGAACGCGGCGCCCTGCGGGAAGTGGCGCGCAATCTATACCGTGTGCTGCGGCAGGTCGATGAGGCGCACTACCGGCAAATCCGACTGGAGCCACTGCCGGATGACGCCGGCGGACTGGCGACGGCCATCAACGACCGGTTGAAGCGCGCCGCGACCAGGCGCTGATCGCCCGTCGGACAACACTCGTCGCGCCGGCCCGCAAACGCCAGCAGCCGAGGAATCCACCGGTCGCTAAGCCCGGAGGACCTCGGCCATGGCGGCCAGCAGCCGTTCGTTCTGGGCGCGCGTGCCCACCGTGATGCGCAGCCACTCCGGCAGGCCGTAAGGCTTCACCGGCCGGGTGATGATGCCCCGCTGCTGCAACGCGCCGAATACCCGGGTGCCGTCGCCGACCTTCACCAGCAGGAAATTTCCCGTTCCCGGCACAAACTCCAGTCCGAGTTTTTTGCAGCCTGACTCGAGTTGCGCCATGCCCGTGCGATTTTCGCGCCGGCAGTTCTCGACAAACGCATGGTCGTCGAGCGCCGCAACCGCCGCCGCCGCCGCGATGCCGTTCACATTGAACGGCTGCCGCGCACGCTGCACGACCGCGATCAGCTCCGGCGCGGCATAGCCATAGCCCACGCGGAGCGATGCCAGCCCGTAAATCTTTGAAAAGGTCCGCAGGCAGATCACCTTTCCCCCGGCCGCGATCAACGGCCGCAGGTCCGGCGCCTTTTCCAGATATTCCGCATACGCCTCATCCATTACCAGAATGACCTGGGGCGGCAGCCCGCGGACAAACTCCTCGATCTCCGCTTCGGTGTTGGCCCCACCCACCGGATTGCACGGGCTGGCCAGAAAGGCCAGCCGGGTGCGCGGGGTCACCGCGGCCGCCAGCATTTTCAAATCCTGCCGCATATTCACCAGCGGCACCTCGACGGGCGTCGCCCCAAACATCAGGGTCACCAATTTGTAGACGATGAACGACGACTGGTGCATCACGCACTCGAGGCCGGGCGCCAGGAACGCATGCCCGAGCAGCTCGATGAGCTCGTTGGAACCGTCGCCGATGATGAATTGGTCCAAGCCCAGGCCCCATTTCTCCGCCAGTTTCAACCGCAGCGCGTGATACCCCCCGTCCGGATAAAGCTGGGCCTTGCGCAACGCCTGCCCGGCCGCCGCCACCGCCTTGGGCGAAGGGCCGAGGGGATTCTCGTTCGAGGCCAGCTTGATGATGCCCGCCGGATCGAGCCCCAACTCGCGCGCCACCTGGTCGATCGGCTTGCCGGCCTCATACACCGGCTGGGTCAGGATTCGCGGGTTGGCAAGTTCGGCAAACGTCATGCCGCCAGCCCACCGCCTGGCGGGCTTTGACTCAAATCAAAAGCACCCCGTTTACCGCCGGCTTGGCACGCGCACCCATTTCATTCCGGCCGCCTTGGCCGCCTGGATGCCCGGCTCCGCATCCTCGAACACGAGGCACTGCAGCGGCGCCACGCCCATCTTTTTGGCCGCCAGCAAAAACATGTCCGGCGCCGGCTTGCCGTGCTCCACGTCCTCCGGCGTCACCACCACCGGGAAAAGCTCCCGCAGGTGCATCAACTCCAGCGTGTGCCGCACGATGTCGCGCGGCCCGCCCGAGGCCACGCTGGCGGGGACGCGTTGCGCCACCGCCTTCCGGGCGAAAGCCACCACGGCCTCGATCAGCTTCATCTCCGAGCGCAGTTCCATAAACAGCGCCTCCTTCTGGTGGAAAACTTTTTCAACATCCACGCTGAGCCCGTAGTGGTCGGCAAAGATCCTCGCCACCCCGCGCGTCGGCACGCCGCCAAGTGAATAAAACAGATCCTCGTTCAGCTCCTCCTTCAACCCCGCGTGCTGCATCGCGCGGTTCCAGGCGCGGTAATGCAACGGCATGGTGTCCACCAGCGTGCCATCGAGGTCAAAAATGTAGCCGGCGAAATCGCCGGCGGGTATGTCGAGTTTCATTCGTGCCGGCCAGCGAAGCGCCCGCCTTGCCCCGCGCAATGCCAAACGTTGCCGCCCGCGGGTCTTTTGCCTCACAAGCCTGTCAACATGTCGAAACTCAGGGCCACGGTCGCCGGCATACCCCTCGGCCGCGGAGGCAATGCTGATGATGTGGCGCGCGGCGGTTTTTCTCGCCGGCGCGACGCTCGATATCAACGGCGGCGTCTACAGCTGCCGATTCTCAGCAGCAGGTTTTGACACAGCCTGGCCCATCGCAACAGCCAGCGACTTCCCCCGCGACGACATCGCCTTCTTCAATGCCGCATTGGGACTTGGCCAGGCAGTCGGTGTGCTTGAAACCAAGCTGCAGAGTCAAGTCCGTGCCCTCGACGCGCGTCTCCCTGAGAGGAAACTGCGAAATCACGCCATCCTCATATTCCACTTCGACCGGCAGCTCGCCGGACGTGAGGATGGACTTCGCCAAATCGAGAATCTTAGCGAGCTTGCCGGCGGTCAGCCGGTGGCCGTCGTCCCGGGACGAACCGATGTGGGTCTGCAGCACGCACGCCTCGCTGGCGCGGAAGGTGCCGCCACAATCGACGAATTTCTTGGCGACGTGCCCCACCTCGGTGACGTGGAAGTGCGCCGGCACGAGCCGGCCGTCCGGCAGGGCCAGAGCCAGGTTGAGTTCCGGCCGGGATTGAAGACAGATTTTGAGCTCCTTCAGGTTCATGTTGATTTGAGGGAAATCCCGACGGTTCAGGTTTTCATCGCCGACTCGCCGGCCAGCTTGAATTGTGCGCCGACGCCGCGCACCGCCACGGCGTCGAGCAGCTTGTCGTCCGGAAAGGCGCAGAAGAGATCCACCCGCCGGGCGATCTGCGAGGCCACGTTCACGAAGAACTGGTATTTCTCCTCCTCGGTGCCCTCGAAGGCCGCCGGATCGGGCGAGCCCCAGTGGGCGATCATCGGCTGCCCCGGCCACACCGGGCAGGCTTCCCTCGCATTGTCGCAAACCGTGATGACAAAATCGAATTTCACCTCCTTGAACTCATCCCAGGACTTCGACCGCGCCGCACTGGCGTCGAGGTTGTATTTCTCGCGCAGGGTGCGCCCGGCAAGCGGGTTGACCCGGCCGGTCGGCCTGGCCCCCGCGCTGAACACCTCAAAGCGCCCCTTTCCCCTGGCGCGAAGCAGATATTCACCGAGGATGCTGCGCGCGGAATTGCCGGTGCATAAAATCAGAACTTTGAACGGGGGTTGGCGGCTCATAAGAAATCTCAGTGGCAGCCGCACGGACTGGTTTCGGCAAACTTTGGCGCCAGTTTCTTCAGCCGGGCGAGGTCGCGCTGGAACACCGGGTTCTCCCCGGCGCAGTCCTGCAGGCAGGCCAGGTTGGCTTTCAGTTCGCGCGAAGGCTTTGCCGGCAGCTCGTAGATCATCCAGTTGCCCTCGCGCTCGACCTCGACCAGTCCGCGCGCGCGCAGGTAGGCGAGGTGCTTGGAGATTTTCACCTGGGGCTCGGCGAGGATTTCCTGGAAGTGGCACACGCAGAGCGGCCCCTGCGCCAGCACGTTCAGCAGGCGCAACCGGGTGCCATCGCAGAGGCATTCGTAGATCTTCACCAAATCCATGGCGATTCTATATACTCGCCTAGGAATATAGTTCAAGCGGCAATTTGCCGCCAACCGGCCCGGTCAGCGCCGGGCGCCGCCGCGGGTGAGCCGGCTCTTCGGCCGCTCGGGCGCGACCTGCGGCATGCCGCCGCCGTCGAAGATGCCCGAGTAGGTGTAATTGAAGCCCTCCACCTTCTTCCACTCGATCGTCATGCCGATGAACCGCTCGATGCTGCGCGCGTCGCGCCAGGTTTCCTCGGTCACGAGCGTGAAGGCGTCGCCGGTGTTCAGCGCCCGGCCGGTGCGGCCGATGCGATGGACATAGTCCTCGGGATTCTCCGGCACGTCGAAGTTGATGACGTGCGACACCCCCGCGATGTCGAGGCCGCGGGCGGCGACGTCGGTGGCGACCAGCACCTCGAATCTGCCGGACTTGAAGCCTTTCAGTGCGTCGGTGCGCTCCTGCTGGCTGCGGTCGGCGTGCATCACGCCGACGGTATGGCCGGCCTGCGTCAGGCGGTTGGCTACATAATCGGCGCCGGCCTTCGTGCGCGAAAAGATGAGGACGCTCTTGTATTGGGTCTGCTCGAGCAGATGGACGAGCAGGTCGAACTTCTGCGCCTGCACCACCGGATAAAAGCCGTGCGCCACCGTCTCCGCCGTCGAGCGTTCGCGGCTGACCGCGATCTTGAAGGGATCGCGCAGGGCCCAGGCGGCCAGCTGCTCGATCTCGGGCGGCAGCGTGGCGGTGAAAAACAGCGTCTGCCGCTCGCGCGGGACTTTCTGCACGATGCGTTTCACGTCGGGCAGGAACCCCATGTCGAGCATCCGGTCGACCTCGTCGAGCACGAGGATGTCGATGCTATCGAGCCGGACTTCGCCCTGCTCCATGAAATCGAGCAGGCGGCCCGGCGTGGCGGCGAGCACGTCCATGCCGTGGGCGAGGTCCTCGCGCTGCTTGCCATAACCCACGCCGCCGTAAACCACGGTCACGCGCAGGTCGGTGAATTTGGCGAAATTCTTGAAAGCCTCCTCGACTTGCACGGCGAGTTCGCGGGTGGGCTCGAGGATCAGGACGCGAAGCGCTCCGTGGCGGTCGAGGTGCTGGAGGATCGGCAGGGCGAAGGCCGCGGTCTTGCCCGTGCCGGTCTGGGCCGAGCCGATCACGTCGCGGTTGGCGAGCACCGCGGGGATGGCCTGCGTCTGGATCGGCGTGGGCGTTTCATAGCCCATCTGCTGCACGGCATAGGCGAGGCGGTCGTTGAGGCCGAGCGCCGTGAAGGCTGTGTCCATCTTCGGCACCTCGGGCAACGGCTTGGGCGCGTGAACGGTGCGGGGCGCCGGGGCGGGCTTGGGCGCAACCGCCGGCCTCGGGGCCGCCTGTCCCTGATGCCGGGCGGGACCAGTGGGCCGGGGTGGATGACCGCCGCCCCGTCTTTCGTGACGATGATCGCCTCCCTTGGGGATGGGCCGGCTGGATTTGTGGACCGGTTTGGTCTCGGGACGTTTTACGTCCTTGGTGAAGGTCTGCCGGATTTTTGAGATGAGCTTGCGGAGCATGGAAAAGTTGAGCCTTGGTATCAGGCCCCCCTGCCCGCATTGCAATCCTGCATCTCAGCCCTCGGCTGACGGAGCTCCACTCGGTGCTCAGAGGCCGGCTTTGATCTTGTCCAGGATGGACATGGAGAGCGGCTCGTCCCCAAACACTCCGACCCGAATCTTGATATTGGTCAGCTTCTTGCCGGAATTGCTGATCGAGATTACAATCTTCTTGTCCAAAGCCGTGCGGGCCACCAGCTCCGCGTTGAGCGCGTCCTTGTTTTCGCTGACCTTGGCAAACTCGAGATCCTTGATCGCGCCACGAGCAGCATCGACCACCTTGTCATAGTCATTGGCAAGGTTGACCTGGAGTTCCCCGCGCACATAGGCCACGGCGCCCGCCCCCGCCCCTGCGGCCACGGCGAGACAGCCGGAAAGGCCCGCCAGGGATGCGCCGAGCAGCGCCGCCACGAACAGACGACGCAAGGAAAGGGAGACGTGAAGTTGGCTTGTTTTCATATGATTGGTTGCTGCCTCAGACATCAACAGAAGTCGTTTGCTCCCGCAATGCCGTAAAGCATTGCCCCGCAATTTTTACGCATCATGCCGTGCCGCCCGGATGATGCACTCGCTTCCGCGAAAACAGCGCCATATGAACCTGACCATGCCCTGCCAAATCCGCTCCGCCTCGGCCACCGATGTGCCGCTCATCCTGACCTTCATCCGCAACCTCGCCATCTATGAAAAGCTTCTGCACGAAGTCGTCGCCACCGAAGAGACTTTGCACCACACTCTCTTCAGCAATCCGCCCGCGGCCCATGTCATCATCGCCGAAGTGGAGGGCCGGCCCGCCGGCTTCGCGCTTTATTTTTTCAACTATTCCACCTTCCTCGCCCGACCCGGCCTTTATCTGGAAGACCTGTTCGTGAAACCCGAATTCCGCGGACACGGCACCGGCAAGACTCTGCTGCTCCATCTCGCCAAGATCGCCAACGCCCGGGGCTGCGGCCGCCTGGAATGGGCGGTGCTCGACTGGAACGAATCCGCCAAAGGCTTTTACCGCAGCCTCGGCGCGGTGCAGCTCGACGACTGGCGTGTGTTCCGACTCACAGGTCCGGCACTGGCGCAATACGCCTGAGCGCCGCCCGACTGTATCGCGCGGCATCGCGGTCACTGCCCCTGTTCAAAGCCACGGGCTTTGCTACATTGTCCCCATGAAACTTGCGCTGTATTGGGTGGATGCCTTCGCCAGCAAACCTTTCCGCGGTAATCCGGCGGGCGTGGTGCCACTCGACCAATGGCTGCCCGATGAAGTCATGCAGGGCATCGCGTTTGAAAACGGCCTCGCGGAAACCGCCTTCTTTGTCCGCACTGCGCCCGGGCGTTTCCACCTGCGCTGGTTCACTCCGGCGGTGGAGGTGGATCTCTGCGGCCACGCCACCCTCGCCTCCGCCTTCACTTTATTTACCCTGCTCGGCTTGTCTGGCAATCTTGTTACTTTTGATTCTCGAAGCGGACCACTCACGGTTTCGCGGCAGGGCGATTTGCTGGAATTAGATTTCCCGTCGACTCCGCCTGTGCCCGAAACCACCGCGGCGCGTGATGTAATCGCGGCCATTGGCCAGACTCCACTTTGGCTTGGCCGCACCAAGTTCGACCTGCTTGCCGTGCTGCCCGATGCTGCGGCAGTGCAATCGCTCCAGCCCGACATGGCCAAGGTCGCGGCCTTGGGTGGCCGCAGCTTGGTTGTCACGGCCCGCGGAATCGATTGTGATTTTGTCTCCCGGTTTTTTGCGCCGCAGTCCGGCATCGCCGAAGATCCCGCGACCGGCTCGACGCATTGTGCGCTGATTCCCTACTGGGCCGGGTCACTGGGCAAAACCAAGCTGTTCGCCCGCCAACTCTCGGCGCGCGGCGGCGAATTTTTCTGCGTGTCGCGCGGTGACCGCGTCGGCATCGCCGGCCACACCGTGCTCTACCTTCGCGGCGAGATCGCCGTCTGAGCGCCCACCGCCGGTCCTCTGCCTCACGCTGCGCCATCACTGGCGCGGCTTTTTGCTGTTCCGCCCTGGAGAGGTGGGCCCCGGATAAGTTGAAAAATTGTCATGGTCACAGTGCCTGTTTCGGTCAACTGTGCTGGTGTCAAATATCCCCCGCTGCTGCTGCACCACCCGGCCATTTTCCGCTATCTTCCGCCCTTCATTTTCCCGCCGCCATGATCCAGACCCTGCCCCCGCCTCCCGCAAAGCCACCGGTTGCCGCCGCGCTTTCGCAGCCGCTCTACGCCGAGCTGGCCAACTCCCTCCAGTCGCTCATCGAGCAGGGCACCTTGCGTCCCGGCCATCGGGTGCCGTCCGTCCGCCGTATGTCGCTCCAGCGGGATGTGAGCATTGCCACCGTACTGCAGGCTTACACCGTGCTCGAGAACCGTGGCTATCTCGAGGCCCGGCCGCAATCCGGCTACTATGTCCGCCCGCGCCCGCCATGTCTCAGCCCCGAGCCGAGGATGGCCCGGCCGATGGCCAAGCCGTCCTATGTCGGCGTCAAGGATCTCACCACCGAGGTCATGGAGCGCTCCGCCAATTCGGATTTCATGCCGTTTGGCGCCGCGTGCCCGCACCACAGCCTTTTCCCCAACAAGAAACTTGCCCGCCTGCTCGGCTCCGTCGCCCGCCGCGACCCCTCGCTCATCAGTCGCCACTCCATGAACTGGGGCTACGAGCCGCTGACCCGCGAAATCTCCCGCCGCTACCTGCAGGGCGGCGTGCCGTTGGCCCACGACGAGCTGGTCGTGACCATCGGCTGTTCCGAGGCCCTCAACCTCTGCCTGCGCGCCGTCACCAAGCCCGGGGACACCGTGGCCATCGAGACGCCCGCCTACTTCGGTTTTCTCGAGATGATCCAGAGCCTCAACCTCCGCGCCCTCGAGATTCCCACCTCTTCCCGCGAGGGCATCTGCCTCGAGGAATTGCGCGAAGCCATCGAGCAGAACGACGTCAAGGCCGTGCTCGTCATGCCGAATTTCCACAACCCGCTCGGCAGCCTGATGCCCGACGAGAAGAAGAAGCGGCTCCACGACCTGCTCTGCGAATACGACATCGCCGCCATCGAGGACGACATCTACGCCGACACGCATTTCGGCGAAGTGCGCCCCAAGCCTCTCAAGGCCTGGGACCGCGACGGCCGCGTGATGCTTTGCTCCTCTTTCGGCAAGTCGCTCGCCCCGAGCTTCCGGGTCGGCTGGACCGCGCCCGGCCGCTACCTCGAGCGCGTGCGCCGGCTCAAGTTCACCAACACCATGGGCACGCCCGCCATCCTGCAGAAGACCCTCGCGGAGTTCCTGCGCGACGGCGGTTACGACCACCACCTGCGCTCCCTGCGCCGGGCCTATCACCAGCAGCTGTCCCTGTTCGCCCAGACCATGCAACGGTGTTTCCCCGACGGCACGCGCTACAGCCGGCCGCAGGGCGGCAATGTCATCTGGGTCGAGCTCCCGGCCAAGGTCGACACCCTCAAGCTTTACCACGACGCCCTCAAAGTGCGCATCAACACCGCCCCCGGCGCGCTCTTCTCGGTGAAGGACCGCTACAACAATTGCATGCGCATGAGCTGCGGCCTGCCCTGGTCCGACGAGGTCGAGGCCGCGCTGGGCAAGCTGGGCGAGCTGATCAAGAAGCAGCTCTGAACCAAATAATTGGGCGCCCGCTTTCCGCTCTTGGAGACGGTGCGCTAAACCTTTTGCCTGAAATCAATCTTCCTCCCTGACACTTTCCAACTGTGACTGCCGCTGAAAAAACTCCCACCAAGGCCGCGCTGATCGCCGGGTTCGCCGCCATCTATGTCATCTGGGGCTCCACTTACCTGAGCATCCGGGTCGTGGTCGAGACCATCCCGCCGTTCCTCATGGCCAGCGCGCGGTTCTTTGCCGCCGGCGGCATCATCGCCGCCTACATCGCCTTCACGCGGGGATTCAAAGCCAGTCCCCGCCAATGGCGCGATAATGCCATCATCGGCGGTTTTCTCTGCCTGGGCGGCAACGGCTTGGTATCGTGGGCAGAGCAGAAAATCCCTTCCGGCATTGCGACGCTCATTATTTCCGTCGGGCCGCTGTTCATCGTGCTGCTCGACTGGACCGCGCACGCCATCTTCAAGGACAACCGGCGCGGCACGCGGCCCACGGCCCTGACCTTTGTCGGACTGGCCCTGGGTTTTGCCGGCCTCGCGGTGCTCGTCGGCCCGGACGTGGCCCGGCAGGGCGTGGATGGGCTGGACGGCCTGAGTGTGCTCGGGCTGATTGGCGCGTGCCTGTTCTGGGGCATCGGCATGATCTACACCAAATATGCCCATGACCCCGTGGAACCCTTCACCGGCTCTGCCATTCAGATGCTCACCGGCGGTGGCTGGCTGTTGCTGGTCAGTTTGCTCTGCGGCGAACCTTTCCATTTTAACCCCGCCGCGGTCAGCGCGCACTCCGTCCTCGCCTGGGTTTACCTGGTGGTCTTTGGTTCGCTGATTGGCTTCACCACCTTTGTCTGGCTGATGAAGCACAGCACCCCGGCGCGTGTTTCCACTTACGCCTATGTGAATCCCATTGTGGCGGTCTTTCTCGGCTGGTTGATCCTGCACGAGCCGGTAAATCCCCGCATCTTCATGGCCTCGGCCATCATCATCGCCGGTGTCGCCATCATCACCACGACCAAGAACAAAAGGTCGCTGGCCATTCCTCCCCGTCAGGCGGTGGCCTGCACCGAGGCCGAGCCCGCCCGCAGCAGCCGGTAAGCCCGGCTTGGGCCGGTCACAACAAGGCGCGCAGTTTCGGCCCGATGCTTCGCGCCAAGGCGGGGTTGGCATAGCCGACCCACGCCACAGGCGAGGTGGTGTCGAGCGGCGCGCGCAACGGTTTGCCGTCCGGCGCGGTGATCACGCAGCCCAGTTCCTGCGCGATCAGCGCCGTGCAGATGTCGTAGGGGTGACATGTCAGCGCCGAATGCATTCCCAGCTGGGCTAAGGCCAGCGGGCGCAGGTCGGCCACAAAGCGGTCATGCCCCATCAGCAACTCGTAGATTTGCCCGCCGCTGCTCAGGTATTGGTCGTCGAATATCTCCACCCCGGCCCCGAGCCGTCGCCACAGCCTTTCTTCGCGCTCGGCCAGCCAAGCCTTTCCCGGTGGAAAAAACTTCGCAAAGGACGCGAAGCCGTGCGCCACGGTCTTCGCGCGGGAGGGTTGCGGTTTGAACTTGGCCCGCCGGCCGGTGCGCAAGTCGGTTCGCACCGCCGTCACCCCGCGACCGCACACGGTGCTAATTTGGTCGGCCAGTCCCTGCTTCCTCGTCGGCAGCTCGGTCATGACCGCGACGGCAATGTCGCTGAGATTGGTTTTCGCGCCGCGTTGCGGGGCCAGGGCGGCGAGGCTCCAGGCCGAGCGCTTGTCATACATCAGACTGCGCGTGCCGTCGATCGGGTCGAGGATGCACTTGAAGAGGGTCTGCGCCAACGGCGTGCCGCGGGGAAAAGTAACGGTATCACCGTCGAGCCCTTCCATGATCAATTCGACCGGCCAGCGCCGCGGCCAATGCTCCCTGAACCACGCCAGCACGGTCGTCTCGCCGACCTTGTCGATAGCGTAGATGGTGTCGGCCGACGTGACCGCCGCCACCCGCGACATGCGCCGGCTGCCCCGGCGCTGCGCGGCGCGCACTGAGGCGCCAATCGCGTTCTGCAGCCGGCAGAGCAGCCGGCGGGCCTGGTCGAGGTTGGGATGCATCAATGAATCCGGATGTCAGGATTGAGTCTCTCGCTACTAGCGGAAATCCAGCGGCTGCTTGCAACCGCGTTTATGACACGGCAGATTATGCTCATGCAAAAGACCCCCGCCCCGACAAAGAAATCCGCGAAACCCGAGGCGCCCGCCGCCCGGATCCTTTCCCCGCGCCGCAAGACCACGCAGGCCACCTCACTCCACGAGCTGGCGGTGGAGCAGCTCGAGCATTTTCACATCGACCCCAAGTCGCCCACCGGCCAGCCGTTGCTCGCGCTCGCCGAGAAACTTTATGCGGCGCACGGCGACGTGATGGACTTGTGGGAGGCCACCACGCGCGAACTGGGCCGGCTGCCGCGACAGGACCGCCTGGCCCTGTTCAACGCCAAGAAATTCCTCTCGTTCCAACTGGCGAAGCTCCTCGACACGCTGCAAAATCCGTCGCGCAAGACCCACCAGTCGCTCCGTTACTCGAACTCGACGATGCTGGCGAAGGGCCCCTATCCGACTTTCGATAACGTCACGGCCATCTTCTCGGCCACGCCGGTCATCACCCGCACCGCCACCTACCTTTACGCCTGCTCCGAGTGGATCGACGACGCGTTCCAGGGCCGCGAGTTCCTGCACGAGATCTACTCGCGGCTGATGAACCCCACTTCGATCTCGCTGGCCAACCACATCGTGGACATCGAGGCGGGCCCGATGGCCGGGGAATACATGGCGTGGAATTTCAACTCCGGCATGGCGGCCATCGACGCCGCGCTTTCCCATCTCGTCGGTTATCAGGATGTCGTGCTCTCCTCACGCAACATCTACGGCGGCGCCCACCAGCTGTTGCACGACTGGTTCGGCAAACGCTCCAACCTCAATGTCGGGGTCGTGTTCTTCGACGGGTTTACGGTGGGCGACTTCACCAAGGCCCTGGCCGGCGTTAAGAAAAAATACGCCGACCGGCTCGCCGCCGGCCGCCGCGTCTATGTCTATCTCGAGAGCCCGTGCAACCCCCACGGGGTGTTCCTCGACGTGCCCGGCATCGCCCAGGCCGCGCATGCCGCCGGTCTTACCGTCATCTGTGATTGCACGGTCGGCACACCCTTCCTCGTCCGCCCGCTCCAGCACCCCGACCTGGCCGAACGCCCGGACTACGTCATCCACAGCTACACCAAAGACCTCACTGGCCACGGCACCACCACCGCCGGGGTCGTCATCGGCCGCAACGAGGACATGTTCCTGCCGAAGGGCGACGCTTCGCCGAGCGGCAAGAGCTGGCACGACACGCTTTTCTGGAACGTCTACTATATCAAGGGCGCGTTCCTCGACTCCGACAAGGCCTTCGAGGTGCTGACCGGCATGAAGACGCTCGAGCTGCGCATGCTCAAGAAGTGCATCAACACGCTCGTCTTCGCCCGCTGGCTCGCGTCGAACCCGCTCGTCACCGTCAGCGGCCCGGCCAACCCGGAGGACCCGAACCACGCCACGGCCGCCCGTCTCTCCTACCTCGGCCTGCCCGCGCCGCTTTTCACCATCCACTTCGAGGCGGCAAAGATCTCCCGCGTCACGCTCGAGCGCTTCTTCGATTCGCTCGCCCCGATGTTCGGCCACATGGTGTCGCTCGGCCAGAGCAACACGCTGGTGCTCTGCCCCGCGCTCACGTCGCACTCCGAACTCAGCCCCGAGGCGCTCAAGGAGGCAGGCATCACGCCGACCACCATCCGCATCGCGGTGGGCGACGAGTCGCCCCGCGAGCTCATCGGCGATTTCCTGGAAGCCGCCCGCTCGGCCATCGACGTCGCGCTCCCCGGCTTCAGCAAGAAGTTCATGTCCGCCGCGGGCATCGACGCGATGATCGACGAGGTCTACGCCGACGTGCACCGGCGGCACGCGGCGGCACAACCGAGATTCGCTGAATGTATTCGATGAACGATCACATTCGTCTCGCCATAGCCTCGTTCTTGCGAGGCGAAGGCGGACGCCGCCCTAAGCATACTATTGGTTGACGGCGACGTGGGTTGGTTGATGTCAACTAATAGTATACTTGGGGGCTTGGGCTTCCGGGAGCGAAGCGAGACGAGGGGACCGACCACCCCTTACTTTTTCGGGAACGGCGAGTGCGTCTCGCGCTTCAGCTCGCGGGTCATCAGCGCCATGAGCGCATCGGCCGGCTTCTTGCCCGAGTAGAGAATGGCATGAACCTCGGACAGAATGGGCGCGCTGATGCCCTTCTGGCGGCACAGGTCGTGGAGCGCCTTGGTGGTGCGGTAACCCTCGACCACCGTCCGGCGGCCGGCGAGCAGGCTCTCGACCGACTTGCCCGCGCCGATCTTTTCGCCGAACTCGCGGTTGCGGCTCCATGCCCCGTGGCACGTCGCAACCAGGTCGCCGAATCCGCTCAGGCCATAAAAAGTCTCCTTGGTGGAGCCGAGTGACTCGCCCACGCGCACCAGCTCGGTCAGCGCCCGGGTGATCAGCGAGGCTTTCGCATTGTCGCCCAGTTTCAGGCCGTCGCAAAACCCCGCGGCAATGGCATAGATGTTCTTCAGGCTGGCGCCGTATTCCGCCCCAACCAGGTCGTCGCTGGTGTAGATCCGGAGCGTCGGGCCGCTCATGGCCGCCTGCACCTGTCCGACAAACTGGTCGGTGCGCGCCGCGGCCATGACCATCGCCGCGGGCAGGCCGCGGGCCACTTCGCCGGCATTGGTCGGCCCGGTAAGCGTGCCGCAATTCAGCCCGGGCAGCACCTGTGCCATGATTTCGCTCGGACGGAGATGCGTGCCGATCTCGAGACCTTTGACCAGGCTGAGGAAAAGCTGCAGCCGCGAGGTGCCGTGGAGCACGGCCCGCATCTGCTCGCACCAGATCCGCAGGACTTGCGACGGGCTGGCGATGAGCGCCACGTCGGCCTCCACCAGCGCCGCGCGGAGGTCGCTGGTGACGATGAGGGCATCAGGCAGCCGGACGCCCGGGAGATAGTCCTGATTTTCCCGGGCCGTGCGGACCAGCTCGGCGTGCTCCGGCCGGCGGGTGACGAACGTCGTCTGCTGCCCGCGGCGGGCGAGATGCGCGGCCATCGCGGTGCCCCAGGCGCCGGCGCCGATGACCGCGAAGTTGAGTGGGCGCTGCTCGAGCATGGGGTAAACCGTCAGGATTTAAGGAAGCCAGGAATCTTCTCGCCGGCGAGCATAGCATCGAAATTTTCGCGCGCGTTGACCAGCTCGAACCGGCTGCCTGACACGAGCACCTCGGCGGGCATGGGCCGCGTGTTGTAGCGGCTGGCCATGGTGTAGCCATAGGCGCCGGCGCTCATGAAGGCGACCAGCTCGCCCTCGCCCACGGTCTGCAGCGTGCGATCCTTGGCGAAGCAGTCGCCTGACTCGCAGATGGGGCCGACGAGATCGGCCTTGAGCGCGGGACGCGAGGTGTCACGCAGCAGCGGCACGAGCTCGTGGTAGGCTTCATACATGGCCGGGCGCACGAGGTCGTTCATCGCCGCGTCGAGCACGAGGAAGTTTTTGCCGGAGCCGTGCTTGAGGTATTCGACGCGGGAAAGCAGCACCCCGGCGTTGCCGACGAGGAAGCGCCCGGGCTCGAGGAGAATCTTGAGGCCGAGCGGCGCCAGCAGGGGCTGGAGCGCGGCGCCGTAGGCCTCGGGCGTGAGCGGACGCTCGCTCGCGGGCTTCGCGTCCCACCAAGCGGCATCGCCGCTGGCGAGCGCGTCCTGATAAACGATGCCGATGCCGCCCCCGATGCTGAAGTAGGAGATGCCGTAGGTCTTTTTCAACTGCAGGGCAAAAGGCACAACCTTCTCCACCGCCTCGATGAAGGGCGCGGCCGAGGTGAGCTGCGAGCCAATGTGCATCTGCACGCCCTGGATGGAAAGGTGCGGATACTTCGCGGCGGTTGCGTAGGCCGCCGCCGCCGCGGTGAGCGGGATGCCGAACTTGTTCTCGCTCTTGCCGGTGGTGATCTTGGCGTGCGTCTTGGCGTCCACGTCGGGGTTGATGCGGATGGCGATGGCCGCCTTGCGGCCCAGCTGGCCCGCCACGTGGTTGATCCGGGCGAGCTCGGGTTCGCTTTCGACGTGGAAGCCGAACACGCCGGATTCGAGCGCCAGCCTGATCTCGGCATCGGTCTTGCCGACACCGGCAAACACGCTCCGGGCGGCGCTGCCACCCGCGGCCAGCACTCGCCGAAGCTCCCCGCCGCTCACCAGGTCGAAGGCCGCGCCGAGGTTGGAAAACAGCCGCAGCACGGCGAGGTTCGAATTGGCCTTCATGGCGTAGCACAGCTGCACGTCGAGCCCGGCGAGGCTGGCGGTCAGCCGGCGGTAATTGTCCGTGATCGTCTGCGCGCTGTAGACGTAGGTCGGCGTGCCATGCAGCTGCGCCACCGCGGCGAGATCGACTGATTCGCAGTGGAGTTTCTGGCCGACGTAGCGGAAGTGGTGCATCGAGGTAAAGGGAGCGTGAAAGGAGTCGAGATAGCCAGAATCCCCTTGAAAGGAAGAGCTATTTTTTTGATGAGTAATGCCATGTCCTACGGAATGCGCCGCCTGCTCAACCAACTGCCGATGGCGTTTGGTCTGCGGAACGACCGGCGCCTGCGCACCGCCCGGCTGAAGCACGCGCAATTCGCAAGTTTTTTGGAGGAATCCGGCTTCCGCACCCACAATGTGGACCACCACGAGCGGAGCCTGCGACGCCGTCGCGTGGCCAAGGAAATGTTCAAGTGGGCCACCGCGTTCGGCGCGGCCTGGATCGCGCTGGAAAGTGCGCGGGCCCTGACGCTGTTTTGAGCGGCCCGCTTGTTCCGCGTAAAGCGGATTGCCAGTTGCGCCCGGGGCCGACTTAGTGCCGGGTGGTGCAACCCAGTGCTGAACTTTACCCTTGGATCTCCGCTGGTGGCATTGCCTGGGGCATCTTGGACTGTTTCTTTGGCTACCGGGTTTTCAAATTTACCCTGGCCTTGCTCGGCGGATTGATCGGTGCGATCCTGGGGCAGGCGGCGGGGGTCGCGTTGGGCCTGGGTTCCAGCGGGTCAATTGCCGCGATGATCGTGGGCGGGCTGCTGGGAGCGGGCCTGGCGTTCCTCTTGTATATCGCCGCGGTGTTCGTGGCAGGATTTGGTTTTGGCGCCACGCTCGGGATCCTGCTGCTATCAAACTACAATCAGATGGTGGCGCTCCTGACGGGCTGCGTGCTGGGCGTCATCGGCGGATTCCTCGCCGTGAAAGTTCAGCAGGTGCTCATCAAGCTGTCCACAGCCTTGCTGGGGGCGTTCCGCGCCCTGCTCGCGCTGTCGTATTTCACCATCCAGCTTGACTGGCTTTATTACTTTCAGCAACCCCAGCAGATTCCCGCCTTGATCGACAGCAATGCCTGGATGTTCCCGTCCATCCTCGCCCTCGCGGCGGTGGGAGTGATCGCCCAGTTCGAGCTCGGCGGCTCGTCTGGGAAAAAGAAAGCCCAGGCGGCCGACGAGTAAACTTGCCGCGCGATGGGTCAGCCGCAATATGCGGGTCGATGAAAAAATTCCTTACCGCGCTTTTCCTGCTGGCACTCGCCGCGATCATATTATCCGGCTGCAACAGCGGCCATAACATCATCACGGTCGGCTTGAAGATCGAGCTGACCGGCCTTGAGCGCGCCGGCGACGGCACCGTGCACGTGACCTGGCGGGTGTCCAATCCCAATCTGGCCTCCTATCTGCTGTCGCAGACCAGCCACCGGATTTTCCTCAATGGCACGCTGGTGGGCAAGACCGTGGACAACGATCCCATGGGGGTCCCGGCCCAGCTCAGCATCACCAAGACGAGCAAGCTGTTGGTGGCGGATCAGGCCGCCGAACGCATCCTGCGTGATGCGCTGGCCGCTGGCTCGGCCCGCTATCGCGTCGAATCGCAGATTACAGTCCGCCTGTATGGTGAGACCGTTGACCGGTCCAGCCTGACCAATTCCGGCACCGTGCCGGTAACGGGCAAATAAAAGACGACGCTCAGGTTACCCGAAGGCCGCCGGTGAAGGAAGCGCATTGCTCAGGCCGCCAGCCGGGTGGCTTGCATTTTGGCGTGACGAACCACCGTGAACCGGATGGGCCGGACAGCTGTCAGCACGCGCGGTTGGCGGCTGTATTGCTCGATCGTCCAGGCCACGAGGCCGGTGGTGAAGAGAATCGCGGTAAATTCGGCGGCGTCAAAGGGACGACCGCTCGCCCGAGAAGCGAAGCCCGGAAGGATCGTGGTGAGAACGGATATAAGAGCGGTTTTCATTGGAGGATTGAGCGATGCCAGAAGAACACCGCCCTCGGCTTGAAAGTTGCAAAATCGCGCAAAGGCCTGTTCAAAAAGCAAAAAGGCGCAGCCCCAGGCTGCGCCCTATAATACCCGTCTTGGGCGATCTTCAGCCCGCGCCGCCGGCGTTGGAAACCGGCTTGAAACGTGCGCGGAAAAGCGCGGCCACATAATCGCGATTCATCCGCGCGATGAAATCGTGGCTGATGAGCTTCGGGCACACCGCGCTGCACTCGTATTGGTTGGTGCAGTTGCCAAAGCCGGCCTCATCCATCGTCTGCACCATGGCGAGCACACGCTTGTCGCGCTCAGGCTGGCCCTGCGGGAGGAGGCCGAGATGCGAAACCTTGGCGGCCACAAAGAGCATCGCGCTGGCATTTTTGCATGCCGCCACGCACGCGCCGCAACCGATGCAAGCCGCCGCGTCCATCGCGAGGTCGGCATCATCCTTCGGCACCGGAATCGAGTTAGCCTCGGGCGCCGCCCCGGCGCGCACGGTAATAAAACCGCCCGCCTGCTGGATTTTGTCGAAGGCCGTGCGGTCGGTGACGAGATCCTTGACGAGCGGAAAAGCCCTGGCGCGGAACGGCTCGACGACAATCACGTCGCCGTCCTGGAAGCTGCGCATGTAAACCTGGCAGGTAGCAATGCCCTTGCCTGGGCCGTGCGGCTTGCCATTGATGGTGCACGCGCAGGTGCCGCAGATACCCTCGCGGCAGTCGTGGGCGAAGGCGATCGGCTCCTCGCCCTTGGTCGTCAGCTCGTCGTTCACCACGTCAAGCATCTCGAGAAACGACATGTTCGGGTTCAGGTTCTTCACCGGATAGTCGGCAAACCGGCCGGGCCGGCTCGGGCCGGCCTGCCGCCAGACACGAAGCGTGACGGAGAAGAGTTTCTTGGAAGATGTTTCTGCAACCATGACAGGGAAATTATTTATATGAGCGCACCGACATCTTGGTAAATTCGTAGTTGAGCGGCTCGCTGTTGCGGTGCGGCGCCTTGCCGTCGCCTTGATATTCCCAGGCGGCCACGTGGGCAAAGTGCTCGTCGTTGCGTTTGCACTCGCCGTCCGGGTGCTGGTATTCCTCGCGAAAGTGCCCGCCGCAAGACTCCTCGCGGGTGAGCGCGTCGCGGCACAGCAACTCCCCGAGCTCAATGAAGTCGACCACGCGGCCGGCCTGTTCCAGCGACTGGTTGAGCGTGTCGCCCGAACCAGGGACATTGACGTTCGCCCAGAACTCCTCGCGCAGCGCGGGGATTTTTTGGAGCGCCGCCTCGAGACCCTGCCTGGTGCGCGCCATGCCGCAGTGCTCCCACATGATTTTCCCCAGGCGCTTGTGAAAATGGCTGACGGGCTCCTTGCCCTTGTTGGCCAGAAAGCGCTGTGTCATGCTGATGACATTTTCCTCCGCCTGTTTGAACTCAGCGCGATCAGTCGCCTGGCGGGAACCCGGCTTCTGGCCGGCGAGGTAGTCGCCGATGGTGTAGGGAATGACAAAGTAACCATCGGCCAGGCCTTGCATGAGCGCGGAGGCACCGAGGCGGTTCGCTCCATGATCGGAGAAGTTGGCTTCACCGAGCACAAAGAGGCCGGGGAGGTTGGACATCAGGTTGTAGTCCACCCAGAGGCCGCCCATCGTGTAGTGCACGGCGGGGAAGATGCGCATCGGCGTCTGGTAGGCGTTTTCCGCGGTGATCTCGTGGTAGATGTCAAAAAGGTTGCCGTAGCGCTCGCGCACGGCGGGCTCGCCGAGGCGCTTGATCGCGTCGGCAAAGTCGAGGTAGACGCCGAGACCGGTCTCGCCGACGCCGCGGCCCTCGCCACACATGCGCATAGCGGCACGGGAGGAGACGTCACGCGGAGCGAGGTTGCCGAAGCTCGGGTAAATGCGCTCAAGGTAGTAATCGCGATCGGTCTCGGGGATGTCGGCGGGGTTCTTCTTCGCGTCCTCCTTTTTCTTCGGCACCCAGATGCGGCCGTCATTGCGGAGCGACTCGGACATGAGCGTGAGCTTCGACTGGTATTCGCCGCTGACCGGGATGCACGTCGGGTGAATCTGCGTGTAGCAGGGGTTGGCCAGGCAGGCGCCGCGCTTGTAGGCGCGCCAGATGGCGGTGGCGTTGGAGCCGCGCGCATAAGTGGAGAGATTGAAGACATTGCCGTAGCCGCCGGTCGCGAGCACGACCGCGTCGGCGCTGTGGCGGGTGATGGCACCCGTGATGAGGTCACGGACAATGATGCCCTTGGCGTGACCGTCCACGACAACCAGATCGAGCATCTCGCAGTTGGTGTGCAGCTCGACCCCGCCCTGCCCCACCATGCGCGAAAGCGCGGAGTAGGCGCCGAGGAGGAGTTGCTGGCCGGTCTGGCCGCGGGCGTAGAACGTGCGGGACACCTGGGCCCCACCAAAGGAGCGGTTGGCGAGAAGGCCGCCGTATTCGCGGGCGAAGGGCACGCCCTGCGCGGCGCACTGGTCGATGATGTTGACCGAGACCTCGGCGAGACGGTGGACGTTGGCCTCGCGAGAGCGGTAATCGCCACCCTTGATGGTGTCGTAGAAGAGCCGGTGCACGGAGTCGCCGTCGTTCTGGTAATTCTTGGCCGCATTGATGCCACCCTGCGCCGCGATGGAGTGGGCGCGGCGCGGGCTGTCGTGAAAGACAAAATTCCTCACGCGGTAGCCGAGTTCGGCGAGCGTGGCGGCGCACGAGGAGCCCGCGAGTCCCGCGCCCACGACGATGATCTCGTATTTGCGCTTGTTGGCCGGGTTGACCAGCTTGATCTCCGTCTTGTGCTTGCGCCACTTGTCGGCCAGCGGGCCGGAAGGAACCTTGGATTCAAGTTTGGCCATGGTGGGGCTGGGTCAGTGTTCGATCCGGCCGCTCAGGACCGGCAGCCAGCCGAGCACGGCCAGTGGAATGGCCGCGTTGCCGAGAAAGTAGAGCCAGCAATAGGCGATCGAGCAGCGTTCCAGGGCCCGCGTCCATTTCTCGTTTTTCAGCCCGAGGGTTTGCACCATGCTCACGATCCCGTGGCTCAGGTGGTAGCTGAGCAGACCGACGGCAATGATATAGAAGAGGGATACCCCGGCCCGGCCGAAGCCTTCGACCATCATCGCGTAGACATTGCGCACCATGGTGCCGTCGGTCAGCCGAAAAGTGTGCTCGCCCCACTCCGGATGCTGCACGCGGAAAGTGAAATCCATCAGGTGATAGACAAGGAACGCGAGCACCACCAGGCCGGTGCGGCCCATGACCCGCGAGGCCAGCGTGGCGCGGTTGGTATAATCGGCTCCATAGGCCTCGGGCCGGGCGGCCCGGTTCTCGAGGGTGAGCTTGATGGCGAGCCAGACGTGGATGACCAGGCAAACGAGGAGAAAAAACCGGATGGCCCACAGGCCGGCGCCGAGCGATTCGAGCATGTGCCCGTAGGCGTTGATTTTTTGCGGCGGGAGAAAAATCTGAAGATTGCCCAGCAGATGACCGGTCACAAAGCCGAACAGCACGAGCCCCGTGAGGGCCATGAGGAATTTTTTCCCGATGGACGAATGGAGGAGCGCACCAAGGAGATTCATCGCGGGGAGCTGGAAATAGGATGTCGGGTGGGCTGCGGGGGCTTGAAGACGGAATAGATAAACCAATGTCGGCAAATAATGTAAAGGGCGCGCCGGAGCCCGTCTGACTAATTAGTGTGCCTAAATCATCCGAGAAGTCCGGGCTCCGGCCTCGGGGCTGTTTTCATCGGCCTGAGAGTGTCGCCTTCTTCGGCTGGCGGCGTTGTCGCCGCGGCCTCAGCGCGCCAGCGGCTTGAGCAGCGCAAACTTCCCGCTCGCGGCCGGCTGGATGAATTTCCGGCGGAACAGGTTGACGCGCACGCCTTCGCCCAGCGCCGCCGCAATCCCCGCCTCCATCCCCTTGGGGGCGACCTCGTCGGCCACATACTGGAAGTCCCAGCGCTGGTCGGAGACCTGCACGAGGCTCCAGTGCCAGCAGGAAAATTTTTCCGGCAAGGCCTGGTCGATCTCGAACGCGGAAACCACCGCCCCGTCCGGGCGGAAGTGCAAATCCCGCTCGCGGCCCAGGATCCGGTAGCCGGCGGGCGTGCGACGCACGATGTCGCCCGTGAAGTAGCGCAGCAGCGGCATCGCCACGCGGTCGCGGGTTGTCACGTTGATCTGGAAAACCTCCGGCAGGTCCGCGCGCCAGGCCACGAGCTCGACAAAGGCGTTGCCGTCGATCGCACGCAGGTTGTCCGAGAACGCGTCGCCCACAAAAATGTAGCCCGCCTCGGTCGAGCCGTAGAGATCCACCTGCACCGCGGGAAAAGCCTCCGCGATGCGCCGGCTGTGCTGCCGGCTGGCCTTGCCGTAGGTGAGAATGACCGTGCGCAGGCTGGGCAGGTTCACCCGGCGTTTCTTCGCCGCCCGCGCCAGCAGGGAGAGATAGATCGGTTCGCCCTCGAGCACCTCCGGCTTGAGCGCCTGCAACTCGAGCATGATCCGGTCCCATTCCGCCTCGGCAAAGACGAAGGGGTCGCTCGAAAGATTCAGGTAGACCGTGCCGTCAAAATAACGGTGCGGAAACGGATGATCCTCGTAGGGGCAAAGGTTGCTCGAACACCCGATGGGGGCGAGCACCGCCTTGCGGTAGGGACGGTCCACATACGGCGCGAGTTGCGGATGGGCCAGGTAGGCCCGGCGCAGCTGCGCGTTCCACCAGCCGTCTTCCATCACCACCGTCATCGGCCCGCTGGTCGTGCCCGAGGTATGCTCGAATTCGTATTTCTTTTCCTGCAAACCGCGCTCGATCGCCGCGTAATCCGCAAAAAACGCCGTGTGCCCGCGGTCGAGGATCTCCTGCTTGGTCAGCACCGGGATCTCCCGGAAGCACGACCACTGCAGCGACTCGCTGTGCAGCGGGAAACGCCGGCCGTAAAGCGGGCTGCGCGAGTAGATGGCGCGGATTTCCTTCTCCAGCGGCGCGGGCAGTCTACATCCCTCCTCCTCGCCGAGCACGTCGGGAGCATTGGCAAAAGTGGATGCGGCTGAGGGAGTTTCCATCGAGTCCGGGGAGTTAAACCGGTGGCAGGTCAAAGTCAAACGGCGGCACGGTCAGCAGTTTCATCCCTGCTTCTTGAGTTTCGCCCAGTACGGCGAGAAGAGCAGGAGCGCATCCAGGACCATCGCGTGGGTGATGCCACCGTTGTAGGCCAGCGCATAGACCTCGTCCACCGGCCGCGTCATGATTTCAAACTCCTCGTCCGGATCCCAGTCGAGTTTTGCCGACGGCCGCGCGTTTTCCACCAGCACAAGGTGGCAGCGATTACTCTGCATCGCGGGATTCGGGTGCACGCTGCCCAACAGTCGCGCCCCGCTGCCAACGTAGCCGGTTTCCTCCCGCAGCTCGCGCAGCCCCGCCGCGATCGGATCCTCGCCCGGATCGATCACCCCGCCGGGAATCTCGAGGGAAAAGTCGTCGGTGCCATAGCGGAACTGCCGTACCAGCACGAGGCGATGCTCCGGGGTCAGCGCGACGACGTTCACCCAGTCCGGGGCGTTGATGACAACAAAATCCTGCTCCGCGTCCTTGCGGGGATGGCGGTAGATGACGCGGGTGACATCGAAGATGCGCGTGGTGGCATGCGGCTCCGTGCGGAGCTTCTGCCAGCGCTGCGGCAGGGGGGGAGTATCAGCCATGGGAAAATAAAAATGCCTCCGCGACCGGGGTCTTGGAGGCATTCGAAATTATTGCCGGAAGCTTATTTCTTCGGGATGTGAATTTTCTGGCCGACGCGGAGCTTGGCCGGGTCGAGGCCGGGATTCTCGGCTGAGATGGCGTCAACCCGCACGGCGAATTTCTTGGCGATCTTCGACAGTGTGTCACCCGGGGCCACCGAGTAGGTGCCGTCGGCGTTCATCACGCCGGTCGGGGCGGGGGCGCCCTTGCCACC
>WNFI01384684.1_pt4 | contig 78100 bp, 71 predicted proteins | sample 5400471 | NCBI WGS metagenome assembly WNFI01 (sample SAMN13153348, study PRJNA577476) | soil metagenome | isolation source: 100 cm saprolite on Douglas fir-dominated hillslope | place: USA:California | collected 2013-09-17 | reverse complement strand
GGCTGTTTCAGCAGGCGTCTGGGCGCTTCAGATCGCCGTCTTCGCGTTGGTCGCTCGATCCGTCGGCATCGCGCTGCCTCTTGCCGGAACGGTCGCCGCGATGCTGCTCACGAACGTCGGGTTGATATTGCGAGCGACGCCCGGGAACGTCGGCTATTTCCAGGTTGCGTACGCCGTCGCCGCCGGACAGTTCGGTGTGCCAACCGAGGCCGCCGTCGCGTCTGCGTTGTTATTGCAGGTAGTGCAAATCCTCCCCGTGACGCTGCTTGCCGTGGCGCTCGCACCACGAATGCTGCGGAACACGAGCGGAGCCGGATAACGCGTCACGAGTCCGGCAACAGGTCGCTTGCCGATGACGCCGGTCGCGCCGCCGCTGACACTGATCTTCACGGCTCGATGGCGATCAGCGGCTTGGTTGTTAACCGCCCCGCTTGAAGAACTGCACCGCGCGCTCATGCTTCTCCGCGGCCGCGCGCGTCTTGAAGGTGCCGAGGTTGCGGCGCCTGCCGGTCTTGGGATTCTTCTTTCGCGAATACAACCGGTACTCGCCTGTCTTCAGCTTTCGAATCATGTCCGCCTCCGCCGGTGTCTGCGACGGATCTCGGCAGGGCGCGTGCCGACCCCGCGAGAGACGGCGCGCTCAACCGGTCAGGAGGGCGTTGATTTTCGTCACGGTGTTCCAGTTCCGGCCCGTCCCGCTCGTCCCCAGTGCCCTTTCGATCATCGGCAGCGTTGCCTTGGAATTGCCGATTCCGTCGGGATAGGTCAGATACGCCTGCCTGCCAACGGCGCGAATGGTCTCGCGACCGACGATCGCCGCCTGGAGCGCCTCGACTGCATTGGGGGCCGGCGCGTCGCGCAGGAACACCACCAAGAGATGTGAAGGGTCGCGCAGAGCCTCGTTGCGAAACGGGTTGGCGTCGATGGCGGACTGCCACTCATCCGCCGTCCGGACGATGTACCGCGTTTCCAGACCGAGACGCTTCGTCGTTTCCGCCTCGAGAATCGATTCCAGTTTCCGTGCGGCGGTCCTCGAGCCGAAGACCAGGTTTCCACTCTGAAGAAGGGTCCGCGGGTCGTCGAGGCCGAGCCTCGTGGCGAGGGCACGCAACTCGGCCATGCAACACTCCGCCGTGCCCGGAGCAGGCACCGGAGTGAGTGGCCGCGTGCGAGTACGTCCCATCCTTGCATGACGCGGTCGCGTCCTTCGGATCCTTGTCCGCGGCACTCGCCATCGCCGAGGTCTTCGCGGCGGGAGCCGCCGGCTTGGTCGCGACCTTTGCTTCAGGCGTGGCTGACGACGACTTCTTTGACTTGGTCGACTTGGCTGCTCTCGTCTCGCCGCCCGCCCCCTTGGTGCTGGCCTTAGTGCTGGCCTTAGTGCTGGCCTTAGTGCTGGCCTTAGTGCTTGCCTTGGTCTTCGCGGCGGTCGTCTTCGTCGTGGTCTTCGAGGTGCTCTTGGTCGTCGTCGTTGTCTTGGCCTTTACGCCGCCGTGTCCTGAACAGGCGCCCTTGCCGACGCTGGCCGATGTGGTGCCGTCGTTGCAGGCGACGCTCACCTGCGTGCCCTGCGCGCCCGTCATGCTCATTGGGACGGCGAGGCACAACGCGAACAGCGAAACTGCTTTTGCGATGCGGATGTTCATCTGCGGTATCTCCGGAACAGGGTGGGGTCGGGGTGGTGAGTCCGAGGATACACACCACGCGCGGGTGCGCCAAGTCACAATTCGGTCGCGCTTTCCCAGGCGCCCTACTGGCTGGCGGAGCCTTCCCAGTGGAATTTGTGGAGGACGCGGTGAAAAACGGGCGTTAGCAGCAGGATGCTCACGGCCAGAAAGACGAGTCCGGCGTATAGGGCGAAGAATCCGGCGAAGATCTTTGCCGCGGTGTTCGGGAGCGCTCCGACGGGCCCCATGCCTCCCAGCAGCATGCTCGTATCGAGAAAAGCGTCGACCCATGATTCATGCGCCAGCCAGTGATAGCCGACCATTCCGATGACCAGGGAGACGCCGATGAGCTGGAGGGAGTACCAGCCGTGCACGGTCAACCGGCGTATGAATTGTCGTTGAGAGATGGGAGGCTGTGAACGGTTTTCGTAGTGCATCGAGTGCCCTGGTGTTGGCGTTGGTCGGACATTAACAGCGGGGCTTCCCCTCCCTCTTGTTTTCGGCGTTTGTTCGGGCTACGATTCCTGCCCAGATCGTGGCTTGCCGATGTTCACCGAGCTCCGCGCGCATACCGCTTTCTCCTTTGGAGACGGCGCCGTCTCTCCCGAAGCACTCGCTCGACGCGCGCGCCAGCTCGGCTACGGGCACTTAGGGATCACCGACTGCGCCGACCTGGGAGGCATCGCGAAGTTCGCCGTCGAAGCGATGGCGCCGACGAAGGATCCCGGATGCGCGCAGGTCGCTACGCACGAGCGGCTGGGCAAAGGCGACTGCCCGGTCTGTCAACGGCCCGTTCGACCGATCGTCGGCGCGGAGATCGAGGTCGACGGCCATCCGGCCGCGTTCATCGCACGAAATCCCGCCGGCTACCAGAGTCTCGCCGCGCTCGTCACCCTCGCCCGCGTCGGCGAATGGCGGCGGTGGGACAAACCCGAGCAGGGCAAGCGCCGCGGACGCCCCGGTGTCACCTGGGAGCATGTCACGCAGCATGCAACCGGATTACATGCGCTGACCGGATCGGCGAATGGACCGATCGCGTCACGTGTCCGCGCCGGCGATCAAGTGAGCGCAAAGCGTTTGCTCAACGAATGGCGCGCGCTGTTCGCGGAGCATCTCTCCGTCGAGGTACAGCTGCATTACACGGGCGGCCACGAGAGCGCACTCGCCAGCGATCTGATCGCGCTCGCCCAGAAGAACGGCGTGCCGTGGGTCGTCTCGCATGATCCACGGTACATCGACGATGGCGGGCGACTGGTGCACGACGTGCTGACCGCGCTGCGTCACGAGACCGACCTGGCGCAGGCGATGGAGCATGGCCTGCTCCGCCCGAACGGCGAATGGCGCTTGCGCTCGGCGCGTTCCATGATGAACCGGTGGCGTGAGCGCGGGGAGGGCTTGCGCGAGACGGAGCGCATCGTCGCGTCGTGCGAGCCATTCACGCTCGATTGGATGCGTCCGCCAATGCCCGACTTTCGTCGAGCGATCGAAGACGAGCGGTCGGACAACCAGTATCTGCGCGATCTCGCGTACGAGGGCGCGACGGTGCGTTGGGGAGCCAACCTCTCTCCCTCGCAAACGGGACAGATCGATCATGAGCTGGCGCTCATCGCCAAGCTGGGATTCGCCGGCTTTTTCCTCGTCATGGCCGACGCCATCCGCTTCGCCCGTTCCAAGGGGATTCTCTGTCAGGGGCGCGGCAGCGCGGCCAACTCGTGCGTCGCCTATTGTCTCGGCGTCACGCCCGTCGACCCGGTGAAGCACGGGTTGCTTTTCGAGCGCTTTCTCTCCGACGCGCGCGTCGGCACGAAGGCCAGCGAGCCGCCGGACATCGACGTGGACTTCGAGCACGAGCGGCGTGAGGAGGTCCTCGACTACATGTACGCAAAGTACGACCGGGCGCATGCGGCCATCACCGGCGTCACGCAGATGTACCGCGCGCCAAACGCCGTGCAGGACGCGATGCGGGCCTTTGGATATGCCCCGGACCTTGCGGTCCGGGTTTCCAAGCGCGTGCACTATTCGGATCCAAACGATGCCGTCGAAGCGATTCGCGACGGTGTGGCCGAACGCGCGGGCCTGGACATTTCCGACCAGCGGGGGCAGACGCTGCTCAAGGCCATCGCCTCGTTCGAGGGCATCGCACGGCTGCGCTCGACGCACGTCGGCGGATTCGTTCTCTCGTCGTCGCCGCTCGGGAATTGGCTCCCGATCGAACAGACCACCATGGGCCGGACGATCCTCCAGTTCGACAAGGACGATCTCGATTACATCAACGTGCCGAAGTTCGACTTTCTCGGACTCGGCGCATTGCGGATGGTCCAGCTTGCGTTTGACGCGATCGAGGCGCGAACGGGGACGCGGCCCGAGATGTACTCGCTGCCGACAGACGACACGGCGACGTACGATCTCATCGCGAAGGCGGAAACGATCGGGACGTTCCAGATCGAGTCGCGGGCGCAGATCGCGTCGATCCATCACACGAAGCCGCAGCTCTTGTACGACCTCGTCGTACAAGTGGCGCTGATCAGGCCGGGCCCGATTCAGGCGAAGTTCGTTCATCCATACACGCAGCGGCGGCTTGGCCTCGAGCAGGTGACGTACGTGCACCCTGCGCTCGAGCCGATCCTGAAACGGACGCAGGGCATTCCGATCTTTCAGGAGCAGGCGATGGCGATCGGCATGGCGCTCGGCGGGTACAGCGGCGGCGAGGCCGACGCGCTGCGGCGCACGATGGGCAACATCCGCAAGAAGGAACGGCTGATGCTGGCGCTGAACGATCTGCGCGCCGCGATGCTGGCGCGATCGGCTCGCGGCGAGATCGAGCCGATGACGCCCGAGGTGGCCGACAAGATCTGCGAGGACCTCGTCAGCTTCGCCAACTATGGATTCCCTGAATCGCATGCCTGGAGCTTCGCCGTGATCGCGTTCGCCACGGCATGGCTGAAGGCCCACCACCCGACCGAGTTTCTGTTGGGATTGTTGAACGCGCAGCCGATGGGCTTTTATCCGATCTCGACGCTGATCCACGACGCCAAGCGGCACGGCGTCACTGTCTTGCCTCCCTGTCTCGCCAGCGGGAGCTGGGAGTGCCAGATAGTTAATCACGAGTCGCTGGACCCGAGCGAAGCGAGGGGAAGCGACGAGGGGCAGGCTTTACTGATCGGATGGAAATTCGTGCGCGGAATCGGCTCGACTGTCATCGACCGATTGAAGGCTGCGCACGAGATGCGGCCATTCTCGAGTATCGACGATGTCGTCCGGCGCGCGGCATTGGACCGGGGCGAATCGCTGGCCTTCGCGCGGGCCGGTGCATTTTCCCATTGGGCGCCCGACCGCCGGCATGCGGCATGGGAGGCCCTCCGCGCCGCGGGTGACATTCTCCCACTCGCCCCCGGAACGACGACGCTGCACGAGCCGGCGCCGATCTCGAACGACCGACTTGTGCTGCTCGACTACAACTCGGTGGGCTTGAGTCTCAACGGCCACCCGATGGACGTCGCGCGCGCACGACTGAAAAAGGGCGGCGCCGTAGACAGCCGCGACATCGAGGAGATTCCGAGCGGCAGGATCATCACCGTGGCCGGTCTGGTGACGATCCGTCAGCGGCCATCTACGGCCGGGGGAACAATCTTTCTCTTATTGGAAGACGAGCATGGATTCATCAACGTGATCGTGCCCTCAAAGCTCGTCGCGGCAAATGAGGACGCGGTGAAGCAGTCGCTGTTCATCCTCGTGCGAGGAAAGCTGGAGAAGGACGGCGTGATCAACGTCGTCGGTCAGAAGTTCAAGGACCTCAAGATCTCGGATGTGATGCACCGGGCGAGAAGCTTCAGGTGACAGCCGCCACGGCAGGAGTTACCGCGGCGGCTTTTTCGCTGGTGCCACCGTGTCGGCCTTCGGCCGCTCGATCTTGAAGTTGAAGCTCTGGATGACGAGCTGGCTCACCCGCCTCGGGCCAATCTTGGCGGCGACAAAGTGCATATATGGCAACGCCCGCCGCACCGCGACCGCGAACTCGTCGCGCGATGCGCGGACGATGACCATCGACGAGGAATCGGCGAACCCGGTCGAATCGACGATGTAGCTGACCTCCACCAAACCCTCGAGACCGAGCTGGCGCATGGCTTCGGGATAGGTGGGTGCCGCGCTCGTCGGGTCCGTCGTCACCGCCGAATCGACCTCAACGAACGTGAACACCGAGTCCGTGCCGCGCGACCGGCGAGACTCCACGCTCGCGACGAGATCGGTGCCCAGATCGCCGCGTTGGGCCAGCTGTAGCTTGCGGGTCGGCTCGCCGCCGAGGGCTCGCTCGAACCCGGAGCCCGGTCCAACAGGCGCCTCGTCGACGTACCGCATGCGCGGCGAGCTCTCGTCCGTGGTCGCCGAGCGCGGCGGCGGCGCGACGTAGTACACGCGATTCGCCAGCTCCCACAGGGAGACGAGCTCCGCTGGCGGATTGGTCGCCACGACGGCGAAGAGGATCAGAGCGCCATGCACGACGATGCTCGTCGCGGTACTCGGTCCGCGGCGTACCGGTCGTGAATACTCTTCTCGCCATAGGCGCATCATGCTGCCACCGTCCTTTGGGGGATGCGCGATGCTCGGTGTTTCACGCTCAAAGTCCTGGCCGTCCGCCGGATCAGACGCTGTAGCGGTCTCTGAGGACCGACATGTGATGCCGTTCATGCCCGGCGATGATATACAGTAGCGCGCGGACGGTCACCGGGTTCCCGCTCGCCTTTCCGCGCCGGTTGAGCGCGTCTTCGTCAAGGTGCTTCGCCAGCGAAAGCGTCGCCGCCCGCACCGACCAGAGCTCCTCGAGAAGATCGTCCATCGTCCGGCGGTCGGAGTGCGCGGTCGCCACATAGTCGTCCTGCTCGAAGCCCGGAAGATCGGTCGTGTCGCCGCGCGCGAATCGGAGCGCGCGATAGGCCATGATGCGCTCAGTGTCGCACATGTGGCCGATGACTTGTTTGATCGTCCATTTGCCCGGCGCATAGGTGAAGTCGCCCCGTTGTTTTGCCTTTCGAAGTGCCCCGACGGACTCGTGGTGCTGATCGGCCAGATGGTGCACGACATCCATATCGTCGTCGGGGACGAGGGCGATGTACCGCGCATAGTACGGCGCGTGTTCGTCAGAAGTAGGGCGCATGCTATAGTTTTTATCACTTAGACCTGTCGCGAGCAACCATGTCCCGAACTTCCATCGTGCACGTCGGATCTGCCGCCGTCGCGGTCCTTCTACTCCTTGCCCCGGCGAGGCCGGGCCGGGGGAGCGTCGGGCCGCCTCCCATCGAGTCAACTACGGGGATGGTCGTTTCGGTCAACGGGATCGCGTCCGACGTGGGTGCGGCGATTCTCGCCAAGGGCGGCAACGCTGTCGACGCGGCGGTCGCCACCGCGTTTGCCCTCGCGGTCGTTCATCCGAGCGCGGGCAACATCGGCGGTGGCGGGTTCATGATCATTCGTCCGCCATCCGGCCGGGCTGTGGCGATCGACTACCGCGAAAAAGCGCCGCTTGGCTCGACGAATACGATGTATCTCGATTCAGCCGGAAACATCGTGCGGGCGCGGACGAGTACCGGCTATCTGGCCCCCGGAGTGCCAGGAACGGTGCGCGGTCTGGCGCTCGCGCACAAGCAATACGGTAGGCTTCCGTGGAAGGACGTCGTCGCGCCGGCGACGGCGCTGGCCGAAAAGGGCTTTGTCCTCAGCGATACGCTCGCGAAATCCATCAACCGCGAAGTCGCCCGCGGAATGCAACCATACCCGCAGTCTGTGAAGGCGTACGGGAAAGCCGAGGGCATCTGGAAGGGCGGCGACACGATCGTGCTTGCCGATCTCGGCCGGACGTTGCGCGCGATCGAAACACGAGGACCCAATGCGTTCTATACCGGATGGATCGCCGACAGCATCGTCGCCACGATGACGGCGGGCGGCGGCCTGATCTCGAAGAAGGATCTTGCCGGCTACGCCGCCGTCCAACGCACGCCGATTCGCGGAACGTACCGCGGTTACGAGATCATCTCGATGCCGCCGCCGAGCTCTGGCGGCGTCGCCATCGTCGAGATGTTGAACATGTTGGAGCGATATGATCTGGCGAAGATGGGCAAGCTCTCGGCCGCGGCGCAGCACCTGATCATCGAGGCCCAGCGACGCGCGTATCTCGATCGGGCGCGCTTTCTTGGCGATATGGACTTCACGCCGGTGCCGATCAAGAGGTTGACGTCCAAGGCGCATGCCACCGAGCTCGCCGCCACAATCGACCCGGCAAGAGCATCGAGCAGCGCCGACCTTGGGAAGGACCTCGTGACTGTCGCCGAGTCTCCCGAGAGTCATGAGACGACGCATTTCTCCGTCGTCGACAAGACCGGCATGGCCGTGTCGAATACGTTCACGCTCGAAGGCGGGTATGGATCGCACATCGTGGTCAGCGGCGCCGGTTTCATTCTCAACAACGAGATGGGCGACTTCAACAAGAAGCCGGGCTTCACCGACACGACGGGGAACATCGGCACCCTTCCGAATCAGATCGCGCCCGGAAAGCGGATGCTGAGCTCGATGTCACCGGCCATCGTCACCCGGAACGGCAAGCTGTTTCTCGTCACTGGCTCGCCCGGGGGGCGAACGATCATCAACACGGTCCTCGGTGTCTTGCTCAACACACTCGACTTTGAAATGGATATCCGACAGGCGGTCGATGCGCCTCGCGAGGATTCCGAGTGGTTGCCGGACGTCGCGAGCTATGAACGCAACGCTTTGCCGGACTCGATCGTCAGAGTACTTGAGGGCATGGGGCATCGGATTCGAATCGCCGACGGCGAACAGGGCGACGCGCATTCGATCATGTACGACCCCAAGACGAAGACCGCGTACGGAGCGAACGATCTACGGAGCCCGGACTCGAAAGTCTCGACGCCCGCGAAGCATTAGGACATCCGAGTAACGTTCACGCCGTCGAAACTACAAACCGCAATCGTATGCCGAAGAAGTCGGGGCGAGGTCCGAGAAAGAATCGCCGGGGCGGACCTGGAGGGTCCCCAGGGACTCGAGGTGCCGGCGGCGTCGCCGGGGACACCCGCGGGCGTCCGAGCCGCGGCGGAAAGCGCGGTGGTCAAGGGGGTTCCGGCACCGGCCGGCCGGCCCGTCCGGGACACAAGTCCGACTACTTCATGCAGCCTGGTCGCCGCGGGGTGGTCATCGTCCTCCGCCGTCCGATCGGCAACCGCGCCGATGCGAAAATCTGCGGCGAGATGCCGTCGCACGTTCATGCGAAGATGCTCGTCCAGCAGCTCGAGCGTGCCGAATCGGTGGTCAAGGACCTGTTCATGGAAGCGACCGACGACGGCATCGAGGCACTGGAAGCGGTGCTGGCCGCCTGTCGAGACGAGGTCATGAAGCGCGGACCGCAGGTCCGCCAGCCGCTGGATTCCGAGAGACTGGAATCATCGGAGATTCAGCCCGCAGAGTATGCGACCGACGACGAGCCGGGGGGCGAGAGCTAGTTGGTCAGGCGCTATGCCGAATTTCTCGGTCTAGGGCCCCCCCGCCCTCTCGACTTCGGATAGCCGCCGAACGTCGATCGATGCAATCCCCTCGACGAGCGGCTCATAGATGTTCGCGAACTTGTACCCGAAGATGATCTCAGCCGCCTTGTAGGATGTCCTGGCGTGCACGGTCTGTGAGAACGTCTCGTCGGTTCCGCTGATGAGGATCAGGACCTCGGCCTCCGCGCGATTCAGCTCGTCGGGTGTGCACTTGTGCATCGGGCTTTTCTCGTCGATGGGGTGCACCAGTGTCCAGCTCAGTGGAAAGAAGACGACGCCACTGCGCTCGAGCACCAGGGCGTCGTACTTTCGCATGCCGTTCACGATCCGGCTGAAGAGCACCGTCGCCTTCAGCTCCACCAGCTGATTCGACCGGCCGTTCACCGTGCGGAACATGAGCGCGGTCTTGTCCCGATAGGGAGCGATCACCGCGTGCTCGCTGAAGATCAACGCCGCGATGGGACGCGAGAACCGCGCGAAGAGCAATCCAGTCCACAGCGCCAGTCCAAGCAACCCGATGAGCGATTCGATCGCGACGACGATGTCCGCCGAGAGGCTGGCCGGAACGACGTTGCCGTAGCCGATCGTCGCCAGCGTGTGGACGCTGAAAAAGAAATCACGAAGGAAAATGCTGTTCGTTCCGCCTGGGACCGGCCCGGCCAGCGCCCCCGGCCCGCAGAGCATGTAGATGACGGCGAAGAAGGCGTTCGCTCCGATGTACGACAGGGCCACCGCGGTGAGAAACTTTGGCCACGAGATCGTGAGCAGAAAGTGATAGGCGCTGAGCGACCGCAGAAACGACATGCCCCGCCGCCGCGGATTGAACGTGCCGTCGCGATTGAGAATTCGCTTCTCATTCGCGCGACCGATGACCGAGCCGAGCCCGAGATCCTGCGGCTCGGACCGGACGGTGATGTTCGCGGAATCAGGAAGCTGCGTAGTGCTCACGGTGGTCAGTATAGTCTCCGATAGCGAATGAGCGGAAGCGTCCACGCGACGCGAACGAGGCCGATCAGCTCTCGCCGGTCGGCCTCGTTCTTGTTCGGGATCGTACGACTATGGGACGATGATGGCCCGCGCCGTCGAATCGGTTGCCGCTTTTCGCCCCTTGAGATGGTCCTCCATTTTCAGGCGCGGCACGCCCTCTTTGATCCAGTTCGGCTCCGGCGCTCCGGTCAGGTGATAGTCGAAGAATTCCTTCATGCGCGCCGCATAGTCCCTCTGGTTCGCTGGTTTCGCCAAACCGTGGTTCTCGCCGACGTACTCGAGGAAGATGACATCCTTCTTCAGGTTCACGAGGGTGTTGTAGTACGTCACGCCCTGGTTGAAGTCGACCGCGCCGTCCTTGTCGTTTTGAAGAATGATCAAGGGCGTCTGCACCTTGTCGGCATGGAAGACGGGCGAGTTACGAATGTAGGCGTCGTAGTTCTCGATGAAGTTGCCTTTGAACCGCCCCTGACTCGACTCGAAGATCATCGCGTCGGTCGCGCCGGTGTTCCAGTAGATGGAGCCATACATGCTGACCATGTTCGTGAGCGGTGCACCGGCGATCGCTGCCGAAAAGATGTTCGTCTGGGTCACGAGGAACGCCGTCTGGTAGCCGCCCCACGAGTGGCCCCACAACCCCACCCGCGTCGCGTCGACGAAGCCCGTGGCGATCGCCGCCTTCACGGCCGGCACGACGCACCACACCGCCGACATGCCGGGGTCGTTGACGCGGTAGACGATGTCAGGGTCGAACACGACGTAGCCGGCGTTCGTGTAGCGCGCCGGATCGGGTGCCCGCGTATCGCTCGGGGAGACGAACACATTGAGTCCCTGCGAGCGCTTTTCGTAGATCGTGACGAGCATCGGATATGTCTTGGTCGAATCGAAGTTCGCCGGGAGATACAGCGCTCCCTGCAGCTTGTCGCCCTTGTCACTTGTGTAGTTGATGAGTCGCGTACCGCTCGACCAGGCGAGGTCCTTCATCTGCGGATTCGCGTTGGTCAGCTGTCTGGTCGGCTTGAGATCTCCGCCGGCAAGCCAGTAGTTCGGGAATTCGGTGAACGTCTGACGCGTTATCGCGTACGTATCGGCGTCTCGAGCCTTCTGAACGGTGAAGCGCGCGGGCTCGAAGAAGATCGGCGTCGCGCCGGACTTGTTCGGCGCGACGCGCGAGACCCCTTCCTGCTTCGTCCAGTCGCCGTACGTCGCGAAATAGAGGGGCTTGGTGACATCGATTGACGTGTCCGGTGCGGAGGCGCGACGGCCACGACCGCCGGCGACAGAGATCTGGCCGAAGTGGTATACCGAGCGATAGCGGACCCGATTCTTTCTGCCGTCGCCGGTGAGGTTCACCGCGGTACTTCCGTCGACTGGGACCTTCCACACATCCCACATATCGGAGAGCAGAACCGCGGATCCGTCCTTCGCCCAGCCAAGGACCGCGGCGGACGGCGGGAACAGATTGTTGTGATCGTCCTCACCGTTGGCGAAGGACGTCGCCACGGAACTCGTGAGGTTCTTCTTGTCGCCGGTGATCACGTCGAGGGCCCACCAATTGGCGTCGCTGCCCCAATAGACAGCGCGCTTGCCGTCCGGCGACAGCCGAACCGCGGCGCTACGCGGCTGTTTCTGGAGCACGAGCCTTCGCGCGCCGGTCTTGAGGTCGACAGTATAGATGTCGTCGTAGATGCGGCCCGTCGTCACCGCCGGCTGTTCATACTCACGAGAATCCATGCCGTACGCGAACCTGTCGTTGGTCGAGATGACAACGTTGCGCAGATCATCCGTCACAAGCCGAATGATCTTGTTTTCGTCGACGCGATATTCGGTCAGATAGCTGAAGGCGCGGTCCGCGGATTCTTGGACGATCTGCTGCGGCTGGGGCCGCGGATCCTTCCAGTGCCAGAGGACGAGCGAGGGATTCGAATCGGCGCTCGACGGCGGCGGCATGTTCAGCGTTCCGCCGGCGCCTGGCGCACCGGCCTGTACGACCGAAGGGGCATTGGCGGTGGCGACCATTCCTTTGCCGCCCGCTGCCTTGTTCGCCTCGCGGATGCCGAAGAACACGGTCTGCAGGTCCGTCGCGAGGCGTGGAGCGCGCGTGGCGGCGATCTTCATCCCCGCGGGGAAGTCGGCGTGCTGCGATGGATCGAAGATCGCCTTCTTCGTCGGCCCGCTCGCGTCGAACGCGGTAAGAGTGACGATCGAAAAGAGTGTATCGCGCGAGACCGTGTCGATCTTGCCGCGCAACACGGCGACGGCGTCAACGCTGTCGGCCCAGACCAGGTGACGATAGAGCCCACGCTCCGAGTCGTAGGAGCGGCTGACGTCCGTCTTGAGGTTCCGGATCTGCACCCCGTTGCCGACCATGTCGGGCGTCTCGACCGTCCAAGCCAGAAACGATCCATCGTCATCGAAGGCAAACTCGCCGACGTTGCCAATGTTCACCATCTCGCCAGTCGAAATTCGGTAGAGATCGAGATCGCCACTTGACGCTCCGGTTGGCGGTGCACCGCCCGATCCACCGCGGCCGCTGCTTGGCGGAGCGTCAGTCGGGGGTGCGCCGGTGGCGCTATACCCCTGCAGCGCAATCCACGTCGGCGACTCGGCATTGAACTGGAAGGTTCGAATGCGGTCGAATTCTTTTTTCTCACCCGTGGCGATGTTCACGAGCACAAACTTGTTCCGAAGCGCCGGCGCGCTAGCGCCGGCATTCCCCGCCGTGTTCACTCCGCCGCCTCTCCCGCCGCGGCCGCCGTTCGGGGCGTCGCTCGGTGGCCGCGGTGGGGCGACGATGAAGCCGAGCCACTTCGAGTCGCCCGAAATGGTGAAGGTGCCTCCGCCAGTTCCACCGACCGGAAACCTCGTTTCCTTGGACGTGTCGGCCGTGCTCTCCAGCACGAGCGTCGCATCTCCCTCAGCGGGAGCAATCACAGAGGCGAACCACTTGCCATCATTCGACAGTGCTGCGTTCCGGATCGTGTTCCACGCCTTCAGGTCGGCGGGCGCGATGATGCGGCCTTTCTGGCTCGAGGCCTGCTGGGTCGGTTGCGCTTCGGCGACCGCGGACATCGCGACCAGCGCAACCATGAGTGACCGGCGTACTGCGCTCATGGCTCGGCTCCCCGCCCGGTGGGGGCGGTACGGTTGGGTGAGGGGGAGAAGCTATCGCTCGGGCCAGCTTCCGGCGAGCAAACGATCCCCCGCAACAGGAAGCGAAACCGAGTCCCGCTGAGAGGTCGCTTCGAGTGACCGCTAGTGGCTCGGGACCAGCTCCGGCTTCACCGTTAGGATCAGCGCGGCGCCATTCGACCGTGTGGATGCGGTTCCAAGCACCACCATATGCCCAAGGGGAACGTCGAGGCCGGTTGCCATCACGCTCTGCCCCTGGCGGTCCAACCTGACATAAATCCGCACCGTGCTCGCAGGCTTCCGAGCCACGCTCGGGCCCCCGGCACTGGTCTTCAGCGATTCCGATTCACCCACAGTGACATCGCCAACATGAATCGCTCCGACATTCGCGGTGAGGGTATACACCCACGTGGAATCGCGGGTCGGCAATTCCTGGCGCACGTCCGCGAACTCTCCGACCGACGCCACCCCCTGCGCGAGCAACCGGTAGGTGGGGAACTTCAACACGCTGCGCAGCGTGGAGTCGAGATCGATCGACACACGGCCATCGTTGCCCACCATGGCGAAACGCGGTCCGGTATCGGCCTCGATCAATTGAAAGACGAGACGGATGGTTTGCGCTGCGTGATCGTACTTGGCGAGCACGCGCTCCATCCGGACGATGTTCTCCGGCGTGTCCCGCATGGTGACGATCGAGATATTATCGCCAACGTCAAAGACGCCGCCGTCCTTGGCCTTCACGTAGGGGCTGAGGAGCTTTACCGCCTCCTTTGGCTTGAGGTGATGGAGCTCGACCGTCTTCGTGTCGACGTCTTGTGCGCCGACCAATCCGGCGGCAATGCTCAGCGCGAACGCGAGTTGGAAGAGGGATCTCATGGCTGCTGTCCTCGAGAAAGCCAGACGACGGTAATTTTGGGATTCGATGTCGCGATGATCGCGGCACGCTGGTTGTCACCGACGGTGATGCCGATCTCCGGCATCTCTTGATCGACAACAACGTCGGATGTCGTCGTCCCCGGGACGATCTCGCGTTCAGCCCGCACGGCCGCGCGCTGCGCCCGTGTCGGAGCGGCGACCCGACTCGCGATCTGCTTGATCGTGTCACGTCCCGGCGAGACCGCCTCCGCGTCTCCGCCGGACCGCGAGGTCGTGAGCGTTGCCGGCCGTTTAGACACCGCGGTTCGGGTCGATGGGGCCAACCCGGTGCGCGCGATTCGGTGCGACACCACCATCAAGGTCATCGCGGCAGCAACGCCGATCGGAGCGAGCACGAACGCGCTACGGCGACGGCGGGGCCGTCGAATCGCCAGCTCACCCGCCCGGGCCGCGAGGGCCGCGCCAAGACGCTCCGTGTCGCCGATCACGCGAGCGGCGACGAGACTGCACGTTGGGCAGCGCTCCAGGTGCGTGCGAAGGAGACGATCCGTCTCGCCGCGTAAGGCGGACGGGTCAGCGATGAGAATTCGATGCCGTGCGTCAGCGCAGGTCATGACCGGTACTCCTCCAACAGTTTCGAGTGGTGCGCGAGCATGCGTTGCCGAATGGTGCGGCGTGCCTTGAATAGATTCGCCCGGACGGTCACCGGCTTCAGCCCGAGTCGGACGCCGATCTCTGGCGCGGTCAGGCCCTGAATGTCGGCCAACTCGAACACGTCGCGTTGCCGTGGCGGCAGCTCGTCGAAGTAGCCAAGCACCAGCTGGGCGAGCTTGAGATCGTCGAAGTCCTCGCGAATGGCGCTCGAGGCCGGCGACTTGGGCATCTCATCCAGCCGCCTACTCCGTCTCGCTTCGCGTCGCCTCCGGTCGAGCGCGACGTTGCGCGTGATCCGGAATAGCCACGTCGAGAACAGACTCTTTCCTTCGAACTGTGGCAGCCGGCGTTGAACCAGGATCAACACGTCCTGCGTCACGTCGTCGGCGTCATCCTTGTCGCCGGTGAACGATTCGGCCCAGCGGCGGATCATGCGTTCGATTCGCCGGGCGAGATGTCCAAAGGCGCGACGATCTCCTTCCCGAACGCCGTCGATCAGCGACGGGAGGTCGGAAGCATCTTCGGGCTCTGGGATCAAGCGGAGGGGGAGCACAGTCCTCAGACGCTACGACCGATCCGACCGTTTACCAAGGGGTTGGATCCAGGCGGCTCTACAGCCTTCTTAAATCGCCTGGCGTGTCGATGTCCATCGGGGGGGGCTGATCTACATCGACATACCGGACTTCGTCGCCCATCTTACGGATGACTCGCCGCGCCCCAACGTCGCCATCCAGCGCTAGTAGATCGGCGAAACAGCTCCGATCGAATACGACCGGGTGGCCCACGACGCCGGCGAACCGAGGCGCGACGACCGGCGCCGACGTTTCCTGCCAACGATCCATGACAGCGGTGACCAACGCGCGATCCACTCGCGGCTCATCGGCGAGCGCGATCATTACCGCCGGACGGTCACTGCAACTCGACACGCCGACGCGAATCGAGCTCGCGATACCCTCGTCGGCGTCGGGGTTCGCCACCACCGTCACTGGAAGATCCTGTAATGTGGCCTCGAATTGCGACGTCGAGCGGGCGATCACGGTGACGCGCCCGCAGACGGCCGCGTAGGCCCGAACCACTCCGCGCAACATCGGCTCGCCGTCGACCGTCACCGTCAGTTTGTCACCGCCGAATCGCCGTCCGGCGCCGGCAGCGAGTATGACCGGGCGTACGGTCGTCGCCGGGACATGGGCGATGAGCGCGCGATGCAGGGTCTCCAGCGGCAGCGTCGCACAGCGGCGCCGGGCGAGAGGCACTGGACTCTCGAGCCATTCCACGAGCTGTTCATCGCCAAGGAGCATCACGATCTGGAGAGTGAGACCCTTCGCCCTCTCCGAGAGGATGGAAGCTGCGGCGATACAAATCGCGCAGGCATCGCCGGTAAACGCGGCGGTCTCGACTCGGCCTGCCACCACCCTGCATTCGATGCGAATTCGGTCGCCGCAAAGCGGGTTTGACCCCTCAGCCATCGCGTTGGCGGTCTCCAACCGACCACGGTTGAGCGGCCGGTGAAAATGCTCGAGGACGACGGTCGAATAGGAGTCGGTCATGACCGCTTCCAGTCCGAGACGAGTTGCGCGGCAATCGATACTGCGATCTCGGCGGGAGTCTTGGCGCGGATGTCGAGTCCGATGGGCGTCCGGAGTCGCTCCAATGCAGACTCAGGAACTCCTTCCTGCCGCAACATCTCCTTGATCGACTCCCGCCGCTTCTTTCCGCCGAGCATGCCGATGTAGCCGGCGTCGCTCACCAATGCCGTGCGAAGAACCGGAAGGTCGTACTTGTACTCGTGACTGACGAGCACGAGGGCCGTCAGCGAAGTGAGTCCGATGTCGGCGATGATCTCAGAAGGAATCCCGAGACGAATCTCATCGGCGTCTGGAAACCGTTCCGAAGTGGCGAGGTGACCCCTCCCGTCGACCACGACCACGCGCAGGTCGAGCGTCTTGGCGATGCGAACGAGCGCGGCGGCGATCTCGCTCGCCCCAACGATGACCACCATGTGAGTGGCAGCCATTTTTTCAATGAGTGCCTTCGCCGCGGCGGAATCGCGGTCAATGCGCTCGACGAGGAGCTCGACGATTCCTCCGCACGTCATCCCCAGCGCCTGCGCCTCGTCGTCGCCCAACGCCAGTTCCACGAGGCGCGACTCGCCGCTGGCCAGCACCTCTCCACTCAGCTCGATCGCTCGAACGTCGACGCAGCCACCAATCGTCACCGCCCCGATAGCCGATCCGTCGGGGCCGATCCACATTCGCGACCCGACGCGTGCGCTCGACGTCCCGCGCACGGCAACGAGCGTCGCCATGGCAACCGCGTCGTGCTTTTCGAGGAAGTCCGTGACCTGTTTGGGCGGGCTCTTCACACCCGGAATTGACTACCCGTCCATCACTCCGCGCAACGTCTCGATCCAGACTTTCCGTAACTCGCTCGCCCCGCGCGAGTTCAGCTCGATCGGCGAACGGCGCCAGAACCACCGATCTTCTTCCGGTGCGGTCTGCCCGTGACCAAGAAAGTGGACGTACGGGTCGGCAAACGCGACGCCGCGCATCCCGCTGACTTCCTCGCGGATGTGAATGTTGAACCGGTCGAGTCCACCGCGAATCGGAAGGGGGCTGACGTCGTCGAGGACGCCCTTGATGCGTCCAGTGCGATCCGACGGATCGCAGACCGTCGTCGCGACGATCATTGCGTTGGGAAGTGTCGCACGGATGGCGCCGACGAGGAGGTCATATGCCTCGATCAGGTCGCCGACGATCTGGTCGAGCAGGGTTCGCTTCGGTGCGCCTGAAAACGCGCTGAACAGATCCTCGGCGCCGATGGTGAGCGTGACGAGCGTCGGCTCGTCGCTTTCTGGAACGAGCGGAAGCTGCTCCCCGAAGACATCGCCGATGGTCGCGCCATCCACGGCCAAGCGACGGTATGTCATCTTCGGATAGCGCGACAGCAGATCGTTGCCGATCTCCTCCGGCCACAGCGATTCATCGTTCTTGTAGAACAGCGACGCCGCGCCGACCGGCGCGACATTCCCCGCTGCCTCGATGCGCTCGAGCGCGACGCTGACGTCGGTCAGCCCGGCGTCGAGCGCCGCGTAGAGATCGACGGACATCGAGTCGCCGAGGGCGAGGTAGTGCGAGAACGACATCTCAGAGCTTCAAGCGCACCGCTCGCGTCTCGAAGATGCGCTGCACCGCCTCGCCGATCTTGCTGTTTGGCGTGCTGGCGCCGGCGGTGATGCCAATCCGGACGTCCCCCTCAGGCAGCCAGCGGGCCGACGTCGACTCGCGGTGGGTGACGCCAGCCAGCCGATGGTGGATCGTTCCCGCGACCGGGTCGATGCCTTCGGGCGACTCGACGTGATAGCTCGGCACGCGCTCGGCGCACAACGCGGTCAGCGAAATGGTGTTCGATGAATTGAACCCACCGATCACCACCATGGCGTCGAGGCGTTCGTCGAGGAGCTCGCGAACGGCGTCCTGACGTTCCTGCGTCGCGCTGCAAATCGTGTCGAAGCTGCGGAAGTCGCGCTCGCGCGCTTCAGGACCGCGGGCGCGTTCCATCGCCGCGCCGACTTCCGCCGCGATCGCTAGCGACTCGCTCGCCAGCATCGTCGTCTGATTGGCCACGCCGATTCGCACGAGATGCGTGTCAGGGTCGAAGTTGGGCGACACGGCATGAGGCGAAAAACGATCGAGTAGGGCCGCGCGAGACGTGCGACCCTCGACGAAACCACAGACCATTTGCGCTTCGTCCATGTTGCGCACCACGAGGTAGTGGCCGTTCGGATGTTTTCTGACCTGCGACGCCGTCGCGCGAGTCTCTTCGTGATGGTGCTTGCCGTGGATCAGGGCGGTGAATCCGTCACGGGCGTACACCTCGACGCGTTTCCACACGTTGAGGACGGAGCCGCAGGTCGTATCCACGAGCACGCAGCCGAGGTCGCGCAGCGAGGCAAAGTCATCAATCGTGACGCCGAACGCCGGTAGGATCACGACGTCGGCCGGCCCCAGGCCTGAAAAGTCGAACCCCGGCTCGCCGCGCTCGAGAATGGTGACCCCCATCTCCCGGAGCCGGTCGTTGACATGCGGGTTATGGATGATTTCGCCGACGAGGTAGAGCGATCGGTCGGGAAACTTCCGTCGCGTCTGGTAGGCGTACTCAACGGCTCGCTCGACCCCGTAACAGAAGCCGAACTCCCGAGCAAGGCGAATCGTGATCCCCGACTCGACCAGGGTGTAATCGTTTTCCCGCAGGAAGTCGACGATTCGGCCGCTGTAGTCCGCCGCCAGCTCGTCTTCGACGTCCGACTTGAGGCCGAATCCCTTCCGAAAATAGGTCCCTGAATCAGCCCCGGCTGCCATGTGTTATAAATCTAGTCCCTCGGCGCGGTCACTACGAGCGAAGCGAGGGGTCTGTGGTCCGGCAATGAAAGGCTGAGCTGCCGCATGGAACTGGAAAGAAGCCCGATTGGTTCGCATAGGGTCATCGCCGACCCCGCGCCGCAGGCTCGCACGCTGCTTCGACCGAAAGCTCTTGCGAAAGGCGGCACGATCGGTGTCGTCGCTCCGTCGTATTCTCCAAAACAGGGCTGGCTGATGCGCGGTGTAAAGGCGCTCGAGCGCGCAGGGTTCGCCGTCATTCTCGACACGGAGATCGAGAAGGTGCGCCGCTTCACGCGAAGCGAAGACGAACGTCGTGCCGAGAGTCTGATGGGGATGTGGCTCGATCCGCGGGTGAACGCGATCATCGGCGGGACCGGCGGCTACGGCGCCGTGCGGATGCTGCCGCACCTCGAGCCGGCCATCTTCCGTCTCAATCCAAAGGCGTTCGTCGGCTACTCCGATATCACCGCGCTACACTTGTGGCTCATCAAACAGTGCGGCCTGCGAGCCTTTCATGGACCCACGGTCGATGATCTCACGCCGAGCATGCGCGATCCAACTTTTGCGTCCCTGATCAGCGCGCTGACCGTTCCGCGTCCGGGGACAAAGCTCGGCAAGGACCTTTCGCGTCCCGTACTCCCTGGAAAGGCGACCGGGCGGTTGATCGGCGGAAATCTGTCGCTAGTGCAGCAGACCATCGGCACCAATTATCAGGTGGACACCACCGGCGCTGTCCTCTTCATCGAGGAAACCCGAGACCCGATGTCGGTCGTCGATGAGCGTCTCGTCCACTTTCGCGCGGCCGGCCTGATGGACAACCTGGCGGGCATAGTCTTTGGGCAGCTGTCGCTCGACCGCTCCGAGGAAGAGGACTTCGAGGACTTCCTTCTCGACCTGGTATCGGATCTGGGCGTGCCCGTCCTCATGGACTTTCCCGCCGGCCACGAGAATCCTAACTTGACGATCCCACTGGGCACCGAGGTGGACCTTGTCGTCGACGAGACCACCGGCTGGATCAGCTACGCGGAAGATGCGCTTGAGGTTCCCGCCGCGAGTTCGTAGCTGAAACCGACGACCATTCACCAGCGACCATATACCGGATGCCGGACCATTACGACCTGATCGTGATCGGATCCGGCCCCGCCGGAGAAAAGGGCGCCGCCCAGGCCGCGTATTTCGGGAAACGCGTATGCATCATCGAGCGCGCGCCGAGACCCGGGGGCGCCGCGGTGAACACCGGCACCATTCCGTCGAAGGCGCTGCGCGAGACGGCGCTCTACTTTTCCGGGCTCCGGCAACGTGGCCTCTACGGCGTCGACTATACGGTGAAGGAGAACATCACCGTCGCTGATTTCATGTTTCGCGAGCGCACGGTGATCGAGGCAGAGTGGCAGTTGATCGACGACAACCTGAAGCGTCACGGCATCGAGCAGATCCGGGGATCGGCGCGGCTCGTCGACGGTCACACGGTCGACGTCTCACGGTATGGAGAAGACGACCGACGCATCACGGGGGACGTCATCCTCGTGGCGACGGGATCGCACCCACAGAAACCCGACGACATCGCCGTCGACGGCGAAGTCATCGTCGACAGCGACACGCTATTGACGCTCGACAAGATCCCGCAGCAGATGATCGTCATCGGCGGCGGTGTGATCGGATGCGAGTACGCCTGCACGTTTGCCGCAATGGGCGTTCACGTGACGATCATCAATTCCCGCTCCCGCCTGCTCGCGCATCTCGACCCCGAGGTCAGTGACGCGCTCCGACAGCAGATGACGTCGCGCCTCGGGATTCAGGTGATCACCGACGCCCAAGTCACATCGATTTCGAATGACGGCGGCCGCGGCCACGTCACGGTCGGCGGAGAAACGCAGCTCAGCGCAGACTGCGTGCTCTATAGCGCCGGGCGCCTGGGGTGCATCACCGACCTCGGACTGAATGAGATCGGAGTGAAGACCAACAACCGTAACTACATCCTCGTCGACGATCACTACCGCACGACCGTGCCCACGGTGTTCGCCGCGGGCGACGTGATCGGATTTCCCGCTCTTGCTTCAACGTCGATGGAACAGGCCCGGGTCGCGGTGTGTCACGCCTTCGACCTCAAGTACAAACAAAAGGTCTCGACCGTCCTTCCGTACGGCGTCTGGACGATCCCCGAGATTGCGACCGTCGGCGAGACGCCGGAACAGCTCACCGCGCGGGGCGTCGACTTCGAAGTTGGACGGTCGGTGTTTCGCACGAACCCGCGCGGTCAAATCATCGGCGATACCGAGGGTTTCATAAAGCTGCTCTTCAGCCCCGATGATCAACGACTCCTCGGCGTGTCCGTGATCGGCGAAGGAGCGTGCGAGCTGATTCATATCGGGATGGGGTGCTTGGCCAACGACGGGACCCTGGATTACTTCATCCAGAGCGTCTTCAACTACCCCGCCCTGGCTGATGCCTACAAGTACGCCGCGTACGATGGATTGCAGGCGATCGCGCGGCGTCACGGCAGAACGACCGGATTGAAGCAGGTCGTAACACTGTGACGGACGGTGATGCTCGTTGGCACGCCGTGGGCGCTCACCAAGGGCCCAGAAACGGCGCCATTCGCGTAGGTAATCAACGCTTCGTATGTACGCTGCCGGCCCATTAATCCGGTGGTGAGGATCCCGACGGCGCCGGCCGCCCGCTTCGTCTCTCGCTGACCGGGGAGCTCGTCGATCGCCAGGCCAAGCTCTATGCCCTCGTCCCGAATTGGGCGATGGCGGGCCCCTCGGAGGAGTTCAAGCGTCATGCGAAAGCGGTTGACTGGTTGGCTGGGGGGCTGGGCGAACCCACCCGCTGCACACGAACGTGCCCTTTCGCAATCCCCAGCCCCGTTACAACCAAAAAATCGTTCGCGCAAGAACCCTCGCTGTTAAACGTTTTTTTCTCCGCTTGCTGCGAATTGTGCGGCATCGTATGCTTGTCCCCGCGATGCTCGAGCTCACACAAAATTCCCAGCCGCAGTACACGCCGCCGATGGCGACTCCACGCACGACGTTCACCTTCGTCGGTGAGCGCCTTTGGCTCGACTTCGTCAACAGCGAGTTATCCGCCCGTAACGGAGACGCGTTGTACGATTTCGAGTCGCTAGTCCAGTGGTTGGAGGCGGCAACGATTCTCGATCTCGAGCGCGCCGCAGGCATCCGGCGCCGAGCGGTTCAGCAGCCCGCGGGCGCTGCGGCTTCCCTCATCGACGCCCGACGTGTGCGGGCCTCCCTGCGTTCGCTCGCCGAACGTGGCGTCGTTAGCGAGCGGATCCGGATGGATGCCCTGGCCGAGATCAATCGCGTCCTCGGGCGCAGCGCCGGGACTCGGCGCGTGGACCTCAAGACGGATGGAACGTTCGGCCGGTCGTTTGTGCCGGTGGGCGACGCGTTCGCCGGCCTCGTGATTCCCGTCGTTGAATCGGCCGCTGACGCGCTGATCGCGGGGGAACTGTCGAGGGTTCGCCGGTGCGCCGACGTCCGCTGCTTGCGCGTTTTCTACGACACCACCAAGAACGGGCGTCGACGCTGGTGCGACATGTCCACCTGTGGCAACCGCGCAAAGGCAGCGCGGCACCGCGAAAAGGTTCGAACGGGCGACCTTCCGGTGTCGGAGGAGTCAACGCTGCAAACGTGATGGTCGAAGTCACGCGCACCTTCCTCGAGATGCGCGACCCTGCAGAGCTCAATCGCAAGCCGCTGCCGACGCCCGACGCCCGCATCGTTCGCCGCTCGCCGTGCACCGCGGAGCAATACCGAGAGCTGTATCATCGCGTCGGAGAGCAGTGGCATTGGCGCGACCGCGACGTCTGGTCCGACGAGCGCCTCGCGCAACAGCTTGCGAAACCCAACGTTTTCGTCTGGGAGCTCCGAGTGGGCGAACGGCTCGGCGGCTACTTCGAGCTCGAGGCTCAGGACGACGGCGCCGTCGAGATCGTGTACTTCGGCCTCACGACGGAGTTCATCGGGCTGGGTTTCGGCGCGGCGATGCTCAGCCGCGCCGCCGACGAAGCGTTCGCGCTCGGCGCGTCACGGGTCTGGCTGCACACCTGCACGCTCGATTCGCCGCATGCCCTCCCGAATTACAAAGCGCGCGGGTTCAGAGAGACCGGACAGGTGGAACGGTACGTCCTGCAGATGAGTGACGTCCCGTCGCCCTGAGCGAGGCGAGGGGTCCCTTGCCTGAGCAACAGGATCGTTCGCTCAGCGCGAGTTCGTCATCTCGAGCGCCGTCCCCGTGACGCTCCGCGGCCCTGGCGGTCGCCGTGCTTCTTTCTCAGCCGGTCACCCTTCTGCCGCCGGCCGTCGGCGCGCTCGTTCGGAACTTTGCGATCGTCACGAGCGTGCCCCTCGCGATCGGAACCCCGTCCGTCAGACTGCCTTCGGTTTTGCCCCCGGCGGTCGTCTCGCTCGGTGTCGCGCCTGCGCTCGAGACGCTCGATTTCATCCCGGGTGAACGGCCGCTCGAGCTCGTCCTGTAATTCCTCGAGCGTGTTTCCTCGCGCCGCCCCGCGTGCGCCGCGCGGAACGACGAAGCGTAACGGCCGGTCGAGGACAGGCAGTTCTTCGGGCGCCATGTTCCGGGCCAGCTTCTCCGGAAGCCGAAGTCGCGCGACGCCGATTGGACCGTGATCGGTGTCCTCGACGTCATATTGGATCTCGACCTGCTTGCCCCGCACTTCGATTAGCGACGGCAGAGCGGCATACCGCTCGCGAACTTCTCGAGGAACGATCGCGTCCGCATCAATATCGACTCTCGTGTGTCGAAAGTCGGTCACCGAACTCACCTCGGCGAGTTGACGCTCGTAGAGGGCAGTCAGGTCGGCAAGCCCAAGCTTCGGCGTCTTGCCGCCCGACCGTCGATAAACCTCGCGAACCTCCTCGATCGCGACGCGATTCCGATTCACTCCCGGATGCCGCGCCTCACCCTTGGCCAGCGCCTCGGCCAGAATGTGTCGTGCCTGTTCCGCGAGATCAGGCGGAAACGCATCGAGGGTTTCGCTCTCGCGTTCGAGCTCGAACCCGAAATAGGTGACGGCTCGGCGCATGGACAGCGACGCCTGCTTGCGTTGCGCGTCGTACGCGAGGGTGGCGTCGCCAGTTTGCGCGTACTTCCGAATCAGGTCGGGCGGCACTTGCGTGCCTTCGATCGAGGCGCGTGGGTTGCCGAACTTGTCCGCGAAGTAGCGAAGCTCTCCGGCAATCGGCCCCCAACTACCGCAGACGCTCGTTTTCGATACGCGTGCCTGATCGCCGCTCGCCGTCTCTTCGTCAATCACGAGCGTGAATGGCATGTACCTGGCGAGCAGCTCTTGAAAGCGTCGCAGCTCTCTTTCGCCGGCACTTGTCATCCGGTTGGGCAATGGCAAGCCGACGCCGCGGTAGACGCTCGCCATTCCGAGGGCCGCATCCTCGATGGATTTGACGAGCGCACCGCGCCGATCCGCCCATCGCTGAATCCGCTCCTCGTCGAACAGATGGCGCGGAAGACCGTATACCTCACCCATCGCGCCGGCGTATGCGAACGCCTCGGCGTACAGATTATACGCCGTCAAATGATCGCTCCCCGGAACGATCAGTCCATCGAGATCGCGTTCCTCGCGCGTCATTCGGTGCAAGGACTCCACTGAGCTCATTACCGCGATATATGGAATGAGATCATCGTCGGCATTGACCAGAAGCTCGGCCCATGCCCGCTCGACCGGCATCGCCTCCACGGCCCGGCCGTAGCGCGTCAGTCTGCCTTTTTCGACGATTCCCCGCGCCTCGAGCAGCTCCATCGCCTTCCGGTACGCGACACGATCGAGGGGCACCGGAAGCTCCAATTCGTCGGCACGAACGCCGAGCGCGGCACACGTGATCGCGACCCTCTCCGAATCGCCCGCGAGCTGGAACTCGGGCTCGGTCGGTTGCAGCGCATTGAACTGGATGTCGCGGTCGGACAAAATGAACACGCGTCCCCCAGCGACGCGGCCGTGTACTCGACCCGCCATCTGGAGAATCTCGTTCGCGCCGAGGTGCTCCTTGGTGAGCACATTGCGCCCTCGGTCGATGACGTTGAAGAACTTCACGTCGTCGATGATCACCGTATCCAGCCCGCGGACATTGAGCGCGCTCTGCCCCGCCGCCGTCATCGCCAGGAAATACGGCTTCTGCTCGCCGCCGTCGAGGAACGGGCGGAGAATTCGTATCGGCTCGCCGCCGTGATAAAACGCGGTGTTGATTCGCGGCGCGTAGGTCTTCACATGCTCGGCCGCCTCTTCGACCCCTCGGCGCGTCGGCACGAACAGGGCGACCCCGCGCCTCTCCCGAACGAATTGCTTGAGCAGTTTGTCGTCGAGAAACTCGCTCGGACCCTGATTGAGCACGCGCACGTGCGCTGCTTTTGCCGGATCGAAGTCGAAGACCTCGAGAACATCCGCCGACTCGAGGTACTTCTTGTAGAACGACGGATTCACCGTCGCTGACAGCCACACGAAGCGGCAGCCGACCCGCTTACCAAGCGCAAGACAGAGCTCCAGCTCGGCCGAGGTCTGATGGATCTCGTCGACGACGAGCGTGTCGCCTTGCAGAATGTCGCCTTCCTCGAACCACCGCCGGGCGATTCCGGTGGTGACGACGATGACGTTCCACGTCGGGGTCTCCGGCGTTGCCTCACGCTCGCGGTTGACAACCCCGCTCTTCAGGTCCGTGGTTCCCAGAATCTCCTCGGCGATCGGGCGGATCGCAAGCGTTTTTCCCGTGCCCGTGCCGGCGACGATCCCAAAACCCTTGCCCGATCGAGCGAGCTCGCGAACTCGCTCACCGTAGTGCTTCTCGAGATACGTCTCGATGTGGAGTTGGACCGCGAGCTCAATGGTCTCGCACGCGGCCCGGGTCGGCGCGATGACGATGACCCGACCCGACGGCGGATCTGTCGAGACGAAACTGTCGTGCTCGGGGACCCAGCGGTCCTGTACCTGTCGAATCACGAGGCCGCGGAGGTGCGAAGAGGGGGCCGAACGAGGCCCCCAGAGTTCGCGCTAACGCTTTCTAACCGGAGTGACGCGGGGAACAGCTTCAGAGTGGCGGCTTGCGAGGAAGAACCGGCGGATTGGTTAGCGGATCCGACTTTTTCCCGACAAGTCCTTTCGTCATCGGCGCCGACTTCCTCGTCGACGTGGTCTCGGCGGCATCCGTCTTCGGCCTTGTCTTCGACTCTTCTGTGTCCCCGAATATCACGCGGCCGTTGGCCGGGCAGTTCTTCACAGCGACCGCACAGTCCGTAGCTGCCGGCTGCTGAGCTGCGGGGACGTCTCGCAACCAAATCCGGCACATCCCTTTGGGGGCTCGTTGATCGGCCGGAATATCCTTGGCGGGTTGTTTCCGCTCCTGCTGCGCGTCCGCCGACACGGCGACCGCGACCAAAAGCAACCCTGCAAGACCCGCTGTCCTCATCGTTTCTCCACCGCCAGTTGAGCCGAGCACCCGGTTGAAGATAAGGCAGAGCCGAGGCCACGATTTGTATACACTCCACTTGGCAGAAGCAGTTGAGTGTCAACAACTTAGCTCTGGTTCGCGCCAACGGCAAAATCGGCCCTGTCCGTGGCGTGGGAACCCGTCGGCTCGGTGGTGTCCCCGATAGCTGACAGGCACTGTTGGATCTTGACCTCTTAATCTCCCAAGCTGATTCCCGCTTCCCGTCGCCCTATCCTGTGACCGAGGCCGACGCGAAGGGGCGGCCTCGTATCAGCCTCACGTCTCTGGTGGGCCGGACGCCGCCCGCAGTAGCTCGACGATCTCGCCAAGGGCCGCATGTCGCCCGAGTTTCGACTTTTCGAAGATCGGCTGGCCGTCGCGCGAGACCTCGAACCTTCCCCCGCCCGAAGGCTTGAGCTGGACGTCGGCGTCGGGAAAAACCGCCCGGAGCTCGGCCGCCAGACTGGCGGCCCGGGGCTCGTAGCTTCAAACGGTGCAATACTCGATTTCGATTTTCATCGCGAATGGTAGTTACGGAGCTGGCGGAATTCCTGTGACGTTGATCAGTCGCTTGATGATCGTGTCCTCGTGGGCCATCGCGTGCTTGAGCGAATCGATCTGGTCTTGCAGTATCGCCATATCCTGGCGTTGCGCGGTCAGCTCTGTTCCGACGTCGTTCAGCGTCTGGGCGATGTTCGCCTGAACTCGGGGATTGGTGCAGTCGCCGGTGACGAGGATGACTGCGAGGCACATGAAGAGTCGTCGAGTCATGATCAGGATCTGTTGGCGTCAGAACGGGCTGGTTGGCGGTAATCCGATGATGAAGCGCGCTGCGGCATCCCCTATCGTCCTTAATGATCATCAATCATTCAAAGATCCGCTCGTCGGCCTCGACGCTGACTCGGAGCGGCACGACCCTCGTCGAGTTGTGTGTGGTTATGGTGGTCTTGTCCGCGTTGGTAGCAATTGCTCTTCCGCGATTGCACGACGCCACCGATCGTGCGGCGGCGCGGGGCGCCATCCAGGAAGGAAGCTCCCTCTTTTCGTTGGGGCGACGGACGGCGATCACCCGGCGGGCCGCAGTCGCGGTGCTGATCGATACGAGCGCCGGATCGATCGTCGTGCGCGCGGGAGCTGTCATAATCGGCAGTCGTGGCCTTCGGGCGCAATACGGGGTACGAATCACGGCGTCTCGCGACTCAATGTCATATGATCCGCGAGGCCTCGGCTATGGCGCGGCGAACCTCAGCGTCGTCGCGCGACGTGGAAGGGCGTCAGAAACCCTGTTCGTTTCGAGACTTGGCCGCACACGCCATTGATTGCCACGTGCGCCGGCGTGATGTTGGTCACCATGGTGGACGCGTTGATTTGTGCCGGGCTCGCGCATGTGACCCGGCCAGTTCGGGGGTGAGTTATCTCAAAAGACATGAGCGACGATGCCGCCGATGTTCGGCGTGTGCTGGCGGGCGACGTCGATGCGTACACAAAGTTGGTCGACCGGTATTACGAACGCTGTGCGCGGTTCGCGATCCGGATGCTTGGAAACCGCGATGACGCGGAAGATGCGCTCCAGGCGACCTTCCTGCGTGCGTACCGCGCGCTCGGGAAGTATCAGGAGCAGGACAAATTCAGCGCATGGTTGTATCGGATTCTGACGAATCAGTGCCGAAGCGTTGCCGTACGGCGAGCGCATCGGGACAGCGTGTTCGTGCACGAAGATGCGTTGTTGTTGAATGCGCCGGACACCCGGCCAAACTGGTCGGGCGAGGACGAAGAGTTCGTACAGCGTGTACTGAATGAACTGGACCCGTTGTTGCGGGAAGCGTTTCTCCTGAAGTACGTGGAGGAGTTGAGCTACGAGGAGATGTCGGTGTTGACGGGGGCAGGGATCTCGGCGCTGAAGATGCGAGTAAAAAGAGCGTGTGAACGCCTTCGAGAACGCTGGGATCGAATTAAGGATGACTGATTTCGAGCTGGACCCTACCATAGAGCAGATCGCGCGTGAGGCGCGGCGCGGCGTCGCGATCAGTCGCGACGCGAGGGACCGCGTGCTCGAGGCAGTGCGCGCCGAACCGCTGCCACTGCATTCGACAGGAGGCTGGCGGTCGTTCTTCGCTCCCCGCGCGGTCGTTGTCGCACCGTCTCGGGTCGCGGTGCTCGCGGCCGGACTCGTCGGCATCGGCGTTGTCTTGGGAGTCGGTTCGAGATTTGATCAGAACGGTCGCGAGGCCGGGCCGCCCGAGGCCTCTGCGGTGGCATCCCCCCGTATCTCGGCCTCGGATACCGTTTTTACGTTCGTCGTCATCGCGCCCGGCGCTGGGAGAGTATCTGTCGTCGGCGATTTCAATCAATGGAGCTCCGGCGCGAACCCGATGACGCGGATCGAAAACAGCAATGCATGGAGCGTGACGGTCCGGATGCCGGCGGGGCGTCACCTCTACTCGTTTTTCACAGTCGGCAGGGACGGCGAGCAGTGGTTGGCCGATCCTAGTGCGCCGGCGGCACCCGATGATGGGTTCGGCCGCGCGAACTCGGTGATCATCGTCGGTAAGGGGTCGATTCTATGAAATGGCGCGTCGTTCGGCCGGCGGCGCTCTTGATGGCCGCGCTCGTGAGCGGAGCGGCGGCGCAAGACCCGCAGCCTGAGCCGCTCTCTAGACTCGATGTCCGTTACCGGCTACAGGTCGAGGCAGTCATCGACTCCGCACGGCAGGCTGGATTGCCGTGGACGGCGGTTCGCTCGAAGGCGCTTCAAGGCATCAACATGAAGGCCGACGGTCCGAAGATCGTCAGCGTCGTTCGGCAGTACTACTCCACGCTCGTAAAATCGAGGGAGATCCTCGGCGCCGTGGGAGCTACGGAGATCGAAACCGGTGCGTCGGCTCTCACGGCTGGCGTTCGCCCAGAGGACCTCGCGCTCTTCCGTCCGACGACCTCCGGCCGTTCCCCGACCAGCGCCCTGATGTATCTGACCGCCCTCATTTCCGCAAAGCAGGGCGTTCCGCGGGAAGACGCCGTGGCGGCCTTTGCCAAGCTCTGGAAGGATGGGGTCGGCGATTCTGACTTTGAAGGGTTGTGGCGCAACGTCGATCAGGACATACTTTCTGGGGTCAGTCCCAAGGCCGCGCTCCAGACACGGATGCGGGGTCTGCCCGCGCGGTCAATGCGGCCGCCAACGGATCAGCATGAGGAGAACCCCCACTCCTAAGACCGGATGATCGTGCCGAAGGCCAAGCTTCTCGCGATATCAGCCGCGTTGCTGACGCCGCAACTGGCGTTCGCGCAAGTCACGTCGCGTATTGAAGCCGGTGCGCTCATCACCGACGCCAACGGTCAATCCCCAGTTCCCACCAGCATCTGGCGAATCGCTCCGACAGGAGGTTTCGCGGGGTCGCACGGATCGGTGACTGCATCGGGCGCCGCCTGGCTCGAAAACCAGAATTGGCAACTTGTCGACGGGAGCATCGGTGGCACGCTGGTCGCGCCGACGATTTACGGTGTTCGCGCGGAGTTGATCGGCAACGCGAACCGGGCCTTTGACGATCGGTCCCTCGGCGCGGATCAGCTGGACATGCAGACGCGAATCAACGTCCAATTCAACGCGAGGTCGGGCGCGTGGCTCGGAGGCGGAGTAGCCCGTCCGTGGCGCGTCATGGTTGTCTCTTCGGTCGATCTGCTCAATGCCGGAGCTTGGATCGACGTTGGCTCGGCAACCCTCACCACAGCCGTCACCAGCTTCAGCTTCACCAAGATCGCCGACGATGCGGCCGGCGGAGCCGTCGGTCTCTGCCCGACCACCGGAACGCTCGGGTTGAGTTCTGCCGCGGCACCTGACCCGGCACCTTCGGCCAGCTGTCAACGTCGATCCAATGTCATCGATGCCACTGTCGCCGGCCGATGGAATCTCGATCGGTTCGAATTAGCCGGCGAGGCCGGCCACCGGATGGGACAGGGTGCGGACGTACTGCGCGACTCCCGGTATTGGGCGTCCGCGACGATGACAATGTGGGTCGCGCCCCGCGCGGCAATCGTCGCCGGCGGCGGCCGCCAGCCATCGAGCCCAGCACGCGGAATTCCTTCGCGCACGGTCGGCACCCTCGGTATGGTGCTGTCGTACCTCTCGCCATCACGCGGAAGCGTGCCACTCACCCCGGCGACGGTCATGGTACGTACCTTCGACGCCACCGCGGCCGGAGACGGCATGCAGAAGTTCACGGTCCGCGTCGGAGGCGTTGAGTCGGTCGATGTTGCGGGCGACTTCAGCGACTGGGGTCCGCTCACTATGGTACGTCGCGGGCGCGACCTGTGGGAGCTCACGGTCCCGATCTCGAGCGGCCTTCATCAGATCAACATTCGCACCGATGGGGGGAAGTGGGTCGCCCCGCCGGGTCTGCCGACGACGAAAGACATGTTCAACGGCGAAGTCGGCATCATGGTCATCAGGTCCTGATCATCGCGGCAGTCTGAGCAAAAGCCCGGCGGCCAACACCGCCGGGCTTTTGTGCGCTCGGGGCGGCTCCTTAGGTCGTCGAGCCATCCGCGGCTGGGTTTCCGAAGTCGAACCCAGGCATCGAAATGCGCGGGATCGGTTGGCCGATTACGCGCTCGATCGTGCGCACCATCGAGATCTCATCCGGGGCCATAAAGGTGAAGGCGTCACCTTCATTCAGGGCCCGACCGGTTCTGCCGATTCGATGGACATAGTCCTCGGCCTGTTGCGGTACGTCATAGTTGATGACGTGAGAGATGCCGGTAATGTCGAGGCCCCGTTGGGCGATGTCGGTGGCAACTAAGACTCGGACCCTGCCCGCCTTGAAATCCTCGAGCGCCTTGACACGCTGCGGCTGCGTCTTGTCGGCGTGCATCGCCGTCGACCGAATGCCTTCTTTCTCGAGGTGACGAACCACTCTGTCGGCGCCGTGTTTCGTGCGCACGAAGACGAGGACGGAGTCAAGCTCCTCTTTGACGAGGAGCGCGGCGAGCAACGCGCTCTTCTTGTCCTTCGGAACTGGATACACGGCGTGCGTCACCGTATTCGCGACACCGGAGCGGCGGCCAACCTGCACGACGACCGGTTTGCGGAGATACTTTCTCGCCAATGCCTCGACTTCGGGTGGCATGGTCGCGCTGAAGAGCAGTGTCTGCCGATACGACGGTACCTGATCGACGATGCGATTGATCTGTGGCGCGAATCCCATGTCGAGCATCCGATCGGCTTCATCGAGCACGAGGACCTCGAGGTCATCGAAGACGACGTTCTGCCGATCGAGGTGGTCGATCAACCGGCCGGGCGTCGCGACAACGATATCGACCCCCGCCCGCAGCTTTTTCTGCTGTGGCTCGAGCGGAACGCCGCCATAGACTGGCGCAACGCCAAGGGGCGCGTGCTTGGCGTATTTCCGGACGCTTTCTTCGACTTGAATACACAATTCGCGCGTGGGGGTGAGCACGAGAACGCGAGTACGTCGCGGGCCGTCGAGTAAGCGATTGACGATCGGGAGCGTGAATGCCGCCGTCTTGCCGGTTCCCGTCTGCGCGAGCCCCATCACGTCCCGACCTTGGACGATGAGTGGGATCGCCTGCAGTTGGATTGGGGTCGGAACGGTGTATCCGGCGTCTGCGATTGCCGCGAGCACCGGCTGGGAGAGCCCGAGAGTGTCAAAGCCCGGTTCTTCGGTTGAACTCATTCAGTGGTATCTAACGGGCACGCCCATCTGCGCGCGCCGCAGCCTGCTCAGACAGCCTCGATGGGGCGCCCGGAGAGCCGAGCGATCAGGCCCAATCGGAACGTGAGGTCGGTCCAGCGCTCGTCGCCCGCGAGAGAATCCTCGAGCGGGTACATCGGCCAGACGAAGGGATTGGTGCTCCGAACTGCAGCGCTGCCCTTTCGCGGATGCCAGACGCCGTCGCGGTCGCGCTCGTCGAGAAAGCGCTCGAACAGTTTGCCCCAATTGTCGTTCCGCTTCAGGAATCCCAAGCGGGCCATCAACTCCAGCCACTCCATCGCGAAAACGACGTCGTCGTCCGCCGCGTTGCGATGTGGGAGGAGATCGCCCATCACCAGGTGCGGCTGCGTGACGATCTTTTCACCGCACAGCTGGACAGTCTCCTGTCGCGGCTGCGCCTGCGTCAGGTGCGCGTACAATAGTTCCACGGCCTCGTGGCGTTCACTACGGAAGAGCGGCATGTAGGCAAGCATCGCCAACGCATAAATCGACGGTGGGGCTGCCTCGGCCGGCAGGACATGTTGGTTGCCAATGCGGACAAAGGGCTTCTCCGCCAGCGGCGACCGAAGATAATTGGCGATCCGGTCAACGATTCGGTGCGCGGCGCCGCGGAGTCGAGGATCGCCCTCGTATCCGGCGTGAGCGAGCGCCGCCGCCGCTGCCTCGCGCAGAATCCCTCGCGAACGTTTGCAGAGATCCTCGTCTTTGGCGGACTTCCCTCCGAACTCGAACAAGTAGTCCGGATCGTTGTCCTCGGCGAGCATTCGAAAAAGGATTCGACGGGCTCGGACGAGTGGCGGGGTATCCTTGTCCCATCCGTACTCGAGCAGTCGGCGCACGGCCATGATGGTGCCAACGCCCTCGAAATGCTCCGCCCGGCCGGAAGGGATCGTGAGCATCGACTGATTCCATGTCCCGTCGCTGGCCTGCTGCGCCGCTAGCGTGAGCGCCGGCCGGTGGGTCAGCGGGAGGGATGAGACTGCATTCGGATCGAGCCCAGGCGCCTTCGCTACTTCAACTAGGGAGCGAAACTGAATCGGTCCGGACGCGTGATCGAGCAACCAGCCCAGCGGAAACCGAACAGGCGACGGCGGCGGAGCTGGAGGGGGAGGCGGAAGTACTTGAGGAGGAGCACTCGATGGGGACGGCAACGTCACAGAGGCGCTCGCAGAGGACAGGACGCCAGGGTGCGGGCGTCGAAGATTTAGCGGTTCGAAAGGCGCGTAACGATAGTCAATATAACGGTGTTCGCTAGGGGGCAGCGAGTAACTCGTTACCTGCCCGGCACTTGTGCGACGAGCGGTCGGGGACTGCCGCAATGTGCTTTCGGCCACTCTTTTCGGCGGTCCCTTCCCATTTTCACCTCACGCGCAAGCTGCACGCGCGGTGGTCAGATCTTGCGAAGGTCGTCGGCAACTTCGATGATGCGGCCGATATCGCGGGATACGGAGCGCGCTTCCTGGGTCGCGCTCGTCACGTTGTCGATCGCCGCGCCGATTCCAGCCGACCGCAGCTTGAGGAGATCGAGTTTGAGATTCTGTAGGGCGATGCACGCACTCTCAAGCTGCATCAGTAGGGCCTGGCGTCGAGACAGCAGATCGTGCAGGGATGTTCGCTGACGTTCGAGGAGTACCAATCGCCTCGCTCGGTCCGGCGACTCGCCGTCGGCCTTGAGATTCTCGATGCGCTGATCGAGCGTGCCCAGGGTCGCGCCGGACACGTCCATGTCCAATCGATGGAGCGTAGTTGCGAGACTGGCCACGCGTTCGGTGAGGGCCGTGACAGTCGGGCCGACCTCCGGCAGCATATCTCGTTCGAGCGGACCGAGACGATTCAATGCCTCGCGGACGACGCCGCTGTCGTCGAGTGCCCGGCGGACCGCGGCGCCGTGAGCGCCAGCCATTACATCGGGCGCCACACTCGACAGCGCTCGATCAGGAACCGGCGGCACGAAGCGTTCGGCGCGCATCGCCGTCGACGCCGACGGAGGCGAGGTTACGGGCAGCATCATCGAAGGATCGTCGCGATGGCGCGGCTCGTCGGCGCCGGCGGCGAGGAGCTTCACACGAATGCCCTTGCTGAACGCCTCGAACGGCCCAATACCGTCCGACCAGATCGATCCGCCACGACGGAGGGCATCGAAGAGGAACCAGCCCGACGGAAAGAAGAACCACGGAAAGTTCACGTGCGTGCCAGCGTTGATCACAATGAACAACGGCGTGAAGAACAGGAACCGTACGACACTACCCCGAAAAGCGAGCACACGATCGATCAGCGGTTGGTCGTCGTATCCGCGCTCGCGGGATGAACGGACCCTCCTGTCGATCGCCACCGCGTTTCGGCGAATCTGATGCTGCGCGTACTCGTGTAGGGCTCGCCGACGTTCCCTTTCCTGGTCCTTGTTCCAGTGACGAAGCTGGCCACGAGAAAGATTTGGTGGCGGCGACGCCGCCTGCCAGAACTGAGCAAAGGTCAGCTCGGTTTCATGGTGCCGGGCGGGCTCCTCACGTTGCGCGGAACGGCCGGAATGAGTCGGTGTCGGCGCCACAGGGTGCAGATCGACGACGTGATAGCCCTGCGGCGGAAGCGCGATCGCGCCGGCAAGCGCGTCGCGGAATTCGCTGGCGTCGGACCACCGGTCCTCGGGTCGCTTCGCGAGAGCTCGGTCGATCGCGACGGCGAGATACGCCGGGACGTCTGGTCGTTTCTGCCTCACACGTGCCGGCGTTTCGGACACGTGCTTCACGAGCATCGCCGCGGCGCTCGACGCGCGAAACGGCTGCTCGCCGGTGAGCATCTGGTAGCCGACGACGCCGAGGGAATAGAGATCGCTGCGGCCGTCGAGTTCGCGCTCACCAAGCGCTTGTTCCGGCGACATGTAGGCGGGCGTTCCAACGGCGACGCCCGTGAGGGTCAATCGGGATTCGCCCTCTGAGGCCCGTGCTATGCCGAAGTCACTGACGAGGGCTCGGCCAGTGTCACGCTCGATGAGAATGTTGTCGGGCTTCACGTCTCGATGAACGACGCCGCGCGAATGGGCGTACGCGAGTGCATCGGCAACCTCACGGAGTACTCGTTCTGTCCGATCGGCGGGCCACTGACGGTCCGTCGCGAGGTGCGACGCGACGCTTTGACCGATGACTAGACCCATCACGAAGTAGACGATCCCCCCCTGCTCATCGACCGAATAAATCGGCACGATGTTCGGGTGGCTTAGTCCCGCCGCAGTCTGCGCTTCGCGGATGAATCGCGTCTTGACCGACTCGTTGAACGCGAGTTCCGGTGGCAGCACCTTGATCGCGACCTGCCGGCCGAGCTTCAGATCGGTGCCGCGATAGACGACCGCCGACCCGCCGCGGCCGATCTCGCCGTCAACCAGATACTGCGTTCCGATGGCGACGGTGACACGGTCGAACAGATTGTCGGGCACGACTCAGGACGTCGCGCGCGGGAGGGGACGGTCGGACGTGAGCCGCCCGACCTCGTCGGCCGCGGCGAGGGCGTGATCGACGCTGGCCGCGAGGGTCAGCGCTTCGTTCGCCAGCGAGGTGATGTGCTGGTAGTTCTGGGATCCGGAGGAGAGCCGGAGGAGGTCGAGCTTCATGTTTTCAAGGGCCGATACGCAGGTCTCGAGCTTGCCGGCAATCCGTTTCCGCCGAGCCACCAGCTCGGAAAGCCCTCGGCGCTGTCTCTTGAGGAACGCGAGACGCTTCACCCGGGTTTCGCTTCCGGCAAAGTCCAGAGGGTTGGCGTCGCTCTCCAGCTTCGAGATCTCCGACTCGAGCGACGTGACTGTCGTAGGCCCCGCCCCCCGATCGAGGTCGGCCAGCGAAACCGCGAGCGTCTGGACCCGGTCCGCCAGCATCGACGCCGAGCGACCGACGTCGGGCACCAGTGCTCGGTCGACGGGCTTCATCTGGCTGAGGATCCGCAGTATTTCATCGCGGTCCATCTGGGCGCGGCGAATCTGCTCGATGGTCGCATCGGCGGGCCGAGCCGGGGAGCTTCCCGCCGGAAGCGCCGGCATCTGCCTGCTGCCGCTCGTTCGCGCGGCCATCGCCCGTGATTGCCGCGCGTTGCGGCGGCGCGTCCGCTCCTGGCTGTTGACCATCGCCTTCACGTAACCGACGGTGTCCTCGACGACATCGACGATCTCGCGTTCGCGCGGCTGGCGAAACACGTCATGCCAGTCGTATCCATTCGACCAGAGCTTGGCGTACTTGTACGCCATGTAGATCGACGAGATGACCGTCAGCGACGTCAGGTCATGCGTCGTGAAGACAGCCGCGACGATGATAACGGCGTTGATGAAGAGGAAAGGCGCGAGCCTGCGGCGGAAGTCGCGCACGGCCGGCGCGTCCCATCGCCGTTGTTCTTCGAGGCTCGCCGGTACCGGCATGTCCGAGAAAGAGCCGCGATCGCCGAACGAATCGCGGTCGACCAAATCCTTCGTGAACGCCGCGTTGATACCGAGGTCCGTCCCGAACATCTTCGGATCGAGAGGCGCCAACTGAGCGACGGGGCCGGCGGATGTGACGATGCGAGAGAGCTCCGGCGGAACGTCGGCGCGTCGCTGGCCGACCGGAATTGGCCGTTCGGAGAGATGCTTGACGAGTATCGCCGGCGTGCTGCCCGCCGTGAACGGTGGCTGCCCGGTCAACATCTGATACGCCACGATTCCGAGGGCGTAGAGATCACTGCGACCATCGATCGTGCGATCCCCCGCCGCCTGTTCCGGGGACATGTAGGTTGGCGTTCCGATCGCGATGCCGGTAGCCGTCAGACGGGAATCACCCTCGGTGATCGCGCGCGCGATGCCGAAGTCCGTCACCATCGGACGGCCTGAGCCCTGGTCGAGAAGGATGTTGTCGGGCTTGATGTCGCGATGAACCACGCCGCGCTCGTGCGCGTAGGCGAGGGCGTCGCCGACATCACGCATGATCCGTCGCGTGTCGGCGACCGACATCGCTCCGCTGTCATGCAGCTTCTTGGCGAGGTTGTCGCCGGGGATATACGCCATCACGAAGAAGACGAGCTGCGACAGTTCGTCGACGCTATAGATGTCGACGATGTTGGGATGGTTGAGCTGAGCCGCCGTTTCGGCCTCGCGGAGGAACCGGGTCTTGATCTCGCTGCGGAAGGCCAGCTCCGGCGGTAGCACCTTGATCGCCACCACGCGCTTCAGGCGCCTGTCTTTGGCCCGGTAGACGATGCCCATCCCGCCGCGGCCGATCTCGCAGTCCAGCTCGTAGTGCGCGCCGAGCGCGCGCTCGACGTGAGCGCGCAACTCGGAGTCCGATGATGGGACGGCTGGGTCGGTCACGCGAGGGTGGCTCGTTCGAGGGCGTGGATTCCGCAATTCTAGCGGTCGGCCCCCTATAGGGAAAGCACGCGCGCCGTAGCGGCAGAGCCTCCGCCATCGCTGCGGGAGAGGCCCGGCCAACTGCTGCCAGCCTGACGGATGCGCGGGGCGGGAAAACTGCACTGTCTCCAAGTCGCCAACCGCGCCTGGCAAGGGTAAGTTCTGGCGCGCTACGGAGAGACGCCGGTCGGGTTCGGCAGCTGGAATGGAGTGTGCCACGCAACGCACGCTCGACGCCTGCTCCGGGCCGTGGCGCCGCTCAATTCACCAAGGTCACAACGATGGCCACTCGCCAGACACTTCCCGTTCTGCCGCTGCGCGGAACGGTCATCTTTCCCGGCCTCACTGCCCCGATCGCCGCCGGTCGTCCCGGAACACTCCGGGCGATCGAAGCGGCGCTCAAGGGAGACCGCCTCGTCTTTGCCGTTGCCCAGCGTGACAACACCGACGAGCCGACGCCGGATATTCTCTACTCCATGGGCGTCATCGCCCGCATCAGCCAGATCCAGCGTGGCCTTGGCGGCGTTCAGCTGCTGCTTCAAGGCGAACAACGCGCGACCTCCCTCCATTACTCCACAGCCGACAACTATCTGAGCGCCGTTGTCATGCCCGTCGAGGAAATGAATCCGCTCAACGAGCAGGATGCGGCATTCATCGCGCTCCACAAGGAATTGCGGGACCGCGCGGCGGAGCTTGGTGAGCGCCGGGGGCTTCCCGAGGACGTCGTGCACCAGGTGCTCGACTCCGTTACCGAGGCTGGGAAATTTGCCGACCTCGTCGCCGGGTACATCGAGCTGACGCCCGCTGAAAAACAGGGGTTACTCGAAACACTCAGCGTCGAGGAACGGCTGCGCCGCGTGCTGGTTCATGTGCAGCGCCAAATCGGCATGCTCGAGATGCAGGAGGAAATTAAGTCGCAGGTGCAGGAGGAGCTGGGGGACCGTCAACGCGAGATGTACCTCCGCGAGCAGATGAAGGCGATCCAGAAGGAGCTCGGTGAGGACGACCAGCAGAAGGAAGTCAGCGAGCTTCGCGAAAAACTGGACGCGCTCGAACTGCCGAAAGACGCCCGCACCGAAGTCGATCGCGAGCTGGCGCGCCTCGAGCGCTCGGGCCGCGAATCCATGGAAGCGCAGGTGATTCGCACGTATCTCGAATGGATCGCCGAGCTGCCGTGGAACAAGCGGTCGGACGACAATCTGGACCTGGCACGCGCCAGCCAAGTGCTCGAGGAGGATCACTACGGCCTTCCCGACGTGAAGGACCGCGTGCTGGAGTTCCTTGCCGTCCGGCAGCTTCGCGCGCAGCAAATGGCAGACGAGCTGACGCAGACCGGCGAAATGTCCATCGCGAAGCTCAAGGCGAACCAGGACGACGCAACACCGCAGCTGGGCAAGATCACAGACGACCGGCCGATTACCGACGCGAAGGAAGCCAAGGCGCGCGCAATGGCGAAGGGACCAATCACTCTCTTCGTCGGGCCACCGGGCGTTGGAAAGACCTCGATCGCGAAATCGATCGCTCGCTCGCTCGGACGTGAGTACGTCCGCGTGGCGCTGGGAGGTGCGCGGGACGAAGCAGACATCCGCGGACATCGGCGGACCTACGTCGGGGCGATGCCGGGTCGGATCATTCAGGGAATGAAACAGGCGGGTACGAAGAACCCGGTTTTCCTGCTCGATGAAGTCGACAAGCTGGGGGTGTCGTTCCAGGGCGATCCCTCAAGTGCGCTGCTCGAGGTCCTCGACCCCGCGCAGAACGACAGCTTCACCGATCACTATCTCGGCGTTCCGTTCGATCTCAGTGAGGTGCTGTTCATCGCGACCGCGAACTTCATCCAAAACATTCCTGGTCCGCTGCTGGATCGAATGGAGGTCGTCGAGTTTGCCGGCTACACGGAGCAGGAAAAGGCGCAGATCGCCAAGAAGTACCTGATTCCGAGACAGCTCGAGGATTCGGGACTCGGCAATCGCGATCTTTCGTTCACCGATGAGGCGACACTCGCGATCATCGGTAAGTACACCCGCGAAAGCGGCGTGCGGCAACTCGAGCGACAGATTGGCGCCGTGGCTCGCAAGCTCGCGCGCAAGCTGGCGAGTGGCGACGAGACGATCATCGCCGACAAGAAGATCGACGCCGACGAAGTGCGCCAGCTGCTCGGACGTCCGCGCGTGCATCCCGAGCACGCCGCCGAGGAAAACGAAATCGGCGTCGCAACCGGGATGTACTATACACCGGCCGGCGGCGACATCATGTTCGTCGAAGCGGCGATTCGCCGCCTCCACGGTAACGGACAGCGGGTCAGCGACACCGATACCACTCAGGTCAGCGGTTGGGGAAACGTTTCGCTGATCCTGACGGGGCAACTTGGCGACGTTATGAAGGAATCGGCGCGGGCGGCGATGACGTACGCGACAACGCATGCGTCGACGCTCAAGATTCCGGAAGATCGGCTTGGATCGATCGAGGTGCACGTGCACGTTCCCGCCGGCGCCATCCCGAAGGACGGTCCGTCGGCCGGGACGACGATGTCGACGGCGCTCGTGAGCGCCATGAGCGGCCGTCCAGTTCGCCGCGATGTTGCGATGACTGGCGAGATCACATTGCGCGGCCGTGTGCTGCCCATCGGCGGGTTGAAGGAGAAAGTGCTTGGGGCCCATCGCGCGGGGATCAAGCACATCATCCTGCCCAAGGACAACGAAGCGGACATCGAGGACATTCCGGAGGAGGTGCGCAAGCTCCTCACTTTTCACCCGGTCGGCACGCTCGACGAAGTCTTCTCGATCGCCCTGATGCCGGCGCCGGCCCCGACCGCGCCGCCGGCCGACCCGACGCTGATGGAACAGATGGAAGCGTCGACGGCTGCACGACCGCGTCCCCCGAAGGCGGCGATCGCGTCCTAGAAACACTGGCTGGGCGATTTGACGGATCGCTAGCCGTGAGCAACAAACAAGGCGCCGTGCATCGAAGCACGGCGCCTTGTTCGTGTCACTCAGCAATCCACCGCGTTCTTCACCAGCATCCGATCGCACCAGCGTTGGCGCAGCTCGCCAGCACGGGTCCCCACCGCGGAATATTCCATGGGCTCCGAATCTCGAGCGGTTCGGTACCGGCGATGAAGTATTCGAGCTGTCGGTGGTCGGCTGGGGTTAGCGGGGTCGCGACCCCGCCGGTTTCGCGGTCCACGTCGGCGAAGACCATCCCCGCCGGCGCGGTCGGCCAGTCGCCGGCACGCCGATTGGCGTAGTACGCCCCCATCATCTGGCCCCAGATCGGCGCCGCAAGCGTCCCGCCGACCGCCGAACCGGTGATGGTCGCCTGTTTGTCGAACCCTAGCCATACGGCGCCGACGAGGTCCGGCGTCATTCCGACGAACCAGACGTCGTTGTTGTCGTTAGTCGTTCCGGTTTTGCCGGCGACGGGCACTCTGGTTGGGACGGCGCGCCGCGCCGCGGTGCCCGAGCCGCGGTCAACGACGTCTCGCATGACATCGCGCAGAATGAACGCGGCGCGCGGGTCGATCACCTGCCTGGGAGTCGACGGTGGCTGTGACCAGACGGTTCGACCGTGCAAGTCGAGGACGCGCGTAATCATCCGGGCTGCCACCACCTGACCGTTGTTCACGAACGCGGTGTACGCGGCGGTGAGCTCGATCGGGTGGACGACCGACGCACCAATCGCGCTCGACGGCACCGGCACCATTCGCGTCGTGATTCCGAGTCGCTGCGACAGCGCCGACACGGAGTCCATCCCCGTCTCAAGTCCCAGCTGGATTGCTACCAGGTTTCTGGATTTGACCAGCGCCTGACGCAGAGTCATCGGGCCGAGGAACTTGTTGTCGATGTCTCCCGGTGTATAGATCTGGCCGTTCTCGAGCGGGATTTCGAGCAGCGTGTCGTTGAATACGCGGTTGATCGGAATACCCTCTTCGAGCGCCTTCGCGAACACAATTGGCTTGATCGACGAGCCCGGCTGGCGAAACGCGATCGTTGCCCGATTGAACGGCGCCATCTGGTAGTTACGGCCTCCGACCAGCGCGCGAACGTCACCGTTGTATGGATCGATGACGATGACCGCGCCCTGCAGATAATCGGTCTCCCCCGGCCTTGCGGTTGCCAGCTTGACGAGGTGTTTGTAGTCGGGCCGATTCTCGACAGCCGTCGCGCCGGCGAGGAGAGCCGTAACCGCTGCTTGCTGGAGCGGGATCTCCAGCGTCGTCCAGATGCGATACCCGCCGTTGAGGATGGGAATGCCTGCCCGCTCCGCTTCGGCACGTACGGCGTCGACGAAATAGCTCGCGGGCACAGAGACGCCGTTGTTTGGCGCGGTGACGACGGGATCCAGCTTCGCTTTCGCAGCAGCGTCGACAGAGATCAACTTCTGCTCGGCCATCAGGTCGAGAATGACGTTTCGGCGTATCCTGTTCTGATCCGGATGACGAATCGGATCATAGAGTGGCGGCGATTTGGGCAGGGCGGCGAGCGAAGCCGACTGGGCGAGCGATAACTGGGCTGCCGAGATGCCGAAATAGTGGCGCGCAGCCGACTCGATGCCGAACCAGTTGTGGCCCAAATCGACCTGGTTGAGATACGCCTCGAGGATCTGCTGCTTGGTGTAGTGCTTCTCCATTTCCTTGGCGGCGGATTGCTGCCGAAGAGTGCGGCTTACGCTCCGCTCGCGGCGATCGATGATGTCGGGGTGCATGATGCCGGCAAGCTGCTGCGTAATCGTGCTTCCGCCACGCACGCGCTTCGCGGTCACGACGTCTTTCAGCACGCCGGCCATGCCCGTATAGTCAACGCCGTTATGCTCGTAGAAACGCTGATCCTCGACAGCGATGAATGCCTGGGGGAGAAAGCGTGGCACGGAGGCAATGGTCACACTGGTTCGGAACTGCCGTCCGATTTCGCCGATGAGCGAACCGTCGCGCGCGAACACGAGTGACGATTGCGGGGGCTGGATGATCTGCCACGCCTCGCCCGACCCGGCGGGCGTCACATCCTGCGCGGCGGCGGGCATGGCGTCAGTCGCGGCCGCGACAAACGTCAGAAGAATCGCGAGACGCATGGTTTTCATAGTACCCGTTCCGTGGGACAAAGATACCTTTCTTCGAACATGACCACCGTCGTGAATGTCGCCGTCGCCCAGATGAGACCCCGCAAGGGCGACTATGCCGGGAATCTTGCCCGTCTGGGTGAGCTCTTCGCGCGGTTGGAGTCCATCGCCCCAAGGCCGGGCCTGCTCGTGCTCCCTGAGACGGCGCTGACAGGATACTTCCTCGAGGGCGGAGTGCGAGACTACGCCGTTACGGCGGGAACGCTGGCCCGCGACCTCGATGAGACCTATCGGGCGTCGGTCGGGGCCGCGCATCGGACGGATGTCGTGATCGGCTTCTATGAAGTGTGGCGCAATACGCTGTACAACAGTGCGATGTACGTCACCTTGGGCGCCGGCGATCCGGTGATTCATCACGTTCACCGGAAGATGTTCCTGCCGACCTACGGCCTGTTCGACGAGGAGCGATTTGTCGAACGCGGACTCGACATTCGTGCCTTTGACACACCCTGGGGCCGCGCGGCCGTGCTCGTGTGCGAGGATGCTTGGCATGGTATGACTGCGACGATTGCCGCCCTCGACGGGGCACAGGCCATTTTCGTCGTGAGCGCCGCACCGGCTCGCGGCGCGTGGCCCAAAGACGACGGCCTTCCCGGTCCGGCGAGCGTCAGCCGCTGGGAACGCCTCATCCGCGACATTGCGGACGAGCATGGCGTCTACGTCGCCCTAGCGAACCTCGTCGGTAGCGAGGGCGGCAAGGTCTTTCCCGGAGCGTCGCTGCTCGTCGGGCCCAAGGGTGACGTTCGTGGCCGCGGTCCGCTTTGGGAAGAGTCGATCATTTGCGGCGCGATCGAGCTTGGCGACGCCGCCCGAGCCCGGGCGGATACGCCTCTCATCAGTGACCTCGAGGTGATGATTCCCCACCTCCGCGCCAGCCTCGATGCCGCCATCGCCCGCGAACCAGTGCGAAATGAATTCGATCAGGCCGCGAGCCGCGCTTTCACACCACCGCCGAACGCCCCGTTGGATCCCATCCCTCAGACCACACCAGGGCCAGCCGCTCGGGAGGGCCGCACCGTCGGGGACGTCCGGATCATTCGTGCCGACACGACCCGCGAAGCGCCCCCAACACCCTTGGAGATTGACTGCTCGCTGACCGAGGCGTGGTTGGTCCACTTCATTCGCGACGAGATGAGCCGGCGCGGCTTTACGTGTGCGATCGTTGGAGTATCGGGGGGCGTTGACTCAGCCGTCACCGCATACCTCGCAGCGCGAGCGCTCGGGCCAAACAACGTGCTCGGCGTACGCATGCCATACCGCACCTCGAGTAAGGAGAGCCTCGAGCACGCGCAGCTCGTTATCGACGCGCTCAAGATCAAATCGCGAACCGTGGATATCTCCGACGCCGTCGATGGATACCTAAAGCACGAGCCCGACGCCGATGGCGGCCGACGCGGCAACGTCATGGCGCGAACGCGGATGATCACCCTCTTCGATCTTGCCGCGAAACATCGCGGACTGCCGGTCGGTACGGGGAACAAGACCGAGCGTCTGTTCGGCTATTTCACCTGGCATGCCGACGACTCGCCGCCGATCAATCCTATTGGGGATCTCTTCAAGACCCAAGTCTGGGCGCTTGCGCGATATCTGGACATTCCCGCGGTCATCGTCGACAAGCCGCCAACGGCGGATCTTGTTCATGGACAGACCGACGAAGGAGACCTCGGCATCAGTTACGAAAAAGCCGATGAGATTCTCAATTGGATCGTAAGCGGGTACAAGGGCTCCGAGCTGGTCTCGCACGGCTTCAACGCCGGCGATGTGGACGTCGTTCGCAAGCGACTCGATAGTACTCACTGGAAGCGGCGGCTTCCCACAGTCGCAATGGTCAGTCCCACGGCGATCGGCGAATCCTATCTGAGGCCAGTGGACTACTAGGGGGTGGCGGGCGCTCTCCACGATCGCATCCGCCTCGATTTCGACCAGCATCAGCGGATCGATCAGCGCGCCGACTTCGACCATGGTCGTTACGGGCCGAACGCTGCCAAAGACGGCGCCATGCGCGCGGCCAATCGCTTCCCAATCGCGGGCGATATCGATGACGAACATCCGCGTGCGGACCACGTCGGTCATCGCTCCACGACTTGTTCGATGGCGTCGGCGATGTTGTCCAAAGCCTGACGCGTCTGGGCGCCCGCGTCACCGACGCCGACGATCGGCTCCCACGGCGTTCTGGTTCCGATCAGTTTGCGCGGCGACGTTGCCTCAAGCCGCGCGCGCGTGTGCGAGGCTGACGGCTCGTCGCGCGCAGCGTTTCAATGCACGATGCACGGCCCGGGCATACATGATGAAGTTGTGGCCGGCCCAGGGATGTCGCATGAAGAAGTCGACGGGGAGCAGTTCGCCTTTTAGGCGATTGCAGCCGGTGCAGGCGGCGACGAGGTTTCCGAGCGTGTGCGCACCGCCGTGGGCGAGCGGATACACATGGTCGAGAGTGGCGTTGGCGAATTCAAGGGGCTCCGGTGATAGTGCCGTCTGGACAATTTCACCTCGCATGAAAGACGACACCCCTCGATGGGAAGGAGTCCCAGCGAGGGGTGCATTGTCGATCTCAGTCTGTCGGAAGCGATCGTCGTACGCCCGCATTGGAAGGCGTCGCGCGGCTACTGGAGAATGTCGAAGTGGGATCGGGATGACCGTCACAGCGCTACTATTTCATGCGATACGGAAATGCGCAAGAGCCGATCGCCCTCTTTAAGACTCTTTTTTGGTACCTGAGCCGGTCAACGGCAGGGCGTCAGGGGATTTGGCGGGGATCGTACACAAGTTCGCCGTGCGCACCTTCTTCGACGTGCCAGGCTCCTCGGACCGCTGGACTACCGGAGGTAACGCCTTCGTGCGCAACTTTGACGACGACCTCCCGCTCGAAAACTCCATTCCTCTTCCCCGATGTTTGCCGAAAGTTCGCGGGCACCTCGCCAGTTTTGGCGGCCATGCGGGCAATTTCCGAGGCCGGGATCTCGAGGGTTTTCGCCGCCAGCATTTCCGCGGTGGGCTTCATCTCCGATTCAGCGCCTTGGACCACGGCTTCGGCGTGAGGGGCCGCGGTGCCCCACTTCATTGGGTCGCGCATCGCGGCGATGAGCTGAACCGCCATCGCATCGAGCACTGTCCGGTCGGGCATTTGCGATCCGTCGAACGGTAGGTTGATGTCAAAGCCGTCGCCGTGGCGCCGGGGAATGATGTGGACGTGATAGTGCGGCTCATCCTGTCCCGCCGCGGCGCCGCTGTTGACGACGATGTTGAGGTCCTCGCAGCCGGTCACCTTTCGAATCGCGCCCGCCAGTCGCATCGTCACTTGAAAAAGGTGCATTCCGAGTTCGGGCGGAACGTCGAGTAGGGAGTTGTAGTGGACTCGCGGCACGACGAGCACATGTCCGGTATTTACCGGCTGAATGTCCATGAAGGCGATCGAGTCGGCGTCCTCGTGACAGACGGAGACCTCGGCGGCCCCCTGGATGAGGTCGCAAAACGTACAGTGGTCGGGTTGAGCGGTTTGAGCGGGCATTTCGGCTCCAGGACAACGTCTGGAGCCGGTATTTGCACGGGAGGTGCCAGAAGCCGGCTCACCATTACTTTTCGGCTGGCCGCCTGACACTCTATCGATATGGCAACGCAAACTCGCGCCGAGCGCAAGAATACCGCGGGCCTGAGCCCCGACCAGTTGCTGGGGGCCTATCGCACGATGCTCCTGTCGCGGCGACTCGACGATAAGGAGATCCAGCTCAAGCGCCAGAACAAGATCTTTTTCCAGATCTCCGGAGCCGGTCACGAGGCGGTCCTGACCGCTGCGGCGATGGTGCTGCGCCCTTCGTACGACTGGTTCTATCTGTACTACCGCGATCGGGCCCTGTGCCTCCATCTCGGTGAGACGGCGTTGGACATGCTGCTTTCGGCCGTGGGTGCGGCTGACGATCCGAATTCCGGGGGACGGCAGATGCCGAGCCACTGGGGAATGAAGGACCTGAACATCGTATCCGTGTCGTCGCCGACTGGGACGCAGTTCCTTCAAGGCGTCGGGTCTGCAGAAGCTTCGATCCGAGCGAAGATGATCGGGCTCACCGACGGTTTCGGCAAGGATGAGGTGGTGCTCATCACAACCGGCGACGGGACGACGAGCGAGGGCGAGTTCTGGGAGTCCCTGAACACCGCGACGAACCTCAAGTTGCCGGTGGTCTATCTCGTCGAGGACAATGGATACGCCATATCGGTTCCCGTGGAGGTCAACACCCCCGGTGGGTCGATCTCGAAGATTGTGAGCGGCTTTCCCGATCTGCTCATCCAGGAGGTCGACGGCTGCGACCTCATCGCCAGCTACGAGGTCATGCAGACGGCAGTCGAATATGCGAGAAGACGAAAAGGACCGGCGCTGGTGCATGCGAAGGTGATTCGACCGTACTCCCACTCGCTCTCGGATGACGAGGTGCTATATCGCCCGACGGAGGAGCGCGATGCGGACGCGGCTCGCGACCCGGTCACGCAGTTCCCCAAGTGGCTCATTGCCGAGGGAATCGCGACCGCCTCCGACATCTCGGCCATCGAGGTGGAAGTCACGGCGATCGTGGACGACGCAACGGAGCAGGCGCTCGTCGCCGAACAGCCGGGCCCGGAGACGGTATATGACAACGTCTACTCGCCCGACGTCGATCCAACGAGCGAGCAGTTCGACACCGAGGACGATCCGCATTTCTCTGGCGGCGAAACCACGATGATCGACCTGCTGAACTCCACCATGCGGGACGAGATGCGGCGCGACGGGCGGATCATCATGTTCGGCGAGGACGTCGCGGATCTCTCTCGAGAGCAGCACATCGGCAAAGTCAAAGGCAAGGGCGGCGTGTTCAAGGCGACCTTCGGATTGCAGAGGGAGTTCGGGAGCGCACGCGTCTTCAATTCGCCGCTCGCGGAAGCCAATATCGTCGGGCGCGCAATCGGATTGGCGATTCGCGGGTTCAAGCCGGTCGTCGAGATTCAGTTCTTCGACTACATCTGGCCGGCATACATGCAGATCCGCGACGAGTTGTCGACGATGCGCTGGCGGTCGAACGGTGACTTCGCCGCGCCGGTGGTCGTTCGCGTGACGTATGGCGGGTACATCCGCGGGGCAATCTATCATTCGCAGACCGGCGCCTCGCTCTTTACGCATTGTCCCGGGCTGCGGGTGATCTGTCCGTCGTCGGCGCTCGACGCCAGCGGTCTGCTTCGGACAGCCATTCGCTGCGAGGACCCGGTCATCTTCCTCGAGCACAAGCACCTGTACCGGCAGACGTACAACAAGGCGGCCTATCCCGGGCCGAATTTCATGATTCCGTTCGGCAAGGCCCATACGGTCCGCGAAGGTAGCGACGTCACGATCGTGACCTATGGGGCGACTGTCCAACGTTCGCTCGCCGCGGCCAATCAGCTGGCCGAGGCCGGCGGTCCCAACGCGGAGGTGATCGATCTCCGGTCGCTCTCGCCGTGGGATCAGGAGACCGTGTATGCGTCGGTGAAGAAGACGAGCCGCGTCATCGTGGTTTACGAGGACGCGATGTCCTGGGGGTACGGCGCCGAGATCGCGGCGCGTCTCGCCGACGACTGCTTTGCGTGGCTCGACGCGCCAGTGAAGCGCGTGGCGTCGACCGACACTTATGTCGGGTACGCGCCCCGCCTCGAGGATTCCATCCTTCCGCAAATCGATACCGTCAAACGGGCTATCGACGACATCGTTCGATTCTAGACGCCGATAAGCACAAACGGGCGCTTCCTGATCGGATCGCCCGTTTCATGCTTCGCGCGGCCACGTTCTTACGAAGTAGGCGGCCTGGCCGTATAACCGTCAGGAATCTGTAACAGCCTCTCATCGATGTCCGCTGGCTTGATATCGGTGATCTTCACCGACTGGCTCAGGCTCATCGTCATCGGCCCCGAAATACTGGTCGTCGTGATGACTCTCACGCCTGTTCCAGGTATTTGGTTGCGCGCCGCGATCATCTTGGTATAGAGCTCGGCGAAGGGTCCGGTCGCCATGCTCTTGGGTAGCCCACCGAAAAACGGGGTGTTCACGGGGAGAGGAAGCTCAGCCGACAGGATCTCGGATTCGTTGGCAATGGTCAGGATCTGGCCCATGATCGCGAGCGTGTACTGCGCAGTTACTCGGTAGCGATCAGTCGGCCGTCCCTCGATCTGATCGCCAGGGCCGAGCGTTTCGACACTGACGCCCACGTTGAATACCGACGCCTGGGCCATTACGTCCGGCGGCATTGAGCCGGCAGCCAGCGAGAACCCGTCCAGATACGTCTTGGATAACGGACTGACGGCGATGACGCGGCCGGAATCGAGCAATAAGATGTAATCTCCCGGAGCCAGCGGCATCTGATCCGAACGCACGCTGTCGATGTCAACTCTGCTATGTGAGCCGACCGAAACGCCACGTCCGCTGATCATCATGTCTCCAGCGTTCATTCCTCCCATCGAAGGCATGCTCGTCACGACCGAGATATGGTAGGACATTCCGGGCGTGAACGGCGTGGCCCCGATCACCGCGACGAGACCGGCCAACATCGATATAGCCAATGCGCGACACCGGGCACGGCCGCGAATGGAAATCATCGCCACCCCAGTGTGGAGAAAAGTCTCAGGCAACACATCAAATGCTCGGCGGCTTCCGAAACTCATCCGGCAGTACAAACAACTTCTCGTCGACGTCACCCTGCTTCAGGTCGAGGAGGTCGACCGTCTGAAAATAATCCTCCCCGGCCCCGTTTCCGTAATTGTAGCTGGTCGTGGTGACGGTTCGGACCGCGACGGACTCGCCAAAAACGCGATTTGCGGCCGCGAGCGTGTTGAGGAAAGCGCGATAGTCTCCGCTCGCCACCGGAATGTCTGGCAGTCCACGAATCCGTGAACCGAATGGATTCACGATGTTCACGGGGATTGTCGCCAGCCACTGTTCAACGACGACCCTCTGATGCACCTGATGATTCCCGCCGGGAAGCGGATAGGTCGCATCAGCGGTGATGCGGAAGTGGCGCGCCGCGACGCCCTCGACCGTCTCGTCGAGGGACACGGTGTCGAAGTCGACCTTGAGGTCCGACGGCATTCCGGGTCCTCCGGCAAGCCGCTCGCTGATCCCCTCGAGTGGATTCAGCAGGGGTGCGTCCAGGCGTCGGACATGCAAGTCCGACGGCCGCACCCAGAGCGAATGCAGCGTGTCCTGAATGATGATGAAGTCACCTTTTTGGAACGGCCCCGGCGAATCGACCGTGTCGATGTCCACTCGTCCCTGACCACCGCCGAATAGTCCGTGGCCGAGCATCGTCAACACGCGCGGAGGCCGGCCGGAGGGAGGAGTGTGACGGAGCGTCACCCTCAATCGGAACGTCATCCCGGGCACAGTTGTCGCGGAGCGGAATGCAACCGTCGCGGACGACATCATCGTGAGCCCCGCCACCGCGATCGAACGAAACAGAACCGTGCGCGCGCGATTCATACGGCACTCCCTGTGAGGGGATATCTTGAACAGTGGACTCGAGCACTGGGTTGCGGAAGTGCAACCACTGTTCGACGCTCCGACGACGTGCACTCCGCCCCGCGAAATGATCGCCACCAACATCTGGTTCTGGATCGGATTCGTCGCCTTCATCCTGGCGATGCTGGCCCTGGACCTCGGTGTTTTTCACCGCACCGTTCACGAGGTGCGGCCGAAAGAGGCGGCTATCTGGACCGGAGTCTGGGTAGGCCTTGCGCTGCTCTTTGATGCCGGCCTCGCGCACTACTACGGGACGCACCAAGCCCTGACCTTCCTCACGGGCTACGTCATCGAAGAGTCCCTCAGCGTGGACAACATCTTCGTCATCGTGCTGATCTTTGACTACTTCATGGTCCCGAGGATCTGTCAACACCGTGTGCTGTTCTACGGGATCCTCGGCGCCCTCGTGATGAGAGGTTTGTTCATCGGGCTCGGCGCCATATTACTGGCCAAGTTCCAGTGGATCATCTACATCTTCGGCGCGATGCTGGTCGTCACCGGCGTGCGCATGGCGTTCAAACATGACGAGCGGTTCGACGCGGACCAGAACCCGATCGTGCGCGTCGTTCGGCGGTTGGTGCCGCTATCTCAGGACTTCAATGGCAAGCACTTCTTCACCGTCGAGACAGGCCGGAGGGTAGCAACACCACTACTGCTCGTCCTCGTGCTCGTGGAGTTCACCGACCTGGTGTTCGCGATCGACTCGATCCCCGCGATCTTCGGCGTCACACGCGATCCGTTCATCGTGTTCACCTCGAACATCTTCGCCGTGCTCGGGCTTCGCTCGCTCTATTTTCTCCTCGCGTCGGTAATCGAGCGGTTTCACTTACTCAAGTATGGCCTCGCGGTCATTCTCACCTTCGTCGGCGTTAAGATGATTGGCGAGCGCTGGTTTCACGTCGACATCATCTGGTCACTGGTCGTGGTTATCGCGGTGCTCGCGCTCTCGATCATGGCGTCCTTGCGTTGGCCCGCGGAACAGGCCGCCGTTGTCGTGAAAACCGGCTCGATCTTCGGGGGCCGGCGTCGCGCCTGATGTCGTCGGCGCGATCAGCGACGCTCTATCGCGTCCCGAATATCGAGCAGGATCTCGAGGTAGAGCTGTTCGCGCCGGTAAGCGAAGTCGAGGGTCGCCTGCTGTGCTTCGTCTCCGGAGGCCTGGGCGCGGGTAAACGCCTCGCGGTACATCTCGTCGAGGTTCGTGAGAATTCGATCACGTGTTCGGGACATACGAGTCGTCTCGAGAAAGTGAGGGGTCAGCCGAGGCGGCGAATCATCGGGTTGCAAGCGACCGGCCGGCGGCTTCGCGGCCGGCTCGGTGAGGAACTTCCGGGCCGCGTCGAGGATGAAGCGCCGATTGGGGTTGTCCATTGAAACGGGACCAGGTCTTTGCGCGCGACGACTACCGGTGCGTCTACTGCGGCAAACGCTTCTCCGCCGGCGAATTGAGTATCGACCATGTCGAGCCGCGTGTGCGCGGAGGCGACCAATCGACCGGGAACCTAGTGACGGCCTGCAAGGGCTGCAACACGCTCAAAGGGCATCGTCGCCTGAGTGAGTTCCTGCGGGGCGAGCCGCTGGCCCGAGAGAGCTTTCTTCGTTACGCGACCCACCTGTGGCCGAGGCTGCGACAGGTGGTTCTCCAGGAACTGGACCATGAGGACTAACTGGCGAGGCGCGTTGATAACGCGTCGCACACGACTCCCATCCTGCAGCTACCGAAGTCCTCGTTCGCGAATCAACAGCACGATCGCGCGGTCGTCGCTCGCATGCGGCTGAAGCTTGGCAACAACTTCTGCTTCAGTGGTTCCTTCGGCGGTCATGAGAGATGGGGGAGTTCCCATACCCTCACGCGGCGTTCCCGCTCGGCGATCGACCTCGAGAACGGCAGTTACCGGGATGACCCCGTTCTCGCTCGTCCGGCGAATGCGGACAGCAGGCCCATGGGGCAGAATGCGCTTATATAGGATCACTTCCGGCATCGCCGTGAAGGTACACGACTACGTTCGAACGGCCAGCCGCCGTGGCCGCCGTTGTGACACGGATCACCGGTGGAAAACTGCGTCCTCCACTACCCGACCGTCGCGCAGGTGCTGGGTGACGATGCGCTCCAAAAGAGCTGCCGTCACTCCGGCATACCATACTCCGTCTGGGTAAACCACCACGATTGGGCCTCCGCCGCAAACCCCAAGGCACGGTGTCTCTCCGCGCTTAACTCGGTTTGGGCCGAAGAGAAGCCCCTCCCGCTCCAGGAGGTCGGGTAGCAGGTGATAGAGCTCGCGGCCGCGGTGCTCGGGCGAGCAAAACCCGCCGGTGCAGACGATGACATGCCGCGAGAAGGCTTCCATGCGCGGCCTCGGGGAAGATGGAGCATTCATACCACGGTATCTTAGGTGACCATGCCCGAGCGCGTCACGATGGGAGATCTGAGCACCCTCGTCCATCGACCGGCCACCGAGACCGGGCCACCGCTGCTGTTCGTGCACGGTTACTTCGGTCGCGCGATCGCTTTCGAGCGAATGATGGAGTGGTTCGCGAGCCGCGGGCATCTGTGTTGCGCGCCTGACCTCCGCGGCCACGGCGACAGCCTGCCGGAATGCGATCTGGGCAACGTCTCGATTTATGACTATGTCGAAGACATCGTCAAGGTCGCTCGCGCGATGGACAGTCCGGTCATTATTGGCCACTCGATGGGCGGCCTGATCGCGCAGCTCGCGGCGACCAGGAGTTGCGCGAGAGGTATCGTGCTGCTTGCCCCCGCGCCCCCGCGCGGCATCCCGGTGATCTCATTCCGCCTCGCCATCGCGCAGATTCGATACATGCCCGCCATCATGACCTCGCGTCCCGTGAAGCCAGGTCGCGCCGATCTGCGCGAGCTGGTCGTCAATCGCGTCCCGGAGAAAGAACGCGAAGTCGTTCTCGACATGCTGGTTCCCGACAGCGGACGAGCCGGGCGCGAGATGTCGATCCTTGGAGTGCCCGTGGATCGCCGCAGGGTAACGGTCCCGATGCTCGTCATCGCCGGTGACCAAGATCTCTTCATTCCACTATCCCGCGCGAAACGCGTGGCGGCCCGCTATGGCGCGCTACTTCGTGTCGCCCCTGGGCGCGGCCATATGCTCATCATAGAGCCCGGGTACGAACAAATCTGCGAATGGATTGACGACTGGCTTCCTCGAACCGGTGTGCGGAGGGGAGCCGCGTGACGATCGCCGACGGGTTCTTCGCCACCGAGATTCGGGTCGGAACCGTTGTCGAAGCACTGCGCTTTCCCGAAGCCAGGAAGCCGTCGATCAAACTGGCCATCGATTTCGGCACAGAGATTGGTCTGAAGTGGTCGAGCGCTCAGATCACGACCTATTACCAGCCGGAGACGCTCGTCGGGCGTCAGGTGATCGCCGCGATGAATCTCGGCTCAAAGCGGGTCGCTGGCTTCACCAGCGAGATCCTGGTTCTCGGGGTCATGGAATCGCCGACAGTAGTCATTCTCCTCGGCCCAGATCGGCCGGCACCAAACGGCGCTCGGATCGCCTAACGCGTTACCACTCGCCTCGCATGTCTCCCAAGCCAATCGACGCCGCTGGCCCGATCACGAAGTGGTCAGCGCGACTGAAAGAAGGGCACATCTTCGAATCCGGGCCACCGGGGCGTGCCCATGTGATCGATGCGGATGCGAAGGTCGCTCCCGGGCCAGTAGAGACGTTGCTGGGTGCGATTCTCACGTGCTCGGCGACCGACGTGATCGATATCCTCGCCAAGCGTCGTACGCCCGTGCGGCGTTTCGAGGCGTCGATCACGGTGCATCGCCGGGCCGAGCATCCGCGTCGCGTCATGCGCATGGAGCTGGAGTACTGTATCGATGGCGACGGTATCGACGCCGATCATGCCGAGCGAGCCATCGAGCTTGCATTCGAGAAGTACTGCACCGTCGTCGCATCGCTTGGTCCGGACATCGTCGCCCAGTCATTGCTCGTTCTCAACGGCCAACCTCGCGAGCCGCGGCCGCGAAAAATGTGGTCTCCGCCGAGGTGAGCGCCGTTCAGGCGCTCGCCAGCCGCTGCTCAAAGAGCGGCTCGACCACTCCCAGATCGAGCGCATGACACCGTAGTTGTCCCTGGAGGAGGCGACGGCCGCGGAAGAGGCGGGAGCGGACCGTTCCGATCGGCACTCCCAATCTCTCCGCCGCCGCTTCATAAGACTGGTCCTCGAGATCGACGACCACGAGCGCGGACCGGAATGGTTCCGGGACGCGCGAAACGGCGCGATAGATCGCCGGCGTCACATCCACCATCGTGAAATGCTCGGCGACGCGATCCGACCACGAGGCCATCGCCGATGCGTCGGCAATCACGGACTCCATCTCACACGCTTCAATTGGAAGAGACGGTCGAGTCCGTTCCCGAGATCGGACGAACACGTTTCGGCAGATCGTAAACAGCCATCGCCGGCAGTCGCTGCCCTGAGCGAAGGTGTGCCATGACCGAAACGCCCGAAGGTACGTGTCCTGAACGACGTCTTCCGCATCCGCTTCATCGCGGGTCATGGACAGCGCGAACCGATGGACATCGGCGGTCCATCGGAGGGCTTCAGCCTCGAAGGCTTCGCGGGTCAGCGGGTCTGGAGATGTTACGCTCATCAATAGTTGATGCGTTGAGTTTATGAGCCTGAGAGGCTCGGGCGCGGCTTCGAGGCAGTGTGGAGTCGCTTGTTATAACCCTCGGATCTCAATTTTGGTCAACTTTTGGCCGAAATGCCACCAATCCCAGGCTTTCTGACCCCATCCGTGCCACAAAAGGCTTGTCGGACCAACGAGATTGTGGGCCGACATGCCAGAGCAAAACCCGGCTGCTAGCCGCAGTTCATCGTCCAAGCGGACGCTGTGGATCGCATTCGCCGCGGTCTATCTGGTCTGGGGCTCCACGTATCTCGCGATTAAGTACGCGGTCCAGACAATCCCGCCGTACCTCATGGGCGGATCTCGATTCCTGGTGTCGGGGCTCATTCTCTTTTTGTGGGCTGGAAGACGCGGAGGGGAGAAGCCTACGCGTCGTCAGTGGCGCGACGCAGCCATCGTCGGCACCCTCCTGCTCTGCGGTGGAAACGGTGCCGTTGCGTGGGCGGAGCAACGCGTGCCGTCTGGAATCACGGCGCTGCTCGTTGCCTCCGTTCCGCTGTGGATGGTCGTCATAGACTGGTTGCGACCCCACGGAAGACGTCCGCCGGCCGTCGTAGGCCTCGGACTGATCGTCGGATTGGGCGGCGTCGCGGTTCTTGCGCTTCCCGGGTCAGCCCAGGCCGCCGGCGGAGTCGACCGCGCCGGTGCTTTGGTACTGCTCCTAGGTTCGATCTCCTGGGCGGCGGGCTCGATCTACAGCCGTCACGGGGCACGCCCCGCCTCCGCTGAAATGGCTACCGCGCTGCAGATGATCACCGGCAGCGCCGCCCTGTTCGTCGTCGCTGCAGCCGCGGGTGAAATCGGGGCCTTTCACCCTGCCGCGGTAACGAGAGCATCGGTCCTCGGGTGGGGGTATCTCGTGACATTTGGCGCGCTCGTGGGATTCACGGCCTACATCTACCTGTTGCGCGAGACGACGCCGGCAAAGGCGACGACCTACGCGTACGTCAACCCGATCGTAGCCGTTGCACTCGGATGGATGATCGCCGGCGAGCCGATCACACTGCGTACGGTATTCGCCGCCGCAATCATTCTCGCGAGCGTTGCGCTGATCTCGCTCGCGGGAGGGCCGGACGAGCCTCGCTGAGGCGAGAGCCGCACCCTCCGCTCGGCACAGCGGTTGCCAGGTCAGTTCACGCCCCGCAGGTGGCCGCGAGGCATCAACCGGACGCGCGGAGAGAACGGCGGTGAAGAAGTCCGCAAGACAGAAACAAGAGTCACGGAAATCCATGCGCAGCTCCACAGCGGCGCCGAGAAAACCCGCTACGAAAAAATCGGTCTCGGCACGAGGGGCGTCGCTTGCGGCGTATCATGCAAAGCGTGACTTCGGCAAAACGGCGGAGCCAGAGGGCTCTCCGCAGCGAGGCACGAATCGAGACTCACTTCGCTTCGTGATCCAGAAGCACGCGGCCAGCCATCTGCATTTCGACCTGCGGTTGGAGCTCGGCGGCGTGATGAAGAGTTGGGCCGTGCCGAAGGGACCGAGTTACGATCCGACGGTGAAGCGACTCGCGATGGAGGTCGAGGATCATCCGATCGAGTACAACACGTTCGAGGGAACGATTCCAAAGGGCGAGTATGGCGGCGGCACGGTGATGATCTGGGACCGCGGCGCCTACGGACCGGAATCGAGTACCGGAGAAAGCGCTGTCCGCGCCGGCTACGACCGCGGCGACCTCAAGGTCGTCATGGAGGGTCAACGGATGCTCGGCGGCTGGGTGTTGGTTCGCACCCGGCGGGACGATCGTGGTCGCGCACAGTGGCTGCTCATCAAGCATCGCGATGAATTCGCAAAAGAAGGATTCGACGTCATCGCGGAAACGAATACTTCGATCGTAACGGGCAGGACGATGGAGGAGATCGCCCGGGGAGCGGCGTCCAAGAAACGCGCGCGCAAAAAACGGCGTTGAGACGAACGGCGGCCGCCACGCGCCGGGTGGCAACCTGATCGGTCACCGGACGTGCAGGTCTTGGAGGAATCGAGAGTCCTCGTTGTAACGAGTCACACCGAGAGCCTGCGCCATCAACTCCCCCACCACCGCGGAAACATGGTCGCGATGCTCTTCGGGATTCATGCCATCTGCGGGTGAGGTCTCGCCGACGATGTACTCGATGACGTCACCGGGGGTCTTCAGCATGTCACGCCCTCCGGACAGGTCGACGCCGAACTCTTCGGCGACGCCAGCAAAGAACTCCTCGAGCCCTCCACTCATGTTTTCGCCATGTCGTCGCTGAAGATCCCTTGGCTGGGGTGCGCGCGGCAAGCCGCCTTTCCGGACAGGGGTGGGCCGAAATCAGGAAGAGATGTCAGGAAGAGATATATTGAACCATCAATTCTGGATCTGGAGCACGAATGGCAAGTGGGCGGACGCCCGCGCGTCGCGGGACATCGCGAGCCAAGCGGATGTCGGGCGAAGTAGGCATGGCACCGCACGGCTCGCGGCCCGAGCAGGTCTACGTGAGACTTCGTGACCTGATCGTGCAAGGTCTGTTATCACCGGGAAGTCGAATCATCGAGACCGAGATCGCCAGCCGGCTCGGCGTGAGCCGCACCCCGGTGCGTGAGGCTCTCCAGCGTTTGCAACAGGAAGGTTTCGTAACTGGGACGCCGGGGGCTCAGCAATCGCGTCTCACAGTGGCGCCGCTCACTAGAATGGACGTCCATGAGCTACTGAACATCGTCGGCGTGCTCGAGGGTCTTGGCGCCTACGAAGCGGCGAGCCTCGCAGAGTCGCGGCGCAGGGCGTTGGCGGCCGAACTCCGCGGGATCAACACCGAGTTCCATCGTGCCGGCCGCCAAACGCCGGCGGCACACAGCGCGGCCTACGACGCCGACGATCGTTTTCACCGCCGGATGGTTGAGGCAAACGCGGGTCCGCGAATCCTCGCCTTGCATGACTCCGTGAAACCGCAGGCCGAGCGCTATATCCGGATGTACATCAGCATGCTGACCGCCGATATCTCGACGTCCGTCGCCGAGCACGAGAGATCGGCTAGACGCTCGGACCCCGATTGGGACGAGCGGGCCAGCCCGTTGTGACCCAGGGCGTTGACTCTTCAGGCGCGCGGTCGCAATCTAGGTGCCTGCAACTCTTGCCGTGACAAGGGGTTTGCCCAAACATTCCGTACACCATCCAGGACCTGATGCGTAACGCAATCCGTTCCTTGTCGATCGGCCTGTTCGCGATCGGCCTCGCGACCTGCGCCGACGTTACTGGCGGCACACATTCGGTTAGCCTCGCGCGGGCGACGCTGGCTCTGGCTCCGCGGTTCGAACCGAATACGAGTCGCATCATCGCCGCACTGGCGCAGCTCGGGCTCCAGTACGACCATGTTCGAATCGTAATCGTCAAGCCCCAGGCGGACACGCTCAAGGACACGACGGTCTCATTTCACTCGACCGACGCTCCCCTGACGCTCGAGCTGTCAGTGCTCGCTATTCCGGACGAGCACCTTGGCGCGACGGTCCAATTCAAATCGGGCACGACGGTGCTGTTCGAGGGCAGCGCCACTGTGATCGCAGCCCCCGCGAACGCCGCTGGCGCACCGGGCAATGCCATATCGGTGGCGGTCACGTATGTCGGTCCTGGTGCGACGGCAACGAAGATAAGTTTGTCACCGGGGGCCGGGACTTATGCGTCGGGGATCGTGACTCAATTCACGGCGACGGCGTTCGACTCCTCGAACGTCGTGCTCCAGAACGTGCCGATCGCCTGGAGCGTCAGCGACACGAACGTCGCGACGATCGACGCATCTGGCGCATTGACGCCGAAAGGAACACGCGGAACGGTGACGGTCACGGCCGCATTCGGGAAGCTCAGTCAAAGCGCCACGTTGAACCTCGTGCCGCCAGCCACCACTCTACGCGTTGTGCAGGGAGCGGCACAGACCGGACGACACGGAACACAACTGCCGCTTCCTGTCATCGTCGAGCTGACGGCGGCGGACGGGCTACCAGGCCTGAATGCCGGTCTGACGGCGACATTTGTCGCGAACAGCAGCGGCAGCTCGGTCTCACCGTCTTCGGTTGCATTCGGCGCCGAGGGGCGGGCGCAGTCGTTCTTTACGCTGGGATCGATCGCCGGCGGCATTAACATCTACACCGTATCGGCCGGTAGCTTCGCGCCGATTGTCATCCCCGAGATCGCGGTCGTCGGCCCGCCGACACAGTTGATCCCGAGTGGGTCGACGACGCTGACCATCACGGCCGGGGTGGTACCGAATCCGGTACCCACGTTCCGCGTGGCGGACGTCAATGGTGACTCGGTCGCCGGCGTACCATTGACGGTGACGGTGAGTAAGCAGGGCACGACGGGCACGCAGACCTTCTCCTTCATCTCCGACACGATCGGTTTGGTCAACCTCTCGAACCTCGCCCCGACCGCCGCCGGCACCTTCACGGTGACCTTCGCCAGCGGCAGCGCTGCCAATTCCTTCCCGTCTTTGACTTACACACTGACCGTCGTGCCGGGAGCGGCGGCGAAGCTTGCCTTCGACAACGTCCCGACGAGTTCGTCGACAGGGGGAGCGCTGTTGCCGGGGGTGGGAGTATCGATTCAGGACAAGTTCGGCAACCGCGTGACGACCTCGAGTGCGTCAGTCACTGTTGCGCTTGATCCAACGACCGGTGCGAACGAGTCGCTCACGGGCACACTGACCATCGCCGCGCAGAGTGGGTTGGCGGCGTTCAAGGATCTTGTGATTAAACCCGCGAACAACAGCGGCGTGAAGCTGACCGCGTCGTCGTCGGGGCTCACGTCGGCCCTCAGCCCGGCGATCATCATCACGCCATGATGAGCTCGGGGTGAAACCGCGCCTCGCTCAGGAGGATTCGCTCTCCAAATCGGCGAGAAGCATGCAGTAGCTCTCGTAGCGCGCGCGGTCGATCTCGCCACGGCCGACCGCGTCGCGTACACCGCAGCCGGGTTCCGCGAGATGTTTACAGTCGCCGAACCGGCAGTGATCCAGGTGCGGACGGAACTCGGGAAAGCACACGTCGAGCCGATCCGACGGAATGGCTGAGAGGCCCACTTCGCGTAGTCCCGGCGTGTCGACCACAAAGCCACCCGAAGCGCCAGGCAGCGCAAGCATGATCGACCCCACCGTCGTGTGGCGACCTTTCTGCACGGATTCGCTGATCTCGCCGACTCGAAGATTCGCGCCGGGAAACGTCGCATTCAACAGAGATGACTTGCCGACACCCGAGGGGCCCGTGAGCACCGACACGCGGCCGTCGAGCGCGTCGTGCAGGGGCTCGAGGCCCACGCGATTCGCCACGCTGACGTGGTGGACCGGGTACCCCGCCCGCTCGTACGGCGCGAACCTCGCGGCCGTCTTCTTGGCGTCCACCAGGTCGATCTTGTTGATCACGATCCGCGCGGGGAGCTCGTTCGCCTCGGCGATGACCAGAAAGCGATCCAGCATTCGCGGATGCGGCTCCGGCTTGATCGCGGCGAACATGACGATGACCTGATCGACATTCGCGGCGAGAAGCCGCTCGCCATATGCGCTGCCCGGAGCGCGCCGGGCGAGCTTCGACCGGCGTGGAAGGATTTCGGCAATCGTCCAGTCGCCGTGGTCCCCCGGGTCGACACGAACCTCGTCGCCGACGGCGAGTTTCAGTGTCGTCGATTCTTCGCTCGATTGCTCGCGCGCCTTCTTCAAGCGGCCGCGCATCGATGCCTCCACAACGTCGCCACGGCCGAGATGCACGCGCCAGATCCCCCCGGTGCCACTGAGCACCACACCCTTCCGCGCCTCGTTCACGACTCGTTCTCGTCGCGCATCGCATCGAACCACCGGCGCGTTGGCTGTGCCGCATCGCGGCGTGTGATCAGCCCCTCGAGCAGCAGCTTCACCAGGTTGAGCGGCATCTCGCCGGCGCGCCGGCGCGCTTCCTCCTCGGTCGCTCCGTTCTCGATATAGTCGGATTCGAGATGGCCTTCAGGCGACTGCGCGCCGATGCGTGCCCACTTCACGAACAGGAAAAACGCGCCCCAGGGTTCTCGCTCGCCGTCGTTGGTCTGTTCGGCGAGAATCTCGACGCTGTAGGAAAAGCCGTCCGATCCTTCGAACGCAGCCGGGCGGTCGTGTACGGCCGTGTAGCCGCCGATGGTGTTGGGGTCCCCCTTCGAGTGATCCGCCGGACGGAACTGCCCCGGCATCAATGCTTTCGCCTCCCGACCATTTCGCGCATCACCGTCCCAGTGATGAATGCCACGTTCGCCGGTCGCTCGGCGAGTCGGCGCATGAGGTAGGGATACCACTGCGTACCGAAGGGAACGTACACGCGCATCCGGAAGCCCTCCCTCACCAGCTGCTCTTGCAGATCGCGACGGACGCCGTAGAGCATCTGGAACTCGAACCGGTCGTGCGAGATGGCGTGTTCGCTGCGGTGCGCTTTCGTCGCCTCGATGATCGCCGGGTCGTGCGTCGCGATCCCCGGATAATTTCCTTTGTCGAGGAGAAGCCGCATGCAATTGAGATAGTTGCGGTCGACGTCGCGCTTTTCTGGGTATGCGACCGAGGGCGGCTCCTTGTAGGCACCCTTGCAGAGCCGGACGCGGCCCTGCGCTGCGATCGCGCGCTCGGCATCGTCGCGGGTGCGATAGAGGTAGCTCTGCAGCACAATGCCGATGTTCGCCTTGAACGATGGATACAGCCGGTCGTAGAAGAGCCTGAGCGTGCGATCGACATAGGCGCTCGACTCCATGTCGATCCGAACGAACGAATTCACCTCGCGGGCGCGCGTCAGTACATCCTGCATGCTCGATACGCAGAGGTCCTCCGAGATGTCGAGTCCCATCGCCGTCAGCTTGACCGAGACGTTGGCATCGAGATGCTCGTCATGGATGCGGCCGAGTAGTTCGAGGTAGGCGTCGCGCGCCGCGCGGGCTTCGCGATCGTTGCTTACGCTCTCTCCCAGCAGGTCGAGCGATGCCGCGATGCCTTTTTGATTGAGCCCCCTCACGGCATCGAGCGCCTCGCGGAGGGTCTCGCCGGCGACAAACCGCTTGGCGAATTTCTTTGCGAGCCCGTTACTCCGGATGAACCGGAAGACCTGCGGCTGGTGCGAAAGGTAGAGCAGTGTCTTGCGGAGCATTTCGGCGTCAACGGAACCGGCCACTCGGCGCGGGATCGTCCAGCGAGGAGCGGCCGGAAATATAGGAGAGCGGAGCAGGTCCGTCAGTTTTGCGCCAGACTCGTGCGAAGCCTCGCCGGCTTCGTGATCCGCACAACAGGATACGTTCCGCGAGGAACGATCTGGCCCTCAAAGAATCCCCACTGGAGCAATCCGTCATCGCCCTCCGGCTCGAGGAGATAGAACGCGAGCAGACCATACGCTTGGGAGGCGCGCACGATAAAAGTGCCCGCGGGCAGTGTACGTGTCGCAGTCGGAGCCCAGGTGCCGGGCGCGTCGCACATTCGCCGCGCTGACTCCGATTGCCCGCGATCCACAACTGTATCGATCGTGAATGACTCGGCGCGCACCGTTGCCGGGGCGGTTAGCCTTTCGACGCGGATTCCGTGCCGAACCAGTACAGGCCGAATCGCAGCCGCCGTCTGGGCATCGAACGCATATGCGAATGGCAACGTATTGGTCACGGTCGGCGCGAAACTCACCATCATCGGCATTCTCACGAGCTTGATGACGCCCGTACGCCGGCGGTTGCCCATTCCGGCCTCGCGTTTCGTCGAATCCACCAGCGAGGTGATCATCTCGACGCGAACCTCTTCGACGCGCGTCGTATCCATCCGCGAGCGCAGGGCCAAGTGGGGCGAGGTCGCCGGGTTCTTCGCCCACGCGGCGACTTTGGCGTCCGCCGCTTTGCCCAGGTCGAGCACTTCGCGACGGTGCTCCGCAAGGTATGAAAGAATCTCACTGACGAAGTCATAGGTCGATGCGATCCGCCGGGCGAACGGGTCGTGCGAGAACGCCTCGCTGAGGATCGAGATGCGGCCGCGCAATCCGTAGTAGTTGCTCCCGTAGCGCGCGAACGGCTCGTAGGTGGAGAACGCCCATCCGCTGGATGGAATGGAGTCGGCGATCATCATCTCGAGGGACGTATTGCCGCCACCGCCACCTGCACCACGCCCAGCGCCACCCGCGCCGCCACGCGCTGGCGGCGGTGATACGGGCCTGTTGAACGCCGCAGTATCGCACCGGCGGAGGTACGGGGCGTCCGTCGGACTGCTGCTCGCTCCGCGCGCGCGTCCACCGAAGCCGCCACCGCCCAGCACCCCGCCAGGTACTCCCCCAGCGCTCGGCGTCTGCGTTCTGCTGAAGTCACCGTAGTCGGTGATCTCGAAGCCGTCTCGCTCGCGCACCCGTCGCCGGATCTCCGGCAGCATGGTTTGGGCCACATACGGCCCAACGGTTACGGCGGTCGGGGTGAGCGTCGGCGAGTAGGTCAGCGCATAGCCGTGCATGGAGCCATCGGTCGTGTGCAGATCCATGAACAGGTCCGGATTCCACTTGTTGAGCATCGCCAATGAGCCTTGAGTCTCGGGCGCGTCAGCGCCGACGTAGTCGCGATTGAGATTCCAACCGCACGACGTGGTGCGGGTACCGACCATGTCCGGGCCGTTCTGGGATCCGTTCCGCGCCCCGGAAATGAAATGTTCGTTGCCATCGGCGTTGTAGTCCGGCTGGACGATCAGCACGATCGAATCGAGGATGTTCTTGTTCTTGTCAAAAAGCAGATCGCGCAGCAGCGCAAGTGATGCCTCTTTGCCCTCGACCTCACCGGAATGAATGTTGGCCTGGATATAGGCAACGGGGCGTCCAAGGCGGCGAGCTTCGGTGGGCGACGTGATCAGCGGCCGCGACGCGATGACATAGGGTAGACTCCGCCCAAGTGCCGTTTTTCCAATCGAGCCGATCTGGATTCTCGCCCCAAGGAGCTTCAGCGAATCGATGAACGCGACGACGTCGTCATAGTGCGACGTCTCGGCGAAGTTGGTGCGCTCAGGCCTAGTGAGTGGCTTCTTGCCGGCAAAGCTCTGCAGGCTGTATTTGCTCCTTGCCGGAATCGAATACAGGTCCTCTTTGTCCTGCAGGGAGGTCGCGGTTGCGGCGACGAGGGAGAGCGCGAATACGAGGGGGGCGGTTCGCATGGAAACAAGTTGGCTGGTTGGCTAGTCGAGCAGCTAACTGGTGAACGAGCTGGCTACCAGCTAGCGCGTTGTTCGACCGCCTGCAGCGGTGATGAAGGCATTCGCCCGGGCCGTCGCCGCCGTGCTCGGGTCTCCGCCCTTCTCGATGTCCAGCTTCACCCACCGACCGAATTCGAGAAGATCGGTGTCCTTCACCTTGTGGCTCAGCAGCGAGACGACAAGATCCGAGGATGTTGGAAGCGGGACACCGCGGCCGGCAATGTCACTCAGCACCGTGAGGGCCGTGGTGATCGGACGCTTTGGAGCGGCCCGCCGGATTCGCTTGAGATCACCTGCCGGAATCCGAGCGTCGATTGCGCTGACGGCCGCACGCAGCTCATCCGGCGTGGCGCGCGGCCCAAGCGTGGCGCTCGCGATGGAGAGTTGCTTTGTGAACTGCCGAACCGCGATGATGATCGAGTCACCCGGCGCGCCGGAGCTCGCGCCTTCGAGCGCGTTATCCTCGATCAGTTTAGTCGGGAGCTTGGACTTCTTCGCCGAATCGATGATGACTTCCAGCGCCGCGTAAGTGGTCGGATCGAATCGGGACTGGAACCGAGTAGCCTGGGCGCGCAGGAGGCAGGCAGAGACCGACGCGATCGCGATCACGAGCGCGACGCGACGGACGATCACTGCTCGTTGCCGACGACCATGGCAGACTTGGGAAGCCCGAAGTCATTATCGTTTGAACGGGGCGCCATGGGATCCGCCATCCAAACGCTGTCGTCGACGACAAACGAATAGCGATGATGGCCAAGGGGCACCCGCGCAGTCACCGTCCAGACGCCTCCGCCCGTGTGCCGCGCCTGGTATCCAGCGTGGGACGGATCCCAGGCGTTGAAGTCTCCGACGAGCGCAACCTTTTTCGCATCGGGCGCGACCAACGTGAACTGAACGTGCTGCGCGCCGCCCTGCGCGTCACGGTTCAGGAAGGCAAGTATGGCGTCGCGGTTGGCGACGCTCGCCCCGAGCAGCGCCGCAAACAGCAGCGCCGCAGCCGCCGCGAGATACCACGGGAGAGGCGTGATCGTCAGTCGCCGCGGCATCAGCAATCGCGGCCACCGGGCCGGACCGGTATGCCGAACCGCCGCCATGATGCGCGCGTCCACGGCCGGATCAACCCGACTCCTCCGCAACTCGCGGGCAACGTTGTCCAAAAACGGATCTCGATCAGCGTCCACTATGCACCTCGGCAAGCAACTCGCGAAGCCGGTCACAGGCACGAAGCACCCGCATTTTCAGCGCGGACACGCCAACGCCAGTGACCTGCGACATCTCTTCATAACTCAAATCTTCCACATACTTCATCAGAAATGCCTCGCGCTGCTCCGTTCGCAGCTGCCTCAGCGCCATTCCGATTTCCTCCCGCCAGGCATTCCGTTCGGCCGGATGCTCAACTGATGCCTCGAGCAACGCGACCTCATCGGCGACGAACGTCTGACGTCGGCGACTTCCCCGAGCCCCTGACGTGCGACAGCGATTGAGCAGTATTCGAAACAGCCAGGCGCCGAATTTCTCCGGATCTTCACATCGTGCGAGCGACCGATACGCGCGGACGAACGCATCCTGCAACGCCTCCTCAGCATCCTCGCGACTGCCGAGCATGTGAAACGCGTAGCGCCCGAGCCGGTCGCGATAGCGCGACACCAGCGCTGCGTACGAGTCCACGTCCCCCGCGAGAACTCGGGCGACGATCTGTCCGTCAGTCAGGGTTTCCACAAGTCAATGACCTTGGGTGACGGCAGCGGGTCACAGTTCATGGCCGGCCTGGATGAAAGCGCTTACGGGCCCGGGCATGCTCGACAAGCAACGGCGTCACTGCAAAGCGATGGGGAAAGCGCACGTGGAGCTCCTCGAGCCGATTGACGACCACGTCCGCACCGACCGAATCTATGTACCGGAACGGCCCCCCGCGAAACGGAGGGAAGCCGATGCCAAAGACCGCTCCGATGTCGCCGTCTCGTGGTGAGCGGAGGATCCCTTCCTCGAGGCACATTGACGCCTCGCTCACCATCGCGAGAACGCACCGCTCAGCAATTTCGCTGGCCGGAATCTCACGCCGATGGGTCCGACCCATGACGACATAGATCGACTCGTCGGGGGCGCCCTTTTCGCCGTTGTCGTCGTAAAGATAGAAACCGCTTTTCCCCTTGCGGCCTTTGCGACCCGCCTCGACGACCCGTCGGAGGGACTCCGGGGGCGCCATGCGTGGGCCGAACGCGTCCCCCAGGACCCGTCCCACATGGCCGCCGATATCAATGCCCACTTCGTCGAGCAGGGTGATCGGCCCGACGGGGAACCCGAAATCGACCAGCGCCGCATCTACGGATTCGATTGACGCGCCTTCGTCGAGCAGCCGCCCAGCCTCGTTCATGTACGCCGACAGAATTCGGGTGGTGTAGAAGCCCGGCCCATCGTTGACCACGATGACCGTCTTGTCGAGCTCCTTGCCGTACGCGACCGCCGTGACGGTGGTCTGCGCATCGGTTTTCGGGGTGACAATCACCTCGAGCAACGGCATCTTGTGAACCGGGGAGAAGAAGTGCATCCCAAGGACGCGCTCGGGACGCTGCGCCCCTTCCGCGATCTTGCCGATCGGTATGGTGCTCGTGTTCGACGCGTAGACCGCCGTCGGATCGAGCATCGGCTCGGCCTCACGAAGTACCCGGCGCTTGACGTCGAGGTCCTCGAACACCGCCTCGATGACGATGTCGGCAGTCCCGAAGCCCGAGTAGTCCGTCGCTCCCCCGACGAGCACCAGCATGTCCTCGAACTGGAGCCGCGTGATCTGCTTGCGAACGAGGCGCTCCTTGAGGACGTCGCGAATCGCGCGGAGTCCGGCGGCGACACGCGAGAGCTCGGTGTCCCTGAGTCGTACGAGAGTTTCTTCCTGCACGGCCACGGCTGCAATGCCAGCCCCCATGAAGCCGGCACCGATCACGCCGAGCTTCGCCACCGGCCGAGGCGGAGGAGCGGCGCCCGTCACACCTGGGTCCTTCCGCGCCGCGTTGCGGGCGAAAAAGAGATAGACGAGCTGTCGGGACACATCGCTCGTCGCCAACTCGCCGAATAGCTTCGCCTCCATGTTCAGACCGGACTTGAACCCGCGATCATAGCCCGCGCGAATGGCGTCGAGTGCCGCGAGGGGCGCAGGGTAGTGCCCGTGAGTGTTCTCGAGAACGCTCTTGCGCGCCTTACTGAAAACCACTGATCGCCCGAGGGGGTTCCCCGCGAGAAGCAGGTCACCCGCACCAGGCCGCCGCCCGATGTGTTTGACACGCCCCTCGGTAAGTCCGAGAGCGCGGTCGACCGCTACGTCGAGAAGGATCGACGGGTGCACGACTTCATCGACCAGTCCCATCTTGATGGCCCGCGCCGGGCGGATGTTTCGACCCGCGAGAATCATGTCGAGCGCGCCTTGCAACCCGATGAGCCGCGGCAGTCGTTGCGTCCCGCCCATGCCGGGAATGACGCCCAGTTGCACTTCAGGAAGTGCGAGGACGGTCTTCGCGTCGTTGGTGCAGATCCGGTAGCGACAGGCGAGCGCGACCTCGAGTCCCGCACCGAGGCACGCCCCGTGAATCGCGGCGACAAAGGGGACGGACAGCGACTCGAGTCGGTTGAGCAACTCCTGGCCGAGTGCGCTGACGTGCGCCGCGTCGGCCGGAGACTTGAAGTTCGCGAACTGTTCCACGTCCGCGCCGGCGATGAAGCTGTCGGCCTTGCCCGAGGCGATGACCACGCCCTTCAGCTCGCGATCCCGCTCTATCTGCCCGAAGACGGACTCGAATTCGGTGATCAGCGAAGGCCCCAGGGTGTTGACCGACGCTCCGGGGACGTCGATCCAGATGATCATCGACGCGCCGCGGCGTTCGGTGGAGAGCGCTACGCCCGCGGACATTCTTTCCCGCGGCTGGTTCATGCCGCCTCGATGACCATCGCGTGGCCCATCCCGCCAGCCGCGCACACGGTGAGCATTCCGAATTGACCGCCTCGGCGAACGAGCTCGTTGGCGAGAGTCGTCACGATCCGCCCACCGGTCGCTCCGAAAGGATGGCCGATGGCGATCGAGCCACCCATGACGTTGAGCTTCGATCGATCGACTTCGCCCAGCGGCTTGGCGTAACCTGCCCGACGCGCCCACTCCTCGGATTCGAAGCCGCGCAGATTGCACAGGACCTGGGCCGCGAAGGCTTCGTGCATCTCGATGAGATCGAGGTCTTTGAGGGACAGCCCCGCGCGCTGGAGTGCGACCGGGGCCGCCAGCACAGGACCCATCAACAGCTGCTCCCCGGGATCGAGCGCGGCGTACGCATACGAACGGATATACGCCAGCGGTTGGTACCCCAGCGTGCGTGCACGCTCTTCGCTCATGAGAAGGACGGCGCTGCCGCCGTCGGTGAGTGGCGACGAGTTGCCAGCGGTTACCGTGCCATACTTGCGATCGAAGACTGGCTTGAGGGCCGCGAGTTGCGCGAGCGACGAATCGGCCCGAATCCCATTGTCCGCCGTCACGATGGTCTCGAGCGACGGCGGAACAAACAGCGGCGCAATCTCCGCCGTCAACCGCCCGTCCTCGGTCCCGACGTTCGCCAGGCGATGCGAGCGGAGTGCGAATTGGTCCTGCTCGTCGCGCGGGACGTGATTCAGCTTCGCCATTTTCTCGGCCGACTCGCCCATTGTCTCGCCCGTCGACGGCTCGGCGATGGCAGGCGTGATCGGGATGAGATCGCGCGGCCGGATCGAGGCGACGATGCCGGCACGAGCCGCGGCACTGCGCGCTTTGCTGATCGCGACCAGTTTGTCGGCCATCGAGTGCGAGTGCAGAACGGGGATGTTGGACAGCGACTCCGCGCCCCCGGCGATGATCACATGCGCATGCCCGAGCACGATTTGGTCGGCCGCGTCAGTGATCGCCTGATTGGCCGATGCGCAGGCGCGACCAACAGTGAACGACTGGACCCCTTTGGGCAACACCGGCAGGAGCGACACTTCACGCGCTATGTTTGGCGCGATCACCGACTGGACGACAGTGCCGTAGATCACGGCGTCGACCAGCTTGCCGTCGAGCTCCGTCCGTTGAATCAACTCCGCGACACTTCGTTTGCCCAAATCGATGGCCGATAGTTGCTTGAGCACCGTTCCGGCCTTGGCGAACGGAGTGCGCACGCCGGCAATGATCGCAACCCTGCGCCCGGGCGTTCCAAAGGCCATGCTCGTGTCAGAACCTGAAAGAGTTGATGGATCGTCTGTGAGGCGGTGTAAAAAGGTGCCCCGCAAGGGTGCGCGTGGGAAGCGTCACACGGATGGTTGAGCATTCCGGCGGACAACAGCCAAGGGCGAACGGTCACTCCCGCCTGGCCGCGCTCGCCGACCGCCGGTTCGACCTCATCGTCGTCGGCGGCGGCATCACCGGATGCGGGATCGCCCGCGAGGCGACGCTTCGCGGTCTGTCGGTGGCATTACTCGAGCAGGACGACTTCGCCGGCGGCACGTCCAGCCGGTCGTCACGCCTGATCCACGGCGGCGTTCGCTACCTCGAACATGGGCATCTCCGGTTAGTGTTCGAGGCGAGCGCCGAGCGCCGCCGCCTCCTTCGGCTTGCGCCACATCTCGTGCAGCCGCTCCAATTCACTTGGCCCGTCTACAGGGGGGCGCGGGTGCCGATGTGGAAGCTGGCCGCGGGCCTCACGCTCTATGACTTGCTCGCGCTCTTCCGGAACGTCGGCCGCCATCGCCGACTCAGCTCGAAGGCCGTCCTTCGCGAGCAACCGGCACTGCGTCGCGACGGCTTGATCGGCGGCGCGATCTATTATGACGCCTGCACCGACGACGCGCGGCTCACGCTCGCCGTCGCGATCGACGCGCGGGACCGGGGCGCGGCGATGATCAACCATGCTCGCGTGCACGGCGTCATCACGCAGAATGGCCAGGTCGCCGGCGTCGAAGTGCGCGACGAACTGTCGGGCGCGACTGTGAACCTCTCGGCGGGTGTCGTCGTCAATGCGACTGGTCCCTGGAGTGACGCCTTTCGCCGACTCGAGGGTCCGACACCGACTCCGAACGTGCGAGGGAGCAAGGGCGCTCACATCGTCGTGCCCCACGAGCGGATCGGCAACCACGGCGCACTGACGCTGCTCTCTCCGAATGACGGCCGAGTGATGTTCATCCTGCCGCACGGGACGTATACCATCGTCGGCACCACCGATACCTTCACGAGTGTCGCACCCGACGAGACGCGAGCGAGCGAAACCGACGTGGCATACCTGCTCGCGGCGGCGAACGGCTTCTTTCCCGATGCGCGACTCGGGCGAGACGACGTCATCGCGGCATGGGCCGGGATTCGGCCCCTGGCCGCCGTCGACACCGGCGATTCCGTCGCGGCCTCGCGCGAACACGCGATCGCCGTCACTCCGGGCGGCGTCGTGACGATCACCGGCGGAAAGCTGACGACCTTCCGCGTGATGGCGGCGGACACCGTCGATGTCGCCCTACGACGGCTGGGCCGGTCGGCTCCTCCGTCACGAAGCCAGCGTACGCCGCTCGGCTGGGACATCGCGAAGAGCCGCGAGGCGGTGGTTGACGAGGCGACGCGTGCAATCCGCGATCCGACCCTGGCCCGCCACCTCGTTTCCAACTATGGCATCGCCTGGCCTTCGGTCTGGCGAGCGATCGACTCCGAGCCCGGCGGCGCAGAGCGTCTCAGTCCCGCATTGCCATATCGACTCGGCGAGGCGAGCTACGCCTGTCGCGCGGAGATGGCGCTGACGCTATCCGACCTGCTCATTCGCCGGACGCGCATCGCGTTCGAGACGCGGGATCATGGGCGGTCAGCCGCGCCTCGTGTAGCGGTTCATGTCGCGCCGGCGCTCGGCTGGAGCGCGGCCGCCATTGCCGCGGAGATCGAGCGTTACGAAGCCGAGAGCGCGCGGATCTTCACCGTCGACCCCGGCTGAGTCGCGACCGGACCTCCGGGTTATGCGTCGTGAATGGTCTTGAGCTCGATGAGCTCCAGCTGACGCAGGCCGCCCGGGAGTCGAAGGCTGGCGACATCGCCCACGGCCTTGCCTAGCAGCGCGCGACCGATGGGAGAGGCCATCGTCACATGGCCGTCCTCGAATTCCAGCGCATCGCCGAAGACCATGTGGTAGGTCTCCTTTTGTCCTGTCTTTTTGTCCTTCACGACCACGCGCGATCCGAGACCGACCTGGTCGCGCGGAATCTGCGTCTCGTCGATCGATGAGAGTTTGCTGAGCCGCTCGTGCAGGGAGCTCAGTCGCGCTTGAACGAACTGCTGGCGCTCGAGCGCCGCCTTGTATTCGCTGTTCTCTTTGAGGTCGCCGCGCTCGACCGCGGTCCGGATTTCCTTTGGCAACGTGACGTTGAGCTCATACATGAGCTTCTCCGACTCCGCCCCCAATTTCCTTTTCAGCTCTTCGATCATGTCCAGCCCGACCCGTAAAGTGGAGCGCCCGGCACGGAGGCCGGGCGCCATTGCACTGTTACAAGATACAGCGACTACCGATGCATTGGTAACGTCGCGTCGGCTTGGTCGGCGTCGGCGAGCCGGCGAGAGCGCTCGTACTCCGTCCGCAACAGAGCCATCATCGTGTCTCGGCGATCGAACAATCGCTTGAGCGGACGCGGCTTGTGTCGCGCGTGCGCATAGGCCGTCAACAGCGGCAGCGCAACCGTGCTGTCCAGATAGCAGACCACTGCGTCCGGTAAGCGGTCGGGATCGATTTTGCCCCAACTTACGGCCTCCGCAGGCGTGGCGCCGGACAACCCACCCGTGTCGGGGCGCGCGTCGGTGATCTGAAGAAAGAAATCGTGGCCGCGTTCGTCGATGCCCAGCACTTCTTGAATCTGTGGCTCGGTTTGGAGGATGAAATTCTTCGGACTTCCGCCGCCGCAGATCAATACGGCTGATTTGCCGCCGCCGCGCTTCGCCGTGAGAACGATCGACGCCGTTTCGTTGACATCCTGATTAGGATCGATCAGACATCTGTTGCCGTCCAGCGCGAGCGCGGCAACGTTCATCCCGATCGACGAATCGCCGGGCGAGGACGTGTAGATGGGAACGCCGCACTCGTAGGCCGCGCCGAGCAGTGATTTGGAACCGATCCCGAGCGCCTTCTCGCGTTGACGAACGTATTTGCCGCACAGCCAGTGGAATTCCGCGCTCGACATCGGCTTCTGGAACTCGGGCGACTGGATGATTTTCCGAAAGAAGGCGTCGGTCGACAACAAGACGTCATAGTCGAAGAAGATGTCGTAGATGCGGACGATACCCTCTTCGCGCAGCACGACATCCGACTCCTGGGGATTGCCGCGGTGCATTGACAGGCCAAGACCGAAGTGGGTGTCGTGGTAGAGATTGGCGCCCGTCGAGACGATCCAGTCGACGAAGCCGGACTCGATGAGCGGAATGAGTGCCGCCATACCAAGGCCAGCTGGTGTCAGTGCTCCGGTCAGGGTCATCCCGACAGTGACGTCGGTATCGAGCATCCGCTTGGTGAAGAGCTGACAGGCTTCGCGGAGCCGTGCCGCGTTGTAGGCAAGGAACGTCCCGTCGATCAGATCGGCGACCGTCTCCTTTCCCGAGATACGAAGCGGTTCGATCTTTCCCCCGCGCAAAAACCGCGAGCCGTCTCCGGCCACGTGAGCGGCGCCGGCCCGTTCGCGATCTTCGGCGGCCTGCTTCTGTGCCGACTTGGGCCCAGCCGCCGATGACCGAGGCGGTTCTTCAGCACCCTTCGAGCGCGATGTAGCGTGCCGCGAGGCCTTGAACCCGCCCCGCTCGCGACCGCCCGCGGAGCGTTTTGGTTTTCTCTTTCCAGCCACGTCTCGTCGGTGTGTAGAGTGGAGAGCTACACGCCCAGCTTGGGCGGAGCAGGCGTCGAATGCGCATCGATCACCGCTTGCGCCGCTTCGCTCGGATCGTCCGTCAGGAGAATCAGATCGAGATCGCCCGGGGAGATCTTCTGTTCGCCGAGCACGCGTGATTGAAGCCAGCGGATCAATCCAGCCCAGTAGTGCCGGCCAAACATGATCACGGGGAATTGATAGAGCTTGCCCGTCTGGATCAGTGTCAGCGCCTCGAAGGCCTCATCGAGCGTCCCGAATCCGCCGGGAAAAATGATGAACGCGTTCGAGTACTTGATGAACATCGTCTTTCGCACGAAGAAGTAGCGAAAATTCACCAGGGTATCGACGTAGGGATTCGCGCCCTGTTCGAAGGGGAGCTCGATGTTGCAGCCGACGGAGTGGCCACCCCCTTCCTTCGCTCCCTTGTTGGCGGCCTCCATGATCCCTGGCCCAGCGCCGGTGATGATCGCGAAGCCGGCCTGAGCCAGAAGGCGCGCGACTTCCTGCGCGGCGCGGTACTGCGGGTCTTCGGGATCGGTGCGCGCCGATCCGAAGATCGTGACGCCTTTGGTGATCGACGCCAGGGTGTCGAAACCCTCGATGAACTCGCCCATGATCCGCAGCACTCGCCACGGGTCAGTTCGAGTGAAGTCCTGGCCCGACTTGGGGCTTTCGAGAAGCTTCTGATCCTCCGTGACCAGGCCCGCGTAGCTGCGGATGTCGTCATCGACCACGCGAGTCGCACCCGCGGTCTTCTTTGTCGAAACCTGCGAAGGCGGGGTGCGCCCGGCGGCCCGATGCCCTGCCTCGGTGCGCTCACGCAGGCCTTCCTGCGAACCCAGTGCGGCAGCGGCGAGCGTAGCCGGGTCTGCTTTCTTTCCAGAAGCCGTTCTCGCCTTTGGCCCGCGTGACTTGGGGGTGGCAGCCTTCGGCCTCGTGGACGGCGGCAGCGGCTTCACCTTCGCGGAAAGCTGGCCGCCCACGCCGCTCCTTCCAGTTTTCCTGCCGTTCGCTCCTGTCCGTGCCATGGCGGGAAACTAGCTTGCACTCGTGAGTGTCGTCATCCTGCTCGCGGACGGTGTTCGGCCTGACACGCTGCAGTCCGCAATCGACAACGGTAAAGTCCCCGCTCTCGCGCGCCTCCGCGACGAGGGCTCGTTCCAGACGATCACTACCTGCTTCCCGTCAGTGACCGGCCCGGCATACACTCCGTTTCTGATGGGCCGTTTTCCGGGCCCTGTTGGTCTGCCAGGAATCCGATGGTTCGACCGCGACCGAACCGCGTGCAGTTTTCCCGACTACACCAGGAGTTACGTCGGGGTGCAAGTGAATCGCATCAATACCGACATCGATCCTGGTGCGCCAACGATCTTCGAGTTGTGCGAGCGCTCCCTCGGCTCGCTCACGCCGGTGACGCGCGGCCTTCACAAAGGGAATCGCCTCGGCCGGTTGAAGATCAAGACGGCTTGGCGAGTTGCTCGCATCCATTTCGCTGGAAACGTCGCCGGCTGGCTCGATATCGACCGCGATGTCGCGGACCTCGTCGTCGATCACATCCGGCGAACACAGCCCGACTTCACTTTCGCGGCGATGCTTGGCATCGACAAGACCTCCCACGCGTTCGGTCAACCCTCGCCGCTGATGGAGGAATCTCTGAAGCTCGTCGACGCGACCGCTGCTCGCATCCGTGCCGATGCCGAACGGGACGGACGTTGGTCGTCGATGCATTTGTGGGTCACGAGCGATCACGGACACTCTGCGGTAAAGACACACGAAGATCTGGCGGGACTCGTTGCCGGGTGGGGCTTTCGCACCGTCGCGCACCCGTGGGTGCTCACCGTGCGTCCCGAAGTCGCGGTGATGGTCAGCGGAAATGCCATGGCCCATCTCTATGTGGATGTTCGCGCGCGGCGGCGCACGTACTGGCCGGACATGCCCGCACGGGCGCGCTCGCTCGTGGATCGGCTGCTCGAGCGGCCGTCGGTTGACCTCGTGATCCTGCCTCACGCCAGCGGCGCGACAATTCGGTCGCGCGATCGCGGCGACGCCGAGATCACGACCCGCGGCGACCGCCTTTCCTATTGCCGCCGAATGGGCGGCGATCCGCTCGGCCTGGGACGCGATGTCCGCGATGCGACGGCCGGCGAGACATACGATCTGACGCTCGACACTGATTACCCCGACTCCATTCTTCAGCTCGCACGGCTCGCGTCGGCTCCGCGGAGCGGAGAAATCATATTATCCGCGGCGCGGAATTGGGATTTTCGCTCGAAGCACGAGCCCATTCCGCACGTCAGCGCGCACGGTGCGCTGCACCGTGAGCACATGCTGGTGCCTCTGCTCTCGAATCGCCCCTTCGCGAGTAGGCCGCGTCGCACCGCCGACGTCATGCCGAGCGCATTGGTGGCGCTGGGACGCGACGTGCCAGCTGGCCTCGACGGCCAACCATTCATCTGACGCGACCCGTTCCGATGCCGCCGCGTTCCTGGATGCGCCTGTCGCTGGAACTGGCAGCACGTGGAGTGCGCAGTCCATCGACGGCCGCCGCGCTGCTCGGCGTCGCATGGCGCTTTCGGCGCCGGAGCTGGCTCAGGCGGTTTCCGTTCGTTCCGATTCCGGATCGAGACTATGTGAAGTGGCGAATGCTCACTGCCTACGGAGATCCGAATGCGATCCCGCCCGCGGCCGACGTCGTGCGCTACGCCAAATGGGCCGTTCGTGACCGCTAACGGCCTCGAGCCTGCGATCAGGGCGCAAGCGCTCGGGCTCGGCTTCGATCTCGTCGGCATCACGCGAACCGGGCCGGCCGATTCAGCGGTGCACTTCGACCGGTGGCTCGCCGACGGACACGCCGGGACCATGTCGTATATGGAGCGCCACGCCGACCTTCGGCGCGATACACGGTTGCCCTTCGTCGGCGGCGCAAGTGCGATCGTCGTGGCGCTGAACTACGGCGGAAGGGAGCCGACGGGTCCTGTCGCGCGCTATGCGCGCGGCGATGACTACCACGACGTGATGTGGCGAAAGCTCGGCGCGCTGCATGCGTGGATCGACGAACACCTCGGCCGGTCGATCGGCGGGCGCGGATATGTCGACACCGGTCCACTGCTCGAGCGTGATCTCGCGCGGCGCGCGGGGCTCGGCTGGTTTGGAAAGAACACGAACCTGATCAATCCGAAACTCGGATCGTTCTTCTTCATCGGCGCCCTGCTCGTCGACCTCGAGCTCGAGCCGGATGCGCCGTTCGAGGCAGACCGCTGCGGAAGCTGCACCCGATGCCTCGATGCCTGTCCGACGAGCGCGTTTGCGGCACCACGTGTGCTCGACGCGAACAGGTGCATCGCGTATCTGACGATCGAGCTGCGCGACATCATTCCGGTGGAGCTGCGCGAGCCGATCGGCGAGTTGGTCTACGGCTGTGACATTTGTCAGGACGTCTGTCCCTGGAACGTGCGCTTTGCGGCGCCCGCGCGCGAAGAGGCATTTCGTCCTCGCGACATCGTTGCGTCGAACGACGCTCGCACCATTGCGCTCGAGCTGCTGACAATGGACGCCGAGGCGTATCACGAGGCGTTCCGGGGCTCGCCGATGAAGCGCGCGAAGCTGTCGGGACTGAAGCGCAACGCGGCGGTCGTTCTCGGCAACGTCGGTGACGCTCGGGACGTGGAGCCGTTGACGCGGGCACTCGATGATGCCGAGCCGTTTGTGCGTGAGCACGCCGCCTGGGCGCTGACAGCCATCGCCAGCCGTTGAGCCGGCGCGTCGCGGCCGCGTCGTGTGCGCAGAAATCGTCGCCTTAACTGCGCGGAATCATCTCATCGCGCATCGCCGCGTGATACAGGATCGACGCGTAGATCACGGCCGCCGACTTCAATGCGTCCAGTGGCACGCGTTCGGGCGTATCCCAGTTCGTGTGATGGACGCGTGTGTCGTAGTCCGTGTAGTCCTGAATCGGGTTGAATCCGGGGACGCCTTGCGCGATGAAGCTGAGGTGATCGGTGTTGCCGATGCCCGATATGAGGTTCTTTCGGTAGCCGAGATCCTTGAACGGCTCGAGCCAGGCATCGAAGATCGCCTTCGCCGGCTCATTGCCCTCCATATAAAAGCCGTACACGGGTCCGGTGCCGGGATCCATGTTGAGATAGAGCGACATCTTGGAGCGTGCGAGGCTGTCGGCGAGATGCTGGCGAGTCCACGCACACGAGCCGAGGAGTCCTTCTTCCTCTCCGCCCCAGATCGCGATGCGAATCGTGCGCCGCGGTCGCGCGCCCACTGCTTTCAGAATTCGCATCACTTCGAGCATCACCGCCACGCCATCGGCATTGTCGGCCGCGCCAAGCGCGGAATGCCAGGAATCGATGTGCGCGCCAGCCATGACGACTTCATCGCCCAGCCGCGGATCCGTTCCAGGAATCTCGGCAACGATGTTGTAGCCGTTGGTGTCGCGATCCGTGAACCGCGACTGCGAGTTGACCCTCAGCTTGACCGGCACGCCGTTCTCGAGCAACCGTACGATCATGTTGTAATGCTCGGCGGCAAGCACGATGTTCGTCGAGCGCGGCTGGGCGTTGTATCGGCCGCCCTGGAGAAAGAGCGACCCGTGAAGGCCGCGACTCGCAGTGAGGCGCACCGCCGGGCCAGCGTCGCTGATGAGCTGTGCGATGCGCGCGGCGTCCGGCCCCTGGCCTCGGCCGCCAGGAGCGACGGTGGCAGCCAGGGGCCGAGGCGCGCAATAGTTCTGGCGCATCGTCGGTGCAATTGCCGGCGGCGCCGACGGATCGGTTGGCTGTACGCGATCGGACGTGATGAAGTTGGACATCAGGCCCTGCTGCATCACGATCGCGCCCTTCAGGGACCCCGCGACGTGCTCGATGTCCGCCGCGCTCTTTCCAGCGAGCAGCACCGGCATAGCCACGATCTCGCCCGGCGTCGACGGCGACCATGCCTCGGGATAGCCGAGCAACGGCG